>Ga0316616_100000467_pt1 | contig 12919 bp, 15 predicted proteins | sample OWC_Aug_M1_C1_D1_FD_207660 | JGI IMG/M metagenome (GOLD analysis project Ga0316616, IMG submission 207660) | Wetland soil microbial communities from Old Woman Creek delta, Ohio, United States - OWC_Aug_M1_C1_D1_B | ecosystem: Environmental > Terrestrial > Soil > Wetlands | place: USA: Ohio... | reverse complement strand
CGAAGTTCATGCCGGGTCCGGCAGCCGCGACCCACAGCATATCCTGCTTGGGGCGGCGCAGCTGCGCGAAATTGACCGGCACCGGCTTGGCCCAGCCGAACAGGATCGCCCCGCCACCAAGCAACTTACTGGTAAGCAGGATCAACAGCGGGACGAGAATGGTACCGACCGGGTCGATGTGCTTGAGCGGGTTGGCGGTGATGCGCCCCTGCATGGCAGCGGTCATGTCGCCAAAAAAACGCGCGACATAGCCGTGCGCGGCCTCATGCAGGGTGATGGCGAAAATCACCGGCAAGGCAAAGACGGCAACTTTCTGGATCAGGGTCAGCTCTATCATGTGTCCCGTTCAGTCCTCGGCATCCGTTACTTCACCTTTTCCATAGCGCAACACGACCGGGGTGTCGGTGGTGAGGTCGATCACGGTGGTGGGCGTAAGGCCGCAGGCGCCGCCGTCGATCACCAGGTCGATCTGGTGTTCGAGACGCTCACGGATTTCCCACGGCTCGGTCAGCGGCACGTCTTCGCCCATCAACAGCAGGGTCGACGACAGGATCGGCTCACCCAGCTCGGCCAGCAGCGCCTGCACGATGGGGTGATCCGGCACGCGCAGGCCGATGGTGTCGTGCTTTTTGTGCAACAGCCGCTTGGGCACTTCGCGGGTGCCACGCAGGATGAAGGTGTATGCACCCGGAGTGTGCGATTTCAGGTAGCGAAACTGGGTGTTATCGACCTGGGCATAACGACCGATCTCGGTCAGGTCGCGGCAAATCAGCGTGAGATCGTGGCCGGTGTCGAGTCCGCGCACCGACAGCAGCCGCATCGCTGCTTCCTTGTCGCCAATGTGGCAACCGAGCGCATAGCAAGAATCCGTGGGATAGACGATGACCCCCCCCCGCTTGAGGATGTCGACCGCTTGCTGGATCAACCGGGGTTGCGGGTTGTCGGCATTGATATTGAAAAACTGCGCCATTAATAATAAATGCTCATGATGAAAGGGAATGGGAAGCCAATTCTGGCCAGTCCAGCCACACCGGCTGGCAGTAATACGGCAACGCGGGTAAACGGCCAATGTCGATGCCTTCGCCTGGCGCGTGAAAATCCGCACCACGCGAGGCCTTGAAGCCGAACGCACGCGCCAGCTCGGCAAATTTCTCGTATTCAGACGGGTGATGGCTGCCGGTGATCACTTCAATGCCCTCCCCGCCCAGCGCACGAAAGGCATCCAGAAACAGGTGCAACTGGCGTGCATTAAAGGCGTAGCGTCCGGGGTGGGCGACCACCGCCATGCCGCCACTGGCGCGAATCCAGCCTACGGCGTTTTCCAGCGAGGTCCATTCGTGTTCGACATAACCGGGATGGCCGCTGGTAAGAAAACGTTTGAACGCGGTGCGGGTGTCGGGTACGTGCCCCTGCGCCACCAGCCAGCGCGCAAAATGCGTGCGTCCGACCATCTGCTTGTTGGTGGCGTAGTCATACGCGCCTTGATAAGCCCCCGCGATGCCCACGCGCGCCAGATCGTCACCCATACGCTGGGCACGTTCGATACGACCAAGACGAATGGTATGCAAGCCCTTGGCCAACGCCGGGTAGGCAGGATCGATTCGCAGACCTACGATATGGACCGTTTGGCCGCCCCAGGTCACCGAAATTTCCACCCCATTGATCAGCGTCAATCCGGCCTCGGCCGCCGCCGCCTGCGCTGCCACCAGACCCGACACATCATCGTGATCGGTCAGCGCGAGCGCATGCACGCCGTTGGCTGCCGCGCGCGCGACCACTTCGGCGGGCGGCAACACACCATCGGAGACATTAGAGTGGCAATGCAGATCGATATTGAGCATCGATGATCAGATCCGGGGAACCAAGGTCAAAAGCGCTTGGTCAAGAGGGCGAATCATAGCAAAATAAGCACCCACCCGAATTGAGCCACGCGGATCAACCGACCGACGTCCTGCCGACAGCAATCGCATAATGAAAAAAATTCTGTTCGATCTGTTCCCCGTCATCATCTTTTTCGTCGCCTATAAAATAGGCGATGCCAATGCCGAAGCCTCACGCGCCCTGATGGGCTCGCTTGGTCTGGCCATGAGCGCAAGCGAAAAACCCGGCATCTATCTCGCCACGCTGGTCGCCATCGTCGCCAGCATCGGCCAGATTGGCTGGGTCAAACTGCGCGGCCACCCGGTCGAAACCATGATGTGGGTCAGCCTCGGCATCATTGTCGTGTTCGGTGGCGCCACCTTGTGGCTGCACGACGAAAGCTTCATCAAGTGGAAGCCGACCGTGCTGTACTGGCTGTTTGGCGCAATTATTCTGGGCTCGATGCTGTTCGGCCGCAACGTCATCAAAGGCCTGATGGGCACGCAAATGGAACTTCCCGAGCCTGCGTGGAGTCGACTGAATCTCAGTTGGGGCGGATTTTTTATCTTCATGGGGCTTGCAAACCTGTTCGTCGCCTTCAATTTCTCGACTGACGACTGGGTCAACTTCAAGCTGTTTGGCAGCATGGGCTTGATGCTGGTGTTCGTGATCGGTCAGAGCATGATGCTGAACAAGTACTTGGACAAAGCCGACCTGGACAAAAAAAATTGAACAAGAAAGAAAACAAATAATGCTTTACGCCATCGTCGGACATGACATCCCCGACAGCTTGAACCAGCGGCTTGCTGCCCGCCCCGCCCATCTGGAACGCCTGCACGCGCTGCAGCAGGCCGGACGTTTGCTGCTGGCGGGGCCCTTCCCCGCTCTCGACAGCAACGACCCCGGCCCTGCCGGATTCACCGGCAGCCTGATCGTCGCCGAATTCGACACGCTGGATACGGCACAAGCCTGGGCGGATGCCGATCCTTACGTGGCTGAGGGTGTGTATGCCAGCGTCAGCGTCAAACCATTCAAGAAGGTCTTGCCTGCATGACGACATCCGATCTGATTCTCCAGCGCCTCAGCGTACTGGAACCTGAAACCTGCAATCTGGAAGACGAAAGCGCCCAACACCGGGGGCATGCGGGTGCCGCCTCAGGCGGTGGTCACTTCCGTCTCACATTAGTGTCACCAAAGTTTCGTAATCTCTCCACCCTTGCCCGTCACCGGCTCGTGTATGAGGCCATGGGTGAGCTCATGCAGCGTGAAATCCACGCGCTGTCGATCACCGCTTTAACCCCCGAAGAACTTTAAAAAGGAATCCGAATGCGTATTGCACCACTCACCGCTTTAATCCTGTTAAGCCTGTCACCGCTGGCGCAGGCACAAGCGCCGGCGACGGCGCCCACAGCAGCTGCGGACAACAAACCGTTGGCGGTGGTCAATGGCAAGCCCATCCCGGCCTTGTATGGCGAACTGGTCGAAAAGCAAATGGCGCAGGGGCAGCCCAAATCCCCGCAACTTGACACGCGCGTACGCGATTCGCTGATCAACCTGGAGCTGCTGTCACAGGAAGCCACCAAAAAAGGGCTGGAAAAAGATCCACGGGTGGCTGCCATGCTGAGCATCGGCCGCATGGATCAACTGGCCAAAGCCTACCTGGAAGATTACGTCAAAACGCATCCGGTCACTGATGCCGAGATCCAGGCCACGTATGACAAAGCCAAAGCCGAAGCAGTTGAGCCGGAATACCTTGCTCACCACATTCTGGTGCCCAGCGAAGCCGAGGCCAAAAAACTGATCGCCGATCTCAACACCAAAAAAGCCAAATTCGACGATCTGGCAAAGAAATACTCCAAGGATCCTGGTTCGGCCAAGAATGGCGGCAAACTTGACTGGGCCGATCGCCGTGCGTACGTTCCCGAGTTTTCCAACGCCCTAGCTGGCCTGAAAAAAGGCGAAATCACCCAAACGCCGGTGAAGACGCAATTCGGCTGGCACATCATCCGTCTCGACGACACACGCAAGCCGCAGATTCCGCCGCTGGATGCCGTGCGTGGCGAAATCACCCAGCAATTGCAGCAACAGCGCGTGCGTCAGGCCATCGAGGCCGCACGTGCCGGTGCAAAAATCGAATAAATCACGGGTACTATTAGGCGGGGCGTCGCCCCGCCAACATCAGACAGGGAGCCATCATGGCCGGAAAAGAATATAACCACCTGCAAGACGTTTTTCTCAACACCCTGCGCAAAGAGCGCATTCCAGTGTCCGTTTTCCTCGTCAACGGCATCAAGCTGATGGGACGAATCGAATCGTTCGACCAGTTCGTGGTGCTGCTGAAAGGCAACGACCAGGCTGCCCAGATGATCTTCAAACACGCCATCTCCACCATTTCGCCCTCACGCGAAGTGGTGTTGCCACAGCGCGACGCCGAAGCTTAAGCCCGGCGCAATTAAACAGGGGAGGCCAGCAGTCTGGCCGCCGTTTTTGCGTCCACCAGAACCGCTTCCCCACCCCGGTACATCTGCTTGTGACGGGCATTGATCCCGTCCAGACGCCGCGTATCTTTTACATAAACCACCGCATACGCTTCCGGATGGGCGGTCAGCCAACGCGTCAGCTCAGCCCCACGCAATTCAACCAACGGCACTTCCAATCGCCCCAAAAACTGGTACTGCGCGTGATATTTCGCGGCATTCACCACCGGCACGCCTTCGTCCTGCACCTGCTTGATCGCCAACGCCATGGGTTTCACGTCGTATAAGGGTTCGATCGAGCGCATGGCAGCAAACTGCAGCAGCACCAGCATGCCCGTCCCAAGCACTGCAAGATTCAGCACCGGCGGAAATCCACGTCGCCCGGCCACCCAAGCGACCAGCGCCAGCAACACCAGCATTGCGCCCGGCCACAGTGGCGGCAACAGCACGACCTGATCACGCAGCGATGCAATTTGCCCACTGGCTGCGAACATCAACGCCCCCCCCAACACCGCGGCCAACAAGGCTGGTAAACCAACCCTGGTCCCTGCCCGGCCTGCCAGTACGCGTGCCGCCAGCAAAGCAAACGCCGGAAACAGTGGAACCAGGTAGTGTGGCTGCTTGCCACTGATGAAGGAAAACGCAACGAATATCGGCAGTATCCAGGCGAGGCAAAAACGCAACCCGCGATCGAGACCTTCCCGACGCTGACGCGCCAGTGCCTGCCACAGTCCCGGCCAGACAAACCAGGGGAATAACAGAACCGGCAGCAACGGCAGATACCACCAAAGCGGCCGCCGGTGGGCAAAAGAATCGACCATGCGGTCAGCTGTCTGCCCCCAGAAAATCGCGTTGCGATAGGCTTCACCTCCCGCCATCCCGGCCGGCAATGCCCAGGCCAGCGCGATAGCAGCGCCCAATAGTATTGACAATCCCACACCGCCGAACCAGCGACTCCATTTGAGGCCGGGACTCCACCACGGCGCCAACACTGTGATTGGCAACAGATTCAGCAGAATGACCGGCCCTTTGGTCAGCACGCCCATGCCGATGGCAATCCCCAGCATGACAAAGCCGCGCCGCTTGCCTTCTGCGGCTAGCAACATGCCATGCATGCCAACCAGCACCCAGAAAGCCAGCAAAACATCAAACATGACCGAGGTGGAAAAAACAATCCACAACAGCGCACTCACCAGCACCAGCGCGGCCTGCCCCCCAAGGCCAGCGCGCTCAGGCCACAGGCGGCGCGCCAGGAGATAGGTCAACTGCATCGAACCCGCAGAAAACAGGGGCAGCACCAGACGCGGCCACCAGTCATTGACACCAAACAGCGCCCAGCCGGCATGAAACATCCAGAACATGAATGGCGGTTTGTGGCTGTAAGGTTCGCCATTCTTGAACGGCACCAGGAAATCGCCGCGCAACCACATTTCCCAAGCTGCGCTGACATAACGCGTTTCATCGATCGGTGCCAGCGGGCGGGTCAACAGCGCCACCGCTGCCAGCGTCGCCAGCAGCAGCATGCTCAGCAATAATGCGCCACGCCCTGACGTGTCAGGATTTGGATAGGGATTCATGGGGAAGGCCTTCAGTTTCGTTGAGCTCAGCATCGACCTTGTCGTCCAGACTCAGACCATGCCGGAACCGGTGATACAGCCAGGCGCCCAGTCCCCCGGATATCAGGAACAGACCGATGGCCAGCGCAAGTTTCAGGGCAGGCGCAAGATGCACGCCACTGCCGACCAGAGCGAACACCAGCGTTTGCGGCAAATAACCGAGCAAAGTGCCCGAAAGGAAATACGCCGGACGGATGCTGGAAATCCCCGCCGCCAGATTGGTCAGGAGATTGCTGCCAACCGGCAGCAGACGAATCAGCACCGTCATGGAAAATGGGTGATCATGGATGAAACGGTCGAAACGTCCGGCGCGCTCACCGAGCCGCGCACGCAGCAGGCCCTTGCCGAAGAAGCGCGCGTAGGCAAAGCTCAATGCGCATCCCAACAGCGCGGCAAGCGCACCAAGCAGCGTGCCCATCCCCACGCTGAAAGCATAACCGCCAAGAAAAGCGATGATCTGCCGCGGCAGGCCGATGGCGGTAAACAGCCCGCCCATCAGCAGAAACAGCAGCGCACCATTGATCCCGTGGCCGCGCACCCGTGCGTCGATCCAGGCTTCGTTGACACTGTTGCCGAGATCGCTGGACTTGAACAGATAACCCAGCAAGGCCAGGCTCAGCATCAGCGCCAGGCCTTTGAGGATGACGCGTGCCTTCATTTACAGATCGGAATCCGGCTCGATCAACGGCAAACGCACCCGCCGTTGCAGCCAGGCAACGCCAAACAAATCGACGATCCCTACCCACAAACGATTGTGCACACCGTATTTGGAGGTGCCACGTTCACGCGCACGGTGATGAACCGGCACCGACACGACCGCACCACCATTACGCATCACCAGCGCCGGCAGAAAACGATGCAAATGGTCAAAATTGGGGAGTTGCAAAAATGTCTCGCGGGCAAACACCTTGAGGCCGCAGCCGGTGTCCGGCGTGTTGTCCTTCAGCATGCGCGAGCGCACGCCATTGGCGATTCTGGATGACAGGCGGCGCAGGAAAGTGTCGTTGCGCTTGGCCCGCCATCCGGCCAGCAATTCAAGATTGGCAGGCTGCGCGGGATTGTTTAATTCAGCCAGCAGCGCCGGAATGTCTGCGGGATCATTCTGGCCATCGCCGTCAAGCGTGGCAATCCATTCGTAACGCGCCGCGTTCACCCCAGTTGTCACCGCACGGCTTTGCCCGCAAGACGCACGATGGCGGATCACCCGCAACATCGGGAACTCAGCCTTCAGCGCCGTTAGCCGCGCTTGAGTGGCATCCGTGCTGCCGTCGTTGATATAGATGATTTCAAACGTGGTATTACCAGACAGCGCCGCTGCGATTTCGCGCACCAGCGGCTCGACGTTGTCCTGCTCGTTCTTGACGGGGACAACCACGGACAGCCTGCCGTGGTAAGCATATTTCGGCATCGCGTAAGCGTGGAAAATGTATCGATGTATGGCGGAGAGGGCGGGATTCGAACCCGCGTTAGGATATTATCCTAAACACGCTTTCCAGGCGTGCGACTTAAACCGCTCATCCACCTCTCCGGGAGCCCGGCATCATACCGGAAGCGCCCATCTGCGGCAATCCAAAGCTGGCTTCATAAACCCTACTTGCGCATTAAAAAGTTGGCGTCCTCCTCTTGAATCCCTGTCGTCCATCCCCATTTGGTGGCGAGAATCAATTGGGAGTCACATATGCAGGACGACATCGAAATCAACGCAGACACGGGCGCCGCTCCGACTGCCCACACCAAAGAAACCATGCCCAGCCTGGAAGAAATGCTGAAGGCGTCAGAACTCGTTGCAGCAGAACATCACGACGCCTGGCTGCGCGCCAAGGCTGAAACTGAAAACATGCGCCGCCGCGCTGCAGACGACGTCGACAAGGCGCGCAAGTTCGCGGTAGAAAACTTCGCCAGTGAGTTGATGGCGGTGAAAGACAGCCTGGAAGCCGCGCTCACGGTCGAATCTCCGAGCGTGGAAAACATGAAAGACGGCGTCGAGCTGACACTGAAGCAGCTGGTTGCCGCATTCGCCAAATTCAATCTGAACGAGATTAGCCCGCTGGGCGAAAAATTCGACCCGCACCAGCATCAGGCCATCCAGATGATCGAATCCGATCAGCCCGCCAATACCGTGGTCACCGTGCTGCAAAAAGGCTATCGCCTGCACGAACGCACCCTGCGCCCGGCTCTGGTCATGGTGGCAAAAGGCAAAGATTGAACAGTTGGACACGCTGCAGCTATTGAAACTGGCGCAGCTCTCCCCACATATTCCCCCATTCAAATACTTTTAAAAGGAACGCATCATGGGACGCATCATTGGCATTGACCTCGGTACCACCAACTCCTGCGTGGCAGTGATGGAAAACGGCACGCCGAAAGTGATCGAAAACGTCGAGGGCGCGCGCACCACGCCGTCCATCGTCGCCTACACCGAAGACGGCGAAATTCTGGTTGGCGCACCCGCCAAGCGCCAGGCTGTCACCAACCCGAAAAACACGCTGTACGCGGTCAAACGCCTGATCGGCCGCCGCTTCGATGAAAAAGAAGTGCAAAAAGACATCGGCCTGATGCCCTACAAAATCGTCAAGGCCGACAACGGCGACGCCTGGGTGGAAGTACGTGGCCAGAAAATGGCTGCTCAGCAAGTGTCTGCTGAAACGCTGCGCAAGATGAAGAAGACCGCCGAAGATTATCTGGGCGAAGAAGTTACCGAAGCCGTCATCACGGTGCCGGCCTACTTCAACGACAGCCAGCGTCAGGCCACCAAGGACGCCGGCCGCATCGCCGGTCTGGAAGTCAAGCGCATCATCAACGAGCCGACTGCCGCTGCGCTCGCCTTCGGCATGGACAAGAAGGAAGGCGACCGCAAGATCGCGGTGTATGACCTCGGCGGCGGCACCTTCGATATCTCCATCATCGAGATTGCCGAAATGGACGGCGAGCATCAGTTCGAAGTGCTGTCGACCAACGGCGACACCTTCCTCGGTGGCGAAGACTTCGACCAGCGCCTGATCGACTACATCGCCGACGAGTTCAAGAAAGAGCAAGGCGTCGATCTGAAGAAAGACGTGTTGGCGCTGCAACGCCTGAAAGAAGCGGCAGAAAAGGCCAAGATCGAGCTGTCGTCCGCGCAGCAGACCGAAGTCAACCTGCCCTATATCACGGCTGACGCCTCCGGCCCCAAGCACCTCGCGGTGAAGATCACTCGTGCCAAATTCGAAGCGCTGGTGGAAGATCTGATCAAGCGCACCATCGATCCGTGCAAAATGGCGCTGAAAGATGCAGGTCTGACAATTTCACAGGTTGACGACGTGATTCTGGTCGGTGGCCAGACCCGCATGCCCAAGGTCATGGATGCCGTGAAGGACTTTTTCGGCAAGGAAGCACGCCGCGACGTGAACCCGGATGAAGCGGTGGCCGTCGGCGCTGCGATTCAGGGCGGCGTACTGCAGGGCGAAGTCAAGGATGTGTTGCTGCTCGACGTGACCCCGTTGTCGCTGGGTATCGAAACCCTGGGCGGCGTGATGACCAAGCTGATCCCGAAGAACACCACGATCCCGACCAAGGCGAGCCAGGTGTTCTCGACCGCTGACGACAACCAGAGCGCAGTGACCGTGCATGTGCTGCAGGGCGAGCGCGAAATCGCTTCGGGCAACAAGAGTCTGGGTCAGTTCAATCTGAGCGAAATCCCACCCGCGCCGCGCGGCATGCCGCAGATCGAAGTCACCTTCGACATCGACGCCAACGGCATCCTGCACGTCTCGGCCAAGGACAAGGCCTCTGGCAAGGAAAACAAGATCAAGATCCAGGCGAGTTCCGGACTTTCCGAAGAGGAAATCCAGCGCATGGTGAAAGATGCCGAAGCCAACGCTGCCGAAGACCACAAGGCGGTGGAACTGGCGACCGCACGCAACGCGGCCGACGGCATGATCCATTCGGTGAAGAAATCCCTGGCCGAGTACGGCGACAAAGTTTCAGCCGACGAAAAAGCTGCGATCGAAGCCGCGCTTAAAGAGTGCGAAGAGGCCGCGCGCGAAGGCGACAAGGACACCATCGAAGCCAAGACCAACGCGCTCGCCACCGCCAGCCACAAGCTCGCCGAACAGATGTACAAGGACGAGCAGGCGCAGCAGCCAGGCGCGACAGCCGATGCTGGTGCCCATGCGGCTGACGACAACGTGGTCGACGCCGAGTTTGAAGAGGTGAAGGACAAGTAAGCCGTGAGCGGTAAGCGGTGAGCGGGAAACCGTTCACCGCTTTTTGCTTTTTCCGCTTACTGCTCACTGTTCACCGTTCACCACCATGTCAAAACGCGACTACTACGAAGTCCTCGGCGTCGCCAAAAACGCCTCGGACGAAGAAATCAAAAAGGCCTACCGCAAGCTGGCCATGAAGCACCATCCTGACCGCAACCCGGACGACAAGGGCGCGGAGGAAAAATTCAAGGAAGCCAAACAGGCGTACGAAATGCTGTCCGACTCGGACAAGCGCGCGGCTTACGATCAGTTTGGCCATGCCGGAGTGGATCAGCAGGCCGGCATGGGCGGGGGTAGCAGCGGCTTCTCCGATGCCTTCTCCGACATTTTTGGCGACATCTTTGGCGGGGGCGGCGGCAACCGCCGCGACCGCGTCTATCGCGGTGCCGACCTGCGTTACAACCTGGAAATCGGGTTGGAAGAAGCCGCGCGCGGCACCGAAACCAAGATCCGCATCCCCACGCTGGAGGAATGCGGGGTCTGCCACGGCAGCGGTGCCAAGCCCGGCACCACCCCCACCACCTGCACCACCTGTGGCGGGCATGGCCAGGTGCGCATCCAGCAAGGCTTTTTCTCGGTGCAGCAAACCTGCCCGCGCTGCGGCGGCACCGGCAAGATGGTGAGCGACCCCTGCACCTCCTGTCATGGCGAAGGCCGGGTCAAAAAACACAAAACCCTGTCGGTCAAGATTCCTGCCGGCGTCGATAACGGCGACCGCATCCGCTTGGGTGGCGAAGGCGAAGCCGGCGTCAATGGCGGCCCGGCTGGGGATTTGTATGTCGTCATCCAGCTCAAAGAGCATGCCGTCTTCAAGCGCGACGGCGACGATCTGCATTGCGAAATGCCGATCAGCTTTGCCACCGCAGCCTTGGGCGGTGAAGTCGAAATACCCACCCTGGACAGTCACGCCAAAATCAAGATTCCGCCAGGAACCCAGACCGGCAAGGTGTTCCGTCTGCGCGGCAAGGGCATCAAGGGGGTGCGCAGTCAGTCGCCAGGCGACCTGATGTGCCACATGCAGGTGGAAACGCCGGTGAATCTGTCCGAACGTCAGCGTGAATTGCTGCGCGAGTTTGACGATCTGAGCCCGGGGCGCAACAACAACCCGCGGGCGCAGTCGTTCATGGACAAGGTGAAATCGTTCTTCGGCTAGTCAACGGCTGATTGCTCAGGCAGCGGCTGCAAACAGGCGGAAGAAATTCTCACTGGTGGCCGCGCCCACTGCCTCGGGTGTCATGCCACGCACGCGTGCGATTTCTTCTGCCACGTGCTTCACATAGCCGGGCTGATTGGTTTGACCGCGATGCGGAACCGGTGCCAGATACGGCGAATCCGTCTCGATCAGCATGCGTTCGAGGGGAATCGCCGCCGCCACTTCTCGCAAGGCGGCGGCGTTCTTGAACGTCACAATGCCGGAAAACGAAATATAAAATCCCAGTTCAATTGCCGATTCGGCCACCGTCAGGCTTTCGGTAAAGCAATGCATCACCCCGCCCGCCTCGCCCGCCTGTTCTTCACGCATGATGCACAGCGTGTCGTCGGCAGCCGAACGCGTATGGATCACCAGGGGTTTGTGCGCGATTCGCGCAGCGCGAATATGGGTGCGAAACCGTTCGCGCTGCCATTCGAGATCGCCAGTCAGGCGGAAATAATCCAGCCCGGTTTCACCAATTGCGACGACTTTGGGGTGATCTGCCAACGCGACCAGATCATCGACCGTGGGCTCGGTGCACGCTTCGTGGTCGGGATGCACGCCGACTGAGGCATAGAGATTCGGATATGTCTCGGCAAGACGGCGAATGTCGGGAAAGTTTTCCAGTTCGACGCTGATACACAAGGCGTGGCTGACCTGATTGGCCTGCATCAGCGCGAACAACTCAGGCAGCTTGCCGGAAAAATCGGGGAAGTTGATGTGGCAGTGAGAATCGATGTACATGGATCAGAACGAGGTTCAAGTTACAAGAAGCAAGGTTCTTGAAGGCGCGTAGCACCGCTCTTATCACTTGAATCTTGCACCTGTCCTACATGGTGTGGGTGGGACGCAGGGATTTTAACGAACCACCGAGAAATCCTTCAATTTTCTTTTGTGCTGCGCGACCGCTTTCGTTCGCCGCGAACTGAACACCCACGCCTTGCGTGCGGCCGCCATGCGAGCCTGCGGGCGTCACCCACACGACCTTGCCGGATACCGGAAGTTTGGCCGGATCGTCCATCAGCGTCAGCAGCATGAAAACGTCTTCGCCCATCTTGTAGGTTTTATTGGTCGGAATGAACAATCCACCGCCCTTGATAAAAGGCATGAAGGCTGCGAACAAGGCTGATTTCTCCTTGATCGAAAGGGACAGCACGCCGGGCCGAACTTGCCCCGTAACATCATTTGGAACTGCACTCATGATCGTATCTCTTCAGTCAAACACATGTCGGTATTGAATCAACCAGGCCTGCAACTGCAAGCTCCGGTTGAGCGGATGCGTCAGCGTCCTGCCCTCCGTGGCCTGCATTTTGGCCAATGCCAGCAAACCTGCCAGATCAGCCCGTTTCCCCAACTGTTCCAGCACGTCAGAAAAATCGCGGTTAAACCGCACCTTGCCCTGCAGTTTTACGGCCAGTAAATCACCCAGCCACTTGTACACCACCTTATGCCAGGTCTGCGGGCTGACCGTTTTCCAGCGCTCACCCAAGGTCACCGGGTCCAGCTGATCGGGGCGCGCCAGCCCTTCAA
>Ga0316616_100000466_pt1 | contig 12920 bp, 9 predicted proteins | sample OWC_Aug_M1_C1_D1_FD_207660 | JGI IMG/M metagenome (GOLD analysis project Ga0316616, IMG submission 207660) | Wetland soil microbial communities from Old Woman Creek delta, Ohio, United States - OWC_Aug_M1_C1_D1_B | ecosystem: Environmental > Terrestrial > Soil > Wetlands | place: USA: Ohio... | reverse complement strand
AAGATTGGCTTTGACAGAATTCGAATCCTATTGAAAGAGAGATGTTTAAGTCCAATGGGTATCCAGATGACAGACGATATACATTTTCAGGTGGAGATTGAAACTGTATCAGAAGAACTTTCTGTAACTAATGAATTCCAGCTGATCTTAAAGTTTGAAGAGAATTTCCCATCAGATAATTATTTCAGTTTTTCTGACTGTCTGAACAAGATAAGAATAGCAGGTACCTTTCCTGAAGTGAAGGAGGTTTATGATCTGAAAAGATCCCTTGAAACGGTAAAATCCATCCTCAATTTTTTCAAAGCCAGGGATGAGGTAAGATACCCTTTTCTAAAGAAGATGTGCAATCCGGTAAAGTCTTATCCATATGTTCTTGATTCCATCGACAGGATTATTGATCGTCACGGAGTGATAAAGGATAATGCTTCATCCAGGCTAAAGGAGATCCGAACGGAAATAATATCTAAGAACATCCAGGTATCAAAAAGGTTGAATGCCATCCTGAAGCAGGCACAGGCTGAGGGTATAGTTGATTCCGATACATCTGCCTCAGTAAGGAATGGGAGAGGGGTCATTCCGGTAAGCACTTATGACAAAAGAAAGTTAAAGGGGCTTATACATGACCAATCCTCTTCAGGCAAAACAGTGTTTATCGAACCTGAAGAGATAGTTGAGATAAATAACAGCATAATTGAACTTGAGTACGAAGAAAAGAGGGAGATTGTTAAAATATTAACACAATTTGCCGATAATATCAGACCGTATATTGATGATCTGATCGAGTCAAATAATTTTCTGGGCAGGATCGACTTTCTCAGGGCCAAAGCACTCTTTTGCAACCACCTTGACTCGATCAAACCTGTTATTACCGGAGCTCCCTGCATTTCATGGAAGAAGGCGGTACATCCTCTGCTGTTCCTGGCTTTCTTCAGGACACCTGGGCGTATGGTGGTCCCTCTCGACATACAACTCGATAAAGACAACCGGATCCTTGTGATATCCGGTCCCAATGCTGGAGGGAAATCGGTCTGTCTGAAAACTGTCGGGCTACTCCAGTATATGCTTCAATGCGGATTTACGATTCCTGTCGGGGAAGGATCAGAATGTGGCATCTTCAGTGATATACTTATTGACATTGGTGATGAACAAAGTATAGAAAATGACTTAAGTACTTACAGTTCACATCTCATAAACATGAAGTATTTTCTGAAACACGCTTCCGGCAAAAGCCTGATACTTATTGATGAATTCGGGACCGGTACGGAGCCTATGCTTGGAGGGTCTATCGCTGAGGCAATACTTGGTGAACTTAACCGGAAGGAAGTTTTCGGAGTGCTGACAACACATTATACAAACCTTAAACACTTTGCTTCACTTACAGATGGAATAGCCAACGGTGCAATGGCATTTGATAATCACCTGATGCAGCCATTGTTCAGACTTGAAATTGGCAAACCCGGAAGCTCATTTGCTTTTGAGATAGCGAGGAAAATAGGCTTGCCGGAGAATATCCTGGATGAGGCATCAGGAAAAGCCGGAGTAAAAAACATCAATTACGACAGGCATCTGAAGGACATAGCAAGAGATAAAAGATACTGGGAGAACAAACGTCAGAATATCAGGCAGCATGAAAAACGTCTTGAAGAGCTGATCGAAGAATATGAAAAGGAATTGTCGGGAGCAAAGTCTTTGAGAAAAGAAATAATTTCCAGTGCTAAGGATGAGGCTCAAAGTCTTCTCAGGGAATCCAACCGTATGATCGAAACTACTATCCGCAAGATTAAAGAATCACAGGCTGAAAAAGAGAAGACAAAGGAAGTCCGGCAGGAGCTTGAGGAATTCAGGAACACTATTGTCGAAAAATCAGGTCCTGTTGAATCATCTGATGAAAAGAAAATGTCGGACCTTGCTGAAAAAGCCAGACGTTTTAAGCGGGACAGGAAACCTGAAAAACCGGTGTTGCCGGATGACAAGGATAAACAATTGAAGGTCGGTGACGCGGTGAGGATCAAAGACACTGAGGCTGCTGGAGAGATAGTATCGGTCAGGGATGATATGGTTCAGGTCGAGTCAGGCAGCGTGAGATTATTGGTTCCGGCCGGGAAGGTAGAAAGGATAAGCAGATCCGAATTAAGGGATAGTATCAGGGCAGCGCACAGAGTATTACCTCCTGATCCTGTTCTCTCGCAGCGGAAACTCAATTTCAAACCCGAAATTGATATCAGGGGAGTGAGAGGAGACGAGGCACTTAACCGTGTCAGGGAACTTATTGACGATGCCCTTATGGTTCAGCAGAGAAACCTTCGTATTCTTCATGGCAAAGGGAATGGGATACTCAGACAGCTTGTCAGAGATTACCTCGGGACACTTAATATTGTAAAATCTTTCCGCGACGAGCACATCGATATGGGTGGTTCAGGAATTACAGTTGTCGAGATGGATTTTTAGCAACTCCCGGGCCATCGTCTTTTTATCCAAACTTATAATGTTTCCGGATAGCTTTATTGATTTTCCAGGTACACCTTAAGCCTTCATCAAAGATAACAAGATCACCTTTCCCGAAGCTGACAGGAGCACCATTTTCCGGTGTAACCGATACATCACCTTCAAGAATATAGCATGTTTCTGCTTCATCATAGAACCACGGGAACTCTGATTCTTCCTTTTCCCATACCGGCCATGATCTGACATCAAGCTTAAGTAACTTTTCTTCCGTTGGTTTTTCTATGTGTATCATTATGAAAAGGATTAATTTAACCTGACTGATCCGTATGAAGCTGTAACTCTTACACGCGATGAAGGAGATGTTTCTTTCCCGACCACACCACTTATCTCTGTTGAGTTATTTTCTATTATCCTTCTTCTGTTCTGGAAATCGGCTTCATTGTATTTCAACCCTGAATAGGATAATTCAGCCTCGAGATCGTAACTTGCCATTTCATCTATTACTATTCTTACGCCTGAATAACGTGAACTGATATCAATGGACTCAAATCCTGCGGGTACTTTTTCAACAGTGAATGATCCATAACCTCCTTCATATTCCAGTTTCTTTACAAGTGTCCCGATATTGATATCTGCATAACCGGCATCCAGCACCAGGTTGTTGATTTTTTCAATTCTTATATTGTCATATTTTGTTTCTCCGACAACAGAGCTCACATTTCCCATCTGAAGCTTTGAGTACCTGCTGTCAAGCAGAAGAGCCTGGTTATTTGTCAGTGTAAAATTGCCGCTGTACCTGAGGTTGAGATCCAGCCATCCGGCTTCTTCGACAGATCCTTTACCATATGCCAGAACAATGGTGTTTATGGGTTTTTCGTTACCTCTTCCAAACTTAAGGGCTTTAAGGTTCCCGTATTTGATATTTAGATCCACTAATCCATTAATATCATCAAGATCGGTATCCCCATACCTGTTTGCGAGAGTGAGATTCATCCATACAGGCATTTTAACATTGTAGTCTATTGAGAACCTTCGTGTGCCGGAGCTCCATCCTGTAAAGCTGAATTTATCATCTATGACAGTTTCCACAGTGATTGTATTACCACTTCTCGAAAAGTTAACATTGATATAATTAAGCAGTCGTTCCGCCCTTTCCCTGTTGGGAAACTCAAGAGTGACTTTTACATCAACAACTACCTGATCGGTCTCAGATGTTTCAACTATTATATCACCATATTTGTTGCTCAGGTCCAGTGTTGAACCTTTCTCAACTTTATACTCCTCGTGATATTCTTTTTTAAGCTCCTGAGCTGACAAAGCAAAGGAGAAGAATAACAGTGATATAAAGAGGAGTGTCCTTTGATTATATACTTGTTTCTTCATTTTGTGTGGAGTTAGAGTTTTCATTCCTTATGTTTTTCAGTTGGTCAACTATAAAGCCCATCACTTCAATTTTGGTCTGATAATGTTCGATCATGGCATTAATGATTCTTTCATCACCCGGATTTGCCTTAAGTTCTTTCTGCAGGTTTACATAAACTGAATCCATGCTTCTGAGCTCATTCATCAGCACCTCTTTCTGTTCAGGGCTATTAGTAATCTCAACTGTTCCTATTTCGCTTTCCATCAGGTTCACCTGATGTATATAATAATTCTCGACTTCTTTGTATTGGGGAGATACATCACCGAGAGCCATCCTGTTCCTGTCGGGTCTGACAAAATGTTCCCAGGTCCAAAGCGAAGAAATGGTAATGAGCAAAGTTACCACAGCAGCTTTAAGCAGATATGGCACTATGCTTCTGGCTGGTTTCATTTTCTGACACCGTATTTCCAGCTTCCTGTTGAACCTTTCCATATGGCCCTCCGAAGGCTCTCCGTCTTCGAAGAAATCCCTGTTAGTCCTGATTAATTCATCTATTGTTTTCATTCCTTTAATTTTTCCCATTTTTTAATACACTGATGAGCTTCTGCCTGGCTCTTGAAAGCTGTGATCTCGATGTACTGCTTGAAATTTTCAATATTTCAGCTATTTCATCATGATCATACCCTTCCAGAAGATATAGTGAAAGTATCACCCTGTAACCATCGGGTAATTTTTCAATAGCTTCTTTCACTTCTCCGATTCTAGAGTCAATTTCCTCATACCGGGCTGTATCATCTGTGCTGTCATCACTAATTCCTGTATGTGATTCAATATCTTCAAAGATCGCTTTCCTTCTGCTCAGGGCATCGAGAGACCTGTTGATCACAATTTTTTTCAGCCAGGCTCCAAAACTCACAGTCCCTGAGTAAGTTTCAATTTTTTCAAAGGCCGACAGGAACGACTCCTGCATTATATCCTCGGCTTCCATCGTGTCATTCACAATCCTCAGGCTGGTGTTATACATGGCTTTATAGTATAACTTGTAAATCTGGAACTGTGCCCTCTGGTCACCTTCTTTACACCCGTCCAGCAAGTCCTGGTGTAAATTCCTGAATGCTGCTTCTACATTTGCCATTTTTACAATAAGGCTTTGTCTTATATGAGATGCTGCACCCACCTTTATAATCTCTTTAGTCTGATCAAAAGACGGGAGCAATAATTTTATGCTGCACTCAATTTAAGATTTTTTTGAGACCTGAAGAAAAAAACTATTATCAGTCCCTGAATAACCTTTCCGGATGAATAATCCAGCTCAGAACCGAACAAGCTATGAGGGATAGAATAAACCAGAAGTAAGACTATAGCTGCAATTAAAGCCGGAAGTGGCTTCTCTTTGGACCTGTTCACTTCAACTGCATAAATCCAGAATGCTAAAGCAATAAGTAATTTATTGTCAGTCAGATCCCAGCCGAACGGAATCCCGGTCCAGAATTCACCAAATGCATATTTCTGCACTACTGGTCCCAGGACAAGGCCTCCTGCGATTAACAATCCGAGAGCCCATTTGCCGTATTTTTTATAAACCGGCACTTTAAAGGCTGCGAATAAACCGGAAGCTGTTGAATACAGCATCGCCAGGAACATAAAAATAATATGAGGGCCAAGTATATACCCGGGTACACTGCCTTTGAAACGGATTACTACCGGAGTATCCTTCATTAAAGATTTAGAACCGGACTTATCCTCCAGCTCTATATAATATTGTATTTTTCCTGCAGGCGGCTGCTGGGGAACCGAGGCGAAATATCCCTTCTCGATATTTATATGGAGTATTTTATTCATTATGAAAGAATTCACCGGGTATTCTTTGTAAACAAATTCCCTCATCTGGTAGTCATCCTGTGACCTGTATCTTTTGAAAAAAAGCCTCGCTTTGATTGTAGTATCGGTAAATTCCAATTTTACTTCGGGTCTTTCATCCAGACCGATACTTCTGATAAGCTCAATTGTGTAAAGTGAGTCATTTAAATTGACTGTCACCTCCTTAGGATATGTCGGGCCGGTTTTGCGCTGGTATATTGCTGCGCCGGCAGTTATCAGAAAAGCAAGAAATAACAGAATTGATTTTTTCATACTTCCCAATGCCTTAGTTATCCTTAGTTTATAATTGTATGATCAGCAACATCCTGCTGGTATCACGCAGTACTTCAACATTTATAGTTTGTCCGGGACTCAGCTGATTCATCCTAAACATATAGTCCTCAATGTTATTTACGGTTTTGCCGTTTATAGCTTTGATTATATCACCCTTTTTCATTCCTCCAAGGGAAGCTGGGCGTCCGGGTGAAACAAAATCAGCTCTGAGGCCATTCTTTATGTTACCGGCAAAATCAGGCATTATTCCCATTGTAACGCCTCTTCTCCTCATCTGCCTCTGCTGGTCGACCCTCGGACCGGATTCACGAAATTCAAGCTTCTCCTGCTGTGAAGCCAGAGACTGTGCAATTTTAAAGATCAGGTCTGTAACTCTTACCATTCCTCCATAATTTATCCTGTCATAGGTATCAGAAGGGGTATGATAATCAAGATGGGCCCCGGTTGAGAAGAACAATACCGGAATATCTTTGCCATAAAATGAAGAATGATCTGAGGGGCCATATCCCTCATCGGTGATCGTAAGTTTGAGCAGACTTGAGTCATTTAATGAACTGATAAGGTCTCTCAGCCCGGGTGCCGTACCGGCACCGCCGATCTGTACAGCATTTGCCTCCTGAAGCCTGCCAAGCATATCGAGATTGATCATTGCATTGACCTTTGTAAGATCGATAAGTGGATTTTCAACAAAATATTTTGAACCAAGCAGTCCCTTTTCTTCTCCTGAATATGCCATACAGACGATTGTCCTTGGATGGCTGCCCTGTATGTGAGCAAATTTTTCAGCGATCTCAAGCATTGCACCTACTCCTGATGCGTTATCATCAGCACCATGATGAACAGCCACCGTATCGACAGCCCTGCTGGATGACCCCTGGCCGCCCAACCCAAGATGATCGAAATGGGCTCCTATTATTATGAATTCATTCTTCAGTACAGCGTCTTCACCGTGAAGCATCATAACTACATTCCTTGTGTTCCCGGTCTCACTCAGCAGCTCTGCTTTTGCACTTACAGTGGTACCGGTGAGAAAACTATCAGGTTTACCACTACCTATCTTTTTCTCAAGATCTGATATCGTTCTTTTCGACTTTGACAGAATCAGATCAGCAATCTCTCTTTTTATCCTCAAAACAGGTATACCCAGAGGAGAAGATTCAGTATCCGGTGACTCAAGAATATCCTGAGGATCAAAGGAGGGTCCTGAGACCAGTAAAATTCCTTCAGCTCCCATATCTTTGGCCAGCAAGGCTTTATCACGATCACTGTTCATCAGCGAGAACCTGCTCCCGGGTTTGTCTATATCCGGGTCGGCCCTGAGCAGCATAACCCATTTGTCATTAACATCAATACCGTTGTAATCATTCCATTGGAGGCTGTCGGTATTAATATTGAAACCATATCCCGCAAATACTGCTTCTGCAATCAAACCGCTGTTTGAGCTGAATGGCGATGGTGTGAAATCTGTCCCCTGGCTGAAATGCTCACCGCCTATTGAAAGGGAGTTTTCCGGTCCTGCCTCCATCTTCAGAGTTACATTGAATCTCTGGAATCCGTCACCTGAAACCGGATTAAAACCATATGACGCAAGTTCATCCCTGATATACAGGGCAGCAAGACTATCACCCGGAGTGCCTGTAAGTCTTCCCTTGAGTGAATCAGATGCCAGGTAAAAAATGTGATCCCTCAATTCACCTTCAGTTATTTCTTTTCCTGAATTGCATGATATCAGAAAAATAAAAAACATCACAACTGATACCCGTGTGATGTTTTTAAAAAGTCCTGTTATAAACATGTGCTTCTTTTTCTATATTTTGTTAATTAACACAGCTTCACACTACTGCATGATATTACAACTAAACTTCTTTCTTCGGTTTCCTGCCCCCGGCCTCCGGTCTCCGGTCTTCCATCCTTATTTCATTCAAACATCTTAAATGCCTTCTTTATCAATGATAAAGCTTCCCTTAACTCATCCTCGGTAATGACCAGTGGCGGAGCGAAACGTATAATATGTTCATGCGTAGGTTTTGCTATAAGACCCTGTTCCATCATTGCGAGGCATACATCCCATGCGGTCTTACCGCCTTTGGGCTTTATCACTGTTGCATTTAATAATCCTTTACCGCGGACGATTTCGATCATATCCGATTTAATGTTTTTCAATTCGTCACGGAATATTTTTCCTAAGCGTTCAGAATTTTCAGCCAGTTTTTCCTCTTTAATTACCTCAAGGGAGGCTATTGCCACTTTACCGGCCAGTGCATTACCCCCAAAAGTGGACCCATGTTCGCCGGGAAGGATTGTGAGCATTATTTCATCATCGGCAAGAACGGCAGATATCGGCATCACTCCGCCTGAAAGGGCTTTTCCCAGTATCAGTATATCCGGACGTACGCCTTCATGATCGCAGGCAAGAAGTTTTCCTGTCCGTGCAAGACCGGTCTGTACTTCATCGGCTATAAAGAGAACATTGTGTTTCCTGCAGAGGTCATATGACTTTTTCAGGTAACCTTCATCGGGAACAAAAACACCGGCTTCGCCCTGTATCGGTTCAACGAGGAACCCGGCAACATCGGGATCCTTAAGAGCTGTTTCAAGAGCCTGGATATCATTGTATGGGATGATGATAAATCCCGGAGTAAATGGTCCGAAATGATTTGTAGCATCAGGATCAGTCGACATTGATATTATCGTGATGGTACGGCCATGAAAATTACCGGCACAGCAGATTATCTTAGCTCTGTCTTTCTTTATACCTTTCTTCTTATAAGCCCATTTCCTGCATAGCTTGAGTGCTGTCTCATCCGCTTCTGCCCCTGAATTCATTGGCAGTATTTTATCATATTTGAAATATTTTGTGATATATTCCTCATATTCGCCAAGAACAGAATTATAGAATGCCCTGGAAGTGAGAGTCAGCTTTGAGGCCTGATCAGTCAGAGCCTTGATTATCTTCGGATGACAATGGCCCTGATTTACAGCTGAGTAGGCTGATAAAAAATCAAAATATCGTTTGCCTTCAACATCCCATACAAATGGACCTAAGCCCTTCTCAAGCACAACAGGAAGCGGATGATAATTGTGAGCTCCGTATTTGTCTTCCCGTTTAATATAATCCTGTGTATTCATTTAATTGATTATTAATTAGTTATATTTTTAATATACCAAGTCACAAGTTTACAAAAGCTTTTTATTATTTCCAAAAGCATTATTTATGCAAGAGTTGAACTCATCTCTCAGCGCCCTTCTCTGGTTTATGAACTCATCCCCCTGCCCCCTTGTCTTTAAGGCTAACTACTCTTTATACACATCATTTAATTCACTACTATAATAGGCTGGAGATTCCTCATTTCGTCCCGCTGGGGCGGGACTTCATTCGGAATGACACGGTCGTTTTAGTGTATAGAGGGGGAATGAGGCGGGGCGTTTTGCCGGAAAGTCAATACATGTAGAAAATTTGGATCAAAACGCCCCGCCTCATTCCCCCTGAAACCCCGGAGAGGTCGTGTCATCCCGATCAAGTAAATCCTGAGTTTACGAAGGATTTACGAGAGAGGGATCTCCTCCACTGTAAACAGTGTACGGAAGAAATTTCTGTGAAATTCTTTTTGACACGGTACTTGAGGAAAGGATTGAGAAGTGTGATATCTCCTTCTTTTAGAAGATAATTATTGAAAATTGTGTATAAAGAGTAGTTATTTTTTAAGGGAAGGGGTTTGGGGATGAGTTCAAGAGACAGATAGAGAGTGGGAGAGTAGGAGAGGGGCTGAGGAGGCGATTAAAGATATGACGAATCATTTCAATCTTCCTTGAGGAGATCAGGTCTGAGTTTCCTTGTTCGTTCGATGGATTGCTCGTGTCTCCAGTTCTCAATTTCCGCGGCATGACCTGAGAGAAGTATATCGGGGACTTTCCAGCCCCGGAAATCGGCTGGCCTTGTATATACTGGAGGAGCGAGAAGATCGTCCTGAAAAGAATCAGAGAGAGCAGATTGTTCGTCACCGAGAGCACCGGGAAGCAGCCTTACAATAGCATCAGTTAGTATTGCAGCCGGCAGTTCACCTCCGGAGAGGACATAATCGCCAATTGATATTTCCCTTGTTATCAAATTATCACGTATCCTTTGATCGACACCTTTATAGTGGCCCGCAAGGATAATGATATTTTCCTTCAACGAAAGCTGATTAGCAATTCTTTGTGTAAAATGCTCACCGTCAGGCGATGTGTAGATTATCTCATCATAATCACGTTCACTCTTTAACTTCACGATAGCGTCAAAAACAGGCTCGATCATCATTACCATTCCTGCACCTCCTCCGAATGCATAGTCATCAACCGACCTGTAACGGTCTTTAGCATAATCGTGAAGATTAATCACATTGATCTCCACCAGGTTTTTGTCCCTGGCTCTTTTCACAATCGAATTGTTCAGGGGGCTATCAAGAAGATCCGGAACGGCAGTCAGAATATCTATTCTCATACCTGAGATTTGTGCAAAGTTAAAAATATTTAAAATGAAATTTTCAGGTAAGATATAATATGAGAACCGTTTAAAAAGATAAGAAAAATTCTTTACTTGCTTATTAAACCTAAAGTACTAACCTTTATGACAAGTGAATCCTTTTCTGCTAAGCTGAGAAAGCTTGAGATTATAATTGACAAATCACCTGGAATTGACCGCCATTTTTCAATTCCGGCTGAGGAATTTGTTGAGCGTCGCCTTCAGACATGGAAGGCTCTGAAATCAAAGGCAGATATAGATGTTGCTTTTGCCTTTTCCGACGAACATTACAGCGGTGATGTACCATATCTCGGCGGCAACATAAATTATTCAATAGAACAGGTGGCATTCGGACTTGGTCCTGATCCTCTAACCTCAGGTATCATTGCAGGTTTTGAAGGAGTCTATATAGCCGGCCAGCTGGCCAGTCGCGCTGCAATTCGGGTTTATCCGACAGAGAGCCTGCAACTGGCGGATGAGAAATATCCGGTTGAAGGATTCTCACTGAAAGATATCCTTGAAACGATTGCCGGCCATAAGGTAAGGCGAATCGGACTATTAAGCCCGCGGCAGGTAATACCTGCAGGTATTGTCGCCAATCTTGAAGAAATTGCAGGTAAGGATAATGTCATAGATACTCAGGAACCGTTTCAGAAGGTTAAGAACCTTAAGAGCGATAATGAAATGAAGCTTATTGAAGATGCCGCTTATGTTACATCCCTGGCATTAAGGGCTATGCTTGCAGTGACAGAGCCCGGGATAGATGAAACAGAAGTTGCAGCTTTCGGAGATATGCTGGCAAAATGGATGGGCTGCGAACGGCAGGGCTTTCAGACAATGGTGGGTTCTGATACAGCCTGCGCCACAATGATTGGACCTGCATTGAACAGGCCGATTGCCGAAGGTGAGTATATGCATCTGGGTACTTCATATAAAAGAGACGGACTGACAGCCTGTTGCCGCAGGAGTATTTTTTCAGGAAGCAGGGGATCGACATCATATCGTGAGTATTTCAGGAAACTGGTGGAAGAAGGTTTCGTTACCGGGTTTAAAGCCTATACAGACATCGCAGAAAATGACAAACCGGCAAAGATCCAGGAAAAGGCTCTGGTCGACTTTTTCAATTCGCGGACGGATGAAATGCTGGGAGTGGTTCTGGAAAAATATGGGAAAACAGTTGCTTCAACCCTGAAAAATTACCTGTATTCCGAAATCCCAGGTATTACCAAAGGTCTGGCAAGAATGAAACCATATACAGGTACCCATAATTCAGGATACACTGAATGCCAGGAATTCTACGGGGCAATTACGCTCGATTCTGAAGGACCTCTTGAAAAACAAGTAGTTACGATGCTGGATGTAGCTCTGAGGGGAAGAGGCAGTAAATGGCTGGGCGTGGAGTTTGAACAGATAATACCGGATTTTGACTATTGGGTTGTTGAAGATACTCTGGGGAAATATGGAAACAGCGTGAAAAACCTTACCGGGGAGATTCAGCCAGGTGGCAGGATTGTCATGGGTTTTGGAAAGATCCCTGTAAATGTTCAGTCTCTGGTCGGTAATATCAATGAGTATACTGTCTGATTCTCACGAGAAAACAGAAATACACATCTCCTTATGGGCAAAAAGTACTCAGTCGTCGTTCTGATCCTGCTGATCTTTTTTGTTATTTCCCTCATGCAGAATATGCTGGGACCACTTATTCCTGACATAATCGATGGATTTGACATAAGTCTTACCCTTGCCGGATTTCTTCCCTTCTCTTTTTTTATTGCTTATGCAGTAATGTCAATTCCCACTGGTTTCCTGATTGAAAAATTCAGAGAGAAAATCATTATGGTGGCCGGATTCATAATTTCATTTTCGGGGGCGCTATTATTTGCCACAAAACCTACCTACCTGTTTGCCCTTCTTTCCTTATTCATGATGGGAACCGGAGTAGCAATGCTTCAAGTGGCAATTAATCCTCTTCTTCGGGTTGCCGGGGGTGAAAAACATTTTGCTTTCAATTCAGTTCTTGCCCAGTTTATTTTCGGATCAGCTTCCTTTATAAGTCCGATGATCTATATATATTTTATCCGTAATATCCAGGATAAGGGGTCCCCGGACCCCGGAATCATAAGATTGCTTACCAGGATTGTACCCGAAAACCTTCCTTGGGTTTCAATGTATTGGGTCTTTGTTGTCGTCACCCTCTTTATGATCTTCATTATTGCTGCAATTAAAATGCCTGAGGTTGAATTAACCGAGGATGAACGTATCGGACAAAAAAATAATTTTATTGCCCTTCTCAGAAACAGGTTTGTATTACTTTATTTTTTCGGAATTATTGCATATGTGGGAACCGAACAGGGAGTAGCTAACTGGATCTCAAAATTCCTTGCCACCTACCATAATTTTGATCCTCAATCTATTGGAGCTAAAACAGTCTCTAACTTCTGGGGTTTAATGACGATA
>Ga0316616_100000465_pt1 | contig 12921 bp, 12 predicted proteins | sample OWC_Aug_M1_C1_D1_FD_207660 | JGI IMG/M metagenome (GOLD analysis project Ga0316616, IMG submission 207660) | Wetland soil microbial communities from Old Woman Creek delta, Ohio, United States - OWC_Aug_M1_C1_D1_B | ecosystem: Environmental > Terrestrial > Soil > Wetlands | place: USA: Ohio... | reverse complement strand
GTCGTCGGCGTTGATCACCGCCACCTCACATCCGTCGAAAACCCGCGCCTTGGCAGCGGCGTACTCGGCGACCGATCCGTAGCGGTCCATGTGATCGGGCGTGACGTTGAGCACGGTCGCGGTCGCCGTCTCGAGCGAATGGGTCGTCTCGAGCTGGAAACTCGACAGCTCGAGCACGTAGAGCCGAGGCACCGGCAGCTCGAGCAGGTCGAGAGCCGGTTCGCCCAGGTTGCCGCCCGCGATTGCCGGGCAATGCGCGGCGTTGGCGATTGCCGCGAGCAGCGCCGTCACGGTGCTCTTGCCGTTGGTGCCCGTGATGGCGGCGACCGGAGCCTGCGCATCGCGCGCAAAGAGCTCGATGTCACCCACCACCGGCAGGCCGCGGCTCAGCGCCTCGGTCGCGACCGGCTCACGCAGCGACAGCCCCGGCGAAATCACTACCTGCGCGACGCCGTCAAGTAACGTGGATTCGAACGCTCCGGTATGGATGTCGGCACCGGGAACCTGCTCGCGGAGCGCCGTGAGACCGGGCGGTGCGTCGCGCGTGTCGGCGACGCGAACTTCGAGCCCTTTGCGGTCCAGGTAGCGGGCGCTCGAGAGCCCGGTGCGGCCGAGGCCGAGCACCAGGGCCCGGGTGCCCGGCTCGAGCGGCGGAAGGTTGTGCACGGTCGCGCTCATCGCAGCTTCAGCGTCGCGAGGCCGACCAGCACGAGGATCACCGTGATGATCCAGAATCGCACGATCACCTTCGGTTCGGCCCAGCCCTTGAGCTCGAAGTGGTGGTGGATCGGCGCCATGCGGAAGATGCGCTTGCCGCGCAGCTTGAACGATCCCACCTGCAGGATGACCGAGACGGTCTCCATCACGAACACGCCGCCCATGATGAACAGCACGATTTCCTGACGGACGATCACGGCGATCACGCCGAGGGCGGCGCCGAGAGCGAGCGCACCGATGTCGCCCATGAACACCTGCGCCGGATAGGTGTTGAACCACAGGAAGCCGAGTCCGGCGCCGAAGATCGCCGAGCACATCACCAGCACTTCGCCGGCACCTGCGACGTAAGGGATTCCGAGGTAGTTCGCGAACACGACGTTGCCCGAAGCGTAGGCAAAGACGCCGAGTGCACCGGCGACGAGCACCGCAGGCATGATCGCGAGGCCGTCGAGGCCGTCGGTGAGGTTCACGGCGTTGCTCGAGCCCACGATCACCAGGTACGCGAGCACCACGAAGGCCACTGGTCCGAGCGGCAGCACGAAGTCCTTGAAGAACGGCACGATCAGCGTCGTCTCGGCAAGCGAGCGCGCCGTTGCGAAGAGCGCGATGGCGGCACCGAGTCCTGCGACCGACTGCCAGAAGTACTTGTAGCGCGCGATCAACCCGCGGGAGTTACCCACCACGAGCTTCAGGTAGTCGTCCCAGAAGCCGATGAGCCCGAACGCCACCGTCACCGCGAGCGTGATCCAGACGAAACGATTGGCGAGGTCCGCCCAGAGCACCGTCCCCACGACGATCGCGACGAGGATCAGCGCCCCACCCATCGTCGGCGTGCCGGCCTTCGACAGGTGGCTCTGCGGCCCGTCGGAACGCACTCGCTGGCCGACCTGGCGCTCCGCAAGCTTGCGGATCATCGTCGGGCCGACCAGGAACGAGATCGACAGCGCGGTCAGCGCCGCCAGGATCGCCCGCAGCGTGAGATAGCTGAACGCGTTGAAACCCGAGTAGTACTGGGTGAGCCACTCGGTGACGTAACGCAGCATGCTAGTGGCTCCCCGCGCCCGGTGCCGTGCCGCCCGCTGCCAGCGCGTCGGCGACCCGTTCGAGACGGTTCGAGCGCGACCCTTTCACCATGATCGTGACGCCGGCGTGCAGGCCCGATTTCGCGGCATCGACGAGGTCCTCGACGCTCGCGAACCACGTGGCTCCCGGGCCGAAGGCTTCGACCGCATGGCGCGCGTCGTCGCCGACCGCAAGCAGACGCTTCACTCCCGCCTTGCTCGCCAGTTCACCGATCTCGGCATGCAGCGACGCGGATCCCGGGCCGAGTTCCCGCATCTCGCCGAGCACCAGCCAATGTTCGCCCGGCACCAATGCGAGCGAAGCGAGTCCCGCCCTGACCGAACCGGGGTTCGCGTTGTACGAGTCGTCGATGAGCCGCGCACCGCCGCACGCCGGGCGCGACTGCAACCGCCCCGAGACGGGGCGCATCGCGGCAAGCCCCTGCTCGATCGCATCGAGATTCGCGCCGGCCGCCGAGGCGGCGGCAGCCGCGGCGAGTGCGTTCATCACGTTGTGCTCGCCAGCCAGCGCCAGACGGATGCGCCGCCGCCCGAGCGGGCTCACCAGTTCGAACTCGGTGGCGAAGCCGTCGCTGGCCGCCTCGCCACGCACGTCCCTCGCGCCGAAGTCGGCTCGCTCGCGCATGCCGAAGGTCACGGTGCGGCCGGCTGCGCGCGCGAGGCCGTGCCACAACGCTGCGTAGCGGTCGTCCGCATTGATCACCGCCGTGTCCTCGACGCCGAGCGCCTCGAACATCTCGCCCTTGCCGCGCGCGACTCCCTCGATACCACCGAAGCCTTCGAGATGCGCCGGGCCGGCATTGGTGACGAGCCCGACATCCGGCTCGCAGGTCGCCGCGAGCTCGGCGATTTCGCGCTGGTGGTTCGCACCCATCTCGATCACCGCGAAGCGATGCGCAGCGTCGAGTCGCGCAAGCGTGAGCGGCATGCCGATGTGGTTGTTGAGGTTTCCACTGGTGACGAGGCAGGGACCGCAGACGCCGAGGATCGCGCCGGTCATCTCCTTGACCGTGGTCTTGCCGTTGCTGCCGGTGATGCCGACCACCGTGCCGGAGAAGTCCCGGCGCCAGGCGTGGGCAAAGCGGGTCAACGCACCGAGCGTGTCGGGCACGACCACCTGCGCCACCGTGGCGGCGACCGGCCGTGAGACGACTGCGCCCGCGGCGCCGCGTGCCTCCGCCTGGGAGACGAAGTCGTGGCCGTCGAAATGCTCGCCGGCAAGCGCCACGAAGAGCGAGCCCGGCTCGAGCGTACGACTGTCGGAAACGACCGGGCCAAACGCGGCATTCGCGCCCTGCAGCCTGCCGCCGGTGACGCGGGCGAATCCGGCGAGGTCGCGGATCACGCTTCCACTCCCAGCGAGTCGAGCACGACGCGACGATCGCTGAACGGCCGGACGTCGGTACCGACGATCTGGCAGGTCTCGTGCCCTTTGCCCGCTACCACGACCACGTCGCCCGCATCAGCCTCCGCGAGCGCGAAATGAATCGCCTCGGCGCGATCCGGGACGACGTGCGCGGCCTCTGGCTGGCGCATTCCGGAGAGGATCTGATCGATGATCGCTCGTGGATCCTCGGTGCGCGGGTTGTCGTTCGTGACGACCACGACGTCCGCGCGGTCCTCGGCAATGGCGCCCATCATCGACCGCTTGCCGGGATCGCGGTCACCGCCGCAGCCGAACACGCAGAAGACCCGGCCCTTGACGTGTGCGCGGGCCGCATCGAGCACCTTGCCGAGTGCGTCGGGCGAATGCGCGTAGTCGACGAGCGCCAGCGGCTGCACGCCGCCGCCGAATGATTCCATGCGCCCCGGAGGCGCGGCGCAGGTCGAAAGCGCGACGAGCGCCTGCTGCAGCGGAATCCGCCATCCGAGCATCACGCCGAGCACCGCGAGCAGGTTCTCCGCGTTGAATTCGCCGACCAGCGGCGAGCGCAGCGTGCCGGCACCGGCGCTGGTCTCGACGTGCAGCGTGAGACCCGCCGTTGTCGCACGCAGCTCCGGCACCCGGATCCAGCCGCAGTCGCCGGGTGCCCAGATGTCGTTCGATGTCGAGAACAGCACGCGCTCCACGGAGTGGTCGAGCGAGTCGGCGAGCTGGCGACCGAACTCGTCACGCACGTTGATCACGGCGCGACCCAGGCCCGGCATGCGGAAGAGGCGCGCCTTCGCGGCGCCGTAGTCCTCGAGTGTGCCGTGGTAGTCGAGATGATCGCGCGAGAGGTTGGTGAAGACGGCCGTCCCGAATCGCACGCCGTCGACGCGCCCCTGGTCGAGCGCGTGCGAGGAGACCTCGAGGCTCATGGTCTTCGCGCCGGCGTCGCGGGTCTGCGCCAGGCGACGGTGGACGCTTACGCAGTCGGGCGTGGTGAGTCCGGCCTCGCCAAGCGCCCCGGGCCGGCCGAAGCCGATGGTGCCGAGATAAGCGCCTTTGCGGCCGACCGCGTCGGCCGCCTGTGCAAGCAGGTACGCCGTGGTCGTCTTGCCGTTCGTGCCGGTGATGCCGGCGACGTCGAGTTCGGCTGACGGCTCGCGGAAGAACCGGTGGGCGATCCCGCCGATGAGCCGCGAGAGCCCTGGCAACTCGTGCACGACGACGCTCGCCGGAAGCCGCGGGACCTCGAGACCCGGCACCGGCTCCCACAGCACCGCCACCGCGCCCCTCTCGACCGCAGCCACCGCATGCTGCATGCCGTGCGACGTTCGTCCCTGGCAGGCGATGAACGCGCTGCCTGGCGTGGCCTGACGGCTGTCCTGCGTGAGATCCGTTACCTCGACGTCGCGCGAAGGACGCCCGGCCTCACCAAGCAGCGCCGCGAGCGACGTGCGGTACTCCGGCGTGCGGCCCGGCCGGGTCGCTGCGCTCACGCCGGCTGATGGGACGCTGCTCACCATGGGTCCTTGGCCTGCACGAGGGTCGTCGCCGGCACGCGCTGCAGGTCGTCCGGCGGTATCGCCAGGAGGCGCAACGCGCCCGACATCACCGAGGCGAACACCGGGGCGGCGACTTCGCCGCCGTAATACGCGCCGTCGCTGGGCTCGTCGATGATGACCACGGCCGCCAGGCGCGGGTTGCTCGACGGCACCACGCCTCCGAAGACCGCCATGTACTTCTTCGTCGAATAGCCCCCGGTCTCGGAGGCCTTCCAGGCCGTTCCGGTCTTGCCCGACACCCGGTAACCCATGACCGCAGCGCGGCGCGCCGTGCCCGCGTCGCTTACGACGCTTTCCAGCATCCGCACGACCTCACGAGCCACCTGCTCCGGCATCACGCTGTCGCCCGCGGGCGGCGTATCGACCATGCGCAGGCTGATCGGACGACGGATGCCGCCGGACCCCAGCACCGCGTAGGCCTGCGCGAGCTGCAGCGGCGTGACCGAGAGTCCGTAGCCGTAGGCCATCGTCGCCTGGCCGATCGCGCGCCAGTGCTCGTGACCGGTGAGTATGCCGGCGGACTCCCCGGGAAAACCCGAGCCCGTGACGCGCCCGAAGCCGAGCTCGTCGAGCGCGGTCCACATCTCCTGCGGCTTGAGCGACAGCGCGATCTTCACCGTACCGACGTTGCTCGACTTCGCGAGCACCGTCGTCACGTCGATCGTGCCGAGGTTGTGGTGGTCCTTCACCGTCTTGATGCCGACGCGCATCATGCCCGGCCCGGTGTCGATCAACGTGTCCGCGTGATAGCGGCCCGTCTCCATGGCGGCCGCAATCACGAATGGCTTGATGCTCGAACCGGGCTCGAGGAAATCGTTGGTCGCGCGGTTGCGATAGCGCGATGCGGCGTACTGGTCGCGGTCATTCGGATTGAAGGCCGGCTGGTTGACCATCGCCAGCACCTCGCCGGTGGCGATGTCGATCACCACCACCGAGCCCGAGCGCGCCTTGTGCGCCTGCACGGCGGCCTTCAACTCGCGGTAGGCGAGGTACTGGACGCGCAGGTCGATGCTCGTGCGCAGGTCCTGCCCGGGCCGCGGCGCCTTGATGCGCTCGATGTCCTCGATCGTGCGTCCGAGGCTGTCGCGCATCACGCGCTTGGCGCCCGGCTCCCCTCCGAGCCACTGGTCGTAGGCGAGCTCGAGCCCTTCCTGGCCCACGTCGTCCACGTTGGTGAAGCCGAGCAGGTGGCCGGTGACTTCGCCCGCGGGATAGTAGCGCCGGTACTCGCGTAGCGTATCCACGCCGGGGATGTCGAGCGCCTTCACCCTGGCCGCGTCCGAGGGGCGCATGTGGCGCGCGAGGAAGACGAACTCGCGGTCGAGGTTGCTCGTCACGCGGCGTGCCAGCCACTGCGGGTCGCGGTCGAGCGCCTTCGCGAGGCGCGGGAAGTCCTGCGGCACCTCGGCGAGCTTGCGCGGGTCGGCCCAGACCGTGTCCACTGGCGTGCTCACGGCGAGCGCCTCGCCGTTGCGGTCGAGGATCATGCCGCGGTTCGCCGAGAGCTTGGCCACGCGCAGGATGCGCGCGTCGCCCTGCTTCTCGAGGAACTCCTGGTCGATCACCTGCAGGTAGACGGCGCGCGCGAGCAGCGCGACGGCGCCGACGCTGAGCGCCGCGAGCACGAGCCAGTGCCGCCAGTTCTGGCTCCCGGCTGCGTAATCCCTGCTGGTGCTGCGCTTCATGGCCGGACGATGCGCAGGTCGGTGGTCTGCGGGATGACCATGTGCAGGTCGTCGCGGGCGACGCTTTCGACCCGGCCGTTCGTGGCCCAGGTGCTCTGCTCGAGTTGCAGCTGGCCCCACTCGATGTCGAGCTCGTCGCGCTCGCGGGTCAGTCGCTGCAGGTCGTCGAAGCGATTGCGCGCCTCCTGCTTGCTGTAGACGACGCCGAGCGAGGAGCCGAGCACCGCGAGCCCGAGCAGCACGATCGAGAGGCGCCAGGTGAGCGCGGTCATGCCGCGACCCTCTCGGCAACGCGCAGCACGGCACTGCGCGAACGCGGATTTCGCGCGACTTCCGCGTCACCCGCGTCGATCGCGCGGCCGACACGGCGCAGCCGTGGCCGTGCGTGCGGCGGAACGTCAGGCAGGCCCGCGTACACGGGATCGCCCTGCTCCTCGCGGCGGATGAATCGCTTGACGATGCGGTCCTCGAGCGAGTGGAAGCTGATCACGCACAGCCGTCCGCCCGGGGCGAGCAGGCGCACCGCCTGTGGAAGCGCGGCCTCGAGCGCGTCGAGCTCGCCGTTGACGTGGATGCGGATCGCCTGGAACGTACGCGTCGCCGGGTGCTTGCCGGGCTCGCGCGTCGGCACTGCGGCCGCAACGATGGCCGCGAGCTGCCCGGTGCGCGTGATCGGTTCGACGGCACGGGCCGCCACGATGGCGCGGGCAATTCGCCCCGAGAACCGCTCCTCGCCGAGCGTGCGCAGCACGGCGACGATGTCGCGCTCGCCGGCCCGTGCCAGCCACTGCGCCGCGCTCTGCCCCGCCTCGTTGTCCATCCGCATATCGAGCGGCCCGTCCTGCATGAAACTGAAGCCGCGACTGGCCTCGTCGAGCTGCGGCGACGAGACCCCCAGGTCCATCAGCACGCCATGCAGCTCCCCTTCCAGACCCGCCGCCCGCACCTGCTCCTCGAGCTGGCCGAACGACCCCCTTACCAGCGTGAGACGTGACTCCCCCGCGAATCGGACCTGTCCGGCCCGGATTGCGTCCGGGTCCCGGTCGATCGCGATCACGCGGCCCGCCGGCCCGAGCGCGCCGAGAATCGCAGCCGTGTGCCCCCCACGCCCGAACGTCGCGTCGCAGTACCGACCATCGGCCCGCACCGCGAGCCCGGCCAGCACTTCGTCGGGAAGCACCGGCGTGTGCTGCGCCACCTGCGCGCCTAGAGCGACAGCTGCTCGAGCTCGGAGGACAGCTGGCCCGTCTCCTCGCCCGCCTGCAGCCACGCGTCGCGACGCTCGTTCCAGTGCTGCTCGTCCCAGAGCTCGAAACGGCTGCCCTGCCCGATCAGCATTGCCTGACGCGTGAGCCCCGCGTACTCGCGCAACTTGGGCGGCACGAGTACCCGCCCGTGCGAGTCGAACTCCAGGTCGGTCGCGTGCCCGACCATGAGCCGCTGCAGCCGTCGCGCCTGGGGATTCAGGGTCGGCAACCGCATCAGCTTGCGTTCGATCTCCTCCCAGTCCGGGAGCGGGTAGATCAGCAGGCACCGGTCCGCCCGATCGACGGTCACGACGAGACGGCCCTCGCTGCGCTCGACCAGGGTCTCCCGGTATCGAGCTGGCATGGCCATCCGCCCCTTGGCGTCGAGCGTCACTTTGTTGGCGCCACGAAACATGTCAGGTCACTGTTCTGGGCCGGCAGCCCATTTCATCCCACTTTGTCCCACCGGGCGCGAATATAGGTCGCGCGCGCGCGGTGAGTCAACGGCCCAGGCAAAGATTTTTCCATGAGACACAGGAACTTAGCCCATGCAACCTCACCCTGGACCAGACCCGGCGGGGACTATCCTTATTTGAATCAATCGTTTATCAGATGTTCCTTATTCGCGGCTGAGAAGTGCGCTGACGTGGGAATGGCCGCCATGAATGCCGCCTGATAACCCCATCCGGTGTCGACTCAGGCGTCTTCGGCGGTTTTCAGGGGAAACAGGTGGGAGGAAACCGCCGCAACCTGGTCGAACCGGGGCCTGGCGGCCGTTTTTCGGCAAGGTGGGAGAAAATGGGGCGGATCGCGGACCAATCCCTCGCGCGCCCACCCTTGACGGACTGGCGCCGAAACAACTTGACAATCGACAGGAACCGTGAACTGCAAAGTGGGAGTCGGCCGATAAGCCGGGTTCTGTCGAGGGCAACCATCCATCTGGGACGCGCGTCGCCGCGCGCCTCGAGCGACCTACCCGGAAGCTTCCGCGAGCAGCGGGTGCGGGCCCTGTGGCCTGCGTGCTTCCCTATTTGGCCTTGCTCCAGGTGGGGTTTGCCGTGCCGTCGAATGTTGCCACCGACGCGGTGCGCTCTTACCGCACCGTTTCACCCTTACCGTCGCCGCATCGCTGCGGCGCTTAGGCGGTTTGCTTTCTGTTGCACTTTCCGTGGGCTCGCGCCCCCCAGGCGTTACCTGGCACCTTGCTCCATGGAGCCCGGACTTTCCTCCGCGAAAAAATCGCAGCGGTTGCCTGGCCGACTCCCGCGATCAGTATACAGGCCTGGGGCGGACCCCCGCGCGTCATCCCCGGGGCGTGCCGAGCGCGAGTGCGCGGTCGTAGAGGTCTTTGCGCGGGCGACCCGAAATCTTCGCCGCGATCTTCGCGGCCTGCGAAACGGGTAGTTCCGCGAGCAACGCGCGCAGCAACCCATCCACCTCGATGTCGCTCGCCGTTTCCCGGGGCTCGGCGCCGTGCACGACGAGCACGATTTCGCCGCGCGACATGTCCGGATCTTCCGCGGCGCGCTGCGCGAGCGTCCCGAGAGTGCCGCGGTACGTGCTTTCGAACCTCTTCGTGATTTCGCGCGCGACCGCGGCGCGCCTGTCTGCGCCGAACACCTGCACGAGATCGGTCAACGACTCCTGCAGCCGGTGCGGTGCCTCGTAGAACACGAGGGTGCGCGGCTCGTGCACCAGCGCCTGCAGGGACCTGATGCGTGCGGATGACTTTGCCGGCAGGAAACCCTCGAAACTGAAGCGCTCGATCGGCAGGCCGGACAGGCACAGCGCGGCGATCGCGGCGCAGGGCCCGGGAACGGTCACCACTTCGATGCCCGCGTCGGCCGCGGCCTGCACCAGCGCCGCACCGGGGTCGCTCACGAGTGGCGTGCCCGCGTCGCTCACGAGCGCAACCCGCCCCCCCGCCAGCAGCCGCTCGACCACGCGCGACACGCGCTCGCGCTCGTTGTGCTCGTGCAGCGACTCGATGGTGCCAGGCTGGCGCGCAATGCCGCAGGCATTGAGCAACTGGCTCGTGTGACGCGTGTCTTCCGCGAGCAGCAGGTCCGCGTCGCGCAGCGTGTCGCGGGCACGCGGACTCAGGTCGGCCAGGTTCCCGATCGGTGTCGCCACGAGGAACAGTACGCCGGCGCGCGGCCGCGCTATAGAATCGTCTGGTTCGTTCGCCACGCGTTTCCTCCGGAGCCCCATGCTGCACGCACGCCTTCACGGACGGCAAGCTCGAGCAATGCTGCTCGCGATCATGCTCGCGACGGGCACGGCCCTGCTGACGCTTCCCACGGGCGTCGTCGCCGACGACACGGCGGCCTCGGCCGAGACCCTTTCTCGAAGTGGTCAGCACGCGGAAGCGGCCCGGATCTACGAGCAACAGGCGAAACGGCTGTTCCGCGCCTGGGATACGCGGCTGACGCTGCTCGCTGCGCGCGAATACCTTGCGGCGGGCCAGACGGCCGATGCGCAGCGGATGATCGGCAAGGTCGGCGATCGAGCCAGCGGCGATGACGCGATCCTGCTGGCGCGGCTCCAGGCAGAAGTTGCGCTTGCAGAAGGCAATGGCGCCGCGGCTCTGGCAGCGCTGGGCCGCATCCCGAAACCGTGGCCCGCACCGCTCGAGACTGAATTGCTGCTGCTCGAGGCACAGGCGGACTTCCTGTCCGGTCGCACGCTCGACGGTATCCACGCACTCGAGCAGCGCGGCAGGCTGCTCGGTGCGACAGACGCGCGGGACGCGAACTATCGACTGCTGCTCGGCGCGCTGCAGCGCAGCGGCGCCGCCACTGCCGTTCCCGCCGGCGCGACCGGCAGCGATCGCGGCTGGATCGAGCTGGCACAGCTGCTTGCGGCGGACGCGGCCGGCGACACGGCGGCGGCAAGTCGCGCCGTGGACTGGAGCGCCCGGTACCCGAATCATCCGGGAACGTCGCTGCTGCCGCAGGCAACGCCAGGCGCAGCTGCGTCCATCGCCCCGCCGGTGCTGGCGCCCGGCCAGCCCCCGTCCGTGGCGCTGTTGCTGCCGCTCAGTGGACGCCAGCAGGCCGCCGGAAAGGCTGTCCGGGACGGATTCCTCGCGGCTTATCTTGAAAGGCCGGAGGCTGCCCGGCGTGTGCATGTTTACGACACGGCGGAACTCGGCGTCGGGCCCGCGTACGAGCGGGCCCTGGCCGACGGAGCGCAATTCGTGATCGGACCCCTGACCAAGGACGACGTTGCGACACTCGCTGCTGGCCAGCTTGCGGTACCCACGCTGGCGCTGAACAGCTTCAGCGGCGAGAGCCCACCGCCTTTCCTCTTCCAGTTCTCGCTCGATCCGGAGCAGGAAGCCCGCGAGGTGGCGCGGCGCATTGCGGCCGACGGACTCTCGCACGGCATCGCGCTGTTCCCGCGCAGCGCCTGGGGCGAGCGGCTTTCCGCTGCGTTCACGTCGGAACTGGAGACCACGGGCGTCACGCTCACGGGCTCGCAGTTCTACGATCCGGGGACCCGCGATTTCTCCGGCCCCCTGCGCGCGGCGCTGGGCCGCTACGGTGGCGCAGGCGATCGTCGGGACAACATGGACGCACCGCGCCGCGATGCCGCCGCGGAGGCGAGCGAAGGCCCGCAGTTCGCGTTCATCGCCGCCACGGCACAGACGGCGCGCGCGCTGAAGCCCCAGCTGCGCTTCCAGATGACTTACGACCTGCCGGTCTACGCCACGTCGGACGCCTGGGATCCGAGCACGCGGGCGGCCGCGGATCTCGATGGGATGACGTTTCCCGAGATGCCCTGGATACTCAGCGGCGGCCAGGGCGCCACGGCGCTGTGGGCCGTGCTGCAGGGTGATTGGGCTGCCGAGGGTCGCGGTCGCCTGCGCCTGTATGCGTTCGGCAGCGACGCGCTCGACGTCATGGCCGAGCTGCGCTCGGGAAGGACCAGCACCGGAATCGACGGCCTGACCGGACGCCTGACGTTCGGCGCAAACGGCCGGATCGAACGCACGCTCGATTGGGCACGCATCGAGGGCGGACAACTGCAGCCGGCCGGCGCTTTCGCGGCCCCGCCGCCAAGTGCGCCCTGAGACCACAACCGCGATCGGACGCCGCGGCGAAGACACCGCGGCCCGGCACCTGGAAACTCACGGCCTGAAGCTGCTCGAACGCAACTACCGCTGCCGTGGCGGCGAGATCGACCTCGTGATGCTGGAAGGAAACACGCTCGTGCTCGTCGAGGTCCGGCTGCGCACCGCCAGCGGATTCGGCGGCGCGGCAGCCAGCATCGGGCCGCGCAAGCAGCGACGATTCATGCTCGCGGCGCGGCACCTGATGGCGACCCGACCGGCGTACCGCAAGCTCCAGGCTCGCTTTGACGTCGTCGCGCTCGACGCGGGCGCCCGGCCCGGAGAGACTCGTATCGACTGGATCCGGGATGCGTTCCGGATGGGCGGGTAGGAGGGAAAGAAGTGACTCGTGATCAGTGATCAGTGATCAGCGGATAGTGTGGAGCAGGAAGCCGGAACGGCCGGCGTCGCCGGCCTCTTCACTAACCGCTGATCACTGATCACGAGTCACTTTCCTATTTGACGACTTTCAGCTTCGCACGCCCGGCGGGCTTCTGCGGCGGCTCCGGCGGCCGGTCCTTCGGCGGCTGCGTGGGCTCGGGCGGTTGCGGCGGCGGACCGCTCTCGTCTTCCGCAAAGATCATCCCCTGCCCTGTTTCCCGCGCGTAGACCGCGAGTACCGCGTCGACCGGAATGCGCACCGTCATGCTGGCGCCGCCGAAGCGGCCGTTGAAACAGATTTCGTCGCTGCCCATGCTCAGCTGTCCCGTGGCATTCCAGCTCAGGTTCAGCACGATCTTGCCGTCCCGCACGTACTGCCGCGGGACGTCGACGCCTTTCATGGAGGCATCCACGACGATGTGGGGCGTGCAGTCACTGTCGCTGATCCACTCGTGCATCGCGCGCAACAGGTAGGGCCTGCGCGATTTCACTTGCGCATCTCCCGCTCGGCGCGGCTCAGGCTGGCCAGAAAAGCCGGGTGGGCGAAGACACGCTTCGCATAGCGCTCTGCAGCCTGCGCCGAATCGGGCAACTCGACCGCCCAGTGAGGCAGCCGCCAGAGGATGGGCGCCACCGCGGCATCCAGCTGCGAGAAGTGGTCCGAGAGGAACCACGGTCGCACGCGAAACAGCGCTTCCGCGGTCAACATGCTCTCCTGCAGCGCGCGGCGCGGACGCAGCTGTTCGCGACGTTCGCCCGACTCG
>Ga0316616_100000463_pt1 | contig 12935 bp, 12 predicted proteins | sample OWC_Aug_M1_C1_D1_FD_207660 | JGI IMG/M metagenome (GOLD analysis project Ga0316616, IMG submission 207660) | Wetland soil microbial communities from Old Woman Creek delta, Ohio, United States - OWC_Aug_M1_C1_D1_B | ecosystem: Environmental > Terrestrial > Soil > Wetlands | place: USA: Ohio... | reverse complement strand
CCGACAATATCATCCTGGCCGCCATCCAGCGCCTCTTCCCGCGTTTCTGGATCGACGCGGGGCGGGAGCGGGCCGTGGCGCAGGACTTCGTCACGCGGCTCCGGATCCAGACCCCCAGCCTCGGCCAACTCGTGCAGTTCCTCTCGGGCGGCAACCAGCAAAAGGTGGTCCTGGCCAAGTGGCTGGCGACGCAGGCGAAGATCTTCATCTTGGACGAGCCTACGCGAGGGATCGACGTCGGGGCCAAGCTGGAGATCCACCGCCTCATGGACGAGCTGGTGGCCCAGGGCACGCCCATCGTCATGATCTCCTCCGAGATGCCGGAGATCCTGGGGATGAGCGACCGCATCTATGTCATGAGAGATGGCCGGATCGGCGGCGAATTCGCCCACCACGAGGCCAACCAGGAGCGCATCCTGACGTGCGCGGTGGGAGGGTGATCGTCATGCCACGCCTGCTCGGCATACTCGCATCGCTCGTCTCCGGACCGATCGTGATCTGCCTCGGGATGATCGCGGTGTTCTCGCTGCTCTCCGAGAACTTCTTCTCGCTCTCCAACGCGGTCAACGTCGTTCGGCAGGCCAGTGTCCTGGCCCTGGTGGCCTTCGGCCAGACGTTCGTCATCCTGCTGGCCGGCATCGACCTCTCGGTGGGCGCCGTCATGGGCCTCACCTCGTGCGTCACCGCAGCGTTGATGCTCCAGGCCCATCTGGCGCCCGTCCTGGCCGCCGCCGTCGGCATCGGCGTGGCAACCGTCTGCGGGCTGGCGAACGGCCTCGTGCACAGCTTCTTGGGTCTCAACCCCTTCGTGCCCACCTTCGGCATGTGGGGCATGGCGCTGGGCGCCGCCCTCATCATCACGGAAGAGCGCGTTCTGACCGGGTTTCGCTCCACGCTGCGCGTCCTGCATGACGGAGAGTTTCTCGGCTTGCCGGCGCCCCTCCTCCTGGTCGCCGGGATTTTCCTGATCCTCCACACATTCCTCAAGGCAACCCCTCACGGCATCGCCACGTACGCCATCGGCGGCAACGAAGGCGCAGCGCGCCTCTCGGGGGTCCGCGTGCGGCTGCACAAGACCCTGATCTACGCCTTCTCGGGGTTCATGGCCGGGGCGGCGGGCGTGCTCTTCCTGGCCCGCTCCAATGCGGCCCAGGCCATCGACACGATCGGCTATGAGTTCGACTCCATCGCCGCCGTGGTCGTGGGCGGGACGTCGCTCATGGGCGGCAAGGGGGGCGTGGCTCAAACCCTCGTCGGTGTGATCCTGATCGCCACCTTGCGCAACGGGCTCAACATGGTGGGCGTGAACCTGTATCTGCAGCTGGTCTTCATCGGCGTGGTCCTGATCCTGGCCTATGTCACGGAGAATCAGGGTCTGTTCCACGCCCTTCGCGAGCTGAAGCGCCGCCTGGCCGGCGTGCCGGCATCCGTCGAGGAGGCGTGAGTGAGACTCTCGGCTCGTGCCCTCTACCGCCTGGGTGCCGTGGCGGCGATTCTGGCCGCCGCCTGGGTGTTCGTTCCTCGCTTCGGCACGGAGTCGAACCTCATCAACCTCTTGCGGCAAGCCTTCCTGCTGGCCCTGGTCGCCACGGGCGTCTCCTTGAGCATGCTGGTGGCCGGGTTGGACCTGTCCATCGGTGCGGTGGCCGCCCTCTCGTCCTGCCTGGCGGCGACCGTGATCGTCCAGGGTCAGGTAGTCCTCGGCATTCTGGTGGGCCTTGCGGTCGGCGCGCTGGGCGGACTCTTCAACGGCCTGATGATCGCCAAGCTGAGGTTGCCTTTCTTCATCATGACCTTCAGCATGATGTTCATCGTCCGCGGCCTGGCGCTCACCTATACGCAAGGTACGTCCATCCATGGCTTCCCCGCACGGTTCACCTGGCTGGGCAAGAGCTTCGTGGGCCCCATCCCCATGCCGGTGGTGCTCGGCGCCATCGTCCTGGCACTTCTGTACCTGGTCCTGACCAAGACCACGTTTGGACGGATCACCTATGCGGTGGGAGCCAACGCCGAGGCGGCCCGCTTCTCGGGCCTGTCTGCCGATCGGAACATCATTCAGGTCTACGCGCTGTCCGGCCTGCTGGCGAGCCTATCCGGCCTGATCTACATCGCACGCCTGAACGCCGCCGACGCCGATCTGGGGATGATGTGGCCCCTGGAAGGCATCGCGGTCGCCGTCATCGGGGGCATCGCCTTCTCCGGCGGCGAGGGGAACATCCTGGGTCTCGTCCTGGGCGGGATCGTGATGGCCGTAGTGGGAAACTGCGTGAACCTCCTGGGTCTGCCCGCTCGCTTCCAGGACTTCTTCATCGGCTTCGTCATCATCGTGGCGGTTCTCATCGACCACCTGACCCAGAAGCGCGGAACGGTTGCCAAGTGACTGGCAGCGCACTTTCACCCTGTCGCATGTCGAGAGGAGGGCGGATCATGAAACGGTTTATGTGGCTCGGCTGTCTCGCGTTCGTCGCCGTCGTGGCGCTGTCGGGAGGGGCACTCGCGGCCAAGGCCCCCGGCGACGTCCAGGTGGCCCTGGTGGTCAAGGACCTCACCAACCGCTTCTTCGTGGAGATGAAGTGGGGCGGGGAGGCCGCGGGCAAGCAACACGGCATCAAGGTCACCGTCCTGGCGCCCGAGAAGTACGCCGTGGACAACCAGATCCGGATCATGGAGGACCTGATCCAGAAGAAAGTCGACGCCATCGTCATCGTGCCCATCGACGGCGCGGGCATCGTCTCGGGCATCGAGCGGGCGAACAAGGCGCGCATACCTATCTTCAACCTGAACACTCTGGCCACCGGCGGCGAGGTGATCGGCTTCGCCGGCATTGACCACGTGCAATTGGGCCGCATCCAGGGGCAGTGGGCCGTTGACACGCTGAAAGGCAAGGGCAACGTGGTGATCCTGGAAGGCACGACCGGCGCCTCCTCCGCCATCGAGCGCCAGCAGGGTGTGACGGAGACGCTCAAGAAGGCCCCGGGCGTCAAGGTCTTGGCCTCGACCACGGCCAAGTACAACCGGCAGCAGGCCATGAAGGTCATGGAGGATCTGCTGACCCGCTTCCCGGAGATCGACATGGTCCTCTGCGCCAACGACGCCATGGCGCTCGGCGCCAAGGAGGCCATCAAGGACGCGCGCCGCAAGATGATGGTGGTGGGCATCGACGCCATCCCGGAGACCCTGGAGGCCATCCAGAAGGGCGAGGTGGCGGGCACCGTGGACAGCAACGGCTTCGACCAGGGCTTCGTGGCCGTGGACCTGACGGCCAAGTACCTTCTGAAGGATCAGAAGCCCCCCAAGGATACGCTGGTCGGCTCGGGCATGGCCACCGTGATCACCAAGGCGAACGCGGGGAATTTCGAGAAACAGAAGACCGAGAAGTTCAAGAAGTTCGGGATCAAGGTAGACTGAGCGCGCTTCCCACTGCGCGGGGCCTCGGCAAGGGCGCCGGGACCCTGCGCAGTGCTTCATGGAGCCCTTGCAGATCGGCTGACGACAACCCTCCGGATGCGTCTCGCCGCGGGCCGTGTCCGCCTTGATGGCCCACGACTGGCCGGGCAACGTGCGCGAGTTGGAAAACGCCGCGGAACATGCTATGGTCTGCCTATGGTCTGTTCGCGGGGCGGTGCGATCGAGCCGGAGGCGTTCCCCCGATCGGGCGTTGGCAAATACAGAGGCCCGGCGTAGCGCGCGAAGGACGCGCGCGCGTCCGCCTCGGCCGCGGACGAGAGGGGCATGCGTCTTCGGGCGCTGGAGGCGAGCCGGTGGAATCCCGGACTCGCGGCGGCGCGGCCGAGAATCCGCCGATCGGGCACACGCGCGCGCGATAGCGGAGGGACTTGCGTGCACCAAGAGACCGTCGTGTGCCGCGCCTGCCAGCGTACGTTCCTCGTAACCACGGAGAATCCGGACCAACTGCTCGTTCAGTGTCCTCTCTGTGGGCTGACTCTCGTTTACCCGGATCCGCGAGGACAAGCGCCGCACGGTCCGGACACCATCGTCCCGTGGGATCCCGCCTGGTCCGACTGCGGCTGACACTGACCCCAGGGGCCGGTCGGCCCTGAGCCTCGACAGGTCAAGGTTTCGCTTGACACGAGCCACCGCCGTGAGACAAACGGTCTCAGGCGCTCACCTGACTGCGACACTCGGAAACGCCAGCCCACCGAGGCCACGCTTCAACGGGCAGCCGTCCGCGTAAGCCCTCCAGGGGTTTCTTTGCGAAACCCCGCGTTTCTTTTCTGTTTGTCAATGCCGAATCTTTTTCGGCCGTTCGCGCCACCGGGCCCGAGCGCGCCCAAGCGTGGCATCGGCTATGCACATCGCCTTTTTCGGGAGGGCTTGAGAGGACAACACAGATGGTGTGCGGCGCCACAAGGAACGCGCATGAACATCTCCTCATCGTCGACGACGATGAGGAGATGCGCGATCTCCTGCGGAAGGTCCTCGAAAAAGAGGGCTATCGCGTCTCCGCGGCCGCCGATGGACGGCACGCCTTGGCCGTGCTCGCTCAGGGCGCCTTCGATCTTGTCGTGACAGACATGCTCATGCCGCAGGACGGGGGCCTCGAACTGCTCGAGACCCTTCACCGGAGCCACCCCAACCTTCCTGTGATCATCGTCACCGCTTTCGGAGACTGGCACAGCTACACTCGGGCGCTGGGGCTGGGCGCGGCGGCCTTCATCAGCAAGCCGTTGCGGATGTCGGAACTCATCGCCGCCGTGCACAACGCCCTGGCAGGACGAGGCGCCGCCGCATCGTCCTGACCCCCTGACGCCTCGTACCGCTGCCGCACGCATTTCTCCACACCTGCCAGCCAAACGCGGAGATTCGCGCTGTACTGCGCCGAGGAATCCGAGGGCGAGGGCCGTCTCCTCCCCGTCGTCGTTCTGCTCTGCTCGGCAGCGGGGTGGACACGCGCACGTCCCCGTGGTAGAAATCGAAGACAGCACGAGGGGTCGGCGGCTCGCCGGTCCAGCGATCCGGCATCGCGCAATGTCCGGCGGGGGAGCTGGGGCTTCAGAACTCCGCCGCAAGGCAAGAGGATCCCGGAATCCGTTCCGAACTGCGGCGTCCTGCGATGGGCTGGAGCGTTCTGGGGCGAGGATGGCCACCCGTAATCCCGCCCGGGGGCGGCGCGGTTTCGGGGCCGGGAGGTCCGCGAACTTCGGATTCGGCGCACGAGAGTATCCGATGCCCGCGCCCACGCAGAGTGAGCGGCGGCTCCACGGAGCGGGAAGCGCGAGTGGATTCCGGTTTCCACCCACCTGGGGGAGGTGCAGACTCGAGGTGTCGTGACGCGTTGGGGTGAACGTCTGGCCGGGAGCACGCCACCACACGAAGGGAGGCACACCATGCGGACCCTGTTCATCGGATCGACAGTCGGCAACTCCGGCAAGACCATGATCACGATCGGGCTGGCGCCGGCCCTCCAGGAGAGCGGCTACAAGGTCGGCTTCATAAAGCCGCTGGGCAAGCAGCCGACCATGGTGGGGGGCAAGGTGGTGGACGCCGACGCGCAGTTCCTCAAGGAGGCGCTCCATCTGACCGAGCCGCTGGAGCAGATCTGCCCCGTCGTCGTGACACAGGACCTCTTCTTCAAGGCGCTGCATGGGGACGCCGGCGATGCCCGGGCACGCATCCAGAAGGCATTCGAGGCGGTCTCCGCGGGGAAGGATATCGTTCTCATGGGCGGCGCCGGTACCCTCGCCGACGGTGGATTTCTCGGCATCCCGACGCTGGCGCTCGTCAAGGAGTATCGGGCGCCGCTTCTCCTGGTGGACCCGTACCACAACGAGGTCTGCATCGATTGCATCCTGATGGCCCGCGAGTTGTTAGGCGACGCCCTCATGGGGGTCGTCCTGAATCGCGTGACCCCGCAGGCCCTCCCCGAGGTGGAGCAAATCGTCGTCCCCTACCTCGCCAGCAAGGGCATCGAGGTGCTGGGGATCGTCCCGCTGGATCGGCTGCTGGATTCCGTCACCGTCCGGCAGCTCGTCGAGATCCTGCAAGGGAAAGTGGTCTGCGGCGAGGCGGCCCTGGATGAGTTCGTCGAGCGATTCAGCGTCGGCGCCATGGACACCGGCGCGGCACTTGGGTACTTCCAGCGGCTTCCGAACAAGGCGGTCATCACGGGAGGAAACCGCGCCGACATCCAGCTCGCCGCGCTGGAGACGTCGACGCGCTGCCTGGTGCTCACGGGCGACCAAATGCCGAACCAGATTATCATCGCGCGGGCGCGCGAAGCCGGCGTCCCCATCGTCGTGGTCTCCCACGACACGCTGACCACCGTGGAGAAGCTGGAGTCGGTCCTGGGCCGCATCCGCATCCGGGAAGCCCCGAAAGTGCGGCGCGCGCAAGAAGTGTTGCGGGAGCGCCTGAACTACCGCCGCATCGTCCAGAAGCTGGATCCCCGGTAGGCCAGAGTCGGCCGACCATTCGGCGTCGAGACGACAACCGGCCAACCCCCATTACGGAGGTTGGCCGGTTGTCTGTTCAGCAAATCTGGGCCTCAGGCCGGTCGCGGTCGCGCGGCGACGCAAGGCCATGTTGTGCACCGAGAATCGAGAAATCGGCACGGACCGGCTGCCGGTGGCCCCCGCTTTACACGAGGAGGCGTCTTCAGTATAGTCGGCGGCGGCAAAGAATCCGCTCTTTGGCGAAAGCGAGGCCGGCGATGAAGCGCACATACTTTTGCCCCGAGTGCCGAGCAATCCTGAATCCCAGCGTGAAGCTCATCCTGACGATGGCCAGAGGCCGACGCCGCAGCCTCATCCTGCTCAGCCCGCAGCCCGGGAACTACAGTGTCATCGTCCCGGACGATGTCACCCTGCGGCACGGCGACGAGGTGGACTTCTTCTGCCCTGCCTGCGCCAAGAATCTCCGGAGCGAGGCGAATGCCCACCTCGCCGAGATCGGGTTCCGGCTCGAGGATGGCACCAAAGGTCGCGTGAACTTCTCGCGCAGATACGGCGAGCACGCCACATACTTCGTCACGAAGGAACAGATCCGGTCGTACGGCGAGAATGCCGCCGTGTACGGTGACGCGAACTTCTTCGGCGCGGGCGGAGAACAGGAATAGTAGTGTGCGTGTCCTGCCCGCAGCCGCGCCGGCCCGTTGAGATGTCCGATCCGGCGCAGCTTCCGCTTGGCTCGCTTGACTTCGGTGGGGAGCCAGCCTATGTTCAAGACGGCAGCACCCACGCCGCGTGCGAGGCCGGCCCGGACGCAGCGACGGTCCGCCGTGGCGGGGTGATGAGGGGCGACGCATTGCACGGTGACGGCGGCGGGCAGCCCGGCCTGGGGAGTGGGGGATCGGCCCTCGACGCCCTCACGCGCCCCGTCGCGATCCTGGTGGGCCATTTCGGCAGCGGCAAGACCGAGATCGCGGTCAACCTGGCCTTTGGCCTGCGCAATCGCGGGGCCACGGTCACCCTGGTTGACCTGGACCTGGTGAAGCCCTATTTCCGCTGCCGGCTGGCGAAGGAGGATCTGGAGGCGCGGGGCATCCGACTGGTGGCCCCTCCAGGCGATCGCTTCTACGCCAACCTGCCGATCCTGATGCCCGAGGCGCGGACGGCCGTCCGCCACGGAGATGGGAACGGCAGCCGGCTCATCTTCGACGTGGGGGGGCGACGATCTCGGCGCCCGCGCGCTGGGGAGCCTTTCGGGCATGGTGGACCGGTCATCCGCGGAGATCCTCTTCGTGGTGAACGCCAACCGGCCCTTCGCGGAGGACGTCTCGTCGCTGCGCGCGATGCTCCGCGAGGTGGAGGCCGCGGCCCGGCTGGAGGTGACCGGCTTGGTGGCCAACACGCACCTCCTGGAGGAAACCACGCCGGAGACCGTGCGGGCGGGCATCCGCGCGGCCCGTGAACTGGAGACGGCGACGGGGCTGCCCATTCGATTCTGCGCGATGCAGCGCCGACTCGCTGAGGCATTCGGCGGACCGCAGGCCGCGGCGGAAGCGCTTCCGATCCTCGCCATGGAGCGTCATATCGTAGCCCCCTTTGCGGCACGACCGCCGGGGGCGCGACGGCGCTCCAGCGTCGTATGAGTGGCGGCTGAGAAAGGAGTCAGGCATGTCGACCGTCCTCGTCGAGAAGAACCGGTGCAAGGGGTGCGGGCTGTGCGTCAGCGCCTGCCCGTCCCATGTGCTGGCCATGTCGCAGGAGATCAATGCCAAGGGGTACTTCTTCCCCATGGTGGAGCACCCGGACGACTGCAACGGCTGCCGTTACTGCGTGCTCGTCTGCCCCGACGTCGCCGTCCAGGTTGAGCACAAGGGAAAGACCTCCGAACGGCCCGAGGCGCTGAACGACGTGCCCATGCACTACTGCCCGGGATGCACCCACGGCGTCATCCACCGCCTGGTGGCCGAGGCCATCGATGCCCTGGAGATCCGCGAGCGCGCCGTGGGCGTGGCCCCCGTGGGGTGCGGTGTTTTGGCGTACGACTATTTCAACTGCGACATGCACGAGGCGGCGCACGGCCGGGCGATGGCCGTGGCCACCGGCGTGAAGCGGGGTCGCCCCGAACTGATCGTCTTCACGTACCAGGGCGACGGTGACCTCGCCTCCATCGGCATGGCCGAAACGATCCACACCGCCAACCGTGGCGAGAAGGTCACCGTCGTTTTCGTGAACAACGCCATCTACGGCATGACGGGCGGCCAGATGGCCCCCACGACGCTGCCGGGCCAAGTCGCGTCCACGAGCCCGCTCGGCCGCGATGTGGCGTTGGCAGGGTATCCCATCCGGGTCGTCGAACTGCTCAAGGAACTCAAGACGCCGGCATACCTGGCGCGCGTCTCGGTCCACGACCCCAAGGCGATCATCCAGGCGCGCAAGGCCATCCGGACGGCGTTTCAGCACCAGGCGACGGGGACCTGCTTCTCGCTGGTCGAGATCCTGTCCACCTGCCCCACGGGCTGGGGCCTGCAGCCCCACGAGGCGTGCGGCTGGCTGGCAGAGCACATGATCCCGTACTACCCCCTGGGAGAGTTCAAAACTCCCGAGCAGGGGGTGGTCAAGGAAACGGAGCGCTAGCCATGCATACCGAGATCATCCTCGCGGGCTTCGGCGGCCAGGGCGTTCTGTTGATCGGCAAGCTGCTCGCCTACGCGGGCATGAAGGCGGGTCGCGAGGTCACCTGGATGCCCGCCTACGGACCCGAGATGCGCGGCGGCACCTGCAACTGCACCGTGGTGCTTTCCGACCGCCCCATCGGCTCGCCCATAAGCAAGTCCCCCCACGCGCTCCTCGCGCTGAATCTCCCATCGCTGGACAAGTTCGAGGAGGCGGTGCGGCCCGAGGGCATCGTGGTCGTCAACACGTCGCTCATCAATCGCTTGCCGAACCGGACCGATGTCACGGTCGTGGCGGTTCCCGCCAACGAGGTCGCGATCGAATGCGGCAGCCCCAAGGCGGCCAACATGGTTGCGCTGGGGGCGTACCTGGGCGCCAGCGGCGTGGTGCAGCTGGACCACGTCAAGGCCATCGTCACCGAGTCCTTCTCCGCCAAGCCCAAGCTGGTCGAGGTCAACCACGCGGCGCTGGCCCGCGGCTTCGCCCTCGGGCAGGCTGCGGCCACGGCCGCCGTGCATTGAGGAGCATCTCATGGCCAAGAAGCTCATGAAAGGCTGCGAGGCGATCGGCGAGGCCGCGGTCCAGGCGGGCTGCCGGCTCTTCTTCGGCTACCCCATCACCCCCCAGAACGAGATCCCCGAGTACCTGTCCGCGCGCCTTCCCCAGGTGGGCGGCACGTTCGTGCAGGCCGAGAGCGAGGTGGCGGCCAGCAACATGCTCTACGGGGCCGCGGGTGCGGGGTGCCGCTGCTTCACGTCCTCGTCCGGCCCGGGCATCAGCCTCATGCAGGAGGGGATTTCCTATATCGCCGGCGCCGAGTTGCCCGTCGTCATCGTCAACATCATGCGGGGCGGTCCGGGCCTGGGCGGCATCCTGCCTTCCCAATCGGATTACTTCCAGGCGGTCAAGGGCGGCGGCCACGGCGACTACCGCTGCCTGGTCCTGGCGCCCTCCACCGTCCAGGAGGCGGCGGATCTGGTCCAGGACGCTTTCGATCTGGCTGACAAGTATCGGAACCCGGTCATGGTGCTCGGGGACGGCATCATGGGGCAGATGATGGAGCCGGTGGAGTTCAAGCGCTCCGTCCGGCCGGACGACCTCCCGGACAAGCCGTGGGCCACCACCGGCGCCAAAGGCCGGAAGCCCAACATCATCAACTCGCTGTACCTGAAGGCGGAGGAGCTCGAGGCCCACAACTGGAAGCTCGCCGCGAAGTACGACGAAATGGCCAGGACGGAGTGCCGGCACGAGCTGTGGCACCTCGACGGTGACGTGGACGTGCTCTTCGTCGCATACGGCACCGTCGCCCGCATCTGCAAGACGGCCATCGATGCCCTGCGAGGCCAGGGGGTGAGGGCGGGACTGTTCCGGCCCATCACCCTGTTCCCGTACCCGGGGAACGCGCTGATCCAGGCCGCGGAGAAGGCCAAGCACGTCCTGGTCTCCGAGATGTCGTGCGGCCAGATGGTGGAGGACGTGCGGTACCACGTGGCGGGACGGCGGCCCGTGGGCTTTTACGGCCGCGTGGGCGGCATGATCATGACGCCGGAGGAGCTGGTCAGCGAGGCCCGAAAACTCGTCGGAACGCGGGGCTGAGGCGCGCCCCGCGCGCCAGGGGAGAGACGACCGTGCGCGAGCGCGAGCAGATTCTGGAGATTCTCAGGAAAGCCTACCAGATCGAGGTGGATGGCTACACCTTCTACTCCATGACCGCCGCCCAGGCCACCAAACCCGCAGTGAAGGAGCTTTTCGAGAAGCTGGCCCACGACGAGGTCCAGCACCGGAACTTCCTCGAGGGTGTGGGGAAGCGCTACGACGCGGACGGCACGGCGGCGTTCGTCGTCGCAAAGCCCGCGGTCGCCATGAGCGGCCTGACCGACCACGTCTTCACCGCGCGGTTCAAGGAGCAGGCCAAGGGCGCCGCCTTCGAGATGGGCGTCCTGTCGGTGGGGCTGACGCTCGAGACCAACGCCATGGCCCACTTCAATCGCGCCGCGGATACGACGGACAGCGCGGAGGTGCGGGACTTCTACCGCTACCTGGCCGACTGGGAAAAGCAGCACTTCGACGCCCTCAACGCGCTCTACACCGCGATCCGCTCGGATTTCTGGGAAACGGGCGGCTTCGCCCCCTTCTAGCGCCAACCCGCAGTCCCACCCGCTCCTCAGCCGATATTCCTGCATTGTCGCACTCGGGGACGTTGTTGACTAATTACACTTATTTAAATTAAGTGTAATTAGTCAACAACGTCCCCGACTTCGTCCCCTACTTCGTCTTGTGTGCGCGGGGGCTATCGCATGAGGAGGAGGTCGCCGAGGGTGGCGAGGAGCATGCCGATGCTGAGGACGCCGTTGACGTTGAAGAAGGCCATGTCGAGCTTGGCCAGGCCGTGGCGGTGCACCAGGCGGTGCTCGTAGAAGAGCAAGAGTGCGGCGCACGCGAGGCCGACCCCGTAGACCGGCCCGAGCCCGAGTAGGGGAATCAGTGCGGCCAGGCAGCATACCGTGAGACCGTGGAAGATGGCGGCGACGATCAGGCCGTTGGCCGTGCCAAGCCACGCGGGAATTGAGAAGAGGCCGGTCCGGCGGTCGAAGTCGATGTCCTGGAAGGCGTACAGGATGTCGAAACCCGCCACCCAGAACAGCACCCCCAGTCCAAGGACGAGCGCGGGCGCGGCGATCTCTCCCCGGACCGCCACCCACGCCCCGATGGGGGCCAACGCCAGCGAGAACCCCAAAACCAGATGCGATCCCGCAGTGAACCGCTTCGTATAGGAATAGCCGCAGACGATGAGGATCGCCAGCGGCGCAAGCGCAAGGCACAAGGGATTCAGCATCCACGCCGCAAGCAGAAAAACCGCGAACGACACCACCACAAAGGCCACCGCCTCGCCGAGCGCGATGCGGCCCCGCGGGAGCGCCCGGTCTCGCGTCCGCGGATTCAGGCCGTCCAGGTATCGGTCCGCAATCCGGTTGGTCCCCATGGCGCCACTCCGCGCACCGACCATCGCCACCAGAATCCACCAGAGCGTTCGGCCGGGCGGCATCCCGCCCGCGGCCAAGATCGCCCCCATAAACGCAAAGGGAAGCGCGAACACGGTGTGGGCAAACCGAATCATTTCCAGGTACACACGCAGTGTGGCCAGCATAGGCTCTCGGCCGTCAACGTTCAGCAGGCGGCGTTCAACCACGGGGAAACCAGGCTCGGTCGTTCCGGAAGCTGATGGCTGACCGCTTATAGCGAACCGCTTCCCTTGATCCCCACGTGAATCGCCACGATCCCGCCCGTCAACAAACGGCACGAGACGTCGCGAAATCCCGCCTCGGCCATCCACGCGGCCAGCTCGCTCGGCGGCGGGAAATCGCTCACCGAGGCGGGAAGATACGCATACGCCGACCGGTGGCCCGAGACGAAACCCCCGATCACGGGAAGGACCCGGTGGAAGTACCAGAGGTAAATGCCGCGAAACAGACGCCCAGGCGGCGTCGTGAACTCCAGGACCACTGCCCGCCCGCCCGGCTTGAGGACGCGGAACATCTCGGAAAGCGCCTGGCGACGGTCGGGCACGTTGCGGAGGCCGAAGGCCACCGTGGCGCCATCGAAGGCCCGGTCGCCAAACGGCAAGGCCTCCGCCGGGGCCACAGAGAGATGGATCCGATCCGCCAGGTGCGCGCCGGCGACTTTCCTGCGGCCCAAACCGATCATCGCGGCGCTGAAATCCACCCCGGCGATCGTGGCGGCCGGACACTGGCGCCCCGCCTCCAGCGCCATGTCCGCCGTTCCCGTGCAGACGTCCAAGAGCCGACCGGCGGCGGGCAGCCTGGTCGCCCGGATCGCTTCGCGCCGCCACACGCG
>Ga0316616_100000462_pt1 | contig 12940 bp, 8 predicted proteins | sample OWC_Aug_M1_C1_D1_FD_207660 | JGI IMG/M metagenome (GOLD analysis project Ga0316616, IMG submission 207660) | Wetland soil microbial communities from Old Woman Creek delta, Ohio, United States - OWC_Aug_M1_C1_D1_B | ecosystem: Environmental > Terrestrial > Soil > Wetlands | place: USA: Ohio... | reverse complement strand
CTCGCGCCACCTGGTGGTAGCGGCGGACTCGGCCACCGCCTCCATCTTCGCCAGCGGCCTGTCCGGCATGGCTGCCCCGGAGGGCGCGCATTACATGGACCTGGTCGCCGTGGTTGCCCTGCTCACGGCGGGCCTGCTGCTGTTGGCGCGCATCTTCCGGCTCGGCTTCCTCGCCGATTTCCTGTCGCGCACGGTCCTGGTCGGATTTCTGACCGGCGTGGGATTCCAGGTTGGCATCGCCATGCTGGGTGGCCTCCTCGGCATCGCGGTGGACTCGCCACGCACCGTCGGCCAGTTGTGGGAGATCCTGGACCGCCTGCCGCAGCTACATCTGCCCACGCTGTACCTGTCGGTGCTGGTCGTGGGTCTGCTCCTCGCCTCCCGCTACCTGCTGCCGCGCCTGCCCATGGCGCTCTTCGTCGTGGTGGGGACCATTGCGGCAAGCTTCGCCGACGACTTCCAGGGCATGGGCATCGCCACCCTCGGACCTGTCCCAGGCGGCCTGCCGCACTTTGCCCTGCCCACGGTGACCTGGGATGAGTTGTTGCGACTGGTACCCATCGCGGCGTCCTGCTTCGTCATCATCATCGCCCAAAGCGCCGTCACGGCCGGCGGCTTTGCCATCCGCCACCATGAGCGGGTCGATGAGGATGCCGACATCCTCGGCCTCTCGGCGGCGAATACCGCCGCGGCCCTGAGCGGCGCCTTCGTCGTCAATGGCAGCCCGACCCAGACCGCCATGGCCGAGCAGGCCGGGGCACGCAGCCAAGTCGCCCAACTCGTCTTTGCGGGGGTCGTGGTCCTCGTCCTCCTGTTTCTCACCGGACCCCTCCAATACCTGCCCCATTGCGTGCTGGCCGGCATCGTTTTCAACATCGCGGTCGGCCTGATCGACATGGCCGGTCTAAGAGCGATCCGCCGGGAGAGCCCCGGCGAGTTCTGGCTGGCCCTGACCACCGCCGCCACGGTGACCCTGGTCGGGGTCGAGCAGGGTATTCTGCTGGCAGTGACCCTTTCCCTGCTGCGGCATGTGCGCCACAGCTATCGGCCCCACACCTCGGTACTGGCGCCCGATCCAGCCGGGCGTTGGCTGCCGACCCCTGCCCGGCCGGGCGCCCAGTCCGAACCTGGGTTGATGGTCTATCGCTTCGGTGCCGATCTGTTTTACGCCAACGCCAGCCGTTTCAGCGGCGAGGCGCGCTTCCTGATCGAGCACGCGCCCACACCGGTGCGTTGGTTCGTAGTTGACGCCGGGGCCATCACCGACATCGACTACTCCGCCGCCCGTGACCTGCGCGATCTGTTTGAGGAGTTGAAGGGCCGCGACCTGGCGCTGGTCTTCGGGCGCGTCGGCCCGGATCTGCGCGCCGACATGGACCGACACGGCATTCTCACCCTGATCCGCGAAGACCGCATCTTCGCGACCCTGCACGAGGCCATTGCCCTGGCGCGGGGCGGGGCCCATGGGCCCGCCGGCGACGAGCGGCCATGACGGCGGCGATGCCAAGGCTCAGTGGTCGCCTGAGCCCGACACGGCCCATCCTAAGCCAACCGATTGACCACTCAGGAACGTCAATCCGGACAAACGCCGAGCTTGTCTACGAGCACATCAAGAACCTGCCCGAGTCTACCGCGGGCGAGGTATTGGACTTCGTGGAGTTTCTGGAACGGAAGCAGCGCGCATCCGGCCATGCATCCCCCAGGGGGGCGCGAGGATGTCAAGGGACTACGTCAGCGGGGATCGGCACGCGGACAACCATGGATAGCGCCCGATTTCGATGAGCCCGTAGACGGCTTCAAAGGACTATCAATGACCCTGTTAATCGACACACACGAAGCTTGCCAGATGCTGCCCGCCTCTAGATCGGGCATCCTGCCCCAGGAGGCCCGGCTCACTCTTGGGAACCTTGAGCCCCCACCCCTGGCGCTTTGGGAATCGCCGGAGCAAATGGCCCCTTACCCTTGACCGGTGCGGGCGCCCCTTTGGTCGCTGCGTCCACCCAGCCGCCGCCCATGGCCTGGTAGATACTGACCAGGGCCGAAAGGCTGGCAGCGCGGGTGGCAGCCAGGTTCAGCTCGGCGGGGAAAAGCTGTTGGTCGGCCTGGAGCACCGTGGAGTAGGGGGCGTAGCCGCCGTTGTATTGGAGCTGAGCGAGGCGCGAATAGTCGCGCAGGGCTGCCACCAGCTTCTGCTGAGCCTGCGCCTGCTCGACCAGCTTCTTGCGGTCGATCAGGGCGTTGGACACGTCGCCGAAGGCGGCCTGGATGACCTGCTGGTAATTGCTCACCGCCGCCTTCTGCACCGCCTCGGCCTGGGCCACCTGGCCGCTGACCGAACCGGCGGTGAAGATGGGCCCGGCGATGGCCCCGGCATAGCTCCAGGCGTGGGCCGGGCCGCTGAACAGGCCGGACAGTTCGGAACTGGCCCCACCCAGGGCCCCGGTGAGGGAGATTGTCGGGAAGTATTGGGCCTTGGCCGCGCCGATCTGGGCGTTGGCCGCGATGAGCTGCTGCTCGGCCTGGAGTATGTCCGGCCGCCGCGCCAGCAGCTCCGAGGGGACCCCCGCGGGGATGGGCGGCGGGGTCAGGGCCTGAAGGGTCAGGCCCCGGGGTACAGGCCCCGGGTTGCGCCCCAGCAGCAGGCACAGGGCGTTCTCCGTCTGGGCGATCTGCCGCTCCAGGGCCGGGATCTGGGCGCTGGCGGTCTCGTACTGGGACTGGGCCTGGGCCACGGCCATCTCCGAGACCTGGCCGTACTTGAACTGGAGCTGGAACAGGCGCAGCGACTCCCCATAAGCAGCCTGGGTCTTCTTGGATATGGCCAGTTGCTCGTCGAGCCCCAGGAGCTGGATGTAGGTGCTGGCCACCGCCCCCACCAGGGACAGGATGACCCCGCGCCGCGCCTCCTCCGTGGCCAGCAGGTTGGCCCGCGCCGCCTCGCTCTGGCGGCGGATACGGCCCCACAGGTCGATCTCCCAGGAGGCCCCGGCCAGGAGCTGGAACTGGGACTGGGGGTTGGCGACGGTGCTCGGAACCGGCGTGGCTGTGTCCTCGGAGACCCGCTCCCGTATCCCCTGGCCCTGGTAGCCGACCTGGGGATAGAGGGGCGCGCGGGCCTGGGTCAGGACCGCGGCGGCCGCCTCCACGTTGGCCGCGGCGATCTTGACGCTCCAGTTCTGGGCCAGGGCCTCGGCGATCAACTCGTCCAGGACGGGGTCGCGGAACTCCCGCCACCAGGGGAGATTGGCGGTCGCCTGGGCCTCCGCCGGTGAGAAGCGGAACTCGGCGGGTGGGTCCACCTTGGGCCGCACATAGTTGGGGCCGACCATGCAGCCGGCCAGCAGGATGGTCGCGATCAGGGATGCCAACAGAGGCGCGACGGCGAACGGGCTCGGGTTGCGCATGTCAGGCGCCCCCGCCCGGTTGGGTCCGGCTCTCGGTCCCCGCCGGGGCCGGGGCCGTGACCGGCTCGCCGGTCCCGGGGTCCTGGCCCGGGTCAGGGGCCGCGCCCTTGGGGCCGCCGAACATTCGCTGGCTCAGGGTCCCCAGGGCCCAATAGAACATGGGGATGAAGAAGATGGCGATGACCGTCGCCGCCAGGGTCCCGCCGATGACCCCGGTGCCGATGGAGTGCCGGCTGTTGGCCGAGGCCCCGGTGGCGATGGCGAGCGGCAACGTGCCGAGGACGAAGGCGAAGGAGGTCATGACGATGGGCCGCAGCCGCAGCCGTGCCGCCTCCCCCGCCGCATCGAAGAAGGACAGGCCCTCTTTGCGGTTCAGCTCCACGGCGAACTCCACGATCAGGATGGCGTTCTTGGCCGCCAACCCGACCAGGGTCAGGAGCCCGATCTGGAAGTAGATGTCGTTGTCGATGCCGCGCAGGGCAATGGCCACCAGGGCACCCAGGATGGCGAAGGGGACCGCCATCATGACCCCCACCGGCAGGGACCAGCTCTCGTACTGGGCGGCCAGGATCAGGAACACGAAGATCAGGCCGAAAATGAAGGCGATGGCTGAGGTCGAGCCGGAGCTGACCTCCTCGCGGGCCTCTCCGGCCCACTCGAAGCCGTAGCCCTGAGGCAGGACCTCCTCGGCCACGGCCTGGATGGCGGCCAGGGCGGTGCCCGAACTGACCCCGGGGGCAGGGGCCCCGTTGATGGCGATGGCCGGGTAGTTGTTGAAGCGGGTCACCAGGTCCGGCCCTATGACATAGCGGGTGCTGACCAGGGCGGAGAGAGGGATCATCTTGCCGTCCTTGTTGCGCACATAGAACTTGCCGATGTCCTCCGGGCTCATGCGGTACTCGGGCTCGGCCTGGAGCACCACCTGATAGAGCCGGGAGTCCTTGGGGAACTGGCTCACGTAGAGGGACCCGAACATGGTCTGGAGGGTGTTGTACACGTCCTGCACCGGCACCCCCAGGACCTCCGCCTTCTCCCGGTCCACGTCCGCCAGCATCTGCTGGCCGTTGGCCCGGATCGTAGTGTTGACCCCCGCCAGTTCCGGGCGGGTCTTGGCCTTCTCAATGATCTTCTGCACCACCTCGTAGAGCTGGCCGTAGCTGCCGGCCCCTTTCTGCTCGATCCACATCTGGAATCCAGCTGTCACCCCAAGGCCAGGGATGGCCGGCGGGTTGACCGGGACTACCAGCCCGCCCTGGATGGGAGCGAACCTCTTGTGCCCGTCGGCGATGACGGCGTCCGCCGAGAGGGCCGGGGACTGGCGCTCCTCGTAGTCCTTGAGGGCCACGAAGAGCACGCCGAAGTTGGTCTTGAGCTGGGAGTCGATCAGGCTGTAGCCGTCCACCTGGGAGACGTTGGCCACCGCGGGGTTGCCGCGCATGATTGTCGCTGCCTCGCTGCCCACAGCCCCGGTGCGCGACAGGCTGGCGGCGTCGGGGAGGAAGTAGGCGACGAAGATGTAGCCCTGGTCCTCTTGGGGGACGAAGGAGGTGGGCAGGATGCGGAACAGCCAGACGGTCGCCGCCACCACCCCCGCAAGCAGGAGCATCCCCAGCGGCCAGGCGCGCATGGCCGCCTTGACCCCGCTCACATAGCCGCCGGTGATGCGCTCGAAGCCGTCGTCGAACCACTTGAAGAATCCCTTCTTCTCCCCGTGCTTGGCCTTGATCAGGATGGCTGCCAGGGCCGGTGACAGGGTGAGTGCAATGAATCCGGAGAAGACCACGGAAATGGCGATGGTCACCGCGAATTGCTTGTAGAGGGCCCCGGTGATGCCGCTCAGGAAGGCCACGGGCAGAAAGACCGCGTTGAGTACCAGCACAACGGCGATCACCGGACCGCTCACCTCGTCCATGGCCCGCTTGGCGGCGTCCTTGGGCGAGAGGTTGAACTGGACCATGTTGCGCTCGGTGTTTTCCACCACCACGATGGCATCGTCCACCACCAGCCCTATGGCCAGGATCATGCCGAACAGGGTCAGCATGTTGATGGAGAAGCCGAAGACCAGCATGCCCACCAGGGCCCCGAGGATGGAGACCGGGACCGCCAGGGTCGGGATGATGGTCAGCCTCAGGCTGTGCAGGAAGACGAACACCACCAGCACCACCAGGACCACGGCCTCGAAGAAGGTCTTGACGACCTCCTGGATGGATGCCTGGACGAACAGGGTGGTATCCAGGGCCACCTCGTAGTCCAGCCCTTGGGGGAAGGACTTCTTCAGCTCCGCCAGGGTCGCCCGCACGTCTTTGGAGACCTGAATGGCATTGGCCCCGGGCTGCTGATAGACGGCGATCAGGGTTGCCTGCTTGCCCTGGAACTGGGTATGCAGGGCGTAGCTCTGGGCCCCCAGCTCGGCATAGCCCAGGTCCTTGACGTGGACCAGGGCCGCGTCCTGGTTGTCCGCCCGCACGATCATGTTGTCGAACTGGGACGGCTCGGTGATGGTGCCGGTGGTGACGGGAAAGGTCTGGGGGACCGGGTAGGGGGTGGGGGTGTCGCCGATGCGCCCCACGGCGAACTGCTGATTCTGGTTCTTGACGACATTGGCGATGTCGGAAGCGGTCACGCCCAGTTGGGCCATGCGGTCGGGCTTGAGCCAGATGCGCATGGCATATTCGGGGACGCCGAAAATGGATGCCTGGTTGGCGCCATTGATGCGGGCGATGGTGCTGAGGATCTGGGTGTTGGTGTAATTGGAGATGGTGTCCCCATCCAGGCTCCCGTCCGGCGAATAGAAGGCCAGCACCATCAGGAAGGTATTGGTCTTCTGGACCACGTCCACCCCTTCGGCCTGGACCGACTGGGGCAGCAGGGCCATGGCCTGGCTCACCCGGTTCTGCACGTCGACCTGCGCCAGTTCGGGGTCGGTGTCGATGGTGAAATAGATGGTGAGCGTATAGTTGCCGGTGGACGAACTGGTGGACGACATGTAGATCATGTTGTTCGCCCCGTTCACCTGCTGCTCGATGGGGGCGCCCACGTTCTGGGCCACCAGGGTGGCGTTGGCACCCGGGTAGGTAGCGGTCACCTGGATCTGAATGGGTGTGACCTGGGGATACTGGGCTATGGGCAGGGCCACCATGGCCACCGCCCCGGCGATGGCGATCACCAGGCTGATGACCACCGAGAAGATCGGTCGGTCGATGAAGAAGTGGGAGAACATGGGGCCGGTCTCCCTGGCTACTTCGCAGGCGGCGACGTCGCCGCCCCTGGGTTCGGCCCATCCAGGGTCTTGACGACCTTGGCCTTGGCTCCCGGGTTCAGGTGTACCACGCCGTCGGTCACCACCCGGTCGCCGGCCTTGAGCCCGCCGAGGATGAACCAGTCATTATGGTCCCAGGGTCCGACCTGGACCGGGCGGATCTCGGCCTTGTCCTCCGCGTCCAGGACCACCACGAAGTGCCCCTTGGCCCCCTGGAGCACCGCCTCCTGCGGGACCAGGATGGCGTTGGGACGCACAGCCCCAGACACCCGCACCCGCACGAACTGACCGGGACGGAGCACGGCGTCCGGGTTGGGGATGGTGGCACGCAGCAGGTAGGTGCCGGTCGTCACGTTGTAATCGGCGTTGGCGAAGGTGATGCGGCCCTGGTGCGGGAAGACCGAGCCGTCCGCCAGGATCACGTCCACCAGGAAATGGTCCTGGGCCGGCATGCGCAGCAGGCCGGCGGCCTTCTCCGAGCGGAGGCGCAGCAGATCGTTCTCCGACACGCTGAAGTTGACCCAGAGGGTGTCGATCTGGGCCACATAGGTCAGCAGGCTGTTGGCCCCGGAGACATAGGACCCGTCCTGCACCTGGGCGTAGCTGGAGAGCCCCGTCACTGGAGTGGTGATGGTGGTGTAGCCCAGATTGAGCTGGGCCTGCTCCACCTCTGCCCGGGCCGACGAGACCGCTGCCGCGGCCGCCTGCTGCTGCCCCACCGCATCGTCCAGGTCCCTCTGGCTCAGGGCCTTCTGGGCGGTCAGGGGCTTGACCCGGGCGAGGTTGTCGTTGGCGGTCTGGAGCCGCGCCTGTTGCTCCCCGAGGGCCCCCATGGCGGCGTCCAGGGCGGCCTGGAAGGGCTTGGGGTCCTGTTGAAACATCACGTCGCCGGCCTTGACCAGGCTGCCCTCCGTATAGACCCGGCGGTCCAGGAACCCGTCCACCCGGGCGCGGATCTGCACCTGGCGGGTGCTCTCGGTCTGGCCCACGTACTCGAAGCTCACGGGGGTGTCCCGGGGCACGATCTCCAGCACGGTGACCTCCGCTGGGGGGCGTGCCTGGGACTTCGCCTCGTGCTTCTCGCAGCCCACCAACAAGGCGGGCACGGTCAGGGCGATCAACAGCCAGCGCATCATCGGTGGTACTCCGCTCCGTTCAGATGGGGAACCGATCCAGGCGCATGACGCCGGGCATCTTTGAGCCGTTCATAAGAGCCTCACGGGCATCGACGGGGACCTCTTGGGCCAGGCTGGGCGCCGCCGCCATCACGGAGGTCCTCGACACCCCCGGATTCCCTAGACCGCGGGTCGCCGCTTGGCGACGACGGCGCCGGCAGGTGCGCCCCATTGCCGCGGTCGGTGAGGCCGACGGAAAACGTAGTAGTCTCGCCGATTAGCGGCCATCTGGAACCTCGTAGAATTACCAGGAGCCGGGGTCGCGCCGGGGACCGTTTGCTCCAGCCGATGTGCCGCCAAGCCAACCGCAAGCTAACACCATGCTGAGCAAGGTCGTGAGAAGCAGCATGGGTCTTCGGGTCGCTAAAGCTCCTGCACCCAGACCTTCTGCAGAATCAGGAAGAGGAAAGCGGTGGAGCAACCGAACATCAGGGTGCCGCTGATGGCCACCAGGGGACCGAGCATGCGCCAGGGTGGTGGCAGCACCACATCACCGTAGCCCAGCGAGGTGATCGAGGTGGCGGCGAAATAGACGCCTTCGGTGAAAGTCGGGAGCAGTCCGTTACGCCGGAGGAACAGGCCCCAGGCAGCAGCCTCGATGACATGGGTCATGAAGAGGCCGAAGAAGCTGGCGAGGACCAAGGCCCTGCCCGCGGTCGCAGGACCGTAGTTCGCCGTCAGCCAGGCATTCGCTACGACCAGATGACGGGCCACCTCGAACAGGACACCCGTGTGGAAGAGGAAGAGACCCGCCACCAAGGCCAGGGCCATGCTGAACACATGGCGCCGCCGGCATTGCGGGACGCCCTGATTGGATCCTGTGACCATGACCTCAACTCCACCCCCAGGATGGCACCCGCAAAGGGCGTGCCTGAAACGGGGTTGTCGTCCGGAGGTCGTAACGGGCCTGCCCGGGCCGCGCGCTTTGTCCCAATTGTGAACGCCGCCGACTCGTTGCCCGGAAACAACGCCGGCAGGAGCATACTCGCCCCTGCCGCGTCCGTCATCAGCGCCACGCCGGTTGCGGTCGCGCATACCACAGGCGTGAAGCATGCGGCCACCGAAACAATGCGAAGCTCAGTGGCTCGGTCCCCATTGCGGGGTCCCAGGTATCCGACACCTGCCTGGGAAGCCGGCCAGGACCCGCTTCGGTCAGCCTCAGACGGGCTGCCGGCCGAGGCTTGGCGTCTATGTGGAACCTCGTTGGATTACCAGGTATAAGGCGATTGCGAGGGCGTCCAGGCCCGCCGCCCTGCATCCGCTGAGATAGCCCCGCCCAGTGAGAGATCGGCTCCATCTTTTCAGGCCGCTAGAAGCGTACCCTGATCCCAGCAGACAACGCCGGGTCCTGGGAGAGGGTGGCGCCGTGCACGTCAGCCCCGATCGGGTTGGCCGGCGCCGGGACCTGACGCAGTCCCCCTGCCCTTACGAAGGGCGCGGTTCTGAAGGTCTCTTGGGGATCTGCGTGCTTCTGGCCATGCTCCTCCTCATCCTTCCAGCCTGTGGTACTGCTGCCACTCCGCCCAAGCGCATCCTCGTGATGCAGTCCTTTGGTCTCGACTTCGCGCCTTACCACGCCTTCTCCTCCCAGTTCCGCTCGCAGCTTACAAGGTACTGGCCACACCCGACCGAGTATCACCAGGTCGCGTTGGAGTCGGACCTGCTCGGGCAGGCCCAGGCCGAGGGCCCCTTCCTGGATTATCTGGTTGCACTCTACGGGGAGCGTCCACCGGACCTGGTGGTGCCCATCGGCGGTCCCGCCGCCCGCTTCATCCAGAAGTACCGCGGACGACTCTTCCAAGACACGCCGATGTTGATCGTCGCCGCCGACCAGCGCCATTTCGAGGCGAAGGCGCTCACCGAGCGCGACGCGGTGGTCGCCAGTCGGATGGACCTCCCGGGGCTTGTGGAGAACATCCTGGATGTCCTGCCCCAAACCACCCAACTCTACGTTGTCTTGGGCGCCTCTCCCCTCGAACGCTTCTGGCAGTCGGAGTTGCAGCGCGAGCTTGAGCCCTTCGCCAACCGACTCGCCGTGACCTACTGGAGCGACCTGGCCTTCGACGAGATACAGCGGCAGGCTGCGCTGTTGCCACTGGGGTCTGCCATCCTCTACGGACTGTTGCTCGTGGACGCCGACGGCATATCGCACGAACAAAGCCAGACCCTCGCTGCCCTGCACAGCGTCGCCAACGCCCCCATTTTCGGGGTCTTCGACAGCGACCTCGGCGCGGGCATCGTCGGCGGGCCTCTCATCCCGGTGGCGACAGTGAGTCAGAAGTCCGCGGCGGTCGCCGCCCGGATACTGGCGGGCGAGGCGCCACCCAGCCTCCAGACGCCCCCCACAGGGCCGGCTGGGCCTATCTTCGACTGGCGTGAGCTTGGGCGCTGGGGCATTCCCGAGGCTCGCCTGCCCGAGGGTAGCGAGGTACGCTTCCGGGAGCCCAGCCTCTGGGAGCACTACCGCTGGCGCATCCTCGGAGTCGCCTTCCTCATCGTCATCCAGGCGCTGCTGATCATCGGGCTGCTCATCAACCAGGTTGCGCGGCGACGCGCGGAGAGACGCCTGAGCGAGAGCGAAGATCGACTTGCATTGGCCGCCGACGATCTGGGGATCTGGGTCTGGGACGGCATCGGCGATCGGGTGACGGGAAATGCGAAATGGCGGGAGATGTTCGGCCTGGCACCCGAGGGGGCCTTGACCCTGGGGACCGTTGTTGATCGCATCCATCCCGCCGACCGCGCCGGGGTGCTGGGGGCGATCCGTAGGTCGCTCGCCGAGCGCAGCCCCTATCTGGGCGAGTTTCGGGTGGACGTGGCGGACGGGACCAGTCGCTGGCTATCGGCTCGGGCTCGGCCCGAGTCGCGCGAGGCCGCCCCCGGTGGGCGGCTGCTCGGCGCGACCATCGATATCACCGAGCGCAAGGCTGCCGAGGACTCGGCCCGGGACCTCAGCCGCCGGCTCATCCAGAGCCAGGAGCAGGAGCGGGCGCGTATCGCACGGGAACTGCACGACGACATGTCCCAGCGCCTGGCACGACTGGCCATCGATGCCGGCCGGGTGGAGCGGGACCCAGCCGATGCGGGCGCACGCGAGCTTCTGGAGGGGGTCCGGCAGGGCCTGGTGTGCCTGAGCGATGATGTTCATGCGCTCTCCTACCGGCTGCATCCCACGGTGCTCATGGACCTGGGGCTTGGGGAGGCCCTGCGGATCGAATGCGAGCAGTATGCGCGAATCGCGGGCGCTACCGCCGTATTGAGCGTCAGGGACCGGCCCGGGTCGGTACCGGCCGACCAGGCCCTGTGTCTGTTCCGCGTCGCCCAGGAGGCACTGCAAAACTGCGCGCGCCATGCGAGGGCCCGAGAGGTGAAGGTGACGCTCACGGGTGTCGCAGATGGCCTTCAGTTGGTGGTGCAGGACGACGGAGTCGGCTTCGACCCAGGCAACCAGGCCGAAGGCCCCAGGCTTGGCCTGGCAGGCATGAGGGAGCGGGTCTCGCTGCTGGGCGGAGAGATCGACGTGGAGAGCCAGCCGGGTCTGGGCACAGTGGTGCTCGCCTGGGTTCCGTTCGGGGGGTCCCCATCGTGAATCGCCCCCGGGTACTGCTGGCCGACGACCACCGTCTGGTTGCCGAGGGGATCAAGTCCCTCCTAACTGAAGCGTTCGAGGTGGTGGGCCTCGTCGAGGACGGCGAGTCACTCGTGGAGGCGGCGCGCACCCACAGGCCAGACCTGATCGTCGCGGATATCTCCATGCCGGGCCTCAATGGCTTCGAGGCCCTGGCGCGGATTCGCAAGGAGAATTCCGATGCGAGGATCGTCGTCCTGACCATGCATCCGGAGCTTGCCTATGTCCGTCGGGCCCTGGAGGCTGGGGCCCTGGGCTATGTGCTCAAGCATTCGGCCCCGGCCGAGCTGACAACGGCCATTCGCGCCGCGCTGGACGGTGAGATCTACGTGACGCCACACCTGGCGCAAGCGTTGGACCAGCCCGTCCAGCCTGGCTCCTGCGCCGCGCACAATCCTGCGGAGTCCCTGACACCCCGCCAACGCGAGATACTTCAGCTCCTGGTCGAGGGCTGCTCGGCCAAGGAGATCGCGCGCCGGCTTGCCATCTCATCCCGCACGGTCGAGTTTCACAAACAGCAGATGATGGAGCACCTGGGCCTGAACAGCAGTCCGCAATTGGTCCGCTGGGCGATCAAACAGTGCCTGGTGACCATTTGAGGCCAAGTCTCGCGACCGCAGGAAACGCTGGGCCGGCCACAAAGAGGGAACAAGGTGCCAGGATCAAGTCCGGTCCGCCACGCCGGATCGGCAGGGATTGCTCGCCGGCGAGTGCGGTGCCATGCTCTAACCGCCCGTGCCCCATTGGTAATGGGGAGAATCGGGTCTGTGCCGGCCCAGAGCCTCCGCGCTCAGAGGGCGCGCGGCCGGTCAGCCTTTACAATGGGCCCGGCAGGCCGTGTTCGCTTGACCGAGACGAGATATGCCAGATCAACGCACCGATTAGGAGCTTGACCCTGACCTTCTCCGCATCCATCCGCTCCCGCTCCAAGCTCGCCACCCTCGGCCTCTGCGCCTGGGCCGCTTGCCTCCTCGCCGCCTGCGCCGCCCCCGGCACCTCGGTGCAGGGCTTCGACAAGGTCACCCTGGCCCCGGGGGACACCGGCAACTGCACCTCCTCCCCCTGCCAGGTCCTGCTGAAGATGCCCCCGGGGACCGGGACCTTCGAGGTCACCGCCAATGAGGTCAAGGTGGGGACCTATCCCGCGGGCCAGGTGGTGAGCCTGGGCAGTTTCTGGCAGAGTCAGGCGTTCGAGATCAAGGGGGCCAATGTCCCCACGGCCTACGCCTATATCCCCAACCAGCGCTAGGATGCCAGGGCCCAGTCGGCCCGCCCATATGTCCGTTCCACCCTTGAGGAGATCACCCCATGGCCAATGTGCCGCATCGTTGGACCCTTGCCCGTCGCAGCCTGATCCTGGTCGGCCTGGCGGCCGCCCTGGCGGGCTGCGGCAAGGAGGGCTTTGTGCGTGACTCCCTGGTGGAGGACCCGGCGGCCAGCGCCTTCCTCACCCAGGTCGGGAAGGAGTGCGGGG
>Ga0316616_100000460_pt1 | contig 12976 bp, 9 predicted proteins | sample OWC_Aug_M1_C1_D1_FD_207660 | JGI IMG/M metagenome (GOLD analysis project Ga0316616, IMG submission 207660) | Wetland soil microbial communities from Old Woman Creek delta, Ohio, United States - OWC_Aug_M1_C1_D1_B | ecosystem: Environmental > Terrestrial > Soil > Wetlands | place: USA: Ohio... | reverse complement strand
GGGTTCGTCGAGGCTCCCCGGATCGGGCTGGACCTGCCGCTGGACGTGCGCGGCACCGCCTTCCAGCAGCGCGTCTGGCAGGTGCTGCGCGAGATCCCGGCCGGCGCCACGGCGAGCTACGCGGAGATCGCCCGGCGCATCGGCGCGCCGAACGCCGCGCGCGCCGTGGCCGGGGCCTGCGCCGCGAACGCGCTGGCGTTGGCGATACCCTGCCATCGCGTGGTGCGTACCGACGGCGACCCGGCCGGGTATCGTTGGGGCATCGAGCGCAAGCGCGCGCTGCTCGAACGCGAGGCGCAGGGCTGAGCGCGGACGCCGGATCGCGACCGGCGGGTCTCGTTCCTCAGGCCGGCAGGTGCCGCTCGATGAACTCGCGCACGAAGTGCTCCGGCCTGGCGCCGTGGAAGCGGTCGGCCACCTCGCCGTCCTTGAACAGCAGGACGGTGGGAAAGCCGCGCGCGGCGTGCCGGCCGGCGATCTTCATGTTGTCGCCCTCGTCCACCTCGACCTTGGCCAGCCGCACGCGGCCGCCGTAGTCCGGCACCACGCGGGCCAGCACCGGGGCCAGGTGGTGGCAGGGGCCGCACCAGTCGGCCCAGAGATCCACCAGCACGAGGTGCCCGCGCGAGGCCTCGACGACGTCCTCCTCGAAATGATGGACGTCGGTGTCGAAGATGCATTGTTCGCAGACCGCGCCGTGGTGCGCGCGGTCGTGGATCTGGAAACTCATGCGGCAGGTACTCCGTCCGGGCAGAACGGTCGGTATTGTAGCCATTCGCCGACGAGTGGCCGCTGCTCGGTTACGCGGCGGACTGCGGGTCAGGGTCGGACACGAGTCGATATCCGACGCCGATCTCCGTAAGCAGGTGGCGGGGCCGCGTCGGGTCCGGCTCGATCTTGTCGCGAAGCTGCTTCATGTAGATCCGCAGGTAATGGGGTTGGTCAACGTGATCCGGCCCCCAGACCTCGCGCAGCAACTGCCGCTGCGTGGCCACGGCGCCGCGGTGGCACGCGAGTGCCGCGAGCAGGCGGTACTCGATCGGCGTGAAATGCAGCGCCCCCCGCGGACCGGAGGCGCGCCGGCGCTCCAGATCGATCTCCACCGGCCCCAGCCTGAGCGGACCCGCGACGTCGGCAGGACGCGCCGCCCGGCGCAGCGCGGCGCGCACTCTCGCCAGCAGTTCGCCGACCGCGAAGGGCTTGGTCACGTAGTCGTCCGCGCCGGCATCCAGCGCGGCGATCTTCTGCTGCTCGTCCGTGCGCGCCGAGAGCACGACGATGGGCATGGTCGACCACTCGCGTATCCCGGACACCACCGTACCGCCGTCCGCGTCCGGCAGGCCGAGATCCAGAATGACCAGATCGGGCTTGTGGCTCGCCGCCTCGATCAAGGCACGCCGCGCAGTTTCCGCCTCGACGACACGGAAGCCCTCGGCAGCCAGCGTGGTACGCAGCAGGTGCCTCAACTGCGGCTCGTCGTCGACCACCAGCACCGCATGGGGCGCCTCGGTCACGATTCGTCCTCGCCGCTCATTACGGGCGATTCGGACGTCGCCGGCAGCGTCACCACGAACAGCGCCCCGCCCGCGGGAATACGCTCCGCCCGAATCTCCCCGCCGTGCGCGCGGGCGATGGCGCGGCAGATCGCCAGGCCGAGCCCCACACCGCCCTGTACACCTTCTGCGCGGCCGCGCTGGAACTTGTCGAACAGCGAGGTCGGATCCACATCCGCGGGAAACCCCGGGCCGTCGTCGGCCACCAGGACCTCGATGGCGCCGATCTCGCGCTGCGCGACCACGCTCACGCGGCTACCATTGGGCGTGTACTTCGCGGCATTCTCCAGCAGGTTGAACAGCAGTTGCTCGAGCAGGACCGGATCCCCGCGCATGAGCGCCGGCGCCTCGGCCAGATCGACTTCGACGAGGTGAGCCGCCAGCGGCTGTTGCAGCCGGTTCAACGCGGCACCGACGATCTCCTCCAGCGAGATCCAGTCGGCGCGAATCGGAACGTTTCCCGACTCCAACCGGATCATGTCGAGCACGTTCGTGACCAGCTGAGTCATCTGCTTGGTTTCGTCGAAGATGCTCTGGGCCAGTTCGCGCCGCGCTTCGGGATCCAGGCGCGACCCGGTCTCGGCCAGCGAACTCGCGGCCCCGCTGATGACCGCGAGCGGCGTGCGCATGTCGTGCGAGATGGACGAGAGCAGGCTGTTGCGCACCGACTCGGTTTCCGCACGTACCTGTGCGGCCTGCGCATGCTCGGACAGCTCGGCGCGCTCGATCGCCACCGCCAGTTGCGCGGCGAAGGTGTCCAGCAACTGTGCCTGCTCCGGTAGCAGGATTCGGCGCACGTTGGCCGGCAGGACCGCGAGGACTCCGAGCATGGCCGGCCCGCCTTCGCGCGTGCCGGCGAGAGGCACGTAGCGGGCCGACGACGCCGGCAAGGTGTCGGTGCCGAGCCCCGCAGGTCTGCCGTTGTCCTGGACCCACTGTGCGACCGACATGTCGACCTCGCGCAGCGACGCCGGTTCGGGCCGGCCGCTCGGCATGCGCAGACGTCGCCGCTGGTCCGGCAGGAGCACCAACACCTGCGCATCGAATACCTCGCTGATGTGGCGTACTGCGACCCGCGCCATGCTCTCCACGCTGCGCGTCGCGGCGAGTTCGCGGGTCATGGCATAAAGCAGCGAAGTGCGGCGCTCCCGGCGTCCCGCCACCTGTGCCTGCAGTCGAACGCGCGACATGAGCTGACCCACCAGGAGCCCGACCGCCATCATCGCGGCGAAGGAAACCAGATACTGTCCGTCCGCAACCGAAAAGGTGTGGCGCGGCTCGACGAAGAAGAAGTTGAACGTCAGCACGCTCAGCAGGGACACCAAGACCGACGGCCCGCGACCGAAGCGCCAGGCCGCCAGGACGATCCCGGCGAGATAGATCAAGGCGGTGTTGGTGTCGTTCAGAATCGGATCGCTGAGCACTCCGACAAGCGTGGTCACTGCCACGGCCAGCACCGCCAGCAGGTACGGGCGCCAGGGGCGCTTGCCCGACGCGGACGGGGCGAGGTAGGCGCGGCTGCGCATCAGCAGCGGGCTGCGCGCCACCCGCTGCGCCTCGGTGGTCTTGACCACGCTCACGTCGATGCCGGCGGCACCGGCCAGCACGCGGTCGACGGTCGAGGACCGCAGCATTCTGCGCAGGCCGCGCCGTGTCGGCTCGCCCAGCATCAACCGCGAGACGTTGCGCGCCCGTGCGTATTCGACCAACTCGTCGGCGGCCACGCCGCCTCCGAGCGTGACCGCTTCGCCTCCGAGCGTTTCGGCCATACGCAACCAGGCGATGCGCTGATTGCGCTCCGACTCGGGCAGCCGGATCAGGTCTGGCGTCTCCACGTAGACCACGATCCAGGGCGCACGCAGTGCGGTAGCCAGACGCTTGCCGGCGCGTACCAGATTCTCGCCGTCGCTACGCGGGCCGAGCGCCACCATGACGCGCTCGCCCGCGAGCCAGGGGCTGCTCACCGCCTCGGCGACGCGCCAGCGTTCCATCGCCGCATCCACGCGCTCGGCCGTCTTGCGCAGCGCCAGTTCGCGCAGCGCGATCAGGTTGCCCTTCCTGAAGAAGTTCTCGATCGCGATCCGCGCCCGCTCGGGAACGTAGACCTTGCCCTCGCGAAGCCGCTGAAGCAGGTCGTCCGGCCCAAGGTCTACCAGTTCCACCTCGTCGGCCGACTCGAACACCGTGTCCGGCACCGTCTCCTGCTGGCGTGCGCCGGTGATGCCGGCGACGACGTCGTTCAGACTCTCCAGATGCTGGACATTGACCGTGGTGTAGACGTCGATGCCGGCATCGCGCAGCTCCTCGATGTCCTGCCAGCGCTTGAGATGACGACTGCCCTCGGCATTCGTGTGCGCGAGTTCATCGACCAGGATCAGCGCCGGTTTCCGTTCGAGTGCCGCGTCCAGGTCGAACTCGCGGATGGTGGCGCCGCCAGATCGCATCGCGAGATGCGGGATGCACTCCAGGCCTTCGAGCAGGCGCTCGGTCTCCGGACGGCCGTGCAGTTCGACGTAGCCCACCACCACGCCGATGCCCTCGGCGCGCTTGCTGCGCGCGGCCTCGAGCATGGCGTAGGTCTTGCCGACGCCGGCGGTGGCGCCGAAGAAGATCTTGAGCTTTCCCCGCCGGGCGCGCGTCTCCTCTGCCTCGATCCGGGCGAGGATCGCGTCGGGGTCCGCCCTGCGCTCGTCCATCCGGTCAGGGCACGGGGCGCGGCCAGCGCTTCACGTCGGGCGACCCGCGCTGCGTCAGCGGCCTGCCGATTCGGCGTCAGCCGCAAGATTGAGCCGCAGCACGTTGACCCGCGGCTCGCCAAGCATGCCGAGTTGGCGTCCTTCGGTGTGCTCGGCGACCAGCGCCCGCAGCCGCACAGGGTCGAGCCTGCGCAGACGCCCGACGCGCTCCACCTGGTATTCCGCCGCCGCGGGCGAGATGTGCGGATCCAGACCGCTGGCCGACGCGGTGACAAGGTCGATCGGGACCGGCGCCTTGTTGTCCGGGTCGGCCGCGCGCAGCGCAGCGACCCGCTCCTTGACCGCGTCCATCAGCGCCGGGTTGGTCGGCCCCTGATTGGAGCCGCTTGAGGCCAGGCCGTTGAACGGTTGTGGCGAGGTGGCCGATGGGCGGCCCCAGAAATGCCGGGGATCGGAGAACGGCTGGCCGATCAGCGCCGAGCCGGCCGGCTTGCCGTCGCGCACGATCAGGCTGCCGTTTGCCGTTGCGGGCATCGTGACCTGCGCAACCCCGGTCACCAGCAGCGGATAGGCGAGCCCGGTGATCAGGCTGAGCAGAACGAACAGCACGAGTGCCGGACGCATTTCCCTTGACATCGCATTGTCTCCTAGACGAGGCCGAGGCCGACCAGTGCCAAGTCGATCGCCTTGATGCCTATGAAAGGAACCACTATACCGCCGAGTCCATAAACCAGCAGGTTCCGCCGCAGGAGCTGCTCGGCACTCTCGGCCCGGCTGGCCACGCCCTTCAGCGCGATCGGGATCAGGGCGACGATGATCAGCGCGTTGAAGATCACGGCCGACAGGATCGCCGAGTTCGGCGTGGCCAGTCCCATCACGTTTAGTAAGTTCAGTTGCGGATAAGTCGCCGCGAAGGCCGCCGGTATGATGGCAAAATACTTCGCGACGTCGTTGGCGACCGAGAACGTCGTCAGCGCACCCCGGGTCACCAGCATCCGCTTGCCGATCTCCACCACCTCGATCAGCTTGGTCGGATTGGAGTCGAGGTCGACCATGTTCCCGGCCTCCTTCGCCGCCTGGGTTCCCGTGTTCATGGCCACCGCCACGTCGGCCTGCGCGAGCGCCGGCGCGTCGTTGGTGCCGTCGCCGCACATCGCGACCATGCGGCCCTGAGCCTGGTAGTCGCGGATCAGCTTGAGCTTGGCCTCGGGAGTGGCCTCCGCCAGATAGTCGTCTACGCCCGCCTCGGCGGCGATCGCGGCGGCTGTCAGGCGGTTGTCGCCGGTGATCATCACGGTCTTGATGCCCATGCGCCGCAGCTGCACGAAGCGCTCCTTGATGCCGCCCTTGACGATGTCGCGCAACTCGACGACACCGAGCGTCCGGGCGCCGTCTACGACCACCAGGGGCGTGGCGCCCTGCTTGGAGATCGACTCGATCACATCGCGAACCAGCCGGTCCATCGTTCTGCCACGTTCTCTCAGCCACGCCTCGATGGCGTCCGGCGCACCCTTGCGAAGTTGCCGTCCGCCGACGTCGAGGCCGCTCATGCGCGTCTGGGCGCTGAAGGGCACGAAGCGCGCTTCCAGCTCGTGCAGCTCGCGCTGCCGTATTCCGAAGCTCTTGGCCAGCACGACGATCGAGCGGCCTTCGGGCGTCTCATCGGACAGCGAGGCAAGCTGCGCGGCATCGGCCAGATCCTTCTCGGCCACGCCCGGCGCCGGCCAGAACTTCGCAGCCTGCCGGTTGCCGAGCGTGATCGTGCCGGTCTTGTCCAGCAGCAGCACGTCGACGTCGCCGGCGGCCTCGATCGCCCGGCCCGAGGTCGCTACGACGTTGGCCTGGATCATCCGGTCCATGCCCGCGATGCCGATGGCGCTCAACAGCCCGCCGATGGTCGTCGGAATCAGGCACACCAGCAGCGCGACCAGCACCGTGAGGCTGACCACCGCGCCCGCCTTGGTTGCGGCGACCGCATACGCCGAGAACGGGTAAAGGGTCGCCACCGCGATCAGGAAGACCAGGGTGAGCGCCGCAAGCAGGATCGACAGGGCGATCTCGTTCGGAGTCTTGTGGCGCCTGGCGCCTTCGACCATGGCGATCATGCGGTCGAGGAAAGCCTCGCCCGGGTTGGCCGTGATGCGCACCACCAGCCAGTCGGACAGAACGCGGGTGCCGCCGGTCACCGAGGAATGGTCGCCGCCCGCGGCCCGCACCACCGGCGCCGACTCGCCGGTGATCGCCGACTCGTCCACCGAGGCGACGCCTTCGATCACCTCGCCGTCCCCGGGGACCGGCTGGCCCCCCTCGACCAGCACCACGTCGCCGGTGCGCAGAGCGCTGGAGGGCACGATCGTGCGGCCGGCGTCGCGGCGAATGCCCTGGAGCTTGACCGCGGGCGTGTCCTGCTTGGCGCCGCGCAGGCTGGCGGCCTGGGCCTTGCCGCGGCCTTCGGCCAGGGCCTCGGCGAAGTTGGCGAACAGCACCGTAAACCACAGCCAGAGCGAAATGGCAGCATCGAACCCGCTGCGCTCGGCGAGCGTCAACGCGCTGGTCAGCAGCGCGCCGATCCAGACGATCATCATCACCGGGTTCTTCCACTGCGCCAGCGGCGACAGCCGCTGGAACGCGCCGGCCAAGGCCTGAATCAGCAGATCGCGGTCTAAGGTCTTGACGGCATGGCGCGTCATTTCGCGGCCCCGATCATGATCAGGTGCTCGACGACGGGGCCGAGCGCGAGCGCCGGCACGAAGGTCAGCGCGCCGACCAGCAGCACCGTTCCGATGAGCAGCCCGACGAACAGCGGCGTGTGTGTCGGCAGCGTGCCCGACGAAGGCGGCACGAACTTCTTGGCGGCGAGCGAGCCGGCGATCGCCAGCACCGGCACGACCAGCCAGAAACGCGACAGCCACATCGCGATGCCCAGCGCGGTGTTGTAGAAAGGCGTGTTGGCCGACAGGCCGGCGAACGCGCTGCCGTTGTTGTTGCCGGCCGAGCTGAATGCATACAGCGCCTGCGAGAAGCCGTGCGCGCCGGGGTTCGACATGCTGGATGTTCCGGGATCGATCACCACCGCCACCGCGGTGCCGAGGAGCACCACGAACGGCGGGATCAGGATGACCAGGGCCGCCATCTTCATCTCGTAGGCCTCGATCTTCTTGCCGAGGTACTCGGGCGTGCGGCCGACCATCAGCCCGGCGATGAACACCGCGATGATCGCGAACACCAGCATGCCGTACAGGCCGGAGCCGACGCCGCCGTACACCACCTCGCCCAGTTGCATCAGCCACATGGGGACCAGGCCGCCCAGCGGCGTGTAGGAGTCATGCATCGAGTTGACCGAGCCGTTGCTGGCGGCGGTAGTCGCGGCGGCCCACAACGCGGAACTGGCCGCGCCGAAGCGCGTCTCCTTGCCTTCCATGTTCCCTGCCGAGGCGTCCACCCCGAGTGCGGCGATCTGGGGATTGCCGCTCTCCTCCGCGGCGACAACGCCGAAGGTCAGCACCAGGAAGATCGCGCTCATCGCCGCATAGACCGCCCAACCCTGGCGCGGATCCTCGACCATTCGCCCGAAGGTGAAACACAGGGCGGCCGGAATCAGGAGGATCGCCAGCACTTCCAGGAAGTTCGCCAGCGGTGTCGGGTTCTCGTACGGGTGGGCGGAATTCACGTTGAAGTAGCCGCCGCCGTTGGTGCCGAGCTGCTTGATCGCCACCTGCGAGGCCGCGGGACCCTGCGGCAGTTGCTGGGTCGTCACCTGCTCGCGCTTTTCGGGCTCCCCCTCCCTGGCCGGCGTGACCACCTCGGTCGCCTGCACCAGCGGCACCTCTACGGCGGGTTGGAGGTTCTGCACCACGCCCTGAGATACCAGCGCCAACGCGAGCACGATCGACAGCGGCAGCAGCACGTACAGCGTGCTGCGCGTCAGATCCACCCAGAAGTTGCCGACGGTAGCGGCCTGTCTGCGCACCAGGCCCCGGATGAAGGCAGCGAGCACGGCGATGCCGGTGGCCGCCGACACGAAGTTCTGCACGGTCAGCGCAAGCATCTGCGTGAGGTAGCTCATCGTCGACTCGCCGCCGTAACCTTGCCAGTTGGTGTTGCTCACGAAGCTGATCGCGGTGTTGAACGAGGAATCGGGCGAGACGCCGGGCAGCCCCTGGGGATTGAGCGGCAAACCGGCCTGCAGGCGCTGCAGCGCATAGACCGCCATCAGGCCGATGGCGCTGAACACCAGCACCGCGACCGCATAGCGCCGCCAGTCCATCTCGTCTGCGGGATCGACACCGCTCAGCCGGTAGAGCAGCCGCTCCACCGGCGCCAGCGCAGGCGACAGGAAGCTGCGTTCGCCGGCAAGCACCCGCGCGATCATTCCCCCGAGCGGCAGGGCCGCGGCCGTGAGCACGGCGTAGTACAGGACGACCTGGAACAAGCCCATCGCGCTCACGAGAAGTCCTCCGCCTTGAGCAGCGCATAGACGAGGTAGCCGGCGATGCCCACCGCCAGGCCGAGGCTCAGCCAGACCCAGGCGCTCATGACCGCTCCCGGGAGGACGGCCGCAGTGTTGCGCACAGCCGGATCAGCAGTCCGGTGGCGCCGACCAGCGCCGCAAGCACGGCGATGAACAGGAAGTCCATGGGTAGCCTCGCCAGTTCAACATGGAGCGGGCATCCTAAGGCGGTCCGCGTAAACACGGCATCAAGATTTCGCCGCGCGGCGCACCGCGTGCGACCGCGGCGTTCAGCGTCGCCGCGGCCATCCGCGGTGAAGCGGCGCGCGTCCCGCCCTTGCGCGTCACTGCAGCGGCGGCGGTTTCAGCGCGGCGTAGAGCGCCTCGGCCGGCGCGATCACCTGTTCGTCCAGCAGCGACAGCAGATGCGCCTCGTCGCGGTAGGGAACGACCGTCCTCACGGACGCGCGGCGCAGGATGTGGTCCGCCACCGGGTACTCGCGCTGCGACGCCTCGATGATCGGCACGACCGGCAGCGAGGGGAAATTCGGCACGATCGCCTGCAGTTCCGCCGGGACGCTCTTCGGGTCCGACAGGTCGGCGATGACGAAGCGTGACACCGAGGCGAAGCGCACGATGGACTCGATCAGGTCGCGGTCGCCCGGCTTGTCGAAATCGAAGAGCAGCGGCACGTACTGGTGCGGCGGCGTGGCGAGCGTGCGCCGGATCGCGTCCAGGATCGCCTTGCGCTTGTCGGTGAAGCGGCCGAGTATCAGCACGCTGCGCTCGGCGATGTCCGAGAGCATCCGGCTCACGCCGGCTCCGTCGATGCGCTGCGCCTGTTCCCTGACCTCGCCGACGGTGCGCTCGCGCTCCGCCCGGTACTTGCTCTGCCGCCTGCGGATCGACCCGCGCTCGGGCCGCGGAAACAGCACCGCCGCATCGGTCGGCATGTAGGCCATGAAGCGGCCCCAGTCGCCGGCGTAGTAGGAACGGTGAGGATCGGTGACGTAGAGCCGCGCATACGTCATGGCCTCGTCCAGCGACAACCCCACCGCCAGCGACTGGTAGAGCTTCTCGGCGAAATTGAGCGCGGCGATGTTGCTCACCAGGCCCTGCACGCCGATCACCGCCGGCACGCCCGCGCGCATGAACGGCCGCACGAAGGGCCAGTAGCCGCTGTTGCACGCGTTGAATACCGCCAGCCGGGTACCGCCGCGCGCCAAGTGGAAGGCGAGCGTGTCGCTCCAGGCCCAGGGCGCGCGCCCGGGCAGCGACTCCAGCAGCACGGGCGTGGCATCCTGGCCGGCGGCCTGGTCGGCATCCACCACCGCCTCGATCGCCGCGGCGTGCGCCAGTTGGACCATCGCGCCCCTGCCGTTTTCGACCTCGGTGTGCCCGGCGTAGTGGAACAGGTCGCAGCCCTCGGCGAGCGCGCGCATGATCTCGTCGCCCGCGTCGGCGCGGACGAAGTCGAAGCCGAGCAGGCCGCGCAGCGGGCGCATCGCCTTGCTCAGGCTGCGGTGCTCGACGCCCACGCTCCAGGTGTCCGAGCCGTCGTCGAATAAGGTGCCGACGAACAGCCCGCGCTGCCGGCGTTCGCCCGGCGCGGCCACCGCCACCAGCGAAGCCGGCTCGCGCACCAGGGAGACGCGGCCGTCCATGAGCAGGAAGCCGCTCTGCGCCGCTTCCGCCTCGACGTCCGGTCGATAGAGGTACTCCCAGGGCAGGTCGATCAGGTCGTCGTCCAGACACAACCGCACGCGCAGGCCGAGCGATGCCTGCGGCGCGATCGTCACCAGGCTCTCCGAGAGCCGTTGCCAGACCTCCTCGGGCAGCAGCAGGCGCGCCAGCCGCCGCCCGAGATCGGCGCATTCGGCGAGCGAGGCGTCGATCCGCAGCCGGTAGTCCTCGGCCGAGAACGGACCCAGCCTGACCGCCACCGGCTGGCGCATGCCCCCGACCGGGGTCGCGTGGGCGATCACCTGCATGTAGGGCCCCTCGCGCCAGGCGCGCAGCGCGAAATCGACGAAGCGCATCGGCGGGGCGGCGTCGCGCAGCGCGGCAGCGGGTTCGGTCATCAGCTCGGTCTTTCCAGTCGTTTCGGTACGGGTCGAGGGTCGCCGGGCGCACGAGTCATTGACAGCCTTCAATGACTGCGGCGCAGCGGAGTGCTAAATGTTACCTGCATTTTTTCTGAGGGAGGCGGACCATGCGCAGGTTTCCTATCGCTCCGTGTCTGGCAGTGGCACTGGCCTGCGGCTGGTTCTGCGCACACTCTGCAAACGCCCAACTCCCGGCTTGGGGCGGAATCATCTCGGACACCTGCGCGTGGTGCTGGAGCGGCGCGCTGCGCATGGTCAACACGGACGGCAGCAATACCGTCTTCCTCACCCCGTACGGCGACGTCGACGACAACGACATGCATCCGAGCGTTGCCAGGACGAATGGCCGTATCGCCTTCCAGTCGACCCGCGGCACGCCCGGCGTGTGGAACATCTGGACGGTCAATCGCGACGGCACCGACATGCGCCCGGTGACCCGCGACACCGACGGCACCGTGTGGAACCAGTTCCCGATGATCTCGCCGGACGGCAGCAGGATCGCCTTCGTCGCCAACCCCAAGACGGTGACGATCTGCGACCAGCCCGACCCGACCAACCCCTGGACGGCGAAGCCCTACGACCTATACATCGTCAACAGCGACGGCAGCGGACTGCGCCAGGTGACCCAGACCCAGGTGCTCGAGTGCCAGAGCGGCACTCCCTGGAGCGGAGTCTGGTCGGTGGCCTGGAGTCCGGACGGGACGAGGCTAGCCTTCAAGGGATACCGCCTGGCAAACGTCGGCGGAACCACGGGGTTTCACTCCGTCCTCAGCTTCATCAACGCCGACGGAACCAACGAGACGGTGCTCGCAATCCTCGACTCCCCCGGCGCAGGAACCGAAACCGCTCTGGACTGGTCGCCGGACGGCCGCTATCTGGTCCAGGCGTACGGCAGCAATACCCAGGGCGCACCCGAGCCGCGATTCCTGATCTTCGACCTGCAGAACAAAACGCAGTCGGAGATCACCTCGGCACAGCTCGGCGCCTACTTTCTCCACGGCCTGGGCGCGGTGCGCTTCTCGCCCGACAGCACCAGATTGGTCTACGTCCTGCGACATCCGGACAACCCGGACATCTACGCCCCGGCCTTCATCGACCTGAACGGCGGCAACCAGACGACCATCCGCTCGCCGCAGGGCATCGTCGGCCAGACCGTCTGGTGGGCCTCCGGTCCCGCGATCCCGGCCCCGGCGCGGCTGGAACTCACGCCGAATCCGGTGCTGGCCTCGGTCGGCGGAGCGCCGCCGCTGGTCGTGCCCACGCTGTTCGACGCCGCCGGCAACGTGATCGTGCGCGCGGTCGCCCAGTGGCAGCCAGAGGACGTGAACTGGTTCACCGTCGACTATGCCGGCCGCGTGATCCTCGATCCGCGTTTCTCGCAAGGCACCAGGAGACTGGACGCGACCAACGGCGGCATCACCGGGACCACCAACGTCACCGTGGCGCCGGCGGCGCTGTTCGCCGCCGTGCTGCCCGCCAGCCGCTCGGTGCAGGTCGGCCAGCCGGCCACCGCCTTCGCCACCATGATCAACGCCTCGGCCGTGCCCGGTATCGCCTGCGGCATCGCGCCGGTCGACTTCGTGCCCGCGGGGTTCAGCTACGTGACCACCGACCCGCGCACGAACGTGGTGAATGGGCAGTTGAACGCGCCGGTGGATATCCCGGCGGGTGCCAGCCAGTCCTTCGTGTTCGCCTTCACGCCGACCCAGGCCTTCGCGCCGATGGACGTGCGGTTGAACTTCTCCTGCAGCAACAGCGCGTCGGCCTCGATCGTGGTCGGCCTGAACACGCTGCTGCTGTCCGCCTCGGACACGCCGGTGCCGGACGTCGTGGCGCTCGCCGCAACCTTGAGCGGCGACGGCATCGCCAACGTCGGCGGCGCGCCACCGCGCGGGGTTTTCGCCGTGGCCAGCGTGAACGTGGGCGGCGGCGGAGAGGTCACGGTGAGCGCCGATACCGGCTCGGCGGTGCTGCCGCTCCAGGTCACCCTGTGCCAGTCGAATCCGCTCGATGCCCAATGTGTGACGCCGATCGGTCCTGCGGTAACGACGACCATCGGCGCCGGCGCCACGCCGACCTTCTCGATCTTCCTGGAGGCCACCGGCGCCGTGCCCTTCGATCCGGCGAACAACCGCGTCTTCGTGCGCTTCAAGGACGCCGGCGGGGTGACCC
>Ga0316616_100000457_pt1 | contig 12984 bp, 10 predicted proteins | sample OWC_Aug_M1_C1_D1_FD_207660 | JGI IMG/M metagenome (GOLD analysis project Ga0316616, IMG submission 207660) | Wetland soil microbial communities from Old Woman Creek delta, Ohio, United States - OWC_Aug_M1_C1_D1_B | ecosystem: Environmental > Terrestrial > Soil > Wetlands | place: USA: Ohio... | reverse complement strand
TCGATCTGGTCCCTGAAAACACGGATATCTGTGTAAGCCTTGACATAGATGAAGTCTTGCCTGCAGATTGGCGTACCAAGCTGGAGGCTGCCTGGACAGGCGACACGAATCGTGTCAGGTATCTGTTCGGATGGAAAATGGATAAACAGGATAAACCTGAGATATTTTTTACCTATGCCAAGATACATTCACGACAGGGATACGAATGGCGCTATCCTGCACACGAATATCTGTTTCCAAAACCAAGCACTGTTGAACATGTAAAGCATCTGCCTGATTTCACAGTCAAGCATTACCCTGATAGCACCAAATGCAGGTCTTACTATATCCATTTGCTCAAACTCGGCGTTCGTGAGAACCCTGAAAGCGAGCGCGCGGCTTATTACTATGGACGTGAACTCGTATTCACCGGTGAACCTGAAAAGGGAATAGCCGAACTCAAACGTTATCTGCTTTTGCCCAAAGCCACATGGGCTGAAGAAAGAGCCAAAGTGTGCAAGTTCATAGCTAATGCATATGATGCTCTGAATAAACATGACCTGGTGATCAGCTGGCTTTTACACGGCGTGGCTGAACAGCCAGCTATACGGGATAATTGGGTGACTCTGGCCGAGACATACTATGCCTTGAAAGATTACCTCGGATGCTACTACGCTATCCGACAAGCCTTGAAGATCAAAGAATGCAGAGCCGGCCACGCCACACATGCTAAATGCTGGGGCTATTTCCCGCATGAACTAGCATCTGTATGTGCGTTTCAACTGGGTCTCAAAGAACAGGCTGCTCTGCATTTGCAGAATGCTCTTATATACTCTCCAAACGATCCAGAGCTTCTGAGCAAGAAGGAAGCCCTTGTAAAATACGCTGAAGAAAAGATCCCGGCGATCAAAGTAAGCCACAGGAAAAAGTCCTGCCTAAGCACCGGAATTGTTGAAGGTGTAGCCTAACTGCAGGATATTGAACGCTCCGGTGTACGTATCGCCCGCGTTCGTATGCAGGCGCTTGATGTTCATGCCCAGCAGGCCGTTTGCAACAGGCCCTGACAACGGCGCGAATGAGTACAGGATCAGCCGTACAGGCCGATTAGCCAAGTGTGTCGCTGTGGGGCCTAATGGAACGGTTATCGTAACGGATGTAGCCACTGAATCCAAAGCCGCGGTCGTGGTTCCCACAGGGTCATACGGCGGCGTAACAGTCCAATCCAACTGCAGTATAACCGCTTTGTTTAATGCACTTGCCGGTATGAAGTAATCCAGAATCAGATGCGTAAACAATGTGTTGTCCAGAGCCGCGTTCAGCCGCTTCTTGGCCAGGAAACCGCTGGCATATTCTTTAATGAGAGACACGTACGGGTATAAGCCGAGAACGCCTTCTTTGGCATTACGCAGCGCGACGGCAGGTATCTCGTCATAGGACCCGGCATAGTTGGCTGAAACGGTAAGTTTGCCCTGACCTGCCTGGCAGGTACTATCTTGAACGATAACTATTCCCGGACCTGCCGTGAGTTTCTCAACCACAGGACCCATGGAATAATGTATTTTATCGTCTATGTCGCTGTAGCTGATCTCTTTGATCACGCGGCAGCCGTTAAGCATCTCAGTGTCTTTTTGGAACCGGGATATGGCGCAGAGTTTGATATCCCCCTTACTCGCAGGATTACCTGAACAGTCTGTCACCAGGACATTCTCGTTACAGGCCACGAGAGAAGTGACACCAGTACCCGTACCTACCGGGAGCATGTAGGTCAACAACAGGTAGATAGTATTATCGATCATGTACGCGGCAGGATCGTATGTAGGATCATCTGGATCGGTATTTGCCGTCAGCCAGAGCCAGCGTATGCCGGGTGAACCTCCTGAAACAGTCACGTCGTAGTCTATTCCGTACTTGGCAAGCGTCCCGTTCGTGAACAGGAACGTCGAGTAGTTACTGAACGGCGACGGGCTGACCGGAATGAATATTGGCGCTGTGATGTCATCTTCAGGAGCGTTCGGCGCCGTGATCACCTGGGTTATGTGCTTGTGCTGGTAGAACTCAGCGAGCACTGAGATATCCACCAGGAACACGCCTTGTCCCAAGTAGTAACCTATACGCACCCGTGGACTGGCGGCGCCTGGAAGGACCGTGAGTTTTCCAGGAAGCGTATCTGACAGGTAATACTGTCCTCCATCGATCCAGTCGTCATCCGCCAGCATGTAAGCCGAGTAACCGGAAGGCGTGCCTCCAGCCGGAATATCTATCGTTCCGTAAACGATCACATTACCGTCAAGCAGCACGCCTGCAGCGAACAAAATATCTGACTCGAGGACAGCCTGTGCTTTGGTCAGATACATCGTGCCGAGGTTTTCCTCGAAAGCCACGGTATCGTAATCTGTCACGCTGGAAACATCTATGCCTGGTACGATCGACGAAACGTCGTTCAGGACAAGTTTGGCGGCTTCCGTGGCATTTGATTTGTCATACAAAAAGTCTGTGCGCTGGATCAAGTCTTTGATCGCAGCGTTGGTATAGGACGCGTTAACGACCTGACCGTTAACGACTTGTCGGACAACGGGAACCCATGGAATGCTTGACATTGGTCACCTGTTTTATGGACCTGTCGGGCCTGTAAGACCTGTCGGACCTGTCGGACCTGTAACACCTGTCGGACCTGTAACTTCAGCACCTGTCGGGCCTGTTATACCTGTAGGACCGGTTATCGCAGGACCTGTCGGGCCTGTTGGGCCGTATGTAGGTGTCGTGTCTTCTCTTGCAAAGAGCACTCGCCAGCCGCGCAATACGCCGTTAGCTGTTACGAACTTGCACAGAACCCTGCCGCCTGTCGTATTCGGCGTAGAAAGCGCGACCCATGTACCAAATAACGTGGATGTGATCAGGTTATTTGTCGGGGCCGTAGGTGTGATGCCTGAGAAATCAGACGCATTGACCCAGAATTCAAAATCAGTATCCACGTTATCAGGGTCATCTACTGAAGGAATAAGCATTACGTGCGTTGCGTTTCCACCTAGATCAGTCAGGTCAATAGTTATGCTTGTCAACCAGCTCGGGTTCACGGACGGTATGACTTTTCTGTGCCGGTACATGAATGACGCCGCAGGAGTCACCAACGGGTCATTCTTTATAAATAACGGATTGGCTGTCTCGAAATGAGTGACTGCTGCTTCGAAAATCACAGGCAGGTTACCGCACTGCATATCCAGCATGGTCTGATTCAGGGCCTCTTCTTGGCGTAAAGCACCTTCGATCATGTTATCGTACAGGACCAAAGCCTGGTGATGCGCCGGGGCCTGAGCTGTAGTTTCTTCGGTCACGCCGATGATTGGATCAATGATCAAGTTGGCAACATCAGTGCCGTCCTGATAAACCGTCGTAACAACATCCAGGGCAAAGTTCTTGCCGACTACTTCACGGACTCGGGTAAGTATCGGGTAATCCGAAAGATCAGGAACAACACTCCCAGCTGGACCAATCAAGTAATTGGCGATCTGGCTGAGCGCTTCGATGAGCGTATCCCCGTTGGATATCATCGTGACGCCAGCATCCAGGTTGTAATCAGGGTTGTTAACCCCGTGAGCCTGATCGGCATCCGTTCCGAAATTAGTGACTATGTTGTCTACACGCGTGGTCTGTGTAGCGAGATCGTCCCGGTCCAAGACAACCTGTGCGGCGATCAGGTTAATGGCAGTGTGCACACGTTCTGACGCGCTTATCAAACTGCCTGTCACGCCTCCGCCACTGAACAGCGGAATGTCAGCACCATCACCGTAATACGGCCCGCCTGTAGGACTCATGCGCGTTATGATGTTTAGCAGCTTGGCATGGTCAGCTGTATTCAGGTTGGAAACGGACACCAAACCTGCATCCAACAAATTTAATGCCTGCAAGAAAGTCTTGCAGCCATTGATGTACGTGCCTGCGAAACACTCGGGTGTATTCACTGTATTCACGCCGAGTTTCGTGTACAGCGTCGTGACTCGAGATTCTGTATCCGTCAAAAAGAAGTACAGATACTGGACATGGTCTGTAAGACCGTACAGAGATTCTATGAACGCACGATTCGTAACAGAAGCTGTTACGTCTTCGCCGTCCTGAACATAAGCAATATACTCGGGTTGCCAGACGAACGATTCCCAATTGCTGATGTTCACATCATCATTCGGGTCGTAGATGATTGGTCGAGGCATTTCTTAGCTCCTAACTGAACCGGATAGTCCAGTTTATCAGCAACTGGTAAAACGGAAGTTTCTCTATCATGGGTACGTATTGGTGCGCGACCAGGACGTCAACCCCGGCGCTGATGCCTACAAGACCTGCACCGATCACGAACAGATTGTTCAGGTCACCACCAGAATCATCATCGACTGCAGCATGGAACGTGATCGCATTGGCTGTCTGAATCGTGTCAGCCAGAGGGTCATCCGTGGTAGGTATGCCTGAAAAAGTATATGACAGGATGGGCAGATCCAGCACGTCTATGTACGGGTTGCCTCCGACTTCAGAAACCAGATCAGCGTACCGATCGGTTCGCACGGGTAACAATCCGGGCGAAACATTGTCTGCCTGGCCTGGCGGGTCAGCAGCATCGTGGTAGTACTGGATACTAATTCGATTGACATAAGATGATTGCTGGCCTGCAATTGAGCGCGCAAAGAGATTTGTCGCGTCAAAAGTAATCAAATTCTGAACAGTATGTACCAGTTCTATCTTGCCTTCAGGGCTCTTGCGTAAAATCTGCAGAAACCCAGACGCGGGCTTGATGCGTTCATGTAACTTTTGCATCACGTAACCTCCCTAATCCATCTCAAGTATAAGCTAAGATTCCACGCAATCAAGACGCGTAGCAGACCTATCTACGCCGCCTTTTGCACAAGACGAAGGCACCCGGCTGACGTCTACGACACATTGCCAGATGGAACGCCCGTACACAGCCCCTGTGCCAATGGGAGGTAAGCCGTATATGCTACGCCCATTTCCGTAGCGGGCAGTGCCTAAATAGCCATCTGCCATACCTGCGTAATCATCTGTTCCTGTCGAGTTACCTATTACTGTTTCGGTCCGGTATCGGCCATCCGTATCCAAAGCGGGATCTTCCGCCAGGGAAGCATCCTCTACGCCTGTGCAGTTCAAGATAGTCAGTTTCTGGAACTGATCAGGATTGCCTGGAAGATACGGGCCGTAACCTATATCCAGCGCAACATCGATGGCGCCGAATATGTCTTCCGGAGAAATGCAGCCTGTTACTTCTGTCCAGCTTGATGTCCCCGTATCGTACTGGTACCAAACAGACGTTTCTGTATTAAAGAAGTATGTATCGTCGTTGACGCGACTCGTATCTATCAGCTCCGTCTGATAATTTGAATCACCTTTGTAGTACCGAACACCTCGTGACGGTAAACAGTCAGGAATCGCTTCTCCAGGTATTGCAGGGCACGGCGTATCCGCAGGTGTGGTTTCCGAGAAGTGAATCAACATGTCACAGTCTTCGTCAATAAAGCGGTAATGTCTGGGCAGGTTCTGATATACAGGATGCCTGTATGTAGCACAGGCGTATGACACATCGCGTGCACGTCCCTCATAGAACACATGCTCACAAAGATTGCCTGGATACTCTTCAGTATCTAACTGATACTCAAATAACGTCATCGGGAACACATGGGCAGGCAGTCCTGCAAAGAATGCGTTAGCCGCTGCTTTAGAAATCCGGTGATACTTGTTCAAAGTGGCATGTAAGTAAAACAGATGATTCTTGAAGAAGCTCTCCATCATGTAGTCCAGTTCATTCAGGCGTATTTCGTAAGACCCTGAGCCGGTAAACTGGTTCACGCCATATTTGGCAGGCATACCGTACTTGTTGTGGAAGTTCTGTATGTAGTCCTGTACTTCGTCAGTAGTCTCAGCTTTCATTTTAAGAGCAGCGGTAGCGCCGTACTGGCTTGGAATGACCGTGCTGGAATTAGGAACTTGCAGGGATGAGTAGTATGCCGGTCCCAAGATGGCTTTCGGAAATATTGCAAACGGTAGATTACGCCACCAACGCTTGGAGCCGAAAGTGTCTTTCACTTCTACGATGTTAAGAAGCGGTTGGAAAGCAACCAGATTTGACCCTACAAAGACAGTCGGGTTAAGCAAACTTGTATCGGACAGTTCTCCAGGCAGTACGTAACTGTTCGTGTCAGTGGTTATCATGAGTTCGCCAGTGGTGACCTGACGTATGTCTTCCACTGTTTCGTTATCCCGGGCCACAGGGAAACCGAGAACTACGTTTGCCGCGGACAGGACTAAATCAATGGTAGCGCCCTGAGTGAAATATGCCCAGATCGTGCGAAGCATGTCTTTGTAAGCTTGACTGCTATCACCAGTTATGCCGACAACGGATCCGTAATAGTTGTACAAGAATTGCTGGTCTTCATCTGAATTCAACGCCCATAAAGCTATTTCGCGGTCGGCTACGTTACCGTCCGTATCATAGATAATTCGGCTTGGTATCTTGCTGTTTTCGAACGGGTTGCTGTTCAGAATCAGATACTTGGTGTCGTAAACTATGAAATCGGCATTCTTGGTCAAAACAAGAGACGGATTGATCAATCTGTTGCTCAGGTAACTTTGAACATCCACCACACCTGTTGGTAAGGGCAGAGCCCAAACTTGATTCCTGTAGAAGCCACCGTAGACGTATTCTTTCCCAGGCTCGTAAGGAGTATCTGTGTCTTGTTCCCCGTACACGAATGCTTCAGGTGAATACGTGAAACCGATGTCATCTCGGTCAGCTATCTCGGATTCCAGGAAAGTAAGCAGACGCCATTTATCCCGATGGAACACCGGAATATCGTGTATGGACGTGGCCAAGACACGTTCCAGGAAATTGAAGTATTCCTGGTCGATGTCAATCTCGACACCTTCAGTGAAGCCCTGGATAAATTCACGCTGTTGAAATAACCGGGTCCAGAACGTTCCCAGCGCGTTCAACAACTCTTGACCGCGGTTATAGCCTTGAGTGCTCACAGGTTGACCTCAGTAAGTGTTATTGAATTCTGGTCTATGAAAAACGCCGTGTTCTTGGCGGACATACCCAACGTGAATTTGTCAGGTATCACCAAGCTGTCAGTACTACTTAAACTTATGGTACTGCCGTCCGGAGCCAGAATGCTTCCAGTCACTGTCAGTGGCAGCTTAACTTTAGACACGCCGGCGTTATGTGCCAGATCAACGATCTTTGACACGTACAACTCAGTACCCATCGGAATGCTGTTTACGTAATCCTGTATAGCCTGGATCAATGCAGCGGTGTCGATAACAGTCCCTGTGTTGTCCATAGCATATTGCAAAGGCACTGTGACAAAGCACGGGATAGGTGCCCGCACTAACTGGTCAGCTGCGATCACGCGATTAGTATCAGACACTACATAGTTGTAAACATCCAACACGCCAAACAGTCCGGACAGCACTATCGTCACGCTCTTATTCGCGTACGTCGCAACGTCAGTAGCCTGGATAGTAATTTGCTCGAGCGGCGAGAATGCAGTTGCCAGAGGAGCCAGTGACACGTCCGGCAGATTTGCGATCGTAAAGAAATCGTCCATCGGCTCGCGCGTCACGGTGAATTCATCGGTATCTAGAGTCACATCTGTATAGTTCAGGTACTTGTCAGCTTCACTGGTCAAGAACACGCCTTTGACCTGATATATCGGCGAAGGATCTGCGTTGGGGCCAAACGGGCTTAAGACTATTTTGCCGGAATTGTCAAATGTCCGGTCTATTATAGACACTGACGGATAAGTGCCCGTGCGTGGGAAAATATCTACTTTGCCGCCAAGATGCACGTTCAAGCCGGATGTCAGATCACGTAACTGTTCGCGATCGCCGTAACCGATCACGCCTATGTCGGTAATAGTCGCGAACTGGTCCTTCAGGTTTGCACTGATAGCTTTCTTACTGAGATTGTTACGGAGCGTGATCGCGTCTTTTGAACGGGCAATCAATGCTTCTGTAGTTTCAGGAGCGGCACCGCCGCTGAAATTGGAATAAGCCGTCGAGCTCACATACTTACTGTCAAACAATGCCGGCGTAGTCAACGATGTGCCTGATGAAATGTCGTTCAAACCTACGTTTAAAGCTACAACCGGAATGGTAAAGAAATACAAGCCATTGGCGGCGTCATAATCGCGCAAAGGAATACTTTCTTCAGGAGTCGCAGTTGTAGGATACTGGACCGTGAATGACGTCTCCGTTATGTAAGATACGCCTCCAAGAGTAACAAACTGAAAGTTCTTAGGCACATAATAAAGCTTGTTGTACGACACAATCACCTGTACAAGACCGCGGCTGTATCCTCCTTCTTTACGAGTAATGAACCAGTTCGAGAGAATCGCATCGATCACCGTAGGATCAATAGTAGTCCAGTCCACGTTAGCCTGTTGGGCGTTCATGAGCGATTGCGTAGTGGCAAATTCGGAAATACGTTGTTCAACCAGAGCCAAGCCAAGGGCTACGCCGTTAAGCAACAGGTCATTCATGGGCCCGCCTTTGCGCAGGTCCATCTTAGGAACACGCTCCTGCAGGATAGCTTTAACCTTGGCGCGAGCTTGTGTAATGACATCATCTGAGATTTGGACCGTAATCATCGCGTCTACCCCAATGCAGAAGGCGAAGGCAGGATAACAACCCGGGAAGTCCCCGCGGATGTCGTTAACCTGACCTTCAAGTTTACTGTATCTTGTACTGCACTTAAATCTACAATTTCCGCGTTAGTTAGTATCTCGTCGAAAGGTAACGCAACTCCTTCTATAACCATGGCTTCCTGCTCAGTTTTTATCGCAGCAAGCGTATCAAAAACTGCCAACTCAAATACTTGTTGTGTTTGTTCAGGGAGAACATTAGCTACCCCTATATCTCCTACGCCCTCAATGCCGTACGTTTTATCAGCCAGAATACTTCCTAGAATTGTGAAGAAGGTCGTGGCAAATATCTGTGAAACTTTTTGTACGCCCGTGCAGACCATGGGCGTATCTGAAAAAGACAAGGTTACTTTGCCGGTGGCGGTATCTGTCTGCATCAAGAGCAGATCTACCGTACGGCCTTTGTAATTAGTGCTGACAGGTAATGTGCTCATGCCATTTCCGCCATGTTCTTGAGCGCGTCAGAGATGAATTCCCAGTACGTTTTATCCATGGCTGACACGCAACTTTGTCGCGGGATGTTATCCAGACGTGCTTGTCTCCTGAACTTGTAAGCCCTATCAAAGGCAGCAACGGTATCTGCCGCACGTTTGACTGCCATTATCTGGCCACAACTCGGAGGTGAAGTAGCATCCACTTGCGTGAAGAAATCCCACAAGGACTCACGCTTGAATGAAAGTTCAGAGTCAGCATACCAGTAACAACACGCTTCGTTGGTGTTGCCTTTTTGGGTTTCTTCAACACGCTTCATTTCCGCTTTTGCGAAAGTCTTGAAGTCGCCGTTTATCGCGTTAGATCCTTTACTCATTTGCTTCTCCTCCAATACCGTAAGCGTCCTTTATTTTATTATGTATGTGGACCGATCGCTGAGTGATTACAGCAGGGCTTACTCCAAGAATCTTGGCTATCTCGGATTTCTTCTTGAGAGGCCTGCCTCCGAATCCAGTCAAATGCTCAAAGATAAGCTGGTCACGAGGAGCTAAATCATGGTACACGTAAACCAGCCTATCGTCCAAAGGCATATTGGACTGAAGACCTGCCTCGTAGGATTGCGCGCCTTCAGGAAGCTCGGATACGAATTGTTTACGCAGCCTCTGCACTTTAGCGATCGGCCATTTCATCTTGTGTGATATCTCTGACACGGTAGGTTCCCTGCCAAGTTCTTCAGAAAGTTCGGAATACACGTCCTGGTAATTGCTGACCTGTTGCTGCAGTTCTTCAGGCATCCTGAATGCTCGAGCCCTGGATTGTGTGATTCGGTGCAGTCTCTGGAGATGGTTAACGATGTGTGTTTTCAGGGATGCGCCCGCTTGCGGGTTGTACGACTTGATCGCTTGGATTGCGAGCTTCTTGCCTTCTGACTCGAGCAGTTCAGGCGCCAGGGAACCTTTGTAAATCATGAGATTTTTGCGTATGTCAGGCAGATGCGCGTGTATGACACTGCCTAGAGTATCCGGATTCGGATTCTTTCGCCACGCATCGTACGCGATCATAGCGTTAGGCTTTACCAAAGGCTTGGTCAACGCTGTCGGTTTAGGTAACTCGAAAGGCATGGTCATCCCCTACTCGTTAGCCCCAATACCCGTGTCCTCACCAGTATCCCCGCCCCCTTCTTGTCCGCCAGGTAATGTACCTGTTGCTGAACCGGTCGCTTTTCCACGAGCAGCTGCCTCAAAGACAGATAATGCTGATTTCACGGATGCTTCATCATACATCGGGTTCTTGAGATTAACTTTTTCATCCAGGAACCGGGCATGCGAGAACTGCAGCATGGTGCTGGCTGCTTCAGGTGTCGTGGAGATTATATGCGTCACCGCCAGGACATAAGCGTCTATCGTAAATGCGTCCCAAGGAGCAATCACTCGACAAGGCAGGCCCGGCACGCAATCCAGCCGCAACCGGCATTGAACTGCGCCTGCTCTCTGAGCAAGGACTTCTTTGTAGTACCTGGACTGTAAGTACAGCCTTACAGTCTTATCCCAGGATTCTTGGTCTTCAATGATTAGCTGTGCAGCTTCAACACTATCATCGTTACGTTCATCAGGTTCCTGTGTCTGTGATCCTCCATTTTCGTAATTTACTTTACGCCCGAATTTGGACCAAGCTATAGATCCTAAGAGCCAGTATTCAGGCTGTACTATTTGAATGCGCGCTCCAGTCAAGCCTTCCTGTTGAGTTATGGTATTCAGGACGCCTGAAGAATCACCTTCACCACTCGGGAAACATTTGAACCCTGAAGAGTCGGTCATAGCTGCGCCCATCAAGTCTGCAGCATCCAAATTACCTTCGCTATTAGGGTTTATTCCGACCATGGTTCCTACACGTGTAGGCGCATCAAAAGGATTGATACCCGGTGCCACGCTGAGCAGATCTTCAGCATAGATTATGTTAGTTGCGGGGTTAACTGGATCATAAGGCTGGTTTCCGTTAGGAGGTTCATCGAGCCAGAAGGCCGGTGACAGAATTACGTTATCTCCAATAGTAACCAGTTGTGCCTGCTGTGTTATGCAGGACGCAGCGTACACTGTCCAGAAAGTCTCCTGAGGCTGACCCAACACGTTATTTATGAAGAAGTGCAACCACGAGAATCCCAGTTGTGAACCTTCAACACCTGCCAGCGCGAGAGGCTTCGGCCACATCATACCTGGTACTTTCTTGATCTTCTTCAAATCAGACTTGATCAGGTCAAATTTGACTCCTTTTATTTGACCATTTGCTCCTGCCAAAACAGGGAAGTTCTTGAAGTCCAAAGAGTACTTTTCAACGGCAGTCACCAATGAATTGAACAAGTCCACGATGTCCTGGTAACTGGCTGCGTCATTACCGATATGAGAACCTAAAAACTCGCCAGTCATGGCTCCGCCACCCATCATGCTTCCTGGAAAAAACCCAGGAGAATACAAGGATACCGTACTGCTATAGAACAATCCGCCTATGCCGTGAATTGTGAATTCGATAGCTCCCGGACTGAAAGACGGAGATATTCCGGTGAGAGTACCTGACCATATATTGTTGAATTGCTTTATCGTATTTAAAGGTCCTGACTTGATAGCTACGGAAATGGACATCTTGGTAAATGGTGAAGCTTTGGAAAGAGTAGGGAATATCTCTTTGAAAGCGACTACCTCACTTTTGTTACGAGCTATTACAGATGTGTCGCATCGCGAAAAGTCATTTACAGTATGCTGTATCTGTACTTTATGTGCGACGATATCCGGGAATCCCGCAATCGAAACGGTAAGGGCAACCGGAGTAATGGTATATCCGGCCATTATTTAACTCCCTCAACAAGACGGATGTACATGCAGTACAGCGTCGCTATGGCAGAGAAGCCCCATATCTTACTGACTGGATTGAATACGTTCTCTAGAAGCACCTTAGTATGTATAGGATCCGTGTACCGGTTGATTTCAGCAACCATCGTGCGTAAATCTTTGGAGTGATATTTAATCAAAGCATCATAGACTGCTATTACATCGAAAGTGAGCTTCTTATAGAAGTAATCGTACATGTTAATATCAAACTTGAGCTGGTCTCCTGTAACCATAGCGTACAGTGTCACGAACTCGGTTTCTTTTACGGCCTGTATTAAGCGTGTGCTTATGAAAGTATTGTACTCTTGCTCAATCTGATCTGCCGTGTATGAGTCAGGGAAAATTGCCTGTGTCAAAACAGGACCTTTATTGGTCGTGTAAATCAGCTGTCTTATTTTGTAAACAGCTGGTGGCAGTTGGAGCTCTGTAGTTAACAGATCGATCAACTGGTCTTCAGTAGAAGGCGGACAGGTAGCCACTGCAGATCTCCTATGTTTCCCAAGCAGCAGCTTGGCCTTTACTATCAAAACTGTACGTTCCCGAACCGGAATTTGCAGGAACCATACCGCTACTGAAATCGCCTCCAGCCCACACAGGGCTGTTACCTGCTGACGTAGTTAACTTGGAAACCGAGTTGCCTCCGGCATTTTGGCTGGCTTCATTTTCAGCCGAAGTCTGGGCATTCGAACTTTTGCCCTGCGTATTTTCACTGGAAGAAGAACTGCCGCTGCCCTGGGAAGTGCCTACGGATGATTCAGACGAACCGTCCAGGACAATGAACGACATGCCGAAATTCAATAGCCCGTCCTGGCCTCCCATGATCGAGAAGGATAAGTTAGCAGCAACACCTTTCAGGACGCCGATAGGCCCTACTATTCCGATCAAGCCACCCTGCTGTGCGGTTTTAAACGCACGAAGCTGTAACTGGTAAACTGCTTTCAATGGAACAGCCGACCCCGCAAAATCATCACCTATGTTCAGGCAGTGGCCTTGAA
>Ga0316616_100000456_pt1 | contig 12994 bp, 8 predicted proteins | sample OWC_Aug_M1_C1_D1_FD_207660 | JGI IMG/M metagenome (GOLD analysis project Ga0316616, IMG submission 207660) | Wetland soil microbial communities from Old Woman Creek delta, Ohio, United States - OWC_Aug_M1_C1_D1_B | ecosystem: Environmental > Terrestrial > Soil > Wetlands | place: USA: Ohio... | reverse complement strand
GATGATGCCGAGGTTGTCGCGCACGAGCGGCACCTGGCCGAACAGGTAGCCGCCGCCGACCAGCGACACCACCCAGAGCACGGCGCCGGCCACGTTGAAGAGCTGGAACTTGTGGATCTCCATGCCCGAGGCGCCGGCCACCAGCGGCGCGAACGAGCGCACGATCGGCAGGAAGCGGGCGATGACGATGGTCTTGCCGCCGTGCCGCTCGTAGAAGTCGTGCGTCTTCGCCAGCGCCACCGGATCGATCCATCGCAGCGTGCCGTCGTAGACCTTGCGGCCGAGCCACGCGCCGATGGCGTAGTTCAACGTGTTGCCGAGGATCGCGCCCGTGATGATCACCGCCATCAGCACGCCGACATGCAGCCCGGCTTCCTGCGCCGCCACCGCGCCGGCGACGAACAGGAGCGAGTCGCCGGGCAGGAAGGTCATGAACACCAGCCCGGTCTCGGAGAAGAAGATGGCGAAGAGCACCGCGTAGACCAGCAGCACGTTGCGGTCGACCATCGCCAGCAGGAACCTGTCCATCGCGGTGAACAGGTCGGACCAGTTGATGCCTTCCATCGTTGCGCGGAGCGCGGACCTCGAAGCCGGGCGAAAAAAGAGCCGCTGGCGCGACACCGGACTCGCGGCCGAGCGGCTCTCTGGGGTGCGTTCCATCATACGCGAGGGGGCTCGCCCGATCGACCGCGGCGACCTGCTCGCTTCCCCGGAGTCCCCGCGGGCGCTGCCGCGCGATTCCTATAATCGACCGGTGTCTTCCGCCGCCGTACCCGCCCTCGCACCGATCCGCCCGCTGCCGGACCTGCTGATCAGCCAGATCGCTGCCGGCGAGGTGATCGAGCGGCCGGCCTCGGTGCTGAAGGAACTCGTCGAGAACGCCCTCGACGCCGGTGCCCGCCGGATCGATATCCGGCTCGAAGGCGGCGGCGTCCGGCGCCTCGTCGTCAGCGACGACGGCACCGGCATCGAGCGCGACGAATTGCCGCTGGCCATCGCCCGGCACGCCACCAGCAAGATCGCCTCGCTCGCCGACCTGGACGCCGTGGGCACGCTCGGCTTCCGCGGCGAGGCACTGGCGTCGATCGCCGCGGTGGCGACCGTCAGCATCACCTCGCGGACCGCGACGGCGGACAGCGCCAGCCGCATCGACGCCGACAGCGGCCTGGTCGAGCCGGCGGCGGCCGGCCGCGGCACGCGGGTCGAGGTGGCCGACCTGTTTTTCAAGACACCCGCGCGGCGCAAGTTCCTGCGCGCCGAGGCGACCGAACTCGCGCACTGCGTGACGCAGGTGCAGCGAATCGCCGCCGCCCACCCCGACGTCGAGTTCAGCGTCCTGCACGAGGCCCGGGCGCTGCTTCGCCTTGCCGCCGGGCAGGCCCGGGCGCGGGTGCTGCAACTGATGCCGGAACCGTTCGCCGCGGCGCAGCGTCCGGTCCTGGCGCGGGCTCCGGGGATCGAACTCGCGGGCTGGGTCGGGCTGCCGTCGGTGGCCCGCAGCCGGGCCGACGCGCAGTACTTCTACGTCAACGGCCGCTACGTGCGCGACAAGGTCCTCGGCCATGCGGTGCGCGCCGCCTACGCCGACGTGCTGCACGGCGCGTCGCAACCGGCCTATTGCCTGTACCTCTCGATCGATCCGTCGCGCGTCGACGTCAACGTGCATCCCACCAAGATCGAGGTGCGGCTGCGCGACTCGTCGGCGGTGCATCAGTTCGTGCTGCATGCGGTCCAGGCGGCGCTGGCCGAGTCGGCACGCGCGTCCAGCGGCGAGACCGCGGCGCCGCTGGCGAGGCTTGCCGATCTGGCCGCGCCATCCGCGGCCCCGTCACTGCCGCGAGCCTGGGGCACGCAGCCCGCGCTCGGCATCGCCCAGCCGCTGGCGCCGTACCTCGCGCTGCTGGCCGAGACGCAGGCAACGCCGCCGGCTCCGGCGGCGGACACGCCGCCGCTCGGGTTCGCGGTCGCGCAGCTGGCCGGTGTCTACGTGCTGGCGCGCAGCCGCGACGGTCTGGTGATCGTCGACATGCACGCGGCGCATGAACGGATCGTCTACGAGAAGCTCAAGCGGCAGCTCGACGTGCGCGCCATCCCGCAGCAGCGGCTGCTGATCCCGCAGGTGTTCGGCGCCGATGCGGTCGACGTCGCCGGCGCCGAGGAGCACGCCGAGACGCTGGCGGCGATCGGGCTCGACCTCGCGCCCGCAGGGCCGTCGCAACTGGCGCTGCGGGCCGTGCCCGCGCTGCTGGCGGAAGGCGCGACCGAGGTCGGACCGCAACTGGCGCGCGACGTGCTCCGCGACCTGCGCGAGTACGGCGGCAGCCGCGTGCTGACCGAGCATCGCAACGAACTGCTCGCCACGCTCGCCTGCCATGCCGCGGTGCGTGCCAATCGCCGCCTGACCCTCGACGAGATGAACGCCCTGCTGCGCGAGATGGAGGCCACCGAGCGCGCCGACCAATGCAATCACGGCCGGCCGACGTGGGTTCAGCTCACGCTGGCCGATCTCGACCGGCTGTTCCTGCGCGGACGCTGACGCGTTCGACTGAATCCGTCCCGTGCCGATGACCGCAGCGCGGCCGAACCGGCCCGGCCGCCCACCTGTCCCATGAGCGAGGCGCCAGGGGCGGCTTCCGGCGCGTCCGCCCCGAGCCCGGCCACGCTGCTTGGCCTGACGGCCGGGCTGATGATGCTGCAGCCGCTGGCCACCGACCTGTACCTGCCGACGCTGCCGGGAATCGCCGGCTACTTCGACGTCGGCGTGGCGACCGTGCAGTGGACGCTGTCGATCTTCGTCGCCACCTTCGGCGCCTGGCAGCTCGTCGCCGGCCCGCTGTCGGACCGCTTCGGCCGCTACCCGGTGGTGGTCGCCGGCGCGCTGGTGTATTGCGGCGCCAGCGTGCTGGCCATGCTGGCCCCGACCATCGAGGTGCTGATCGGCGCGCGGCTGCTGCAGGCGGCCGGTGCCTGCTCCTGCCTGGTCGGCGCGCGCGGCATCGTGCGCGACCTGCGCTCGCCGACCGAGGGCGCCCGCCTGTTCGCCTCGGCCTCCACCATCATGAGCGTGGCGCCACTCGCCGGCCCGGTGCTCGGCGCGTACCTGTTCATCGCCTTCGGCTGGCGCTCCGCATTCGCCGTGCTGGCCGCGTTCGCGCTGCTGCTGGCGGTGGCCGCGGCCACGCGGCTGGCCGAGACCAACCGGCGGCGCAACCCGCAGGCGCTGCAGTGGCGGCCCATGCTGCGCATCTACGCCGAAGTGGCCCGCTCGCCGGCGTTCCGCGCCTACACGCTGGCCTCGACCGCCACCTACGGAGGGCTGTTCGCCTTCATCTCGGGCTCGTCGTTCGTGCTGATGAAGGTGCTCGGCGTCTCGGCGGTCGCCTTCAGCCTGTCGTTCGCGACGATGGTCGCCGGCTACCTGATCGGCACGCTCGTCTGCCGCGGGCTGGTCGCGCACCGCGGGCTGCAGCAGACCGTCTGCGCCGGCGCGGCGCTGCAGGCCGTCGCCGGCGTGGCAATGGCCGCCCTGGTGGCCGCCGGCGTGCACGTGCCGGCGACGATCGTCGCGCCGATGTTCTTCTACGGCGTCGCGCACGGCATGATCCAGCCACCCGCGCAGGCCGGCGCGATGGCCCCGTTCCCGCACAGCGCCGGCGCGGCGACGGCCCTGATGGGCTTCGTGATGATGCTGGCCGCGGCGCTGGTCGGCTTCTGGATCGGCGCCAGCTACGACGGCACGATGGCGCCGCTGGCCTACACGATCTGTGCCGCCTCGGCGGCCTCGGCGCTGGTCGCCTTCACCGTCGTGCGCCGCCACGGCGACGTCGCCGCCCATGGCTGACGCCGTGCTGCTCCTCGGCCCGACCGCCTGCGGCAAGTCGGCGCTGGCGCTGGCGCTGGCCGAGCGGCTGCGCGTGGAGATCGTGTCGATCGACTCGGCGCAGGTCTACCGCGGCATGGACATCGGCACCGCCAAGCCTGGCGCCGCCGAGCGCGCGCGCGTGCCGCATCACCTGCTCGACCTGCGCGAGCCCGACCAGCCGTACTCGGCCGCCGATTTCGTGCGCGACGCGACGCGGGCCATCGGCGAGATCCTCGGCCGCGCGCGGCTGCCGCTGGCCGTCGGCGGCACGATGCTCTACGCGCGGGCGCTGCGCAGCGGGCTGTCCGACCTGCCGCCCGCCGATGCTTCGGTGCGCTCGCGCATCGAGACGCAGGCGCACGAACTCGGCTGGCCGGCGCTGCACGCCAAGCTGCGCGAGGTCGACCCGGCCACCGCGGCGCGGCTGCCGCCGAACGACAGCCAGCGCATCCAGCGCGCGCTCGAAGTGTTCGAGCTAACCGGCACGCCGCTGTCGCAGCTGCAGGGCGCGGCGAAAGGTCCAGCGCTGCATTTGCTGACGATCGCGCTGCTGCCGGCAGACCGCGCCGGACTGCACCGGCGCATCGAGCGGCGCTTCGACGAGATGCTCGCCGCCGGCCTGCTCGACGAGGTGCGGCGACTGATGGCACGCGGCCTCAACGCCGACCTGCCGTCGCTGCGCAGCGTCGGCTACCGGCAGGCGCTGCGCCACCTGCGTGGCGAGACCACCCTTGCGCAGTTCCGCGCCGAGGCCATCGCCGCCACCCGCCAGCTCGCCAAGCGGCAGATCACCTGGCTGCGCTCGATGCACGACGCGGTTCGCGTCGACCCGTTCGGCGCCGATGCGCTGCAGCGGCTGCGACAGATCATCGAAGCGGCCTGACCGCCGGCGCTGGGACCGTCGCGACGATCCGGGTCGCGCGCAGGAAGTCAAAGTCGCAGCCGGCATCGGCCTGCAGCACCGAACGCAGGAACAGGCTGCGGTATCCGCGCGCATCCGCTTCGCGCGGACTGGCCGGCGGCTGCGCCTGCCGCCGGCGCGCCAGTTCCGCCGCGTCGACCAGCAGCTGCAGCGAGCGCTGGGCGACGCTCAGGCGGATGCGGTCGCCGCTGCGCACCAGCGCCAAGGGTCCGCCGACGGCCGCTTCGGGCGTGACGTGCAGCACGATGGTGCCCGCGGCGGTGCCGCTCATGCGGCCGTCGGAGATGCGCACCATGTCGGTCACGCCCTGCCGCGCCAGCTTCTTCGGAATCGGGATCAGGCCGGCCTCGGGCATGCCCGGCGCACCCTTCGGGCCGATGTTCCGCAGCAGCAGCACGTCGTCGGCAGCAACGTCGAGCTCCGGGTCGTCGATGCGCGCGGCGAGGTCCTCGAGGCCGTCGAAGACCAGCGCGCGGCCCTCGGATTCCATCAGTGCGCTGGAGGCGGCCGACTGCTTGATGATCGCCCCGCCCGGCGCCAGGTTGCCGCGCAGCACGGCGATGCCGCCCTCGCCGTAGACGGGGCGCGCCAGCGGCCGCACGACCTGCTGCGCGAAGCCCGGCCCGGCCGCTTCGATCTCCTCGCCGAGCGTGCGGCCGGTGACCGTCAGCGCATCGAGGTGCAGCAGCGGCTTCAGCTCGCGCAGCACCGCGGCCAGGCCGCCGGCGCGGTGGAAGTCCTCCATGTAGTGCGTGCCGGAGGGCTTCAGGTCGACCAGCACCGGCGTCTCGCGGCCAAGGCGGTCGACACCGTCGAGGTCGATGGCGATGCCGCGCCGGCCGGCGATCGCGGCGAGATGGACAAGGCCGTTGGTCGAGCCGCCGATCGCCAGCAGCACGCGCAGCGCGTTGTCGAACGCCGGCGGCGTGAGGATCCGCGCCGGCGTCAGCCCGGCGGCGATCATCGCCACCGCCCGCGCGCCGCTGCGCTCGGCGATGCGGATGCGGTCGGCGGTCACCGCCGGAGCGGCGGCGCTGCCGGGAAGCGCGATGCCGAGCGCCTCGGCCAGGCAGGCCATGGTGCTGGCGGTGCCCATCACCGAGCAGGTGCCCACGCTCGGCACCAGCTGCTCGTTGACGGCAGCGATCTCCTGCGCGTCGATCTCGTCGGCGCGGAAGCGCGCCCAGTAGCGACGGCAGTCGGTGCAGGCGCCGACCCGCTCGCCGCGGTGCGCGCCGGTGAGCATCGGACCGGTCACCAGCTGGATCGCCGGCACGCCGGCGCTCGCGGCGCCCATCAGCTGCGCCGGCACCGTCTTGTCGCAGCCGCCGACCAGCACCACCGCGTCCATCGGCTGGGCGCGGATCATCTCCTCGGTGTCGATCGACATGAGATTGCGCAGGAACATGCTGGTCGGCTGCGCGAAGCTCTCGTGGATCGAGATCGTCGGGAACTCCACCGGCAGGCCGCCGGCCAGCAGCACGCCGCGCTTCACCGCCTCGATCAGTTGCGGCGCGTTGCCGTGGCAGGGGTTGAAACCGCTGCCGGTGGCCGTGATGCCGACGATCGGCCGCGCCAGCGCGTCGTCGCCGTAGCCGGCGCCCTTGATGAAGGCCTTGCGCAGGAACAGCGAGAAGCCGGCATCGCCGTAGCTCGTCAGCCCCCTGCTCATGCCGCCTGCCGGCCGGCCTCGCACGCTGTCGTCATCGTTCATGGACATCGGCACTCCGATCTCTGTTCGCCCCGCCGCTCGCTTCGCCGCGCCCCCCGCGGAAGCAGGCCGCCCGCTCGCGGCGGAACGGCGTCAGTTGCTCAAATCTCGCGGTCCTCTTCGCGCAGGATGCGCAGCGCCGCGGCCAGCGCACGCTGGTAGCGCGCCGTCTCGCGGGCGATCGAGGCGTCGTCCCACCGGTAGAAGCCCTTGCGGCGCGGCGACTTCATGCCGACCTCGTCGCGCTCGGCCAGCTGCCGCAGCAGCGGGCTCGGCTCGGTGGCGTTGGCCAGGTGCGGGTACATCGTCGCCGCGGCAGCGCAATGAATGTCGATGCCGGAATGGTCCTTCTGCAGCAGTGGACCGGCGGCGATGTAGCGGAAGCCGAAACCGTAGCGCACCACCGTGTCGACGTCCTCCGGCGAGGCGAAACCCTGCTCGACCAGCGAGATCGCCTCGCGCATCAGCGCGTGCTGCAGGCGATTGCCGAGGAAGCCCGGAATGTCGCGCGCCACCTGAACCGGCTTGCGGCCCACCGAGCGCATGATCGCGGTCACCGCCCGTGCCACCGCCTCGTCGGTATGCGCGCTGCGCACAACCTCGACCGCCGGCACCAGGTGCGCCGGCATGAAGAAGTGCAGGCCGAGCATGCGCGACTGAGTGGCCAGGCCGGCGCCGATGTCGCTGATCGGGAAGCTCGACGAGTTGCTGGCCAGAGGCACGTCGGGCGGCGCGAGCTGCGCCAGTGCGGCGAACACCGCGCGCTTGACCGGCAGCTTCTCCGGCACCGCCTCGATCACCAGGCCGACGCCCGCCCACTCCGCCGCGCCGAGGCCGTCCACGACCTCGATCGCGCCCGCCGCTGGCACCGAGTCGATCGCCGCCGCCGACTCGCGCACGCGCTGCGCCAGTAGCTCGCGCACCGTCGCGTCGGTCTCGACCACCTGCACTCGCCAGCCGGCCGCAAGGAAGATGGCCGCGATGTCGCGGCCCATGGTGCCGCCGCCGACGATGACCAGCGACTGTTCCGTGTTCACGATCCCGCTCCCGGATGCCGGCCCCGGCGGCCTCGCCCGCCGTGGCGCCCGTGCCGCGCATTATCGGCGCCGCGCGCCTCGCGCCGTGCGCCGGCGCCGAGCCGCCTCACGCGCCTGCAGGCACTGCTGCAATACTTGGCGCCCTGCCTCAGCCCTCCTGCATCGGGTGCCTCTCCATGATCGAAACGACCCATAAGCGCATCCTCGGCAACGTGATCCGCCTGCACTCCCGCGACAACGTCGTCGTGGCGCGCACCGACATCGCGCTCGGCGAGCCGATTCCCGGCGAGGAGATCGTCAGCCGCAGCCAGGTGCCGGCCGGCTACAAGATCGCGGCGCGGCCGATCGCCCGGGGCGAAGCGATCCTGAAGTACAACGTCGTCGTCGGCTTCGCCGCCGCCGACATCGCACCGGGTTCGCTGGTGCACGGCCACAACACCGAGTTCCGCGAGTTCGACCGTGACTACGCGCACGGGGCCGACTACCGGCCGGTCGAACTGCTGCCGCAGGCCGAGCGGGCGCGCTTCGACGGCATCGTCCGCGACGACGGCCGGGTGGCGACGCGCAACTTCATCGGGATCCTGTCGACGGTGAACTGCTCGGCCACGGTGGTGCGCCGGATCGCCGACTGGTTCACGGCCGAGCGGCTGGCGGCGTATCCGAACGTCGACGGCGTGGTCGGCCTGGCGCACTCGCTCGGCTGCGGCATGGAGATGAGCGGCGAACCGATGGCGCTGCTGCGGCGCACCCTCGCCGGCTACGCGCGGCACCCGAACTTCGCCGCCGTGCTGATCGTCGGCCTGGGCTGCGAGCGCAACCAGATCGGCGGCCTGCTCGACGAGCAGCGCCTCGAAACCGGGCCGCGGCTGCAGACCTTCGTCATGCAGGAGGCCGGCGGCACGCGCGCCACGATCGAGGCCGGCGTCGCGGCGGTGCGCGCGCTGCTGCCGGCGGCGAACCAGGTGCTGCGCGAAAGCGTGCCGGCGAGCCACCTGACCGTCGGCCTGCAGTGCGGCGGCTCGGACGGATTCTCGTCGATCACCGCCAACCCGGCGCTCGGCGCCGCCGTCGACCTGCTGGTGCGCCATGGCGGCACGGCGATCCTGTCGGAGACACCGGAGATCTACGGCGTCGAGCACACGCTGACACGTCGCGCCGTCTCGCTCGAGGTCGGCGAGCAACTCGTCGAGCGGATCCGCTGGTGGAAGGACGCGTACTCGGTCGGCCGCGACGTGCAGATCAACGGCCGCGTCAGCCCCGGCAACCAGGCCGGCGGGCTGGCCAACATCTTCGAGAAGTCGCTCGGCTCGTCGATGAAGGGCGGCACCGGCCCGCTGATGGCGGTCTACCGCTACGCCGAGGCGGTGACCGCCAAGGGACTCGTCTTCATGGACACGCCAGGCTACGACCCGGTGTCGGCCACCGGCCAGATCGCCGGCGGCGCCAACCTGATCGCCTTCACCACCGGCCGCGGCTCGATGTTCGGCGCCAAGCCGGTGCCGTCGATCAAGCTGGCCACCAACACGCCGATGTTCCGCCGCCTCGAGGAGGACATGGACCTGAACTGCGGCGAAGTGCTCGACGGCACCGCGTCGATCGAGGAGCTGGGCGGCCGCATCTTCGACCTCATGCTGCACACGGCCTCGGGCCGCCGCAGCAGGAGCGAACTGCTCGGCCTCGGCGACCACGAGTTCGTGCCGTGGCAGATCGGCATCATGAGCTGAGCCTCCCGGCGGTGGCTATCCCGGCGCCGATGCCGGTCATTGCTCACCAGGGTCGCGCCCGGCCCGGGCACGACGCGTGATCAGGCCGACTTGTCGCGCCGCAGCGCCTGCAGCGCCACCGCCGCAACGGCGCAACCGAAGCCGACGATGTCGGCCGTCGCGCCCGGCAGCACCAGCGCGAGGCCGGCGACGATGAACAGCAGCCGTTCGAGCGTCGTCGTCCGCTTCATCGCCCAGCCCTGCAGGCCGGAGGCGATCGCCGCGATGCCCACCGCGGCGGTGACGGTGATCCAGGCGATCGACCCCCAGTCCGCATCGGCCAGACTCTTCATCGAACCCATCAGCAGCAGGCCCTGCCCGGTCGGGTCGAGCACGAACATGAACGGCAGCAGGAACGCCGGCATGGTGTACTTCCAGCACTGCAGCGTGGTCTTGTAGGGGTCGCCGCCGGTGATGGCGGCGGCGGCGAACGGCGACAGCGCGGTCGGCGGCGAGACCTCGGACAGCACCGCGTAGTAGAAGATGAACATATGCGCGGCGAAGTCGGGCACGCCGAGCTTGACCAGCGCCGGCGCGGTGATCACCGCGCAGATGATGTAAGAGGCGGTGACCGGCACGGCCAGCCCGACGATCCACACCACCAGGGCCGTGAACAGCGCCGTGAGCGGCAGCGAGCCGCCGGCATAGTCGATGACGATGCCGCTGAACTTCAGCCCGAGGCCGGTCAGCGTCACCACGCCGACGATGATGCCGGCGCCGGCGCAGGTCGCCGCCACGTTGATCACCCCCACCGAGCCGCCCTCGAGCGCCTTGACCAGACCGGAGCCGTACAGCCCGCGCCAGAAGGGGATCCGGCCGCGCAGCAGGTCGTACGGGAGCAGGGCGCACTGGCGGTGCAGGAAACTGGTGACGAAGGCGGCGAAAGTCGCCCAGAACACCGACAGCACCGGCGAGAAGCCCATCATCATGAAGACGACGATCGACACCAGCGACAGGAAGTGGACCCAGTACTGCCGCGTCAGCTGCCACACCGAGTCGACCCGGGCGATCGTCGCTTCGTGCATGCTGTACTTGCGCGCGTCCAGCTCGACCATCAGGAACAGCGCCAGGTAGAACAGCACCGTCGGGATGGTCGCCATCAGGATCACGTCGAGGTACGAGATCTTCAGGAACTCGGCGATCAGGAAGGCCGCCGCGCCCAGCACCGGCGGCGAGATGATCGCCCCCAGCCCGCCGGCGGCGAGCAGCCCGCCGGCGGCATTCTTCTCGTAGCCGGCCTTGGCCAGCATCGGGTAGGCCACCGAGCCGATCGTCACCGTGGTGGCCACGCCGGAGCCCGACGGCCCGCCGAGCAGGAACGACGACAGCACCACCGTGCGACCGACCCCCGTCGGCTTGCCGCCCATCGCCGAGAACGAGAAGTCGATGAAGAACTTGCCCGCCCCCGAGAACTGCAGGAAGGCGCCGTAGATGGCGAACAGGATGATCAGCGACGAGGAGACGTCCACCGCGACGCCGTAGATGCCCTCCAGCGTCATGTACATGTGGCCGACCAGGCGGCCGACCTCGTAGCCCTTGTGCGTCCACGGCGGCGGCAGGTACGGGCCGAACAGCGCATACAGCAGGAAGCAGGTGGTGACGATCGGCATCACCCAGCCGTTGGTCCGCCGCATCGCCTCCATGACGAGGACGATCAGCGCCACGCCGAAGACGATGTCGGTGGGGTTCGGCAGGGTGTTGCGGTCGGTGAAGTCGTCGCCGCCGGCGATGAGGTAGACGACGACGGCGATCGAGGCGAGTGCCGCCAGCCAGTCCCACCACATGACGCGGTGGCGAAAGCGGCGGGCGGCCGGGAAAGCGAGGAAACAGAGCACCAGGATCAGCGCCACGTGCAGCGGCCGCAGCGTCTGCGTCGGCACGATCTCGTAGGCCGCGTACAGGTGGAACCCCGAGATTGCCACCGCCAGCAGCGTCACGAACACGCCCAGCAGCCCTCTCAGACTGTTGGCGTGACCCTCCTCCTCCTCGATGAACTCCTCGGCCCGGGCCAGCGCCGCTTCGCTGATCTCGGCATCGGGGGCGTGCTGCAGGTGCGCGTGCTCTCCGCTCACGTCGAGCTCGGCCGCCGGCGCTGTGCGAACGAAGGCCCCGCCCGCTCGCGGCGCGGGGCCCCGGGCCCAGCGCCCCGGCCGGCGGTGCCGGTCGACATCGAGGCGCCTAGTTGACCTTGACGCCCTTCTCGGCGAAGTACTTCAGCGCGCCCGGATGGAAGGGCACCGGGGTGGCCGAAGCCTTCTGGTTCTCGAGCTTGAAGTTGGCCGCCTCCTTGTGCACCGCGATCAGGTCGTCACGCTTGTCGAAGATGGTCTTGACGATGTTGTACGCGGTCGTCTCGTCCATGTTCTCGTGCGCGACCAGGATGTTCATCACCGTGGCCTGCTTGTTGTCGGCGTCCATGCCCTTGTACGTGTCCTTCGCGATGACTTCCTGCACGTACAGGTTGCCCCACTTGGCGTTCATCGCCGGCACCAGGTCGCCGTGGTCGATCATCCTGATCTTCGTACCCGGGGTGTTCGCCAGGTCGGTCACCGCCGCCGTCGGCAGCCCGCCGACCCAGAAGAAGGCGTCGATCTTCTTGTCCTTCAGCGCATTGACCGATTCGGCCACCCCGAGCCGCTCGCGCTTCAGGTCCTTGTCCCTGTCCAGCCCCGCCGCCTCGATGACGCGGAAAGCCATCACCTCGGTGGCACTGCCCGGCGACCCCGTCGACACGCGCTTGCCCTTCAGATCGGCCATCCGCGTGATGCCGGTGCCGTCGACCGTCACCACGTGCATGTGATTCGGGTACAGGACCATCAGGGTGCGCAGCGGCACCTTGCCGCCCTTGAACTTGTCCTCGCCCTTGAAGGCGTCCTGTGCCGCGTCGGCCATCGAAAAGCCGATGTAGGGCTTGCCGGTGCCGACCAGCTTCAGGTTGTCGACCGAGCCTCCGGTCACTTCGGCGGTCGCCTGCATGCCGGGCACGTGCTTCGACAGGACCGAGGCCATGCCGCCGCCCATGGGGTAGTAGACGCCGCCCGTGCCGCCGGTGCCGATGGAGATGTTCTGGGCCGTCGCCGTCGCGGCCAGGCTGGTAGCGATGACCGCAACGGCGGCACTCAGGAATCGACGCATGGAGTCTCCTTGTTGATCACTGTCTATGGGCAGGACCCGGCAATCCTGCACTGGCAGGTCGCAGCGGGTCAAGCGGCGGCAACGCCGCGGACGCCGCTGGCCCGCCCGAGGCCGGCCCCCGGGGCGGCCCTTTAGACTCGCCATGGAGGCCACGCCACGCGATCGGCGATGGCCCGGTTCGAGCGAAACCGGCACGATTCCGCTCTGACCGCGTGGGAGGAACGCACTGTCCGCGGCCGGCGGCTCCGGCCGGCGCTACCCGTCCAACGACGTGAACCGACCCCGCCAGCTGGTCCTGGACCTGCTGCAGCCGGCCGAACCGACGCTGCAGAACTTCGTCGTCGGTCGCAACGCCGAGGCCGTCGAACAGCTTCGTCGCCTGGCGGCCGGGGCCGCCGGTCAGCGGATCGTCTACCTCTGGGCGGAGGCGGGCAGCGGCCGGACTCACCTGCTGAAAGCGCTCGGCACGCTGCCGTCGGCGCAGTGGTGGCAGCCGACGGACGCGCCCGACGCGGCGGGTCTGACGCTGGTCGACGACGTCGAGCGCCTCGACGACCCGGCGCA
>Ga0316616_100000455_pt1 | contig 12995 bp, 9 predicted proteins | sample OWC_Aug_M1_C1_D1_FD_207660 | JGI IMG/M metagenome (GOLD analysis project Ga0316616, IMG submission 207660) | Wetland soil microbial communities from Old Woman Creek delta, Ohio, United States - OWC_Aug_M1_C1_D1_B | ecosystem: Environmental > Terrestrial > Soil > Wetlands | place: USA: Ohio... | reverse complement strand
CAGATCACCGCGGACGGCCCGCTCGGCAGTGCCGGATCGACCAGCCGGACGGCGGTGTCGACGATCAGCCGCATCGCGTCGGCGGCCGTGTTCTCCGCCGACAGCCGGTTGATCGCATTGGCGGATTCCCGGAGGATGCCTATCGCCGGGATGAGATAGGCGTCGGAATCGTTTGCAGTAGACATGAGGATATGCATTCCTTCCCGCCAGCGCCCCATTATACGGTCGATCGGGGGGAATCATCGAATGTGCCCACCGGCACAGCCAATGCCGACTCGGGGAGAAATCCTCCGCTTTTCAATCCTCACCTTTATCCCCCCGTCCCCTTTCGCGGCAGTCCAAGAAGAAGCGTAATCGCTTTGGATCGTCATGCCCGAGTGTATTCAGCGGGCATCCATCCTTGTTGCTCCTGGATTCCCGCAAAGAACTCGCGGGATGTAAACACCCCGCAGCTTGCCCCGCTTTCCTCATTCGTAGCCGAAGTAGAAAGCGGGGCTTGCTGCGCAGTTCTTCGGGGTTGCAATCCCCGGCCTCGCCCGGCGAAAGCCTGCCCTCGCGTAGCTGGGTACTTCCGTTTGGTGGAAGTGCCCAGCTTGCGAAGCGGGGGCCGGGGAGGGGCTTGGATTCCGGGCGGCTTGCCGCGCGGTGATTCATTGAAATCGAGTCATCCTTCAGAATCCAAATCCCGCATTCCGGACAGCCCCGGAAGGGGTGGAAGGGCCGGGGGTGAGGATAGTCTGGAAGCGGACTACTGATCGAATGCGAAAATGGAAAATCCGCGGAAGATCCTCGATCGGATTTTCGGATCGCTTTTTGCGTCCGGCAATGCATGGGGAGCGTTTTTCCCGGAGCGGAGATCAGGTTTCGAAGCCGGGGTACGGATTGGGGATTTCCACGCGCAGCGCGAGCCCGCCCCCGGGCGACGTCTCGATCTGCATCGATCCGCCCAGCAGCGCCACGCGCTCGCTCGCGCCAACCAGGCCGAAATGTTTGCGGGCGGACAGACTCGCCAGGTCGAGCGATTGGACGGACCCGCGGCCGTCGTCCCGCAGATCCAGGACCAGCCCGGCCGTGGGGGAGCGCTGCATCCGAAGGAACGCGTTCTTCGCCGCCGCGTGTTTGCGGATGTTGATGAGGCCCTCCTGCACGATTCGGAAAACGCAAATCTCGATGCTTTCCGGGTAGCGTCCCAATTCGGGATCGATCTCGAGGTGCAGGATGATCCCGTTGCGCTCGGCCCATTCCTGGGCGAACGAGCGGATCGCGGCCGGAAGGCCGTGCGTGTCGATGGTCGGCGGCCGGAGATCGCTGCACAGTTGGCGCAGATCGCCGACCACCTGCCGGATCCCGTCCCGGAGTTCGGCCAGATCCTTCTGCTGCGATTGTGAATCCGCCTTCGCCCCGGCCTCCTCCAGCCGGTAATTGAAGCTGAGCAGGTCCTGGATGACCTGGTCGTGCAGTTCCCGCGAGAGGGATTTCCGCTCCGCTTCGCGTTCGGTGTTCAGGCGGCGGTGGGCGGCCTGCAACGCGAGGTTGAGCTGGTTGAGCGCCTTGACCTGGTCCTGGAGCCGGGCGATCAGCTGCCGGTTGAGGGAATCCTTCGCCTCCAGGCTTTCCTGGAGCATCGCCTGGGTGCGCCGCAATTCCTCGGTCTGCTGTTCCGCCAGGTGGTAGCTTTCCAGCGCCCAGATGATCGGGGTCACCTGCTCCGGCCTCGTGTCGCCGACGATCAACTCGACGATTTCGCGCGGATTGGTGTCGGAAGTCCTCCGGTCCGCGGCGAGCCGGCCTTCGTAGATCACCAGGATCCGGTCGGTGATGGAAAACAGGTGATTGAGGTTGTCGCTGCTGATCAAAACCGCCACGTCCCGCCCCGCCAGCTCGCGGATGATCTCGAGCAGGATCTGCTGGCGCCGGTAACTGAGAGCCGCCAGCGAGTCGTCCAGGAGCAGCAGCTGCATCGGACGGCACAAGACGCGGCACAAGGCCACGACCTGGCGTTGTTCTTCCGAGAGCGTGCTCACCTGTTTGTGGAGCATCTCGGCGGGAAGATCGAATCGGTCCAGCCACACCCGGGCGTCGCGGCTCATCCCTTTCCAATCCGAAAGGTACACCGCCGGCAGCCAGCGGAGCCGGAGCAGGAATTTTTCCCGGTCGAAGAAGATGTTTTGGAGGACGTTCAGCCATTCCACCAGCATCGGTTTCTGGTGGACCAATTCAATGCCCAGTTTTTGAGCCTCGTGGGGGTTGGACGCGCGCAGGGCCGATCCGTTGTACCGGATCTCCCCTTCGGAGGGATCGTGCACGCCGCCCAGCAGGTTGAGGAGGGCCGATTTTCCGGCTCCCGGCCGGCCGACGATTCCCAGGACCTCCCCCGGATCCAGGGAGAAGGAGATCCCTTTCAGCACCACTCGCTTGCCGAACTTGACCGATACGCCGGTCAAGCACAGCCGGGCCTCCGCCATTTTTCTCCCTTCCGCGACGGTGGGTTCGTCCGTGCCGGTGTTTCGGCCGGAACGCGGCTGCCCCGATTCGGATCCGCCGCCGGGAGTGGATCGAATCAGGTCAATCTCCTCCGGAGGATCGATTGCAGGGCCACCGACAGGACGATGATAAAACCGTAGATGAGTTGAGTCCAGTACGCCGTCCAACCGGCGGAGACGATCCCGGGATTGATGATGGCGATGATGAAGGCGGCCACGAAAGTTCCGAACACGGTGCCTGTGCCGCCGAAGACCGAGGTCCCGCCCAGAAACACGGAAGCCAGCGTGTTCAGCAGGTAGCCCTCGCCCAGGGTGGGCCAGAGGAAGAGGATCTGTTCGCTGACGACGAATCCGGCGAACGCGGCCGCCAGGCCCACGATGGCGAAGGTGGCGATCTTGGTGCGTTCCACGTCCACGCCCATCAGCCGGGCGCTGTCGACGTTGTCGCCGACGAGGTAGACGTGGGCGCCGAATTTGTGGTGGTTCAGGAAGAACCAGACGACGACGGCGAAGCCGATCGTCCACAGGAATTGCGCGGGGATCAACCCGAACAAGCGGCCGACGAACAGTTTGTACAGGATGGTGTCTTTCACGGCCGTCATGCCCAGCCCCTGGCCGTTGGTCACCACCAGCACGACGCCCCGCCAGAAGAATTGCGTGCCGATGGTCGTGACCAGGGAGGGAATTCCGAGCTTGACTACGATGAAACCGTTCAGCCATCCGGCGAACAGGCCGGCCGCCAGGCAGGCGAGAAATCCCAGGTACACGCCCAGCTGGGGATTGGTCTCCTTGAGCGGGATGAACACCACCGAGAAGGCGGCCATCCCCCACGCCATGACCGATCCGAAGGAAAGGTCGATCTCCTTGGCCACGACGACCAGCGTCAGCGGAATGGCCATGAGGGCGAAGTACGGGGTCGTGGTCATGAGGGAATTGTAGATATCGTACGAGCCCCAGGTCAGCGGCGATCTCCAAAAAAAGAATATCCACAATCCCACGGCGACGAATACGATCGCGATCTGCAGGGCGTATTTTCGGAACATCCGCATCAGGAATCCCCTTTCCTTTGCGGGCGAGAGCGGCCTTTCGATGTTGTGGACGGGGTTCATGGGGAACAATCCCTCCCTAGCGCGCCTTCGAGTGTGTGTTTTCCAAATGACCGGTTTGGGCGAGTGTCGTCAGCCGGTCGATGAGTTCGTCGAATTTCAATTCGCCCTTCATGAACTGGCCCGCCACCGTGCCGCGGTCGAGGACGACGATGCGGTCGGCGACGGGATACACGTGGACGATGTTGTGATCGATGAAGATTGCCGATTTCCCGGCTTGTTTGATGCCGTTGACGAAATCCAGGCACTTCCTGGTCTCGGAGATGGACAGCCCCATGGTGGGCTCGTCGAGGATGATCAGTTCCGCCTCGAAGAACAGCGCCCGCGTGATGGCCACGCCCTGGCGTTCGCCCCCGGAAAAGGTGCCGACGGTGGAATCCGGGGAGACCGCCGCGGACGTGAATCCCATCGCCGTGGACATCAGCTTGCGGGTTTCGCGGATCATCGATTTTTCGTCCAGCATCCCCAGGCGGTTCGAGAGCTCCCGGCCCATGAAGATGTTCCGCCACAGCGATTGCAGGTCGGCCAGCGCCCGTTCCTGATACACCACTTCGATCCCCAGATCGCGGGCTTTGGAGACCGACAGCCGGTCGACCTTCTCCCCCTTCCAAAAGATTTCCCCGCCGGGATCGGGATGGTGATAACCGGTGATGAGTTTGACCAGCGTGGATTTGCCGGCGCCGTTGTCGCCGAGCAGGCCCACGATTTCGTTGGTGCCGACGGCAAAATTCACGTCGCGGAGGGCCGCCACTTCGCCGAAAGTTTTGGAGATGTTCTTCATCTGGAGGATGTATTCCATGGACCGACCTCGTCGGTGTCCGCGGCGCGGGGCGTATGCCCCGCGCCGCGGACGGCTGCGGTCCGGCACCGCGGCGCCGGATCGCGCGTGCCGCCTGCCTGAGCAGAAAGGAAAGGATTACCGGATGTTTTTGTCCGCAAGCGGTTTGATCATCGCGATGTTGTCTTTGGTGACGAATCCCGCGCCGGTGTTGATGTCGAGGCCCGAGAAGCCGTACACCTTGGCCAGACAGATGTTGAGGATCGGCAGGTACCCCTGCAGCCAGGGTTGCTGGTCGATCACCAGGCCGGTGTACCCGCTTTCGATCGCCGCGGCCGTCGCGGCCGACAGGTCGAATCCCGCGATGGCGATCGACCCCGGCGCCTTGCCGGCGGCGGTCATGTAGGTTTCCGCGGAGGCGGTCAGGCCGCCGTGGTCCAGCACGACCAGCTTGACGTCCGGGTGCGAGGAGACGTATCCGCTGAAGGTCGGGGCGCCGGAGGGCGGATCCGCGTTCACGGCGTCGTCGATCTCGAGGTTGTCCACCACCAGGCCGGCGGCTTCGAGCGCGTCGATCACGCCCTTGGTCCGCAGCCCGCGGGTGGGTTGGGCCAGCAGCCCCCAGACCATCGCGCGGTCGCCCGCCTTCAGATGGAAGTACTCCACGGCCTTGGCGCCCAGCGCGTAGCCCGCCGGGTAGTTCTTGGCGCCGACGTACCCGAAGCCGTCGCCGGCGTATTTGGTCTGCATGTTGGGCAGCTCGGTGTTCTGGCTGGTGACGATGATGCCCTTGCTGCGGGCGTCATCGATCAGCGGATCGAACGCTTCATCGCCCGGGTGACCCATGACGGCGATGCCGTCCGGCTTGGTCGCGGCCGCTTCGCTGAACTGCTGCAGCATCGTCTGGACGTTCCAATCCGACCAGAGATAATCCACCTTCGGCCCCAGATCCGCCTCCGCCTGCTTGGCGCCGTTGTAGACGTTCACCGCGAAGACTCCGCCCTCCGGTCCGCCCGGGAAGAAGGCGATCCGGACTCCGGAGCACCACTTGGACGCGGCAGGGGGCGCCTCGGGGCACGCCGCGGCGGTGGGGCACGAGGCGCCGCCGCCGGAAACGGGAGCCGCCGTTGGTGTGGTCGATCCGCATCCGACGAGCAGGACGGCGGTCAGAATCGCCCCCGCGAGAGGAACCCATGACAATCGTTTCATTTTCCTTCCTCCTTTGTGGATTCTAGCATTTCACTTTGGATCCGTGTTGTTGCCCGCCCTCATCGCTTGTTTCCGCCCCGTGGATCCGGCCGATGCGCCGTCGGAAGGAACGCGTCATTCGAAAGAATCCGGCTTCGACGTTTCCCGCGGAATTCCTTCCGCGTCCTGCCTCGGGCGGCGGTTCAACGGGGAATGGCGCACCTCCTTTTCTCCCTCACAAGAAGGGAACAAGGCGCCAACCCTATCGTCGGATGAACAATGAAGGGGTCTCCGGAAGCTCTACTGTTCCATTTTGGGAATCGCGTCTCCCGGCACCAGTTACTTTTCCCCCAAAGGGAGTGTGTTTTTCCCCCGTTTGCCCGGGGGAAATCCCCTTTCGCTGGATGATTCCCCGCAAATGTAGTTAAATGACTTCATGTATGAAATTCTTCTGGCGGATGACCACGCCGTGGTCCGCGCCGGTCTGCGAAAGGCGCTGGAAAACAACCCGCAGATCCACATCCTCGGGGAGGTGGGGGACGGGGCCGCCCTGGAACGATCGTTGGCGGAGAGCCAGCCGGATTTGCTGGTGATCGACGTGGCGATGCCGGAATTCGAGCCCTTGACGGCCATCCGGCGGATCAAAACCCGGTATCCGCAGATGAAGATCCTCGTCGTCAGCGCGTACGACGACGAAGCCTACGTGGTGGGGCTGCTGGGAGCCGGGGTGAACGGGTACCACCTCAAGGATCAATCGCTGTCGGACCTTCAGCTGGCCGTCCAGCGGGTTCTCTCCGGCGACCGGTGGATCTCCGGCCCGCTGATCGACCGGCTGGTGCATCACCGCCCGGCTCTCACTGCGGCGGATGTCCCCGCGTTATCCCGGCGCCAGCGGGAATTATTGCGGTTGCTTTCGCAGGGATGCGACAACCGGAAAATTTCCCACACCATGGAATTGAGCGTTAAAACGGTGGAGAACCAGCTCACCGGGCTGTACCGGACACTGGGAGTGGACAGCCGCCTGGAGGCATCGCATTACGCCGCGTCCCACCCGGAGGTACTGGCCGTTCCGGGGGACGAGGCGGCCGAGCCGGATGCCGGCGCGCCGTCGTCGGTCCACCTGCTGGTCGTGGACGACAGCGCCCATTACCGTCAGCAGTTGTGCCGGATGATCGGGAAGACCTGCCCCGCTTCCCGGCTGTACGAGGCCGAAGACATCGCCGAGGCGGTGCGGATGGCCGAACGAGTCCACCCGCAACTGGCGCTGGTGGACGTCGTGTTAAAGGAAGAGGACGGAATCCAATGCGTCCGCCGGCTGAAAACCGTTTCGCCGGCGACCCGGGTCGTGCTGATCAGCGCGTATCCGGACAGGGAATTCCGGCGGATCGGGCTGGCGGCCGGTGCGGTCGCGCTGCTGGATAAAAAGGATCTCGACGCCGCCGCCGTGCGGCAGGTGTTGGAGGACGCGCTGGGGTAAGGCCGGAGCCCGACCGGCACGGCCGGATCTTCAGGCCGACGGATACGGGCTGGGGATTTCGATCTCCAGGGTTACACCGCCGGCCGGCGGCTGATCGATCTTCATCGTCCCGCCCAACAACGCCACCCGCTCGCTGATTCCCAACAGGCCGAAGTGCTTGTCCGCGGAGAGGCCGGCCAAATCCGGAACCTCCGACAACCCCCGCCCGTCGTCGCTCAACCGGATGAGCAGGTTGGCCGCCGGAGTCCGATGCAGCGACAGCCGCACGTGGCTCGCCTTGGCGTGCTTGCGGATGTTGTTCAGACCTTCCTGGAGAATCCGGAACACCGACAATTCGATGGATTCGGGCAGGCGGCCCCACTCCGGATCGATGTCCAATTGCAGATCGATCCCCGTGTGTTCGGACCATGCCTGGGTGAGCGAGTGAAGGGCGGCGATCAGGCCGTAGCTGTCGAGCGAAGGCGGGCGCAGATCGCTGCACACCTGCCGCAGTTCGTCCACGACGCGGCGGATCCCTTCCCGGATGGAATCCAAATCCTCGCGCTCGATGTCGGGCGGCTTCCGGTTCCGGGCCTGCTCCAACCGGTAATTGAAGCCGAGCAGATCCTGGATGACCAGATCGTGCAGGTCGCGCGCCAGCGATTTGCGTTCCTCTTCGCGCTCGGTCATCAGCCGCGTATTGGCGGCCCGCACGGCGAGCGTCAGTTGTTCCGACGCGTCGATCTGCGCGCGCAGCCGCTCGATCAGCTGGCGGTTCAGCGATCCCTGGGCTTCCAGGCTTTCGCGCAGGGCGGCCTGGGCGCGGTGCAACTCCTCCGCCTGTTTCTGCGCGGCGTGGTACCCCTCGATCGCCCAGATCACCGGCGTGACCTGCTCCTGCTGGCGGGAGCCGACGATCAGCTCGACGATCTCGCGCGGCGTGGAATCCCCGGTCGGGCGGAGCGCCGCCTGGCGCCCCTGGTACAGGACCAATATCCGGTCGGTCACGGCGAACAGATGCTTCAGGTTGTCGCTGCCGATGATCACCGCCACCCCCTGGTCCGACAGTTTCCGGACGAGGTCCAGCAGGATCTGCTGGCGTTGGAAGCTCAAGGTGGCCGGCGTGTCGTCCAGCAGGAGCAGTTTGAACGGCCGGCACAGCGCGCGGGTGATCGCCACGACCTGCTTCTGCTCGTTGGTGAGGTCCTTCGTCTTCTCGAGCAGCAGGCTCGGCGGCAGATCGAACGCGGCCAGCAGACCTTCCGCCTTGCGTTCCATCTGCGAAAATCCCGTCAAGAGGCCCGGCGTCCGCGGCCAGCTGATCTCGCGGCCGAGGAAAATGTTGCGCACGACATTGAGGTTCCACGCCAGCATGGGCTGCTGGGTGATGGCTTCGACGCCCAGCGCATGGGCCTGGTGGGCTCCCCGAAAGACGATCCGCTTGCCGGAAACGAATATATCGCCGGAGGAAGGGGGAAAGACTCCGCTGAGGAGCTGGAACAGCGTGGATTTTCCGGCGCCGCGCTGGCCCACCACGCCCAGCACCTCGCCGGCCTCAAGCTCGAACGACACGTCCGACAGGGCGGTCAGCTCGCCGAATTGCCTGGATAGATTTACCACCCGCAGCAACGGTTCCGCCACTCCACCTCCCGTCGCGCTGCCTCAGGACGCCGGCCCGAAGGGACGAACGATCCTCGACCGGCGCCGTCCGGTCATCCCCCGCGCCGTTTTCGGTATTGGTCGAGCATCAGGGTGACCACAATCACCAGGCCGATCGCGGCGGATTGCCAGTACGCCGGGAAGCCCAGCAGCACCAATCCGTTCCGCAGGACCTGCATGATGGCCGCGCCCATCAGCGCGCCGAAAATGGTTCCTTCTCCGCCGGAGGTGCTGGCGCCCCCGATGAACACGGCCGCGATCACATCCAGTTCGTACCCGTTGGCGGCGGTGGGGGAGGCCACGCCCAACCGGGCCGTCATGACCACGCCGGCGATTCCGGCCAGCAGGCCCGAGAGGGTGAAGACCAGCAGTTTGAGCCGTCCGATGTTGATCCCCGATAGGGCGGTCGCCTGTTCGTTGCCGCCCAGGGCGTAGATCCGGTATCCCCAGACCGTGCGGGCCAGGAAAAAACCCATGATCAGGGCGAGGATGACCATATAAATCGCCGGCAGCGGGATGGCCAGGCCCAAAACCGGGAGATCGTATTGCCCCAGCGTGCGGAACGAATCCGGGAATTCCGTCAGCGGCTGGCCGTTGGTCAGCCCGTAGCACAATCCCCGGCCGATGCTGAGAGTCCCCAGGGTGGCGATAAAGGCGGGCAGGCGGCCCTTGGTGACGATCAATCCGTTGACCAGGCCGACTGCGGCGCCGGTGAGAATTCCGGCCAGCAGGCCGACCGCCATCGGCTGATCCGCCCGGTAGGCAAACCCCGCGGCCAGCCCCGCCAGCGCCATGGTGGAGCCCACCGACAGGTCGATCCCGGCGATGATGATCACCAGGATCTCGCCGAACGCGGCGATGGCGATCCAGGAAAACGCGCGCATGACGTTGAAAATGTTGGTGCTGGTCAGAAAGGTCTTGGTCGAGAGCGAAAGAAACACGCACATGACCGCCAGGATGAGAATGATGCCGAGTTCCTGGGCTCGAAGGAAGCGGAACCATCCCGTGGGATGTTTGACGGCTGCGGGTTTTGCGGTGGTGGTCATTCGGTGTCCTTTGGTTGGAATCGTTGGGTATGGTCGTAGCTCAGGAGCGCCATGATCTTTTCCTGGGTGGCTTCGCTCCGTTCCAGCAGGCCGGTCATGCGCCCTTCGCGCATGGTGAGGATTCTATCGCTCATCGCCAGCACTTCCGGCATTTCGGAGGAAATCATGATGATTCCGACGCCTTCCTGGACCAGGTCGTTCATGATGGCGTAGATCTCGGCTTTGGCGCCCACGTCGATCCCGCGCGTCGGTTCGTCCATGATCAGCACTTTGGGATTGGTCGCGAGCCATTTCGCCAGCACCACTTTCTGCTGGTTTCCGCCCGAGAGGTTCATCACCCGCTGGAGCGGTCCGGGCGTGCGGATTCTCAGCTTGTCGATGTACCGGCCGACGAGTTTGTGCACCGCCCGCTCGCGGACGACCCCGCCGCGTGACAGGACGCCGAGGTTGGGCAGCGCGATATTGCTCCGCACCGTGTGGATCAGCACCAGCCCCTGCTGCTGGCGGTTTTCGGGGATCAGGGCCAGGCCCGCGCGGACTGCGTGGCTGGGCGAAGCCAGGGCCACCGGGCGGCCGTCGATCCGGATCTCGCCGGAGTCGATCGGATCCGCCCCGAAGATGGCGCGGGCGAGTTCGGTCCGGCCCGATCCGATCAAACCGGCGACGCCGAGGATTTCCCCCCGCCGCAGCTGGAAACTGATGTCCTCCAGCGCCCCCTTGCGGGTCAGATGCCTCACCTCGCAGATCACCTGCGGATCGCGCGATACCGCGGCGCCGGTCCGGTGGACGGCCTGACGGTCCAGCACCCGGCCCACCATCAACGACACGACCTTGTCGATCGTCGCTTCCCGGACCGGCAGTGAGCCGATCCGCTTCCCGTCGCGCAGCACGACGATCCGGTCGGCGATCCGGAAGACTTCCTCCAGCCGGTGGCTGATGAAAATGACCGTCAGGTTCTGCTCCTTTAAGGAGCGGATGATGCCGAACAGGATGGCGACTTCCTCGGTGCCCAGGGCCGAGGTCGGTTCGTCCATGATGATGACCTGCGCGTCGTCGGAGAGGGCCTTGGCGATTTCCACCATCTGCTGCTCGGCGACCGAAAGGTTCCGCACGATCGCGTCGGGGGAAAAGCGGGCTCCCACCCGCTTCAACAACTCCGAGGCCTTCGCCCGCATCGCCCTGCGATCGGCGAAGTTCACCGCCCGCAGCGGCCCGTGGGGGAGCACTTCGCGGCCCAGGAAGATGTTCGTCCACACCGCCTGGTTGCGGGTCAGGTTGAATTCCTGGTAAATGATGGAGATCCCGAGCTCCCGGGCGTGGTGCGGGTTTTCGGGGTCGATCGGCGCGCCGTCCATGAGGATCCGGCCCGTGTCGGGCCGGTACGCCCCGGAAAGGATTTTCATCAGGGTGGATTTTCCGGCGCCGTTTTCCCCCAGGAGCGCGACCACTTCGCCGCGGTGAGCCTCGAAATCCACCGCGTCGAGCGCCTGGACTCCCGGGAATGCTTTCGACAATCCGCGGACCTCGAGCAGCGGAACGGACGTGGCCTGCTGGATCAACTCGCTTCTCCTGTAAGAAAAGATCGAGGGGCGGGCACGGATGCACCGCCCCTCGGATTACATGACGATCATTTCCAATCCGGAAGCGGTTTGGTGAAGTCGTTGGTCTTCCAGGCTTCGACCATTGCGTCGACGTTCTTGAGCGTAACGATGTCCATGCCGGAATTGGTAAAGCTGTCGTAGGTCTTGCCGTTCACCAGCTTGTCGTAGATCATTTGCACGGTGTCGGAGCCCCAGCCCGCGTACTTCTGTCCGACCAGGCCGTAGACCAGACCGCTCTTGACGAATTCCAGCTCCACGTCCAGGGTGTCGAACGACACGGTTTTAAGAGTTCCCGCTTTGCCGGCGGCTTCCCACTGCGGCATCGATCCCTGGTTGGCCAGCAGCGGCCACAAACCGACGAAAAACCAGCCGTTCAGATCCGGGTGAGTCTGCATGGTCTCTTCGACCACTGTCACGCCCGTGCTGATGTCGTCGTTGCAGGCGACGGTGGTGACGATCTCAAGCCCGGTGCCCTGGATGGCTTCCTTGAAACCGGTCATCCGGGCTTCCAGATTGGCGGCGCCGGGGACTCCGGTCAGCAGGGCGATCTTGCCGCCTTCGGGCAGCGCCATCTTCAGCAGTTCGGCCGCGGCCTTGCCGCCTTCGACGTTGTCCACGCCCAGGTAGGTGAAGCGATTGCTGTCGGGCGAGTCCGAATCCCAGGTCATGACCGGGATGCCGGCCTCCACCGCCTTGTTGATCGGGGCGACGCAGCCGGTCGGCTCGTTGCACGAGATGCCGATGGCGTCCACGCCCTTCGAGATGACGTCTTCCACCACGCGGGCCTGCTCGGCGATGTCGGAATTGACCGAGGCGGTGTAGACGATCTCCACCTTGTACGGACCCTTCTCGGTCAGCTCCTTGGCTTTGGCTTCCGCGGCGATCCGGCCGGTCTCGAACACCGGATTCCCCAACGCCTTCGGAATCCAGGCGATGGTGATGGTGTTGTCGGCCAGCGGGTCCTTGCCGCCGACGGCGACCGTCGGTTCGGGCAGGGGGGTGGGTTTTGCGGGAGCCTGGGTGGCGGGCACCGCGGTGGGCGTGCTTCCGGCGCAGGCGCCGAGCATCATCGCGAGCAGAGTCGCGAGGCTGAACAGCAGGATGGTTCGCTTGACGCGCATGACTTCTTCTCCTTTCAAGGTTGGCTTGCGGATGATCCAACGTCAAGGTACGAATACTCTACTCCCTTTGCCTCCTTTCTGCTTGCGGAAGATGATCGAAGAAGGAGAAAATCCGTTGCGTACCCTGTGGTGACAAGTGCCGACGATGGTATTCTACGAGCGGGTGATATTTCTTCAATCGCACGTTACCCCCTGGCGGCCCGTGGATTTCCCCGGATGGGCTCCTAGGGGAAAACCCTTAACCGAACCCGGGGGAAAAGACAAAGCCCGTGAGTTGGTTTTGTTTTTCCACACCCGGGCATGTCGATCCGTCGAAAACAATCTTCCCTTCCGGCACGGACGGCCGCGACGGAACGCCGAAAAACACTCCGCCGTTTATGGCATAATGGCCGTATGGAATCCATCCGCGTCTTGCTGGCCGACGACCACGCCATTGTCCGCGCCGGAATCCGGAACGCATTAAGCGATCTGGCGAATATCGAAATCGTCGGCGAGGTGGGGAACGGCAGGGAACTTGTCGAACAACTGGCAGGCCTCAAGCCCGGCCTATTGGTGCT
>Ga0316616_100000454_pt1 | contig 12998 bp, 13 predicted proteins | sample OWC_Aug_M1_C1_D1_FD_207660 | JGI IMG/M metagenome (GOLD analysis project Ga0316616, IMG submission 207660) | Wetland soil microbial communities from Old Woman Creek delta, Ohio, United States - OWC_Aug_M1_C1_D1_B | ecosystem: Environmental > Terrestrial > Soil > Wetlands | place: USA: Ohio... | reverse complement strand
TGGCAGCCACGGTCGACTGGCTTCTTGCAGATTGGAAGAAGAAGGGAAAAACAGGAATGCCCAAACTCGGTTTCATCTCCTGGGATAGCGCTTATGGCAAGGAACCTCTCCGAGGTGGAAAAGAGTACGCTGAGAAGATGGGAGTTCAGCTAGCTCCTCCGGAATTCTTTCCAATGGGGGCACTGGATCATACTGTTTATCTCTCCCGCTTAGCGAAAGCAGAGGTCAATTATATCTTCGTGGGGGGAGTTGATCCCACGCCGACCAATGTGATTCGAGATGCCCATAAATTGGGTTTAACCAAAACCATCCAGTTCTTCTGCGACTATTGGGGTCCTACCTCCCTCGGTACCCGACTCCATCCTGAGGCCCTGGAAGGAACAGTGATCGGCTCTTATTACCTCCGTGGAGACGATGCCAGAAAACATCCCCTATCAAATCTCTGGGTGAAATACGGGCATGGAAAATTGGAAGATATGAACGAAGTCTATACAATTGGAATGCTTTGGGCCATGACATTCGAGGCAGGGCTAAAAATCGCATTAAAAGAAGTGGGCTACAAAAAGTTGGACGGTGAAGCCATGTATCAGGCCTACCAAAAACTCACAGGTTTGGCGAGAGCTGGACTTCAAGGACCCTGTGCTTACAGTCCAACTTCTCGAAGAGGAAGTTGGGAGATCAAATTCTATCAGGTTCGAGCAGGAAAGGTTGTCTCCATATCGGATTGGATAAAGGCACCTGATGCTGTATCACTTCACAAATTTTAAAAAGAAGAGAGCTCTTAAAAACTGCCTTGCGCTCTCTTGATTACACAGATTTCAAAAAATGATTAAGCAGATTTTCTTCATTTCTAATGCATTTCATATCTGTGTAATCGCATTATAATCTATATCATTAGAGGTTTTTTGGACTTTTTCAGAAATCTCAAGAAAGGGGGAAAATCGATGAACTCCTTTAAGAAAATAATCGTTGTTCTAAGTCTCTTAATGTTCCTTTTACCTTTCGTGGCTTGTAGTACCTTGTTTCCACCTCCAAAGCCAAAGGCTACAGTGGCTGTCACTCCTGAAAAGGTGGAGTTAGCATTTCCGACCATCTTAAAGGTTCCTATTGTGTTCACAGGAACGGGTTGGAAACCCAAAGAGATGGTGGTTGTAGATCTAGTCCTTCCTCCAGGTGTACAAATACAAGGGGTCAAACCCGGGGAAGATGTTGGGATCGCTTATGGGGAGGCAGATGATGTGGGAAATTTCAAAGGAGAGGTTCCTCCCTCAGCAAAGTTGAACACCCTCTTTCGGGTGGGATGGACTCCGAATTTTGCACCGGATCCAAAGACGCTCAATCCCATTCCTCCTGGAGTCTATAAAATAAAGGCGTCAGGCGCTGACTCCGGAGCAGTGGCAAACACGACGCTGGAGTTCGTGGCACCGGCTCCAAAAAAGTAATTGATTGCAGATGGCTTATGGCAGATTACACTAGTCTATTTGGTTTCTTTAGTCTATTTGGTCTTTTTTATTAACTAAATAAACGAGAGAAACCAAAGAAACTAAACTAACGAATATTCTGATGATTAACGGAATCTCATCGATAACGGCAAGACGAGATGCTGAAACTCAATAACATCGAAGTTATTTACAGTGATGTAATCCTGGTTCTCAAAGGGGTCTCCCTGGAGGTGCCTGAAGGAAAGATCATTTCTCTTCTGGGCGCCAATGGCGCGGGGAAGACGACAACGCTTAAGGCTATCTCGGGAGTTCTTTACACAGAATTGGGTGAAGTCACGGATGGGAGCATTGAGTTTGATGAAATGAGGATCGATGGAAAAGCCCCTGAAGAGATTGTTCAGATGGGAATTGTCCAGGTGATGGAAGGCCGCCGCATGTTTGAACACCTCACCGTGGAAGAGAACCTCTGGGTAGGAGCCTATGCCAGAAACGATAAAGCAGCAATCCTAAAAGATCTTGAACAGGTCTACCACTACTTCCCGAGACTGAAAGACCTTGGAAGACAGGTGAGTGGCTACCTCTCCGGTGGCGAAAGACAGATGCTCGTTATGGGTCGTGCCATGATGTCCCATCCCAAGGTCATGCTTCTCGACGAACCTTCGCTCGGGCTCAGTCCACTTCTCGTCAGAGATATTTTTGAAGTCATCAAAAAGATTAATCGAGAGGAGAAGACGTCGATTCTCCTGGTCGAGCAGAATGCAAAGATTGCTCTTTCCACATCGGACTATGGCTACATCATGGAGAACGGACGGGTCGTCTTGGATGGCCCGTCCCCCAAACTCAAGGAGAATGAGGATATCAAGGAGTTTTATCTCGGCCTCAGCCAGGTGGGGAAAAGAAAAAGCTTCCGCGAAGTGAAACATTACCGTCGAAGAAAAAGGTGGTTATCGTAAACCCCGTTTGAAAGGATGGGACTTTAAACCCCATCCTTTATGAAAGGTATTAAAATTCTGACACACAACCCATCCCCGCTTTAAAAAGCGGGGCTTTCTAACGGGGTAAAATATCTCTTGAATGGGAAGAGGATTAAAAAATGAAAGAAATGATACGAAACAAGGCAAAGGAGTTGGGGGCGGATCTCGTGGGATTTCTAAATCTCAGAGATTATCACAGCCCTCGCTCACCCAATCCCCTTCGCTATCTTACAACGGCCAAGTCCATTATCGTTTTAGCCTTCAAACCACTCGCAGGGGCTTACCGCTATGGGGAAAATACATGGAGCAAGATGCCCTCTTTCCTATATGCTGTGGAATCGGCGGGCAATACAGCGGCCTATCATATTTCAAAGTTCATGGAACGTGAATACAGGGCAGACTCTTTTCTCGTGCAGGCTCATCGACCATTCGAAATCGATGAAGAAACCTTTCGCTCTCCCATCGGAAGCGTTTCGCTCCGGCATGCGGCGGTTCAGAGTGGATTGGCTGTCTGGGGCAAAAACACTCTGGCTTTAACTAAAGAATATGGCCCCCGCATTATGTTTCTTGGACTTCTCAATAGTCTTGATTTGGAATCCGATCAACCCATCAATGGGTACGATCCGTGCAGCACATGTCAATATGACTGTCGATCCACCTGCCCTGGAAAAGCCTTCACAGAGGAAGGCCATGTATTAAGTCATCGCTGTGTGAAGGTGAGCCAGCCTAACGATGTAGGAAACTTTATGCGGTATTTGATTGATATGGCGGGAAAACCTTCCCAACAGGAGCGCCTGGAGATGATTAAGTCTCCTCGCTTCTTCCGCCACATGCAATATCTACAATTTTTTATACACTACCATTGTGATAACTGCCTTCGATATTGCCCTGGGACCTTAGAGTCGTCCATAACATATCCAAAAACCACTTAAGAAAAAGGGAATTGGATGAAGAATTGGTTAGAGACGGTTGAACCATTGGTCTATGAGAGCAGGATAAAGGTTCCTTATACCTGGTCTGTCGGGGAAGTAGGAAGTCGATTCCTGACAGAATTGAGGGATCATAAGAAAATTTACGGGACCAGGTGCCCAAAGTGTGATAGGGTTTATCTCCCTCCCAAAAAAACCTGCGGTCAATGTTTCTTAAATCTCCAGGAGTGGATGGAGGTGGGTCCTCAAGGGACCTTAATCACCCATACGGTGGTCCATTATGAAAGTCCGGTGATGCCAATGAAACCTCCCTTTGCTTATGGGATCATCCTTCTCGATAAAGCCAGCACCGGCTTGGTCCATTTGCTCGACGAGGTTAAATTTGAGGAGATCAAAACCGGCATGAAGTTTGAGCCAGTCTTCAAGGAGAAAAGAACAGGCGATATCATGGACATAAGGTATTTTAGACCTATAAAATGACAATAACCAAGCTCCAATTACCAATAATCAAATAATGGCCAAATTCTCAATGACCAAAATTCGAAACTAAGACCGGTAATGTGTGTTTGGGTTATTTAGACATTTGGTAATTGGAGCTTATTGGGGATTTGGAATTTGGTGCTTGGAATTTGACTTTTGGATATAGTGAGATCATGGATAGAATAGCTATTGTTGGAATAGGCATGACCAAACAGGAGAGAAGGAAAGAGGCAGAGACCTTCTCAGACATGGTCTTTGAAGCCGTCACAAAGGCCCTCAACGATGCGGAGATGACCATTCAGGAGATCGATAATATCGTCACTGGATGCAATGACTTCTGGGATGGGAGAACGATTTCCAGCATGGCAGTTGGGGATGCCTCCGGAGCCTGGGACAAAAACATCTCCTGTGTCGAAGGAGACGGAACGTTTGCGGCCCTTTATGGAATGACACGGATCCTTTCCGGTTCTTATGCGACCACGTTGGTGACAGCACACTCGAAAGGTTCGGAAAGTATTTCCAGTCTAATCACCAATGCCATGTTCGACCCGATCTACACCCGACCTCTTGGCCTCGATGCCATAACCTCCGCTGCCCTTCAAGCCAGGCGATACATGGATCGATTTGGAATCACAGAAGAACAATGCGCCAGGGTTTCTGTGAAGAACCATAAAAATGCAAAGAACAACCCCTATTCTCAACTACCCATGGATATATCTGTGGAGGATGTCCTAAGGTCAAGAACCCTCGCCTCCCCTATCAAGCTGTTAGATGCCTCGCCCATTTCAGACGGCGCCTGTGCCCTGATCCTGGCCAATGAGAAGTCAGCCAAACGTTTTTCAAAGCATCCTGTTTGGATTAAGGGGGTGGGATGCTGCGCCGATGCCTATCATTTGGGGGATAGGGACCTGTCAGAGTCCAAATCGCTTGAGAGGGCAGCCAAAACGGCCTATCAGATGGCAGGAATAAGTTCCCCTATCAAAGAGATTGACGTGGCGGAGCTTTATGACGCCTTCACCTATCAAGAGTTGATGTGGACTGAGGGGCTTGGATTCTGCAACAAAGGAGATGGGGGAAGGCTGTTAGAGAAGGGAGAAACAGAAAGGGAAGGACCCATCCCCGTCAATCCCTCAGGCGGATGTCTTTCTGCCCATGCCGTGATTACAGCAGGTCTGATCAGAATGGCAGAAGCGACGCTTCAGGTTCGTGGAGAGGCAGGCAAGAGACAGATTGATGGTGTGAAAACGGCTCTGGCCCATGGCATCAACGGACCCTGTGGCCAAGCACACTGTGTCTGGATTCTTGGCAAATAGGGAGAGAAGATGGCAAAACGAGTGGCGGTGGTAGGCTCTGGACAGACGTATCATAAATCCCAACGACTCGACGTCAATGGGGTAGAGCTGATCCATGAAGCGGTGAGCAAAGCCCTCGAAGAGACGCATCTGACCCGTGATGATATCGATCTCATCATTATAGGAAACATGGACCACTTTGAAGGAATCAATTATGTGGATATGTGGAGCATCGATGGGTCAGGGGGTTTGATGAAGCCCACGATCAAACTGACGACCGGAGGGACGACAGGAAGCACGCTCGCCATCGCAGGCTATCATATGGTGGCTTCGGGTCTCTTCAATGTAGCACTGGTCATTGGGTGGGAAAAAAATTCTGAATCGGACACCACAGCTGCCATCAATACCGCTTTCGATCCCGTTTGGGACCGGCTGACATTTGCTGGAGCCATAGGTGGACTGGCTCTAGAGGCCTCCGTTTACATGCACAACTATGGAGTCACGGAAAAAGATGCGGCACGAGTAGTGGTCAGGGACCGAAAGAATGCTTGTGGAAATCCTTATGCCCATCTGAGGAAGGAAGTGACGATTGAGGAGGTATTGAAATCTCCTATGTTATGCGATCCTGTCAAACTACTGGATATGTGCCCCAGATCGGACGGGGCCTGCGCTGTCATTTTTGCATCGGAAGATGTGGCGGAGAAGACCACAGATACTCCGGCATGGATATGGGGTGTAGCAAACAGGCATCTATATACCTTTATCAATGATGTCGATTTCCATGGTCTCCATTCTCTCAAAAATGCATCCAGAGAACTTTATCAAAAATGTGGCATCAAAGAACCGCTGAAAGAGATTGATGTCATCGAACTCTATCAACCCTATTCCTTCGGAGGCCTGTTGTGGCTGGAATCTTTGGGATTGTGTAAAGATGGAGAAGCACCCCGATTGCTCTGGGATGGGATGACCGATATGGACGGAGAATTGCCAATCAATCCTTCTGGAGGCGTCATCCCCACCAACCCTATCGGCGCAACCGGCCTCATTCGGTGTGCTGAGGCAGCGATGCAGATTATGGGAAAAGCAGAAGGGCATCAAGTTCCGGGTGTAAACATTGCCATGAGCACGGGTTTTGGTGGGTGCATGTGGTCGGATATACTTCTCTATGGGAAAAAGAGACCCGGTTGAGGTGAGAAGAACCCATGGCTGAAACAAAGATTGAACTTCTGACAAAATATTCAGGGGAAGCTGAGCAGCCGTTTCGATACTCGATTGGAAAATGGGGAAGTAAATTCCTCCACGAACTTCGGGATCACAAAAGGCTCTTGGCCATCCGATGTCCTAAATGCAAAAAGGTTTATGTCCCACCACGACAGGTGTGCGGGCCTTGCTTTCAGAGGATGGAAGAGCTGGTAGAAATTAGCGACCAAGGGACTCTAGTCGCCTTCACCATTATCCGTTTCTCCTTTATCGACCCGGAAACAGGCATCACGAGGCCTGTCCCTTACGGGTATGGTTTGATCAAGCTCGATGGTTGTGATAACCACTTCCAACACTACATCAATATTGAGGATGAGTCTAAGATGAAGATCGGTGCAAGAGTTCGGGCGGTCTTTAATGAAAAGAGAAAAGGGAATCTTCTCGATATAAAATATTTTGAAGTAACCGACTGACGAAAATGGTTGAGGAATTGGTGAAGAACCTGGAGATCAGGGCCGTTTCTTAACAATGACTTTCACTTGTCCCCTCATGACTGATGTCCCATCCTGGTTCACGACATCCACCATAAAGGTGACCATGCCTTGCCTCTCTTTCTTCGATTCCTTCTTCTCCACCACCTTACCCACTGAATGGATCGTATCCCCTATCTTTACCGGTGCAAGAAAACGCCACTCATCGATTCCATAAAAGGCAACGATTGTCCCTTCAAAAATATTGAGGCGAACGAGAAGGCCAATGGCCATTGAAAAACCACACATGCCATGGGCGATCCTTTCTCCAAACATACCTTTTGATGCATACTCGGCATCTGTATGAAGGGGGTTAAAGTCTCCGCTGAACCCACTGAAATGGACAATATCCGCTTCGGTCATTGTCCTCCCCAAGGAGACCAACTCCAATCCCTCTTCAAAATCCTCAAAATATTTTCCAAGAATGACCACCATCTCTTTCAGCCCCCCCCATTCTGCGTTGTTGTAAAATGGTTTATGCTAAAGTCCCAATAGTTTGGCGATGATGTTCTTCATAATCTGGGAAGTCCCTGCACCGATATTGGCCAATCGGACATCCCTATAAATTCTCTCCACTTCATACTCTTGCATATATCCATAGCCACCAAAAATCTGTACCGCTTTGTTGGCCACCTGAGTCGCTATTTCTGTGGCAAAAAGTTTGGCCATTTGGACTTCCTTCCTGCACGGTTTCCCCTTACTTTTTAACCAAGCAGCATGATAGGTCAACTGCCGGGCCGCTTCGATATCGGTTGCCATTTCGGCAAGCATATGTGAAATAACTTGAAATTGGCCGATGGGCTTTCCGAATTGGATTCTCTGCTTGCCGTATTGGAGGGACAATTCAAGAGCGACCTCCGCCCCTGAATACGACAAGGCAGCTCCCACCAGCCGCTCATTTTCAAAACCTGACATGATGCCGTAAAAACCTTGTCCCTCTTTCCCTAAAAGATTTTCAACCGGAACAATACAGTCATCAAAAAATAATTCAGCTGTGTCGGAGGAATGCATCCCCATTTTCTTCAATTTTCTTCCCACTGAAAAACCGGGTGTACGTGTTTCAAAAATGATGAGAGAGAGTCCCTTTTCGCCCTCTCCCGGTCCTGTCCTCACCCCAAGGGAGATCAAATCGGCCTGGGTTCCATTGGTGATAAATATTTTGTTTCCTTTAATCACATAATGATCTCCCTCCCTGGCCGCTGTGGTTTCAAGGGAAGCTACGTCTGAACCGTGATTGGGCTCCGTGACTCCTAGTGCAATGATCTTCTCACCAGCCAAAACCGGTTTAAGAAACTTCAATTTTTGCTCGTGTGTCCCAAACTCATTGAGGGCGGGGCTTGCCACATCCGTCTGCACTAAAACACTCATCGCAAAACCGAGGGCTCCACATCGGGAAATCTCTTCAGCAAAAACGATGGTAGTGAAATAGTCTCCACCACCGCCTCCATATTCTTCAGGGTAAGAAACGCCCAAAAAACCAAGGTCGCCCATCCTTTTAAAGATTTCTCTGGGATAAGTCTCAGACTCCTCCCATTCCTCGGCATAGGGGCGAATCTCTTTCTTGACAAAATCTCTAAAGGATTTCCTGAAGATATGGTGCTCTTCGTTGAAATAGGTTGAGTCCATGTTGTGCTCCAAAATCTTGGTTACAGGTACGATGGGGGGGTGATATCATCTTACAGCCATTAGAAATCTTTGAATAAAATCTCTATATACGAACAGTCGGTTTGTTTAGGATAAATATATTACTTCTAATCATTGCCTATCCTTCATATTCAAACTTTTATCTGTTGTCAAGTTATTTTGAGCTATTTGTTACTTTAATGTTAAATTTTGAAGTAGGTTAAAACCTAAGCTCTCATGGAGATACTTATGGAAATAAGCGGCTTTTTCAAATCTCTTGAGCAGGTGCTAAACCACACAGGCTTAGCGCCCTTTGCAAAGAAAGTTAAAGATTTCAATGGGATACGAATTGCCTTGCTATTTAGCCGGGAATAGCTTATAGTTACCTCAAATCTAGTTGCATAGAGTCCATTGTCGTTTTGAAACGGTGAAAACCGCGGAGAAACTCTAAATAACTTCTTTGCGGTTTTTTATTAATCACGGAGATACCATCCTACCCGATCTTCTTTCATATAGAAAAAATTTGTAGCGAAAAGGGGAGGATTTTGAAAAACCAGGTTTCAGAGGCACCTTACCTATTTGAACAGGGTGAAGACCCCATCCTCTTATCCGATGAGTTAGATATCGATCTCTTCACTGAGTCTCCAGAAATCGAAGCCGAGAATGAGAATCTCCAATCAATGGAAGAGGAAGAACCCATTGAAGTTGGATATCCAGGTCTTCCTAGTAAGACGATGGATCCTGTTCGGATTTACCTGAAAGAAATGGGCTCTTTCCCATTATTGACCCGTGAGGGAGAGGTGGAGGTGGCGAAGAGGATCGAAAGTGGACAGCAGGAAATCCTCCGTGTGCTTCTGAATTGCCACATTGCGATCAGGGAGATCATCCATCTTGGAAAAGCCCTACGAGCGGGAAAGACTAAGATTTATGAGGTCACGAACGAAATTGACGATGAGGAAACCAATAGCCATGTAGAAAGGCTTCAAAAAGAAAGGGTTCTCTACCTCATCAATAAAATTCAGAAAGTGGAACATAAACTTCAACTTCTTCAAAAGAAATCGAAGACCCTAAAAAGGAAATCCTCCATTAAGAAAATGGAGGGAGAGAGGATCAAGAGGCAGGCTGAAATACTGAATGCTTTTAAACGGATTAACTTAAGAGGAGATCAGATCAACCAGATCATTCAAAGGCTAAGGCAGTGGGACATCCAAATGGGGAAGTCCAAAAGGGAGGTTAAAAAAATTGAAGGAGAGTTGAGGATCCCCACCCAAGGAGCTAAAAAATCCCCGAAAACAAAAAAGATCCGCCTAAAACATAAAGATTGGGAAGAGAAGAATAGGATCCTCCGAAATGCCAAGCGTAAGCTAAACAGGATGGAGACAGAATGTGGCCTTTCTTCAGAGCAACTTAAAGAGGTTCTCAAGGCGATCGAGAGGGGAGAAACCAAAATCAAGGAAGCGAAAGCGGAGTTGATCAAGGCCAATCTGAGATTAGTTATCTCCATTGCCAAGAGATATTTGAATCGAGGACTCCAGTTTCTGGATTTGATTCAAGAGGGGAATATCGGATTAATGAGGGCTGTTGAAAAGTTTGAATACCAAAGGGGCTATAAGTTTGGGACCTATGCGACGTGGTGGGTTCGACAAGCCATCACCCGTGCCATCGCTGATCAAGCCCGTACCATACGGATTCCCGTCCATATGATCGAGGTCATCAACAAGTTAAACCGGACCTCTCGATCCCTTGTTCAGCAGATGGGAAGAGAACCGACGTTGGAAGAGATCGCTCAAAAAATGGGAGTGCCTATTCAGCATGTTCAAAAGATTTTAAAGGTGAGTAAAAAAACGATCTCCTTAGAGACTCCTATCGGGGAGGAGGAAGATGGCCGGCTGGAGGATTTTATCGAGGATAAAGGGTCCGTTTCTCCTCAAGATGCTGCCATCAATGCCAATCTGGTCAAACAAACCCAGAAGGTTCTCTCGACGTTGGATAAACGAGAGGAAAAGATCCTCAGGATGCGGTTTGGGATTGGCGAGAAGCATGACCATACCCTCGAGGAGGTAGGGCAAGATTTTAACGTAACACGGGAACGGATTCGGCAGATTGAGGAGAAGGCCTTGAGGAAATTGCAACATCCTAGCCGGGCAGAGAAGCTTAAAAGTTTTATCGAATATTAGAAAAGGGAGAGAAAATGAACATTTATGTAGGGAATCTATCATTTGACGTGAAAGAAGAAAACCTCCAAACCGCCTTTGGAGCTTTCGGGCAAGTAAGCTCAGCGACCATCGTGAAAGACAAGTATAGTGGTCAACCCCGAGGTTTTGGTTTTGTCGAAATGCCGGACGGAAATGAGGCCAGGACGGCGATTGCAAACCTGAATGGAAAAGAACTCATGGGGCGGCAGATGAACGTGAATGAAGCCCGGCCTCGTCCTAACCGAGGAGGGTCTAAAGGGCATGGGGGCCGAGGAGGAAAGTCCAATTTCGGTGGAAGAAGCCGTTATTAACATCGGCCCAAATTTTAGAAGGACGTTTTGTTTGTAATCGCTTCGAGTTTTAAGAAGGTTTGTGTTCAAAATCCCTTTTCAATGTTCGAGCAACCTTAGTAAACCCCGTTAGAAAGAGCAGGGTTTTACCGCCGTCCTCCCTGCCAGCAGGCAGGAATAAAGAGCTGATGCTCCTGCTTTTGCAGGTATTTTTACCATCCCTAACATACCTGTCTGCCGACAAGCAGAAATGCTGGGGGCTTTCGAACGGGGTAATAAAAGGGAACGGGATGCAAAGAAGAAGGCAAGGGAGGATACGTAATTCAAGATCCCACCATTCAAACCGTCCGAAATCCTACAAAACGATGTGTGCGGGTTGTGGAAAAGAAGTGATCCTTCAAGTGCCTCCGCTTGAAGGCAAAAAACTGATGTGCCTGGACTGTTTTAAAAAATAAATTTCCCTGCTAAAAAGTAAAAAGTTCAATCCCCCCTGAAACATTGAGTACAATTCCAGTAATGTATTTGGCCTTGTCCGAAGCTAAGAAGACAATGGCATTGGCTACATCCTCAGGCTCTCCCGGCTTTCGAAATGCCGTCCTTTTAGCCAATCTCTCCCTCATATCAGGGGGGATGAGTTGAAACGATTCTGAGTTAATAATTCCTGGGCAAACCACATTACAATTAATCCCGTATCTTGCCCCTTCCAGAGCCATTGTCTTGGTGAGGCCAATGATTCCGGCCTTGGTCGTGGCATAACTGGCTTGGCCAAATCCTCCGAGCGTCCCCGCCACAGAAGCCATATTAATAATTCTTCCCCATTTCTTCTCTTGCATAGAGGGCCAGACCGCTCTCGAGCAGTTAAAGGTACCCGTGAGATTGACACGGAGGTCCCTCTCCCAGAGTTTCTCTTTCTGTTCAAATAATTGGCCGAGATGATCCAAAGTCGCTGCACTGTTTACGAGGACATCGATGGAGCCAAAATCCTTTTTAATTTTCTCAACGCCCTCTTTCACCTCTCCCATATTGGTCACATCCATCTTGATGGCAAGAGATTTTCTCCCTATGGACCGAACGTCACTGACGGTCTTCTCTGCATCGAGAATATCAGCAATCACCACATCCGCCCCTGCCTCTGCCAAAGCGAGGGCGTCAGCCCTTCCAAGACCCCTTGCCCCACCAGTCACTAACGCCACTTTACCCTTTAATAGCATGTTGAAGCCCTCCTCTTGTGGTCCGGAGTTCGGAGCATTTATGTTTTAAACTTCGAACTCTGAACTCCCAACTCATAACTCAATCATATTGGTTCTAATATGATTGTCAACTTGCCATCAGGGAGCGTGAAGGGCGATGCCTTCATTTTCATCCCTACTTTGATCTTTTTCAAGTCCACCTTGGGTATCCAGCCCATAATCTTTAATCCGCCCTCCACATTTAAAAGTCCGATTGGACAGGGCTCAAACTGGATGCTTGAAAATGGCATGAGAGGTTGCCGGGTGGCAAAATGCTCTGGAGGGACATGAATCTTTGTGAAAGTTACGAGAGTTCCTTCGTTACTGATCTGCTTCCACTCCATGTCGCTCTGCATGCAATGTGCACAGTCCGCCAAAGGGGGATAATATTTCTTACCGCATTTTTTACAAACGGTTGCCATGAATTTGCCCGCTGCCAATTCATCAATAAATCTGTTCACTTTGGTCTGTGAGATATTCAGCGTAAAATTTTTAAGGTCCATTCTATTCCCTCCTGAAAATATGAACGGCCACCACCTGTCCAGTCCCTCCGACATTGTGAGTAAGGCCAATCTCTGCATTCTTTACCTGTCTTTCACCTGCTTCCCCTCTCAACTGCTTGGTGATCTCGACGGTCATTGAAACACCTGTGGCTCCAATAGGGTGACCTTTCGATTTCAATCCTCCATCCACATTGATAGGAATTCTTCCACCCACATAGGTCTCTTTTGCCGCTATGAGCTTACCTCCCTCCCCTTTCTCGCAAAACCCAAGGTCTATGTGGGTGGAAGAATTCCTATCAATGTGGATGGAG
>Ga0316616_100000453_pt1 | contig 13010 bp, 10 predicted proteins | sample OWC_Aug_M1_C1_D1_FD_207660 | JGI IMG/M metagenome (GOLD analysis project Ga0316616, IMG submission 207660) | Wetland soil microbial communities from Old Woman Creek delta, Ohio, United States - OWC_Aug_M1_C1_D1_B | ecosystem: Environmental > Terrestrial > Soil > Wetlands | place: USA: Ohio... | reverse complement strand
TAGAGCTGATATCGCCGATAGCGATGGAGAAGGAACTGAGGTTTGCAATCAGGGAAGGCGGTCGCACGGTTGGCGCCGGCGTCGTTACAGAGGTGCTGGCATGAGAGATATAATACTTTTTCAATGTACAGAGTGTAAGGACAAGAATTATTCGAGCATGAAGAACAAGAAGAATACGACCGAGAAACTTCAACTGAAGAAATACTGCAGGCATTGCAGGAAGCACACAGCGCACAAGGAGACAAAGGCATAAGACCGTAATGCGTAATCCGTCATGCGTGAACAGAACAATGGCTGTTACCCATAACGCATCACGCGTCACGGATCACGAAAAATATAGGCCAGTAGCTCTAACGGCTAGAGCGTCGGACTCCAAATCCGAGGGTTGGGGGTTCGAATCCCTCCTGGCCTGCCACTGAATGGAGTTAATACAATGATAGAGAAGATCAAGCAGTTTTTCAGGGAAGTAAAGGTTGAGACAAAAAAGGTGGTTTATCCGAGCAGGGAAGAGCTGATAGGCTCCACCTGGGTGGTGATAATCACAGTTATGGTAATATCGATGTTCCTGGGGATTGTCGACCTGGGGCTCACGAAGCTGGTTGGGATTGCGATAAGGTAAAATAATGGAAAAAAATTGGTATGTGGTGCATACGTATTCCGGCTTTGAAGAAAAGGTCAAGATATCCCTGGAGGAAAAAATAGAAAACAAGGGATTACAGGACAGGATAACCAAGATCCTGATACCTACTGAGAAGATTGTGGAGTTGAAGGCCGGCAAGAAGAAGGAAAGTGAAAAGAAGTTTTATCCCGGCTATATTCTCGTTGAGATGGAACTGGATGACGAGACATGGCACCTTGTGAAGAGCACGCCGAGGGTGACCGGCTTTGTGGGAGGGAAGAATCCTGTTCCCATCCCTGAGGAGGAAGTCGAGATCATCATACAGCAGGTAGAGAAGGGCCCGGCGCCGCAGATCAAGACGCAGTTCCAGAAGGGCGAAAGTGTAAGGATCATGGACGGTCCGTTCAGCAATTTTAACGGTTATGTTGAAGATGTGGACATGGACCACGGCAGGCTTCGTGTCATGGTGAGCATATTTGGCAGGTCGACGCCGGTGGAGCTTAATTTTTTCCAGGTTGAAAAGAATACCTGAAATATCAGTATAGAAACAGGGCAGGAGGACAGTAATGGCGAAAAAACAGGTTACAGGCCAGGTAAAACTTCAGATAGCAGCAGGCAAGGCAACTCCTGCGCCTCCGGTGGGTCCGGCACTCGGTCCGCACGGGGTGAATATTATGGAGTTTTGCAAGGCGTTTAATGCACAGACCCAGGCACTCGGGGACACGATCATCCCCATAGTAATGACCATATACGCTGACAGGTCATTTACGTTTATTACCAAGACGCCGCCGGCGTCCGAACTGGTCAAGAAAGCAGCCGGCGTGATTAAAGGCTCAAGCGTCCCAAACAAGGACAAAGTGGGCAAGATTACAACCGCACAAGTCAAGGAGATAGCTCAAACAAAGTTACCTGACCTCAATGCCTATTCAATAGATGCTGCTATGAAGATCATAGCCGGCACTGCGAGAAGCATGGGCATTGACGTAGTTGAATAGATCGGAGGCGACCATGGGAAAAAAGATTGAAGCTGCGAATGAAAAAATAGAAAAGGGCAAGGAATACCTCCTCGATGAGGCGATCAGCAAGGTAAAAGAACTTTCTCATACGAAATTCGACGAAACCGTCGACCTTGCATTTAACCTCGGGGTTGACCCGAGAAAATCAGACCAGATGGTAAGAGGCACAGTTGTCCTTCCGCACGGTACCGGCAAAACCTTACGGGTGCTCGTCTTTGCAAAAGGCGAGAAGGAGAAGGAAGCCAGAGACGCCGGCGCCGACTTTGTCGGTGCGGAAGACATGGTGGAGAAGATCACGAAGGGCTGGCTTGATTTCGATAAGGTTGTGGCTACGCCTGATATTATGGGTGTTGTCGGAAAGCTTGGTAAGGTCCTTGGACCAAGGGGCCTGATGCCTAACCCGAAACTCGGGACCGTAACGTTTGATGTTGCAAAGGCGGTGAAGGACATCAAGGCAGGAAAGGTCGAATATAAGACGGAAAAGGCCGGCGTTGTTCATGTGCCGATCGGCAAGGTCTCCTTTGATGCCGACAAACTCAGGGAAAACGCAAAAGCGATCGTGGACTCAGTCAATAAGGCCAAGCCCTCAACGAGTAAAGGGAAATATGTAAAGGGGCTGTATATATCATCCACCATGGGTCCGAGCATCAGGGTAGATGTCAGTTCAGTAACAACAAAATAGTATAACGGACATATGTCCATTTTATATTAGTCAGAGACAGCAGGCACAAGAGATTGTTTAAACGGCAAGTCCGGCCTGCCGAGGCTACTAAGGAGCTTTTTTAAGGGTGCAATATCAGGAGGGGAGTTTGAAGGTCCCGGTTGAATTGCATTTCTTATATATTCCTGATTCGCCTCCCAGAGTCTCTGGGAAAGGAGGTCAAAGCTGAATAAGGAACAGAAAAAACAGGCTGTAACAAATCTGAAAGACAGGCTTTCCCGCGCTAGCGCTGTTGTCTTGACGGACTATAAGGGCATGACAGTGGCTGAACTTACAAACCTCAGGAGCCTGCTCAGGAGCTCTTCCCTGGAATACAGTGTGGTGAAAAACACACTCGCCAAAATCTCATCCCAGGATACTTTAATGGCAGTGGCGGCGGATTCCCTTAAGGGACCTGTCGGTATTGCCATCGGTTATGATGACCCTGTACTGGTCTTGAAGAAGGTTCTCGAATTCAAAAAGACAAATGACAAGCTTCAGGTGAAGGGTGCAGTGGTTGAAGGGAAGTTCTGCAGTCCGGATGTGGTAAAAGAGATAGCTGCTCTGCCGTCCAGAGAGATCCTGCTTTCAATGCTTGCAGGTGCATTCCAGGCGCCGTTGAGCAAGCTGGCAGGGGCACTGAATGCAACGGTCACTTCTTTTGCATATGCTATGGAATCCCTTAAGAGTACAAAAAATAACTAATTTTTATAGAGGAGGATTTACTTATGTCTGTAACAAAGGATCAGGTGTTTGAGTTCATCGATAATATGACAATTCTCGATATGTCAAAGTTTATAAAGGAGTTTGAAGAAAGATATGGAGTGACTGCAGCAGCCCCTGTAGCGGTTGCAGCAGCAGCCCCGGGCGCAGCGGCCCCTGTTGCCGAGGAGAAGACAAGCTTCGATGTTATCCTAACGGCTGCGGGTGACAAGAAGATCCAGGTGATCAAGGTCGTGAGAGAGTTGACCGGACTTGGACTGAAAGAGGCGAAAGATCTTGTAGATGGCGCACCGAAGCCGGTCAAGACAGGTATTTCAAAGGAAGAATCAGATGCCATGAAGGCGAAACTTGAGGAGCAGGGTGCAAAGGTAGAAATAAAGTAGAAAATCCGATACAAGGTAAGTGAGAACAGGTAGAGGCAGGGGAAAATACTGTCTCTACCTTTGCCTTTATTAATTTGGAGAAGGAGATATATGGCAAGGCTGCTTAGAAAAAGATTGGATTTTGGTAAGGTCCCTCAGTTCCTGGAAGTGCCGAATCTTATTGAAATACAGAAGAGATCTTTTGACAAATTTCTGCAGAAAGATGTCCCGATGGACAAAAGAGAAGCGACAGCCCTTCAGTCTGCTTTTCTCAGTGTCTTCCCAATAACAGACTATAATGAAACTGCCGAGATCGAGTTTATCGGGTATGCTGTTGTTGAGCCGAAGTATTCAGTAAGGGAGTGTCTGCAAAAGGGCATAACCCATGCGGCCCCGCTGAAGATAAGCGTGAGGCTTAATCTTTTCGAAGTGGACGCCTCCGGCAAGAAAAAACTGAAAGAGTCCAGAGAGCAGGAAGTATATATCGGTGAGATGCCGATAATGACCGAGACAGGCACCTTTGTCGTGAACGGCACCGAGCGGGTGATCGTAAGCCAGCTGCATCGCTCCCCCGGCGTGTTTTTCAGCCACGACAAAGGCAAGACGCATGCGAGCGGAAGGCTGTTGTATTCCGCGAGGGTCATCCCGTCCCGCGGCTCCTGGCTCGATTTTGAATTTGACGCAAAAGACATACTTTATGTGAGGATAGACAGGAGGAAGAAGCTTCCGGCTACTATCGTGCTGAAGGCCCTTGGGTACTCAAACGAAGACCTTTTGAAGATCTTTTATCCGGTAGAGACCATTACCATAAAAGGTGATAAATTTTCGAGAGGGGTCAGCGAGGTGCTGGTTGGGACAAAGGCTGTTCAAAATATTATTGCCCCTGATACGAAGGAAGTAATTATCAAGGATGGCGGCAAGATTACCAAGAGCGCTGTGAAGAAGATGGAAGTATCGGGAATCAAGACCATTCCCATAACCAAAGAAGAGATCATCGGAAGGATCACCCTGAAGGATATAGTGGACCCTACAACAGGAGAAGTTATACTCGAAGGCAATGAAGTCCTCTCGGAAGAGGTCTTCAATAAAATTATTTCCTTGAAAATAAATACTCTCAGTCTCCTCTTTATCGACAATGTGCATTATCTCTCTTCCCTCAGGGACACGTTGCTGACCGATAAAGTGCATACGCAGGATGAGGCCCTTATCGAGATCTACAAAAAACTCAGACCAGGCGAACCCCCGACGTCACAGGCGTCAAAGGACCTGTTCAGCGGTCTGTTTTTTGATCCCAAGAGGTATGACCTTTCTCCGGTTGGAAGGCTGAAACTTAATAAACGTCTGAATATAGATATACCGCTGGAGACAAAGGTCCTTACAGATAAGGACGTCATAGAAATAGTCAGATACATACTGAGCCTCAGAACAGGCAAGGGTGAGGTTGATGATATAGACCACCTCGGCAACAGAAGGATCAGGGGTGTCGGCGAACTCCTTGAAAACCAGTTCAGGATCGGACTGGTCCGCATGGAACGGGCGATCAAGGAGAAGATGACGCTTACTGATCTGGAAGCAGCTATGCCGCACGACCTGATAAATGCAAAACCAGTAATGGCGGCGGTGAAGGAGTTCTTCGGTTCCAGCCAGCTCAGTCAGTTTATGGACCAGACGAACCCTCTTTCCGAGATTACGCATAAGAGAAGACTTTCAGCCCTTGGCCCCGGCGGCCTGACAAGGGAAAGGGCGGGTTTCGAGGTCAGGGACGTACATCCCACTCATTATGGAAGGATATGTCCTATTGAGACCCCGGAAGGTCCGAACATCGGTCTTATAACATCGCTTGCCTCCTATGCGAGGGTCAATGACTACGGCTTCATAGAAGTGCCGTACAGGAAAGTCACAAACGGCAAGGTAACTCAGGAAGTCAAGTTTTTTTCAGCCATTGAAGGTGAAAAATTTATTATTGCAGAGGCCACGTCACCGGTCGACAAGAGCGGCCATCTCATAGGTGATTCTATTTCAGCCAGAGAAGGCGGCGACTTCAGGATGGTGACACCTCACGAAGTCCAGTATATGGACGTTTCCCCGAAGCAGATCGTCGGTCTTTCAGCAGCGCTTATCCCGTTTCTTGAAAATGATGACGCCAACAGGGCGCTCATGGGTTCGAACATGCAGCGACAGGCCGTGCCCCTGCTGAAGCCAAAGGCACCGGTCGTTGGTACAGGCATGGAATTTGTTGCGGCCAGGGATTCCGGAGCGCTTGTGCGGTCAAAGAGGTCAGGCACTGTCGAAAGTGTAGACGCCTCAAGAATCGTAGTCAGGACAAAAGAGGGCGGCGTTGATATATATAACCTGATCAAATTCCAGAGATCCAACCAGGCCACCTGCATTACGCAGCGACCGATAGTAGATGTGGGTGATGCCGTAAGTAAGGACGATGTGCTGGCAGACGGGCATTCGACGGACCTCGGAGAACTTGCGCTCGGTCAGAACGTGCTCGTGGCCTTTATGCCTTGGGGTGGATATAACTTTGAAGATGCGATACTCCTGAGCGAGAAACTGGTAAAAGAGGATGTATACACCTCGATACATATTGAGGAGTTTGAGGTTGAATCCCGGGAGACAAAGCTTGGGCCTGAAGAGATAACCAGAGATATCCCGAATGTAGGAGAAGAGACCTTAAAGGACCTTGATGAGCACGGGATCATCAGGATAGGGGCCGAAGTAAAGCCGGGCGATATTATCGTCGGCAAGGTAACGCCTAAAGGAGAGACCCAGCTCACTCCGGAGGAAAAACTGCTGCGGGCCATCTTTGGCGAAAAAGCCGAAGAGGTGAAGGAAAGCTGTCTTTACGTCCCCCCTGGTATCGAGGGTACTGTCATCGATGTTAGGATATTTTCCCGCAAGGGCATTGCAAAGGACGGAAGGGCCAAGAGCATTGAAGATGACGTTATTGAGGGCCTGCAGCGCGACCTTGAGGAGGAAGTGAAAATCGTCAAGGAAGAGAAATTCAGCAAACTGAGAAAGCTTCTGGCCGGCCAGCATGCTGCTGAGGACATAAAGAATTCAAAGACCAGGGAAGTCATATGCGCACATGGCAGGACCATAACCGAAAAACACCTCGAGGATGTCAAGGATGAGCATCTTGCCAAGATAAAGATCAAAAATGCTGACGTCCAGGCCAATATCGAATCCGTTAACTCCGAGTCCAACCAGTATATACGCTATCTTGAGGCAAGATACGACGAAAAAGTTGACAGGGTCAGAAAAGGAGATGAACTGCCCCCCGGAGTTAATAAGCTGGTGAAAGTCTTTATAGCTATGAAGCGCAAGGTCCAGGTGGGTGACAAGATGGCAGGACGGCACGGCAACAAGGGTGTCGTTGCCACGGTAATGCCTGAAGAGGACATGCCTTATCTTCCCGACGGCACACCGGTTGAAGTTGTGCTGAACCCGCTGGGCGTTCCTTCCCGGATGAACGTTGGACAGATCCTCGAGACACATCTCGGGTGGGCTGCCAGGGCGCTCGGCCTGCATGTTGCCACTCCGGTATTCGAAGGGGCAAAGGAATCAGAGATAAAAGACCTGATGAAAAAGGCCGAGGCAAAGGAAAAAGTCGGCATGCAGCCTACAGGGCAGATACAGCTTTTCGACGGCAGGACAGGGGAAAAGTTCAAACGGCCGGTTACAGTCGGATATTCCTATATACTGAAGCTGCATCATCTTGTTGATGACAAGATCCATGCGCGTTCCATCGGGCCATATTCTCTCGTTACACAGCAGCCCCTGGGCGGTAAGGCCCAGTTCGGTGGCCAGAGGCTTGGTGAGATGGAAGTTTGGGCCCTCGAAGCATACGGGGCCGCATATACGCTTCAGGAATTTTTAACAGTGAAGAGTGATGATGTTACAGGAAGGGCACGGATGTATGAGGCGATAGTTAAAGGCGATGCCACGCTTGAGCCAGGCGTTCCAGAGTCTTTCCATGTATTAATAAAAGAACTCCAGAGCCTTGGTCTTGATGTAGAGCTTCTGGAGAAAAAGAAGAAGGGGGAATAGAGTGGCAGAAGACATTTACGCCATTTTTCAGAAACCTAAGAATCCTACGGACTTTGAGGCACTAAGGATAAAGCTCGCCTCGCCTGAAAGGATACGGGAATGGTCTTTTGGAGAAGTCAAGAAACCTGAAACGATTAACTACCGCACCTTTAAGCCTGAAAGGGACGGCCTCTTCTGCGCGAAGATATTCGGTCCGATAAAAGACTGGGAATGTATTTGCGGCAAGTACAAGAGGATGAAGCACAGGGGCATAGTCTGCGACAAATGCGGTGTCGAGGTCATCCAGTCGAAGGTAAGGCGTGAGAGGCTGGGCCATATCGAGCTTGCGAGCCCGGTTGCCCACATCTGGTTCCTTAAGGGTGTGCCCAGCCGCATCGGCACGCTGCTTGACATGACGATGAGAAACCTCGAAAAAGTCCTCTATTTCGAGAGTTATATTGTTACTGATCCGGGAGACACAACTCTGAAATTCAAGGAACTCCTCACAGAGGATGAGTATAAGAAGAGAAATACGGAGTTCGGTTCGCGTTTCAAATGCGGTATGGGAGCAGAGGCCATCAGGGAGCTTTTGAGGGGTGTCGACCTCGAAACTATCAGTGTTGAGCTCAAACTGAAAATCAAGGAGGCGGCTTCCATAGGAGTCAAGAAAAAACTCACCAAGCGGCTGAAGGTAGTGGAGGCGTTCAGAAAATCCGAAAACAAGCCGGGTTGGATGATCATGGATGTAATCCCTGTTCTGCCGCCTGACCTAAGGCCTCTTGTGCCCCTTGAAGGAGGACGTTTTGCGACCTCTGACCTGAACGATCTTTACAGGCGGGTTATAAACAGGAACAACAGACTGAAAAGGCTTGTCGAGTTAAAGGCGCCAAGCGTTATTATAAAGAACGAAAAAAGAATGCTGCAGGAGGCTGTTGACGCCCTATTTGATAACGGCCGCAGGTCCAAGGTCCTTAAAACAGCTACAAAAAGACCGTTGAAATCTCTCAGTGACATGATCAAGGGCAAGCAGGGCCGTTTCAGACAGAACCTGCTCGGCAAGAGAGTGGACTACTCCGGCAGGTCTGTTATTGTCGTTGGTCCTGAACTCAAACTTCATCAGTGCGGTCTTCCAAAAAGAATGGCCCTCGAGCTCTTCAAGCCATTCATATTCAACAAGCTTGAAGAAAGGGGATATGCTACTACGATAAAGGCCGCCAAAAAGATCGTGGAGAAGGAATCCCCGGAAGTATGGGACGCGCTGGAAGAGGTCATAAGGGAAACTCCGGTGCTCCTGAACAGGGCCCCGACCCTGCACAGGCTCGGCATTCAGGCGTTTGATCCCATCCTTGTCGAGGGAAAGGCGATCAAGCTGCATCCCCTCGTATGTACGGCCTTCAATGCGGACTTTGACGGTGACCAGATGGCTGTGCACGTGCCTTTGTCGATAGAGGCGCAGATCGAGGCAAGGGTTCTGATGATGTCGGTCAACAATATCCTTTCTCCTGCAAACGGCAAGCCAATCCTGGTACCGACGCAGGACATGGTCCTCGGCATTTACTATCTTACAAAAGAGAGAAACGGGGCCCTCGGAGAAGGCAAAACCTTCGCTGATCCCCAGGATGTCAGGATAGCTTACGACGCCGGCCTTTTAAGCGAACATGCCAAGATCAAAGTGCGTATGAACGGCGGGTTTGTCGAAACTACGACAGGAAGGGTGCTCTTCAGTGAAATAGCACCTTCTGAGATCACTTTTGAAATGATCAACAAGGACATGACGAAAAAAGAGCTTTCCAAGATTATAGAGTATGCTTTCAAGAAGGCCGGAAAGCGCAAGACAGTTGTTTTTCTGGACAACCTGGAGAAGCTCGGGTTCCATTACGCTACTAACTCAGGTATCTCTATATGCATGGCTGACATGCATATACCTTCCAAGAAGGCGCCGATGATACACCAGGCAGAACAGGAAGTCATAGAAGTCCAGAGGCAATACGCAGAAGGCCTTATCACCCAGGGTGAACGTTATAACAAGGTGATTGATATCTGGGCCAATGTCACTGAGCGCATCGCTGATGAGATGATGAAGGAACTCGGCGCTGAAGATGACAGGATCGCCCCTGAAGAGGAACTGAAGGAGAAGAGGTCCTTCAACAGTATATTTATGATGGCTGATTCCGGAGCGCGAGGCAGTGCGGCGCAGATCAGGCAGCTTGCCGGCATGAGGGGACTCATGGCAAAACCCTCGGGCGAGATCATAGAGACGCCGATTACAGCGAACTTCCGGGAGGGTTTGACCCCGTTGCAGTATTTTATTTCTACACACGGCGCGAGAAAAGGTCTTGCCGACACCGCCCTCAAGACAGCCAACTCGGGATATCTCACAAGGCGACTGGTTGATGTCGCCCAGGACGTGCTTATCACAGAGGATGACTGCGGCACGACAGACAGCATAACAGTTGTATCGCTGATCGAAGGCGGTGAGATCATACAGCCGCTTGAAGAGAGGATCTTCGGCCGGTATTGCGTAGAAGACATAAAAGACCCGGTAACAAAAGAGCTGATCATCAAGAGGAACCAGGAGATAGACGAGATTTATACACAAAAAATTGTTGACGCGGGCATAGACAGGGTGAAGATCAGGTCTGTTCTTACCTGCGTCTCCAAATTCGGTGTCTGCGCGAAATGTTACGGCAGGGACCTCGGCAGAGGGCAGTATGTTGAGATAGGCGAATCAGTCGGAATCATCGCTGCCCAGTCTATCGGCGAGCCAGGTACGCAGCTCACCATGAGAACGTTCCATATCGGTGGTACAGCCTCGAAGATTGTAGAACAGACGGTACTCGAAGCAAAGAACTCCGGGACCGTAAAATTCCACAATATCAATACTGTCAGAAACAGGGAAGGTTTCCTTGTTGTTATGAACAGAAACGGCAGCATAGCTATAGCGGACTCCAAGGGAAGAGAAAGGATCAAATATTCCATTGTTTATGGAGCCAAACTGCTCGTAGAAGAGGGCAAAAAGGTCGAAATCGGACAGAGGATCGTTGAATGGGACCCTTATTCAACCCCTATCCTCACAGAACTCGGTGGGAAGATCGCCTTTGGGGATATTGTTGAGGGAGTGACGGTCAAAGAGGAAGTGGACGAAACAACCGGACTTTCGCATAAGGTCATCATAGATTACCCTTCCAATATGCGGCCGCGACTTTCCATTAAGGACGAACACGGCAAGGCAACGCTGAAAATACCAGCGACCGGCAACCTTGCGCGCTACCTGTTGCCGGCTGGTGTGCATATACTTGTCGACAGAAACGAGATCGTCCATCCCGGAGACATACTTGCCAAGATCCCGCGAGAGACGACCAAGACAAAGGATATCACCGGTGGTCTTCCGAGGGTCGCTGAACTGTTTGAAGCGAGAAAACCCAAGGAGCAGGCGATTATATCCGAGATTGACGGTATAGTAGAGTTCAGGAGCGCCCAGAAGGGCAAGCGTGTTGTGATGGTGAAGGGCGGAGAGGTAACAAAAGAATATGACATCCCGAAAGGCAAGCATGTGAGCGTTCATGAGGGAGACTGGGTCAAGGCGGGTGAGCCGCTTATGGACGGCGCTGTAAATCCCCATAGCGTGCTTGATATCCTCGGCCCGCAGGAACTGCAGAGTTATCTTGTCGATGAAGTGCAGAAGGTCTACAGGCTCCAGGGCGTATCGATCAATGACAAGCATATAGAGGTCATTGTCAGACAGATGATGAGAAAGGTACGGATAGAAGACTCAGGAGACACCTCATACCTCATCGGCGAGCAGGTGGACAGGATGCTCTTCCAGGCGGAGAATGCCAAAATTAAGGAACAGAGGTCAAAGCTCAAGGCAGATAATCCCAAAATTAAGGATGAAGAGCTGCCCAAGTTTGCGCAGGGCAAACCATTGCTTCTCGGCATAACCAAGGCATCTCTGACAACAGACAGTTTTGTCTCTGCCGCGTCATTCCAGGAGACTACCCGCGTGTTGACTGAAGCAGCGATCAACGGTTCTATCGATCCGTTGCGAGGGCTGAAAGAAAATGTAATCATGGGACGGGTAATACCGGCAGGCACCGGAATGACCAAGTACAAGAATACCTATGTGAAAAGCGAGTTCCAGCCGGTCCTGACGGAACAGATAGAAGTAGAGCAGTAACAGATATTTCATAAGGTCCCTAAGCCCTGTTGAAGAAAAAAGGGCTTAGGGACCATTTATTTTAGTCCCTTCACCAGCTTCAAAAGCTCCTCGCATTTAAACCTACCCTCAGAAGGTTCATTTCTATATGATATGTTATTATAGAAACATTACTGGGCATGAAATATTCCTGGCTTGTATAATTTAACCGGAAACGAATACGATGAAATTCATAGCTGATGCTATGCTCGGCAGGCTTGCAAAATGGCTCAGGCTTTTGGGGTATGATGTTTTGTATTATCCGGCCATTGACGACCGGCAGGTCATCAAAATCAGCCGGGAACAGGAGCGCACTATACTTACCAGAGATACCCGCATGTTGCAGTGTAAGGCCGTCAGGGACGCTGTTTTTATAAGGTCAGACCGCATCGCCGACCAGCTTCTGGAGATGAAAAACATCCTGAAAGTCAATGGTCCGGACCCGGGGGAAAGGTGCACTGTCTGTAACAATAGATTGGCCGCGGTAACTGACAGGGCTGAGATAAAAGACCTTGTCCCTGATTATGTATATCACAATTTTAACAGTTTTATGCGATGCAGCTTTTGCGGAAAGATATACTGGGAAGGCAGCCATTATAAAAACATCCTGGGAAGGGCCGGGGAGATCCTGAGAGAAAACCATGAGGACTAACATAATTCTGTTTGCCCTTGTAGTATTTATTATTTCGCTCATCATAACGCTGAACATTTTTTTTCAGCAGAGCTATCAGAGTGAAATGGCTGAACAGTTTAACCGCCAGCAGCTCATAATCGCAAAATCCATCGCAAAAAGCATTGAGGATGAAATACATTATATCGAAGCAGGCACCGTTTCCCTTGCCAGTCTGATAGCTGAAAAAAAACTGATCAACAGCAATCCTGAGGGGTATATAAACAACACCTATGCAGGGGTAAAGGATGAGATGAGCTCCAACATAAAACTGCTGGACAGCAACGGAAAGATGGTATACAGCTCACTAGGGGAGTCCCTCAAACCAAGAGACACGGTACTGTTTCAGCAGATGAAGAAGGACACTGTCAGGAAGGTGCGGTATGAGGACCTCCTTGCAACAGACAGAAAAATCATTATGTTAGCGCCGATAGAAGGCTCTGACGGACTCCATGGGGTCCTGATAATGGAGATCATGATCGACACCATAAGCGAGAAGTTTCTGGCCCCTGTAAGGGCCGGCATCCGGGGACACGCCTGGATGATGGACGGCAACGGCATATTGCTTTATCATCCCACCCAGCCGAACATGGTGGGGAAGGACCTGAACAAGGCGGACGAGTCGTGCTACAAATGCCATACTTCATTCAACGTGGAAAAGAAGATACTCCAAAGCGGCGATATCGGGTT
>Ga0316616_100000452_pt1 | contig 13021 bp, 19 predicted proteins | sample OWC_Aug_M1_C1_D1_FD_207660 | JGI IMG/M metagenome (GOLD analysis project Ga0316616, IMG submission 207660) | Wetland soil microbial communities from Old Woman Creek delta, Ohio, United States - OWC_Aug_M1_C1_D1_B | ecosystem: Environmental > Terrestrial > Soil > Wetlands | place: USA: Ohio... | reverse complement strand
GGGCGACGGACCTCGGGGCGACGGACGGCATCAACTATCAGTCCGTGCCGGATTGGGGCGATCGGGTGCGCAAACTCACCAATGGCACAGGCGTAGATCTTGTGGTTGAAGTCGGGGGCGCAGGCACCCTGCCGCAATCGCTCAGGGCGGTCCGCATGGGTGGACGAATCAGCCTAATCGGGGTGCTCAGCGGGTCAGAGGGGGAGATTAACCCGCGTTCGATCACCATGAAGAAAATCCGGCTCCAGGGGATCTTTGTAGGTTCACGGGATATGTTCGAGGCGATGAACCATGCTGTAAGCCTTCATCAGCTCCATCCTGTGATTGATCGCATTTTCCCCTTTGAGGATGCCAGAGATGCCCTCCGTTACATGGAAAGCGGAGCGCATTTCGGAAAGATATGTATTAAGGTAGCATAACCCAGCTTATTCATAAATATTTCACGAATGCAGACTGGACACTGTATTTGAGCGGATTTATTTGGTCCGATATTCATACAGCAGGTAAATCTAATAACAAGAGGCCAAATACCTCGGAGGTCTAAGACCGAGAATGAGCGAAAATGCTGTGTCCAGTCGGTCTCCGGAACAACTGGAAACCTTGATTAGAGCAAAGGGCCGCTTTACTTCCCCGCCTTCAGAACCCGGTCGATTCCTGCAAAGTCTTTGGTAACTGAGATCTGTTTAAATCCTGATCTTTTTGCGATATCAGCCACAGCCTCTGCCTGTCCGAACCCGAGTTCAAAGATAATACATCCGTCCTCTTTCAGATATCCTGAAGTCTTTGAAAGGATCTTACGGTAAAAATCAAGCCCATCCTCCCCGCCGCTTAACGCCCGGACAGGCTCCCAATCTCTTACCTCTCTTTGAAGACCAGCGATATCGGAGGTCATGATATAAGGCGGGTTTGCGGTTATGAGATCGAATGTCATTTTCTTCTTGAGAGGCGCAAATAACGAACCCTTCAGGAACGCAACATTCTCAATATGGTTGTGTTCTGCATTCTGCTTTGCGTAGGCTAACGCTTTTGCTGATATATCAGTTGCATATATCCCTGCAGAGGGGAACTCTTTTGCCAGCGCCAGTGCTATGCATCCACTGCCGGTGCATAAATCAAGGAAAGACCGTGATGCGTAATGCGTAATGCGTGATGAGTGTTTTTCTTTACCCATTACCCGTAACTCATTACGCTTTACTGTCTTTATCGCTTCCTCAACAAGCAGCTCAGTCTCGGGTCTCGGTATCAGCACGCCTTTGCCGACGCTTATCTCAAGGCCGAGAAAGTCAACATGCCCGATGATGTACTGGAGCGGCTCGCCCGCGGCCCTCCGTTTCACAAGCCTGTTGATCTTCGACCGCAAACTTCTTTCTGTCTCCGGATTGTCTATGTATGCATGGAGCCTCTCGATTCCGGTAGCATGCAGAACAAGCAGTTCGGCATCTGCCAAGGCATCGGGAACTCCGGCTTCTTCGAGTTGGTCAGCTGAGGATTTAATGATATCAAGCAATCTCATAAGGGATGGGGTATAGCTGACCAGCCAATAAAGAGTTTATTAGTAAAGACCTGTATTTTGTCATTCCCGCAGTCCCAAACTTTTTCGGGAGTCCGGGAATCCTTCTGAAAACAAAGAAAGATTCCGGACAAGCCGGAATGACAAAATAAACGGCCATGTCACTTTACCTTACAGTTGCAATAAAACATCAGCCCAGTGAGGAGGGAATGCAGAAAAACGGCTTGTCTGCGACACCTTCAAGTGCTCCGCCCTGATCAGCCCGGCCTGAAGAGAAATTCGCTAAGCGTGAGATTTGAAAAATCTGCGTCATATAATTATTCCTGTCGTCATTACAAGCTTTTTTATGCAGTTCCTCCTCACGTTATGCAATGATAGGGTTTACTGTCATTCACCTTAGTAAAAGAGGGATTTCCGGCTCAGACTTCCTGTAATCTGGCTGCATTAAAATCAGTGGTAAGGCTATCGAAGAGTTCGTCGAGGTGTCCTTCAAGGATCTGCTCAAGCTTGTACAGGGTCAGGCCTGTGCGGTGGTCTGTTACCCTGTTCTGGGGATAGTTGTATGTTCTGATCCTCTCGCTTCTGTCACCGGAACCTACCTGGGATTTTCTGTCCTGGGCCCTTTCCTTGTCTTTTTCTTCCATCTGGATCTCGTACAGCCTTGAGCGAAGGACCTTCATCGCCTTGTCCCTGTTCTTGGTCTGGGAGCGCTCATCCTGGCATTGCACGACAAGGCCTGTGGGCACATGCACGATGCGCACAGCCGAATATGTGGTATTAACGCTCTGACCGCCTGCGCCCGAAGAGCAGAAGGTATCTATCCTGAGGTCCTTTGCGTCAATCTTCAAATCAACTTCTTCTGCTTCAGGAAGCACCGCGACTGTTGCGGCTGAGGTGTGTATCCTGCCGGAGGCCTCTGTGGAAGGCACCCTCTGGACCCGGTGCACCCCGCTTTCGTATTTGAGTTTGCTGTAAACGCCCTTCCCCTGGATGGATGCGACCACTTCCTTGATCCCGCCTATCCCGGTCGAATTCATGCTGATCAGCTCGACCTTCCATTTTTTGGATTCCGCGTACTTCGTATACATCCGCAACAGAGAGGCGCCAAACAGAGCAGCCTCTTCTCCCCCTGTCCCGGCCCTTATCTCCAATATTACGTTCTTTGCATCTCTCGGGTCCACCGGTATCAGCATCAGTTTCAGCTCATTTTCAAGCAGGGGCCTCTTTTTCTTTAACTCTTCAACCTCTGTCTGGGCAAGCTCTTTCAGTTCACTGTCCCCTGCTTTCAAAAGCTCTTCTGTGCTTTCCAGGTCGGAAAGGAGCTTCTTGTACTCACGGATCTTCTCGACTAAAGGCTGAAGCTCAGCATGTTCCCTCGAATATTTCTGGAGCTCCGACTGCACGGCAAGCACCTTCGGGTCCATCAACAGATCTGTCAGATTTTCATACTTTTCTTCTATCAGAAGGAGTTTGTCAAGCATTTTCTTCCTCAAGCTTCAGTACCTCTTTCAGGGCGCTGAGCGCAACCTCGAGCTGCGCATCGTCAGGTTCTCTTGTTGTAAGGCGCTGAAGCAGCAGGCCAGGGACAATAAGCATATGCATGAAAGGGTTGCGGTTCCACCTGGCTGAGAATTTCAGAAACTCAAAGGACGAGCCGGCTATGAGAGGTATCAGCACGATCCTCGATAGGAATTTATATAGAAAAGGCCAGTACTGGGGGATAAAAGAAAAAGCGAGGATGCTCACGACCATTAGGATCATCAGGAAACTCGTGCCGCAACGGGGATGCAGCGGGCTGTTGTCACGTACATTATTGAGTGTCAGTTCTTTCCCCTCTTCATAGGCATGGATCACCTTATGCTCTGCTCCGTGATACATGAATATTCTGGACATCTCCTTCCAAAACCCTATTGCTACCACATATACCAGAAAGACAAAGACCCTCAGGATGCCGTCAGTAAGGTTAAAGAGCAGGGAATTATTCGCTATGCCTTCGAAGGCAAGACCGGCGAGTTTGGTCACATATAACGGCAAAAGTATAAAAAGCCCGATACCGAGCAATATTGATACAAGGATCGTGACCACTATGGAGAACTTCCCCAGGCTCTCCTCGGTCTCTTCCTCGTAGGCCTTGCCGGCAGAGAATTCTATGGCACGTATGCCGAGACTCAGCGCATGGAAAAGCGCGACTACCCCTCTCAGCACCGGCAATTTCAACAAGCGCGGGATTTCCGTCAGCCGCTCCTTTTTAAGGTGTATATTCCCTTTCTGGTCTCTGACAGCCACAGTCCAGTTTTTCGGAGACTTCATCATGACACCTTCTATGACCGCCTGTCCGCCTATGCTTTTTAGTCTGCTCTGAGTCATTATTTTCTCCACAGAAAAAAGCAGGAAACCGGTATGGTTTCCTGCTTTGGATAATTGGAAAGTTGCGCTACTTTATTGCGTATTTTTTCTTGAACTTTTCGACCCTTCCCTCGGCATCAACGATCTTCTGCTTTCCGGTATAGAAGGGATGACATTTTGAACATATATCAAGGTGAATATCAGCTCTGGTGGACCTTGTGGTGAATGCTTCACCGCAGGCACAGGCAACCTTTACTTCCTTGTAGTCGGGATGAATTCCTGCTTTCACTTTGTTCCTCCTGTTAGTTAATATAACATTCTAATAGATTACAACAGTTTTTGGCAACATTTTCAGAACTTTAGTAACTGACCGTTCACTAGTCACGGTTTACTTGGCCCTGACAAGGTTCCTCCCACAGACGTAGTCATTAAGCCATTTCTTCACAATTTCTCCATAAACAATCAGTATGATTTAAGTCATGGTAAGGTTGTTTTTAGATTAATATAATTGGAATAAACGTGGTGCAGCAGTCAAGTGGCCTAGAAGAGAGGCTGAATAGGCAGAGGAGATTTCCGATGAAGACACAGGATATGATGGATTCGCTGCTGAAACTTGGAATTCAGCGGGGGGTGATCACCTGCCAGGAGTTGAGCGATGCTTTTCCTGCAGAGTTCTTCCCCCTTGAAGAGTTGGAGCGGTTTCTCCGGCTCCTTGAGGAGCTAGGGGTAAAGGTTGTTGAGTCCGAAAAAAAGCTGAGGAGAAAAACCCGGCTCAGTACGGCATAACGCAGGAGAATGAGGAAGGGGCAGACTGAAAAACCAGTCTGCCCCTTTTTTGTTATGCAAATCAACGATATTAGCTCACGCAACAGATGCGTCTCATTTTTTTCTTGCCGTCCGGGGTAACGGACAGGACAACTTCTACCTTGTTCCCGCAATTACTGCAGCACTGGGCCTTGCTCTTGTTGCCAGCGCGGGCTGAAACATCGGTCTTGGACTTTCCTTTTTCTGCCATTTTATTTCCTCCTTTCCAAATTTCAAGTCTCTTCTCAGCCGCCGGATATTTTCTGCTCCTGTCCGGCAGGCGCAAAAAGATCCTTTAACTGCATTCTTCAGGATGGTAATCTCGTGCAGGCACGGAAGATACGACCGAAGAAAATCAAAAACTCATTACTATAATTCAAGGCTGGACATCTTGTCAAGCTGGACATTGCCAATTCATGGGAGCAACAAAAAAGCCCTGGAAAGGAGAACCAGGGCCTATTAGGAGGGATAGTTAACTATACCTCCTAATTATTAAGCAACGATTAAAGACCGATTAAATGAATTTAACAATGCCCGGGAGGGGACAGCGGGCGAGTGCGGCGGGGTCATGGTATCGGCAGCCATGAACCTGGCTTGACCTTGCAGATGCATTGAAACAGGTCCGTGGAGGCAAAGTGGAGGACAATTTTGCTAACTGCATTTCCCCTGACAACCGCACGTCAGGTTGCCCTTTGATTTTCCGAGGGCTTCTCTCCCCTCTTTGTATGAAAAAAGGGCTATTCCCACAGCGCCTAAAGAGTCAACTGCCCCTATTCCCGTGATCTCATAGCCGATACTGGAAACAAGAAGGATGATGGACAGATACATGCAAGCCCTTGAGCAGTTGGCATCTGAGATCAAGGCCTGGGAATTGTACTGCTTCCCGATTTTTACTTTATAGTGGACAAGCAGCCACATGGACAGAATGGAAACGACGGAAACCACGATGCCCCAGAAGGTAGTTTCAGGTCTGCTTCCCTTGTAGATATTTAATGCAGAGGTCATAACTAATCCAGCCGCAAGCATATAGAAGGCCGTCCCTGTTATCTGAAGCGCCCTTTTCTCGAAGCTGTCATGGTCAAGAGGGTCGCTTTGTTTCATCCGTCTGACCATATGCCATATCCCGATGCCTGAGACCACTTCAACAAAAGAATCAAGCCCAAAACCGAACAGTGCCATTGTTTCATCCTGAAGGCCGAAGAAAACAGAGACACATCCTTCAATAACGTTGTAGAAAATCGTAATAAGGGCAAGGGCGGACGCCCACCTGTAAAACAGAGTTCTGTCCCTGCGGGGCTGAATGGATTTAAGTTCCATCTTATTATGATAATGGAATCCTGCCAGTTAATGGAAATCGAAACAGTCGCAGAAAGATTGCCGGGCATAACTTGCCACAATCGATTTGATCCACAGCATCAAGATGCAGTAAAATTCATTATGGTCACGTTCAGGGAAGCAAAACTATCAGTCTCCCCAGGGGCCCGGAGCCGGGAGCAAGGGTGAGAAAGCCAAAATGAGAATATGGGATCTCTCTCCTGATAAATTGTGCCGTGCGCATCTTCTTGGCGAGCATAATGAACTACACGCCATATGGAATATACTGATACTGGGCAAGAAAGGGTATGCCGATCATCCTGAAACAAAACGTTGGAAGGGGAAGCTGAAGGCATTATTCAGAGTTCATGAGGAAATTGTTCAGGAAATGCTTGCAAGAGGTTATCGGCATCAAAGTCCTCTGGACAAAAAGCTTGCCAAAGGGAGCCTGTTTCAGACTGCCTTTGTAGACCCGATAGCAAGACAGATCGAAATCCTGAACGAAAAAGGTTGCGATTGCGATGTTAAAGAGGGAAAATGGTCCGGATAAGAAAACAGGCTATATCATCCGTCTTATTTGGAATTATCGCTTCAACCTTGCTTGGTGTGGTAGGATGCACATATATGGGCAATGAACTATTATCACCCCTGGAAACAGTTACCCATGTTGATATTGACCGATATATGGGGGTTTGGTACGAGATTGCCCGATATCCGAACAGCTTTCAGAAGGGCTGTGTCGGAAGCAGGGCAACCTATACTCTTATGGAGGACGGCAAAGTGTCTGTGCTGAATGAGTGTAATGACGGATCATTCAGCGGCAAGCTAAGGTATGCAAAGGGTAAGGCATGGACCGTAGATAAAGGAACAAACGCCAAACTCAAGGTATCATTTTTCTGGTTCTTTGCCGGTGACTACTGGATAATTGATCTTGCTGATGATTATTCGTATGTTGTTGTAGGTCACCCGAAACGGAAATACTTATGGATATTAAGCAGGACAAAGACAATGGAAAATGAAGCCTACGAAGGAATACTCAGACGGCTGACAGAAATTCATCACTATGATACTTCAAAATTGATAAAAACTTTACAGAAATAGGAGCTGGCCATGAAATTGAAACAATACTTTGAGGGCAGGGAAGGAAAGAGCATCCTATCGTCTGCCAACTCTGACGGTATGGTAACGTCTGCAATATATTCAAAACCCCATGTCTTTGATGACGGCACAATTGCCTTTGTCATGAGAAAAAGACTTACCTACGAGAACCTGAAGACCAATCCATACGCTTCCTATATGTTTATTGAGGAAGGTCAAGGCTATAAGGGCATCAGACTATTCTTAAGGAAGATAAAAGAGGATACCGACGATGCATTGATTGATAAAATGAAAAGACGGCACCTTTCCCCTGAAGAAGATGAAGCCAAGGGTCCAAAGTTTCTGACTCATTTCAGGGTTGAAAGAATTATCCCGCTCATTGGAGATGGAGAAACAGGGCTCACCCCCAGATAAAGAATGCCTTATTCATGCAAAAGCAGTAATTTGCCTGAAGATTTCAGAATAAGCATCACATCGTTTGGAAGCGGCTATGTACTTAAGACAATACAAACTTTACCCATGCAACGTGAAAAGGCTTTTGCCTTTTTTCAAAATCCTCAAAATCTTTTTGAGATCACACCCGACTGGCTTGACTTCAGGATGGATGCTTATCAGCAGGGTGAAAAGGTATTTGAGGGGGCGGAATATGATTACCATATCCGCTGGTTCGGCCTAAAGGGCAAATGGAGAAGCAGGATCCAGAGCTATAATCCTCCTTGCGGCTTCACTGATATTCAGATAGCCGGACCATATACAAAGTGGGAGCATACCCATATTTTCGAAGAGCAGGGGGACAAAACCCTGATGCTCGACAGCGTAGTATACAGGCTTCCTTTTTCGTATCTTGGCAGGCTGGTGCATGCCGTGATTGTTAAAAAACAGCTGGATGACATATTCTGCTACAGGGCTTTGAAGATAAGGGAGTGGGTCAAAGGAGAACGAAATACAGGGTCCATACCAGGTAGATAATGACGATGAAAATTATGGCATTTATCAGGGCTTCCTTTTCCTTGATTTCCTCTCTTGAGGTTCGACCCCGAACCTCTGATCTCCTATTCTGATCGCCTCGACAATCCCTGAAGAGACACTTTCAAAATCCTCCGATGCTTCCGGCAGATAGAGCCACTTCTTAAGGACAGGATGTTGGACCACGTTCGTGAACTCCTGCCGGATAGAAGCGTGCAACTCATGCTCAGTTGCGATCATCAACCCGTTCCAGGGCTCTTCTCCTGAACAAAGGACGAGCATTAGTCTCCCGTGAAGATAAATCGCACGACACCCAAACCATGCCCGGTCGATATAGCTCGGTTCTTCCATAATGGCTTCAACAACCCAAAGGAGTTGATTTTGCGGTTTTTTCTTTTTTGACGGGGAGGTCATAATGAGATATTAAACTATATTATTGCTCAAAAGAAGTGCCCTGTTCGTGGTCTTTTCACGATTAATGAGCATATTTTTCCAGCCTCTGCAGTACCTCTATATGTAATCTTTCGGTTGGTATTATCCGGAATTCTATCCAGTCGGTGTCTTTCACCGCAGGGTCCACCGGCAGGGCAGCAGATGCAAAGTATCTCCCATATTTACTTTCAAGCCCGGGTGCGGCCTCATATATTGAATTCAGTATCAACTCGGCCCTGTTCTGTATCTGATATCTTGACTCTTTATTAGGTCTTATCTCCGGACTGAGAGGGAGTCTCGTGCTCACAATGATAAGGCTGATATTGTCACTTATGGCGGGGTCACTAAGCGCAGCCAGAAAAACACGGCCTAACTTCTTCAGTACCGTGTCTTCCCCGTTTATTTTATGGACACCGGCAATCAGCAGGGATTGTTCAACGAGGATTGAGCCAGTCGAAAATCTAATGCCCTTGCGCTCTTCCTGGCCGAATTCTCTCAAGAGAAGGTTGTTGATATTTCTAGAAAAGGTTATCCTGGGCTGCGACATAGCAAGGGCCGGCTCAAGGAACCTCTGTATCCTGACCGCTCGATAATACAGAAGTGCACTCAGAAGCAGCAGACCTATGAGAGTAAGGATCAATATCGGCCCCGGAGGCAGGATGAATTTTTTTATGCTGGCGCCCTTCATCATTACAGCGTATCCTCCAGTACTCCCAGATTCTTTATGGCCATGTCAAAGTCCTCTTCTGACAGGGTTGTCGGATTATGCACAGCCTTGTTCCTTAAACGTAACAGCATCTGAAACAGGCCTTTCCTATTTCTGCTGATATGGTCGTTCTGCTCCAGCGCCTTCAGGCAATCTGAAAGGGAAGGAAAGGAAGACCCCAGTGTCCTGCGGGTGAACGCCTTGAGCCGGTTTTCAAGATAATGTCCTAAAATAAGGGATGCCACAACCTTTTCTCCCTTTATGTAATACTCCCGTGCATGCTCAGCGGTTATGGCGCCTTCAAATATATGGATGTTTTCATTCGACTCAATCTCTCCCGGCGCAATCTTCTGTATCCTTTTATATATCTCCATGCACTTGTCCAGCATATTTTTTTCGAGGTAGGATTCGGCAAGGAGAAAAAGTTCCCGGACCTTATCGGAGACCTCTTTCTGCTTGAAAGAAAAGGCATAAGAACGCTGCAGGGCCTCGGTCTTACCGTCTTTTTTGTCCAGCACATCGAAATGTCTGGCCCAGCGCTTTCCCTTTAAAACATTATCTTTTGTAAAGCGGAACAATTGTTCAGAAACTTCGCTTTTATTTAGCTTGCCGCTTATGACGATGATATTCAGTGTCGGATAATTTTCGAATATCTCGGGCAGGGCATCAATTCCCTCGTTCATGCGGTCAAATTCTATATCCAGGGTCATAAGGTCAAAAATCCTCGTAGTTAAGAGATGCAAGGCCTGCCTGACGCTGACAGCTTCATAAAACCTGAGATCAGGTTCCGCAGGACCAAGGGCCCGTTTAATTTCGAGTTTCAGGAGTTCCCTGTCCTCATAGTCATCATCAGCGATAAGGACACTAAACATTTACAGTCTCCTCAACATATGGAAGATTAATGATCATCTCGGTCCCTACTCCCAAGGCAGTATATTCTTTACCAACCCTGATTTTCCCCGCATGCAGTCCGATTACATATTTGGCAAAATAGAGACCTTGTCCCCATCCCGCAGGGGTATGCTTTCCCTTGTAAAAACACTGATCAGCCTCCTGCTCATCCATGCCTATTCCCTCGTCCCGAAATGACAGGGAAACATACCGCCTCTTCCCATCAATATCCATGGAGCAGGATATATAGATTCGGGCATGGGCCTGCTCAGGTTTTTTATATCTTATGGAATTGTCTATCAGGTTTTCAAAAACCGTCTTCAGGAGGGTCCGTGAAGCGAAGATCGAGGGAGGGTACATCCTGTCCTGAAAAGAGAAATCAGCGAAATCACTGTATTGGCTGACGAAGCCGGCAAGCATCTCCCTCAGGTCGACCTTGGCAAAGTCTATCAGCCCTGCTTCGCGCTCATCCGAAATCTTTTTGAAAATGTCTATATCAGCAAAGAGCTTGTCGAGATTGTCATCGATACGACTTCTGGCATCCTGCGGAAGTTCGGGAAGCAGGTCAATCCGGCGCTTTATCCGGCCAAGGTTATTTTTAAACTCATGCCCTATGGTGGCAGAAATGTAGCGAATAAACTCATTGCGCCGTGCAATCTCCTGATTCTTCAAAGAAAGCAATTCGTTTTCCCTCGCCCTTCGCTGTTTCTGCTGATACACAAAGGTAAGATAAATGCATAACGCGGCAAAAGAGCCGAGCATCACCAGGAACGCATAATTAGAAGCCTTGTTGGAGGCATCGAGTTGACCCTGCATCATCAAAATACGCTTCTCCACCGTGGCTTTTCCGGAAATGGCTGCCGGTTCTTTCCACGGCATCAGCACCGGTACAAGTCTGTCAAAGGGCTTTATGTAATGGTCAAGATAAACCATGCCCAGCAGAAGCCAGACAAACACCATCACCGCCAGAACTGAGATATACCTTACAACCCTGAAGACAATTGATACAGACATAATTTATTCTAACCCAATCTAATCAGTTATTTCCTGAAGGGCCTATGCAGTCCGGACCATGCGGGGATGGGAAGGCAGAAGTGGCTGGCATTACCGCTACGCTTATTAAATCTACCTCTATAATCCCTTCCGCCAACGCTCCCGTTTGCAATTCCTCACCGGCAAGTGAGGGTAATCCTAGACACAAATGTTTTTGTCTCAGGTGGAACTTAGATAGCTACCTTCTCTTCCAGGGCCTTCTGAACGAGTTGATTCAGGGATACGCCCATCTTTGTCGCCCTCTCTACGGCTTTCCTGTGAAGGTCTGAGGGTATCCTTACGTTGAAGCTGCCCTTGAACGGCTTCTGCGGCGCCCTGCCCATCTCCTTGCATGTTTCAAGGTAATCATCAACAGCTTCATGGAAGGCCTTCTTGAGCTCCTTAACGCTCGATCCTTCAAACATGATGAGGTCGTTTATTGCCTCTATTTTGCCATGAAAAACCTCGTCTTCTTCGCTGTAGCGGACAGTGCCGATATAGCCTTTATAAGTCATTGTATCGCCCATTTTATAGCCCCCTTGTCTCTCAACTGCTGTTCGATTTCTCTCAGGTAGCATTGTTTCATGATCTGTGAAGGGTGAGGCTTGTGGAATTTGATCATGTCGTCCAGTTTTGCATTATAGAACGTAACCCTTGAGCCTGATGTCTTACCCGTCTTAGCCTCTTCGTAACCGAAGCCCTTTAAAAGTCGGCTGAGTTCCTCAAATGTGAAATCCTTCGGCTTCGACAGGAACCGCTGTAACAGCTTTTCGGTTTTGCTCACAGATTTATCATAGCACGGAAGAAAGGATGTTGCAACTATTTATCAGTTGCTCGTTCTTTTATTCTGTCTCTCCTGGCAGTGTAGAGTGTTTTAGAAGATTTTTTTGCTGATTGCTCGTTGATGATATCCTGAGCCGATTCACAATTCTTCATAATTCTTTCGCCGTCTCTTCACATCAATTTGCTAACCTTTCTTTAACTAAACAGATAAAACCATATCAGAGGACCTCTCAGAGAGAAAGGATGCGCTGTCTGTCAACAATAGAAGTATTTGTTACTGGAATCTGGTTCCCGGTTTGGTCAGCGAAAAATTAAAGTAAGGAAGAGATGACCCCAAAGGGCGATATTAACCGGGGCAAAGGAGGAAATATGAGAAGATATGTCGGCTTAATTTTATCCATTATCCTGATTATCACTAGTTCTGGATGTTTTTGGGTGCATGACCGAAGAGGGTACGATGACCGCGACCACAGAGGTCACGACAGAGATGGACATGGTGACCACAGAGGATATGACGATCATCGTTAAGGCGATAGGAGGTCGATATTCATATGAGAAGGAATGACATCAATCACTGAGCAGCCTTTAAAGTTTGGCGGGAGCGTGTGGGAATCGAACCCACCCTTCCAGCTTTTGGCCGGAAACACCGGCTTTGAAGGCCGGGCGGGACACCAGAACCCGATGCACTCCCGATGATGATACAACATTGATATTACTGTATTTTACATGTTACTTCAAGCATAGAGCTGCACAGGTGTTTAGGCTGAAGACTGAAGGCTGAAGTATGTCAATCAGTAGGCGGCGTTTCGTCAGGCATCTCGAATGTCGGAATTTTCAGTGATCAAGAGTGTTTTGTTTCTTAAAACCTTCCACCTTCAGTCTAACCACCTTCGCAGTTACAATTTGTGACTGGTATTTTATTCTTTCTTCGCAAATCCAGGCTTATTGCCTGTTGCTGAGAACTCTCAAAAAAAAGGGGGGGATTGGAATCCCCCCTCTGTACTCGTAAATCTAGTCCAGCCTATTTATGCGCGGCTGCTTCAGCCCTTAATTTGGCTGACTCGTCTTTGATTTTCTGCAGGGTCTCCTTCATCGGCGCCCAGCCATACCAGTGCATATAGTCCGGGTTCATATGGAAC
>Ga0316616_100000451_pt1 | contig 13027 bp, 12 predicted proteins | sample OWC_Aug_M1_C1_D1_FD_207660 | JGI IMG/M metagenome (GOLD analysis project Ga0316616, IMG submission 207660) | Wetland soil microbial communities from Old Woman Creek delta, Ohio, United States - OWC_Aug_M1_C1_D1_B | ecosystem: Environmental > Terrestrial > Soil > Wetlands | place: USA: Ohio... | reverse complement strand
GTCCTGGCCGGCGTCGGTGTGGCCGCTTCTCGACGCTCACGACCCGGTCCGCCACGGCGGGACGGGGCGTGCCGTCGACTGGGAACTCGCCGCGCGCGCGGCCCGCACGCGGCCCATCGTTCTCGCGGGGGGACTCGACGCATCGAACATACGTGACGCAGTCGAACGGGTCCGCCCGTTTGCGGTCGACGTCTCGTCGGGCGTCGAGCGCGTCCCCGGGATCAAAGACGCCGACCGTCTTCGCGCATTCGTCGGAGCGGTCGCCGCGGCGGACGCCGCACAGGTGCCATGAACGCCAATACACGACTCCCCGGACCCGTCTTCGGCCGGCGCGACCCCGACGCCCGTGGCTACTTCGGCCCCTACGGCGGCCGCTTCGCGCCGGAAACGCTGATGGCGCCGCTCGACGAACTGCGCGACGCGTACTTCGCGCTGCGCCAGGACGCGGCATTCCGCGAGGAACTGGCGCGCCTGCTGGTCACCTACGCCGGCCGGCCGACGCCGCTCTACGAGGCGCGCCGGCTCTCGGCCGAGGCAGGCGGCGCGCGCATCTTCCTCAAGCGCGAAGACCTCACGCACACCGGCGCGCACAAGATCAACAACGCGCTGGGCCAGGCGCTCCTGGCCGCGCGAATGGGAAAGTCACGCGTCGTTGCCGAAACGGGCGCGGGCCAGCACGGCGTGGCCTCGGCGACGGCCTGCGCCCTGCTCGGCCTCCCGTGCGAGGTCTACATGGGCGCCGACGACATGGAACGGCAGGCGCTCAACGTCGTCCGGATGCGGCTGCTCGGCGCGACCGTCACCAGGGTCAGCGCCGGCAGCCGCACGCTGAAGGACGCCATCAACGAAGCCATGCGCGACTGGGTGACCAACTCGGCGACGACGCATTACCTGCTGGGGTCCGTGCTCGGGCCGCATCCCTATCCGCTGATGGTCCGCGAGTTCCAGTCCGTGATCGGCGCCGAGGCCCGCGTGCAGTTTGCCGATGCCGTCGGGGGCGCGCCCGATGTCGTCGTCGCCTCGGTTGGCGGAGGCAGCAATGCCATGGGGATCTTCGACGCGTTCATCGATCTGGCCGGGGTGCGGCTGGTCGGCGTGGAGGCGGGAGGCACCGGGCCCGCCCTCGGACAGCCCGCCGCCCGTTTCGCGGGCGGCGCGCCCGGCATCTTCCAGGGGACACACACCGCCGTGCTGCAGGGCGGCGACGGCAACATCGCGGGCACCCACTCCATCTCGGCGGGGCTCGACTACGCGGCCGTCGGACCCGAGCACGCCTGGCTTCGGGAACTCGGCCGCGCCGAGTACGTGAGCGCATCCGATGACGATGCGCTCGATGCGTTCAGCGCACTCTCCCGTCTGGAAGGCATTCTTCCGGCGCTCGAATCGGCGCACGCGGTGGCCTGGGCGCGCCGGCTTGCCGCCCGCCTCGGTCCCGGGAGCAGCATTCTCGTCAACCTCTCCGGCCGCGGCGACAAGGACGTGCAGACCGTCACCCGCCGGCTGGGCGTCGAAGAGGGGTGATCGCCATGTCGCGCATTGCTGAAGCGTTCGGTCGGATGCGCCTCGAGAGCCGGGTCGGACTCGTGACCTATGTGACGGCGGGCGACCCCTCGATCGAGCGGACCGCCGACATCCTGTGCGCCCTCGACCGCGCGGGTGCCGACGTGATCGAGGTCGGCGTGCCGTTCTCGGACCCGCTGGCCGACGGCCCGGTGATCCAGCGCGCCTGCGAGCGCGCGCTGGCGGCGGGCGCCACGCTCGACCGCATCCTCGGTCTTGTCGGAGAGGTCCGGCCGTTGCTGCGCGCGCCAATCGTGCTCTTCTCCTACGCCAATCCCATGTACCGGATGGGCTTCGAGAGGTTCGCGGCCCGGGCGGCGTCGGCCGGCGTCGACGGTGTGCTGGCGCTGGACATCCCGGTCGAGGAAGCCGGGCCGTTCCGCGACGCGCTGCTCGAGCAGGATCTGGACCCGATCTACCTGTTGAGCCCGACCACGGCGCCCGACCGCGCGCGCAGGGCCGGCGAACTCGGCCGGGGATTCCTGTACCTGATTTCCCGGGCGGGCGTCACCGGTGCACGAGAGAGTCTCGCCGCAGACCTGCCAGCCCTGGTCGGCCGCGTGAGGGAAATGTCCGCCCTTCCGCTGGCCGTCGGTTTCGGGCTCTCGCGGCCGGAGCATGTGCTCGCGGTCGGGGAGATCGCCGAGGCGGCTGTCGTCGGCAGCGCCCTGGTGTCGGTGATTGCCGACGCCGGCGACACGGCTGAACTGGTGCCCCGGGTCGAACAGTATGTCCGCTGGCTGCGCGGGGAGGGAGGCGCCGGCGGGTTGCGGGACCCGGCGAGGGGAGATACGCTGCAGTAAAGGGAGTACCGACGTGGTTGTAGTCATGCAGGAAGGCGCCTCGGCCGATGCGGTGGGCCGGGTCGTGGAGCGCCTGGAGATGATGGGGTTCGCCGTGCACCGGTCCACGGGCGCGAACCGTACCATCCTGGGCGTCGTGGGAACCGAGGCGCGGGGAGACCCGCGTCTGGTCGAGACCTACGAAGGCGTGCAGGAGGTCGTCCACATTTCCGAGCCCTACAAGCTGGCCAGCCGGGCCTTCAGGCCCAGCGGGACCGTGATCGTCGTCGGGGACGTCCGCATCGGCGGCGACGAGGTCGTGGTGATGGCCGGGCCGTGCTCGGCGGAGAGCGACGAACAGGTGCAGGCGACGGCAGCCGCCGTGAAACGCGCAGGCGCCAAGATCCTGCGCGGAGGGGCGTTCAAGCCGCGCAGTTCGCCGTACTCGTTCCAGGGGCTCGGCGAGGACGGCCTGCGGATGCTGCGCGATGCGGCCGGGTCCCACAACCTCAAGCTGGTGTCCGAGGTGATGGACCCGTCCCAGATCGACGTGGTCGATCGCTACGCGGACATCTTCCAGGTCGGCGCGCGCAACATGCAGAACTTCTCGCTCCTGCGGGAGCTCGGCCGGGCGCGCAAGCCGGTGCTGCTCAAGCGCGGCATCTCGGCGACGATCGAGGAGTGGCTGCTCTCCGCCGAATACGTGCTCGGCGGAGGGAACATGGACGTCATTCTCTGCGAGCGCGGGATCAGGACCTTCGAGACCTACACGCGCAACACCCTCGACATCTCCGCCATCCCCATCGTGAAGAAGCTGAGCCACCTGCCCATCTTCGTGGACCCCAGCCACGGGACGGGGAGGCGCGACAAGGTGGCGCCCATGGCGCGCGCGGCCGTGGCGGCCGGCGCCGACGGACTCATCATCGAGGTGCACGTCGATCCGGACCGTGCGCTCAGCGACGGCGCGCAGACGATGTTCCCGTCGCAGTTCGATCGCCTGATGGCCGAGCTGCGAATCATCGCCCCGGCAATCGGGCGCTCGATCTGCGTCGAGCCGGTGGCCCGGCGCGGGTGGGGCGTGCAGTGACCGGAGGCGGGACGCACCTTCCGGTCATCGACAACGATCGCGCGGCGGCGCAGACGCCGGGGTTCCAGCGAATCGCCATCGTCGGCCTCGGAGCCATCGGCGGATCGCTCGCGGCCGCGCTGCGGCGCGCCTGGCCGGCCGCGCTCCTCATCGGTGTCGACACCCCAGACGTCATCGAAACGGCGATACGGATGCATGCCGTCGATGTCGGGGCCGGCGACCTGATGATCGCCGGCGGGGCCGATCTCGTGGTGCTCGCCGGGGACGCGGACGAGAACGCCCGGGCGCTGCCGCACCTCGCGGACGCCCTCACCGGTGAGGCCGTCGTGCTGGCGGTGGGCGACGGTGCCGCCGTGGCCGCGCTCGCTTCCGTGCTGCCGGGCCGCCTCCCGCTCGTCGCGGGGCTTCCGGACGTCGAACTGCGCGGGCGCGGCATCCGCGCGTCCAGCGCCGACCTCTTCCGGGGACGGCGATGGGCGGTGACCCCGATCACCGCGCACGCCGGGACCGTCGAACGCATCCGCAGCCTCGTACGAGCCGTCGGCGCCGACCCGTCCGCCGTATAATCAGCGCATGCGAAAAGTCATCAGCGGCGCCCGAGAGGCGGCGGCGCTCATCCCTGACGGCGCGTCGGTGATGGTCGGCGGGTTCGGCCTCTGCGGCATCCCCGAGAACCTCATCGCCGCCCTCCGCGAGCAGGGCACGCGCAACCTCACGATTATCAGCAACAACGCCGGGGTGGACGGGTTTGGCCTGGGCGTGCTGCTCGAATCGAGGCAGGTGCGCAGGATCGTGGCGACCTACGTGGGCGAGAACCAGGAGTTCGAGCGGCAGTGCCTGAGCGGCGAGCTCGAAGTGGAACTCGTGCCGCAGGGCACGTTCGCGGAGCGCATCAGGGCCGGCGGCGCCGGCATCGGCGGCTTCTTCACGCCCACCGGGTACGGCACCATCGTGGCCGAAGGCAAGGAGACGCGGACCATCGACGGCGTGCCGCAGGTGCTCGAACGGCCGCTCAAGGCGGATTTCGCCCTGGTGAAGGCGTTTCGCGGAGACACGGAAGGCAACCTCGTGTACCGGAAGACCGCCCGGAACTTCAACCCGATGATGGCCACCGCGGCGCGCGTGACCATCGCGGAGGTCGAGCACCTGGTCGAGGCCGGAGCCATCGATCCCGATCACGTGCACACGCCGGGCATCTTCGTGCAGCACATCTTCCAGGGGTCCGGTTATCAGAGGCGGATAGAGCGGCGGACAACGCGCAAGGACTGAGCCCGGCTTTGGCGAGGAGCGAGACAGTGGACAAGCGTGAGCGGATCGTCCGGCGCGTGGCCCGGGAGCTTCGGGACGGGGACTACGTCAACCTCGGGATCGGGATGCCGACGCTCGTAGCGAACTTCGTCCCGCCCGGCGTGCACATCACGCTCCACTCCGAGAACGGCATGCTGGGCGTCGGACCCTATCCGCCCGAGTCCGCGGTCGATGCGGATCTCATCAATGCCGGCAAGGAGACGATTTCCGAGCTGCCCGGCAGCGCGTACTTCAGCAGCGCCGAGTCGTTCGGGATGGTCCGGGGCGGGCACATCGATCTCACCGTCCTCGGCGCGCTGCAGGTGGACGAGCGCGGCAACCTGGCCAACTGGATGATCCCCGGCAAGATGGTCAAGGGCATGGGCGGGGCGATGGACCTCGTCGCCGGCGCCCGGCGCGTCGTCATCGCGATGGAGCACACGACGCGCGAGGGATTGCCGAAGATTCTCCGCGCCTGCACACTGCCGCTCACCGGGGTCGGCGTCGTCGACCTCATCATCACCGAGATGGCGGTCATCGAGGTGACGCCGCAGGGCCTCCGCCTCAAGGAGATCGCGGAGGACACGACCGTCGAGGCCGTGCGAGCGGCCACCGAACCTCCGCTCGTTGCCGACGATCCGCTGCCGGTCTTCTGAGGCCGACATCTAGTGGCTCCGAGGCAGGCCGTGCGCGGGTCCGGGTGACGCGGTGAATCCGACAGACGCCAGGCTCGTCGAGCAGGCGCTCGCCGGATCCCAGGACGCCTACCGCCTTCTGCTCGAACGGCACAGCCGGCCCGTCTTCAACCTCGTCGCCCGCATGGTGCGCGAGGACGGCGTCGCCGAAGAACTCGCCCAGGACGCGTTCGTCAAGGCGTTCGCGGCGCTCCGGACGTTCGATCCCGCCTACAAGTTCTCGAACTGGATCCTCCGCATCGCCCACAACGTGGCCATCGACTACCTGCGCAAGTCGAGACTGCCGGTCGTGTCGATCGACGACGATGCATCGGGGCGCGACATGGCCGACGTGCTGGCGGATTCCCGGGAGCCCTCGGCCTTCGATCGGGCCGTGCAGCGGGATCTCAGGGACGACCTCGAGGCCGCCCTCGCCAGGCTGCGGCCGGAGTTCCGCCGGCTTGTCGTCATGCGCTATCTGGAGGACCTGTCCTACGAGGATATCGCGGAGGTCGTGGGCCTGCCCCTTGGGACGGTCAAGAGTCACCTCCACCGCGCGCGTGCCGCACTCGGCCGGCTGCTCTCGGACTCGGGGTGGGGCCCCGGGCCCCCGGGCCGCGAAGAATGACTGCAACCCGCGGCCGGGTCGGGCGCGTAGGAAGGACTGGACGGTCATGACGAGGAACGGGTATCCGGAGATTCGCGAGTGGCTGGAGGCAGAGGAGTCGGGGCGCGCCGACGAGGCCGACCTGCGTTTCCGGTCTGTCAGCCGGCGGCTTGAGCGTCGCGCGGTACCTGCGGGATTTGCCGACGCGGTGATCGCCAGAATCGGCGTGGCCCGGGCCGTCCAGGACGTCTATTCGAAACGGTGGGTCCGGGCGGCCGTCGCCGCCAGCGTGCTGCTGGTTGGCGGAGTGGCGGCGCTGGTGCCCTGGCACGTCTGGCTCGATGGAGTGCTGGCCTCCGTGCAGGTCGTGGCGTGGAGCCTCGGCCGGCTGGCGGTGGGCGGGCAGGCCTGGCTCTCCAGCGGGTTCGCGCTGTGGAACGGGTTGGCTGAAGCCGCAGCCGTCGTCGGACGGCAGCTGGCGGGACCAGTCCCGCTTGTGTTGCTGGCCCTGAATCTCGCCGTCGCCTGGTGCGCGCTTGGCGCGTTGCGCAGGCTGATGGCGCCGCAGGAGAACTGACATGCGCACATCTGTCATTGCCCTCGCATTCCTGGCGGCGGCCGCTATCGGGCCTGGTCCCTCAGCCGCGGCTGCGCAGACTGGTGACGCCGCGCGCGCCGGGGCGGCTGCAAGGCCCGAGCTGCAGCAGCTGCGAGAGCGGGCCGAGCGGCGCTTCCAGGTGATCGAGGTTCGCAGCGGCATGCTGCTGATCCCGAAGGCCGAGCGGGCTCCAGTCAGGAGCATCGACCTCAATGAAGGCCAGGTCGCGGTGGATGGGGTGCCGCTCACGGGACGCGAACTCCGTGACCGGCTCGGTGACGACGCGGACCTGGTGGCGCAGCTGTCGTTCCTCGATGCGGCCGGGCGGAGGGCGTTCTTCGCAGTCGCGCCTCCAGCCCCGCCGGCGCCTCCGGCCGCCCCCGCCCCTCCCGCTGCGCCAGCTCTCCGCGAGGCTCCGGCCGAGCCGCCGGCCGTCACGGATGAAGGGTGGAGCGAGGTGGCCCGGTACCGGCACGGCGGAGCCCGGGTTCGTTTCGGCGGTGACGTGACGGTGGCCGAGGACGAGGCGATTGGCGACGACGTGGTCGCGATCCTCGGGTCGGCGCACATCAACGGACGAGTGGACGGAAACGTCGTCGCTGTTGCAGGGTCGGTCCACCTCGGGCCGAAGGCGAACGTGAGAGGGGATGTCACCGCCGTCGGAGGCACCGTCGAGCGCGCCGACGGAAACGTCGTGGCCGGGCAGATCAACGAGGTCCGGGTCGGCCGCCCGAAGTTCGGGCCGTTCGCGAACTTCCGCCCGTGGGCCGACTGGAATTGGCTCGGCGACACCGTTCGCAATCCCTTCGGAGGGTCGTTCGACCTCGTGGCGACGCTTGTCAGGGTCGGGCTCGTCGGCCTGCTGGCCGCCCTGATGATCGCCGTCCTGCCCTCGTCGGTCAGGCGCGTGGCAGACCGGGTGTCGGCCGAGCCGTGGCGGGCAGGCTTGGTCGGCCTGGCGGCCCAGCTGCTCTTCGTGCCCCTGCTCGTCATCACCATCGTCGTGCTCGCCGTGTCCATCATCGGGATTCCGCTGCTCCTGCTGGTCCCGTTCGGTCTGATCTTCGTCGCCGTGGCCCTCGTGATGGGATTTGCGGGCGCGAGCTGCGCCATCGGGCGGTGGATTGGCAGCCGGGCAGGCAGCGGGATGCAGGGGCTGCTGGCGTCGCTCGTCGTGGGTCTCGCGGTGGTGTTTTCCCTCACGATCATCGCCAGGTTCCTCGGGCTGGCCGGACTCCCGGTCGGCTTCGTGGTCGGCGGAGTGCTCGCCATCGGGTTCCTGGTGGAGTACGTGGCCTGGACTGTCGGGCTGGGAGGCGTGCTGCTCAGCCGCCTCGGTCGCCGGGAAGCGCCGGCGGCCGTCCCGTCGATTCCCGTCTAGCTGCCGTTGGGGTCAGACCCGGGTCTGACCCCAGTCCAGGCGGGGTCAGATCCGGATCTGACCCCGTCATCGGGCATAATTGAGGGATGCGCTACTCGGAACAGTCGCTTCCCGTAGGTGTGGTGTCGGCGCCGGTGGCCTCTCTCGAGGCCGACGTGCTGGTGGTGGTCGCGTTCGAAGGCGAGGAACCGGCGCTGGCCGCCCTCGACGGTGAGGCGCGGGAGCGCGTGGCGGCGGCCGTCGCGGGCCGCGAGTTCACCGGGAAGCCCGGGACGATATTCATCACGCCGTGCTCCGCGCCGGACTGGCGCCCGGCCCGGCTCATGCTCGTCGGGGCCGGGAACCGCAGCCGCGTCGAGACCGCCGAGATTCGCCGCGCGGCGGCGACCGCCGCGCTGGCCTCGCGGGAGCGGCGGTGGCGCCGCCTGGTGTTCGTGCTGCCCGCCGTGCTGCCGCCGGCCGACGAGGCGCAGGCGGCCGCAGAAGGCCTGACGCTCGCGGCGCATTACAGCGGGATCTACAAGAGCGACGCGGAGGCCAGGCCGGTCGCCATCGAAAGCCTGATCGCGATTCCCGGGCAGACCGGGACAGACGCGTGCGCGTCGGCCGAGCGGGCCGCCGCCCGAGGGTACATCCTCGCCGCGTGCAGCAACCTCGCGCGCGCGCTCGCCAACGAGCCGGCCAACGTCCTGACGCCGCGCGCCTTCGCCGAGATCGCGGCGCAGGTGGGGACGGAGTCGGGACTGAAGACGGACGTCCTCGACGAGGACCGCCTGGCCGGACTCAACATGGGCCTGCTCCTGGGCGTGGCTCGCGGCAGCGCGGAGCGCCCGCGCATGGTCGTGCTGCGCTACGAACCCGCCCGGCCGGCCACATCGGCGGTCCTGGGGCTCGTGGGCAAGGGCGTGACCTTCGATACCGGCGGCATCTCCATCAAGCCGTCCGACCGCATGCACCTGATGAAGTCCGACATGTCGGGCGGAGCGGCGGTCGTGGCGGCCATGAAGGCCGTCGCTGCGCTCAAGCCGGACGTGGCGGTGGTGGGGGTCGTGCCGCTGGTCGAGAACATGCCGGGCGGCCGCGCCATGCGGCCCGGCGACGTGGTGCGGAGCGCGGAAGGCAAGACGGTGGAGGTGCTCGACACGGATGCCGAGGGGCGCCTCATCCTCGCCGATGCGCTCTGGTACGCGCGCCAGCTCGGTGCGACGCACCTGGTCGACGTTGCGACGCTCACGGGCGCCATCGGCATCGCGCTCGGCCGCACGACCACCGGGCTGTTCGGAACCCCGGATGAGTGGGTCGCGCTGGTGGGGCGGACCGCCAACCGCGCTGGCGATCGCGCGTGGGCGCTGCCGCTTTTCGAGGACTACCGCGAACAGCTCCGCAGCGACATCGCCGACCTGGCGAACATCGGCGGCAGGCCTGCCGGCTCCATCACGGCCGCGCTCTTCCTGAAGGAATTCACCGGCGGCTTGCCGTGGGTGCACCTCGACATCGCGTGGACCGCCTGGGCGGAGGAGGCACAACCGTGGCAGCCCAAAGGGCCAACTGGCGTCGCCGTCAGGACCCTGGCGGAACTGGCGTGCACGTTCGCGGAATGGCCTGCGCTCCCGCCGTCGTAGCGCCTGGCGGCGCCTCGGTCCAGCCGGCCGCAGCTTACTTGGAGGGAGAGGAGAGATCGAGCGACGTGTGGTCGGTCGAACCGTCCTCTCCTGACCGCGCAACCTTCCAGCGCGAGTAGGCGATGAGCAGAATGCCGACGACGCCGCCGAGGACGAACGAGCCGGCGACGATCACCCCTGTCAGGCCGAGGGCATCGACGAGCACGTCCACGACCGTGACCTGGGGCGTCGGGTCGGACACGACCTTCACGATGATCGGCGTGACGGGCTGCATCCCAAACATGGACCTGCCGCTATTGTAGTCCCGCCGGGAACTGGCCGCTCGCCTGCGGCGATCCATCTGCGGTGTCGGTGGACGCCCGCTTCAGGGTGCGCAGGTACCGGCGGATGCCGTCGAGCAGCGCCTCTGCAATGCGCTGGCGGTAGGCGCCGGTGCCGAGCAGGCGCCCCTCTTGTTTGTGCGAGAGGAACGACACCTCGACGAGGACGCTCGGCATCGAGGCCCCCACCAGCACGACAAACGGCGCCTGCTTCACGCCGAGGTCCTTGATCTGCTGGTTCGAGGGGCGGAGCTTGCGCACCATCGCCGTCTGGATGTGGCGGGCCAGGTCGCGCGATTCGTCGAGCTTGCTGTTCAGCGCGATCTGCTTCACCAGATCGTTGAGATGGCTCATCGTCAGCGTCGACGAGGCGTTCTCGCGGGCTGCGACCGCCGCGGCGTCCGGCGTCGAGGCGAAGTTCAGCAGGTAGCTCTCGACGCCCCGGGCACTGCGGTTGCGGCTCGCATTGGCGTGAATCGACAGGAAGAGGTCGGCGCCTTCGCGGTTCGCGATGACCGTGCGTTCCTGCAGCGCCACGTACTCGTCCGTGCGCCGGGTCAGCACGACCTCAACGCCGGGTTCCTTCGCGAGGAGTCTCTCGAGCCGAAGCGCGATATCGAGGGTCAGGTCCGCCTCGGTGTAGCCCGGGCCTTGTGCGCCGGGATCACGGCCGCCGTGGCCCGCATCGATGACGATGCGCCCCACGCGAAGGCCCAGCTGCCTGGCCATGGAGAAGCCGCCGCGGCCGTTGGCTGAAGGCGCCGCAGGCACCGGGGCATCCACGGGAGGCGCGGGGACCGATGCAGGTCGCGTCGCCGCGCTGGAGGCCGCCTCCGGCGCAGGGGCTGCCGCAGGGCTCTGCGACGGGCGCTCGACGGCCGCGGGGGGAGCCGCTGCCGTGGCGCCGCCCGCGGCGGCCTCGCGGCCGCACGTCACCACCAGGCGGTACGGGGCGGGCGCCAGCTGCGCCACGCAACGTGCATCATCGGCCGTGTCCATGACCACGCGCGTCAGGCTGTTGGGGTGGCGGCCGATGCGCACCTGCCGGACCGGTCCGGTGTCGAATGCCAGCGTGGCGTCACGCAGGGCGTCCGGCGTGCGTGTTTTCGGCAGGTCGAAGAACACCCGGCTCGGGTTGTAGAGCCGTTCCTCCCGGAACTGCACCGGGCCCTCCAACTCGATCTCCACGACTGCCGTGGTGGGTGTCGCGCGGCGGCGCACGTCACGCACGAGGACCAACTCCGTGCTGCCCGCGGGAACCGGGTCCGCCGGCCGTGCCGCCGCCGTCGCAGCGGCGAGCGCGGTGACGCGGGCCCGTTCGGCCTTGACGCGAGACACGAAGGGGCTCGTCGGATACTCGGTGCCCAGCGATGCGAGCAACTGCAGCGCCGTCTGGCGGTCGCGCTCGTCGCCGTGGCGGACGAACGCATCGGCTGACAGCTGGGCCGCGAGCCAGATCGCGTTGTCGCAGTAGCCGCTCTTGGGGAACCGCAGCACGACCTGGCGGTAGGCGGCGACCACCTGGCGCATCGCATCCCGGGTCGGTGGCGGCTCGGGCGGCGATGCGTCGAGGGCCGCGCGAACGACCCGCTCGCGAGCCTGGGCCGACTCGTACAGGCCCTTCGCGGTCGGCTGCGGGTCCGCGGCCGCACGGGCCGCCGCCTGCCAGGCGACGGCCAGGGCGAGCGCCGCCACGAGCACGGCGGGAAACGCCGCGCGCGGTCGCCGGTGACGGTGCAACCAAAGCCGTGTCATTGCGCTACCGCAGCTGCTGATCCACTTCCTCGAAGTAGCCTTTGTCGACCAGGACCTCTCGCGGCTTGCCTCCCATGGCCGCCGACACGATGCCCTCGGCCTCCATCATGTCGACCAGGCGCGCCGCGCGGCTGAACCCCACCCGAAGCCGGCGCTGCAGGTACGAGATCGACGCCTGGCCGGTCGACACCACCAGTCGGGCGGCTTCGTCGTACAGGTCGTCTTTCTCGAACTCGACCGCATCCGGGCCCTTCTCCTCGGCCGTGATCGACTCGTCGTACACGGGCTTGCCCTGCTTGCGCAGGAACGCCGCGAGGCGCGCCGTCTCCTGTTCGGAGATGTACGGACCGTGCACGCGCACGAGCCGCGAGGACGCAGGCGGCAGAAACAGCATGTCACCCTTCCCGAGGAGCTGCTCGGCGCCATTGCCGTCCAGGATCGTGCGCGAGTCCACCTTCGACGACACCCGGAACGAGATCCGGGCGGGGAGGTTGGCCTTGATGAGGCCGGTGATGACGTCCACCGAAGGCCGCTGCGTGGCCAGCAGCAGATGAATCCCGATTGCGCGGGCCATCTGGGCCAGGCGCGCGACGGACTCTTCAACCTCGTTGCGCGCCACCATCATGAGGTCGGCCAGCTCGTCGATCACGACGATGATGTACGGGAGCGGCTTCGGCAGCGGCTCGTCCGAGTTCGCCGGCCGCTCGAGGGCCGCCGCCCGGATGTTGCGGTTGTACTGATCGATGTTGCGCACGCCCTCCGCGGCCAGCGTCTTGTAGCGCTCCTCCATCTCCCGGACGGCCCAGGTGAGGGCGTTGGCCGCCTGTTTCGGGTCGACCACCACCGGCGTCAGCAGGTGCGGGATCTCCTCGTACATCCCGAGCTCGAGGCGCTTGGGATCGATCATGATCAAGCGGACCTCCTCCGGCGTCGCCCGGAAGAGGATGCTCGTCAGCATCGCGTTGAGCGCCACCGACTTGCCGGTGCCGGTCGCGCCGGCGATGAGCAGGTGCGGCATCGAGGCGAGGTCCCCGAGGAACGGCTCTCCGTGAATCGTCTTGCCCATGGCGACGGTGAGTTTCGACGGCGCCGCCTGATACGCCTCCGACTCCAGGAGCTCCCTCAACGAGATCGGCTCCCGGTGCTGGTTGGGGATCTGGATGCCGACGGTCGACTTCCCGGGCGTGCGTTCGATGAGCACCGACTCGGCCCGCATCGCCAGCGACAGGTCGTCGGCCAGGCTCGTGATCTTGCTGTACTTGACGCCGGCTTCGGGCTTGAACTCGAACGTGGTGACGACGGGACCGGGGTGGATCTGGACCACCGAACCGGCCACGGCGAACTCGCGGCACTT
>Ga0316616_100000450_pt1 | contig 13028 bp, 10 predicted proteins | sample OWC_Aug_M1_C1_D1_FD_207660 | JGI IMG/M metagenome (GOLD analysis project Ga0316616, IMG submission 207660) | Wetland soil microbial communities from Old Woman Creek delta, Ohio, United States - OWC_Aug_M1_C1_D1_B | ecosystem: Environmental > Terrestrial > Soil > Wetlands | place: USA: Ohio... | reverse complement strand
CTTCTATATGAACTATATGGGCTACATCGACCCCAAGGTCGTCTTCGCCCTCCATGACATCTCGATCATCACCATCATGGTCGTCATGGTCGGCGGCGTGGCGACGTTCTGGGGGCCGGTCGTGGGCGCCATCATCATGGTGCTGCTCGCCGAGATGATCCGTTCCCTGCCCAAGCTCGGCACGGCCCACCATACCTTCTTCGGCATCCTGCTGATCGTCATCATCATCTACCTGCCGAACGGCATCGTGGGGGATTTTGCCAAGATCAGGAAGCTCTTCGGGCCGCGGGGGGCGAAGACATGAGCCTGCTCCAGGTCAAGAAGGTCTCCCGCTTCTTCGGCGGGCTCGCGGCCGTGAAAGACGTCTCCTTCGAGATCCGGAAGGGCGAGATCCTCGGCCTCATCGGCCCGAACGGCGCAGGCAAGACCACGCTCTTCAATGTGGTGAACGGGTTCTATGCTCCGTCGCGCGGAGAGGTGCTCTTCAAGGGCGAGCGCATCTCGGGCCTCAAGCCCCACCAGATCTGCCAGCGCGGCATGGCCCGGACCTTCCAGGTCGTGAAGCCGCTGCAGCGGATGAGCGTGCTGGACAACGTGATCGCCTCGGCGTTCCTTCGGGCGAAGGACCGGAAGCATGCCGATGAGATCGCCCTCGAGACCCTCGCATTCACCGGCTTGACGGCGGACCGCGATGTGATCTCCAAGGGGCTCCCGCTCGGCAAGCGCAAGCGCCTCGAGATCGCCCGGGCGCTTGCCACGCAGCCCAAGCTCCTGCTGCTCGACGAGTCCTTCGCGGGCCTGAACCCGTCGGAGCTCGACGAATCCATCGGCATCATCCGGAAGATCAAGGAGCGGGGCGTCACGATCATGATCATCGAGCACCACATGAAGGTCATCATGTCCATTTCGGACCGCATCGTGGTCCTGAGCTACGGTGAGAAGCTGGCCGAAGGGACCCCCGCCGAGATCGGAAGGAACCCGCAGGTCATCGAGGCTTACCTGGGAGAGGCGCAGAGTGCTTGAGGTCCGCAATATCGATGTTTTCTACGGCGACGTCCAGGTCATCTGGGACATCTCGTTCGACGTGAAGCAGGGAGAGGTGGTCGCGCTCATCGGCGCAAACGGCGCCGGCAAGTCCACGACGCTCAAGACCGTGTCGGGCCTCCTGCGGCCGCGAAAAGGGTCGGTTTCGTTCAACGGCGAGGACCTCGCTTCCGTCGAGGCCTATCATCGCATCGACCGCGGCATGGCCCTCTGTCCCGAAGCGCGCAGGCTCTTCGTGGAAATGACGGTCGAGGAGAACCTGGACATGGGCTCGCTTCGCGGCGAGGCGAAGCAGAAGCGGGAACAGTCCAAGGAGATGGTATTCTCCCTGTTCCCGCGCCTCAAAGAGCGCCGCGGCCAGCTGGCCGGAACGCTCTCGGGCGGAGAACAGCAGATGGTGGCCGTCGGCAGGGGCCTCATGTCGCTCCCGAAACTCCTGATGTTCGACGAGCCGTCCCTCGGCCTCGCGCCCATCCTGGTGCGCGAGATCTTCGACGTGATCAAAAAGATCCGCCAGGAAGGCACCACGGTCCTGATCGTGGAGCAGAACGTGAAGCAGACCCTGGCCATCGCGGACCGGGCCTACGTGCTGGAGCACGGGAAGGTCTCGATGCAGGGCGCGGGCAGGGACCTCTTGAACGACCCGCACGTCAAGGCAGCGTATCTGGGAATGTAATGAAGCGCGAAGGAAGGAAGGATGGTAGGAACGTACGAGGGTAAGAAAAGCCGATCCGCTTTCCTTCCTACCTTCTTCCCTTCTTACCTTCGTGACTTACTGGAGGTTCGCCATGTTCGTATCTGACTGGATGACGAAAAAAGTGATCACCGTCGGCCCGGACGACTATCTTTCCGACGCCATCACCCTGATGAAGGAAAAGAACATCAAGCACCTGCCGGTGGTGAAGGGCGGCCGCCTCAGGGGCATCATCTCCGACCGGGACATCAAGGAGTATACTCCGTCCAAGGCCACCTGCCTCGATGTCTATGAGCTCCATTACCTTCTCGCAAAGACGAAGATCAAGGATCTTATGATCGCTAAGGTCATCACCACGTCCCCGGATACGCCCGTGGAGGAAGCTGCCATGGTCCTTCTGGACCGGAACATCGACTGCCTCCCTGTGCTTGATGGCGGCAGCCTCGTGGGGATCATCTCCGACCGGGACATCTTCCACGCGCTTGTGGACATCACCGGCGTGCGCCACGGCGGCCACCGCATCTGCGTGACCATCGAAGACCGGCCCGGTTCCATCCGCGAGGTTGCGGACATCATCCGGAAACACGGCTTCCATCTGCAGGGGATCCTGACGTCCTACGAAGGGGTCAGGGAAGGATACCGAAAGGTCATGATCAGGACGACCGAGATGGGGGATTTCAGGGGACTGCGGGAAGATCTGCTGGAAAACTACCGGAACGTCCAGATCACGAAAGGGTGATCGGGCGGTCTCTCTTATCTCGGTTCACCGCCCCGGCGACCCTTTGCTCCTTCTTTTTTTCGCCGTGCATGTTTTGAGCCTCGCCATGAGCTGATCGCAGGGCAGCGTGTTCAGCACATCCTTCTTTTCCGCCCATCCCCTCCTTGCCATCGAGACCCCGTAGGACATGAAATCGAACTGCGTCGTCACATGGGCATCGGTGCTGATCACGAGCGGCACGCCGTACTCTTTCGCCAGCCTGATATGCACGTCGTTCAGGTCCAGCCGGAGCGGATAGGAGTTCACTTCCATGGCCACCCCGTACCTGCCCGCTTCCCTGAATACCGCGTCCATGTCCGCGTCGTAGGCGTCCCGCTCCCCGATCAGCCTGCCCGTGGGGTGGGCGATCACGCTCACGCAGGGATGCCGCACGGCGGCAAGGAGCCGCTTCGTGATCTGGTCGCGGGACTGTTTGAAGCCGGAGTGGATCGAGGCCACGACGATATCGAGCGGAGCAAGCGCGGCATCGGGCAGATCCAGACTTCCGTCGCTCCGGATGTCCACCTCGCTCCCCTTCAATATCCTGAAGCCCCGCAGGCTCGCGTTCGCCTTGTCGATAAGCGTCATCTCGTCGGCAAGCCTCTTCTCATCCAGGCCGTGGGCGACGCCGAGCCCCTTGGTGTGGTCGGTGATGGCGATATACCGGTAACCCTTCCGTTTCGCTGCCTGGACGAGGGTGTCAAGGTCGTGGCTCCCGTCGGACCATTTGGTATGGACATGGAGGTCGCCCTTGACATCCTGGAGCTCGATCAGGACCGGCAGCGTTCCCTGCTGCGCCGCCTCGATCTCGCCCGTGTCCTCCCGGATCTCCGGCGGGATCCAGGGGAGCTTGAGCGCCCGGTAGATGTCCTCCTCGCTCCGCCCGCCGATCCGCTTCTCTCCCGGCCCCCGGAAGACGCCGTATTCGTTGATCTTGAGGCCGACCTTGACCGCCATCTCACGGAGCTTGATGTTGTGCTGCTTGCTGCCCGTGAAGTACTGGAGCGCCGCGCCGAACGAGTCCTCTTCCACGACGCGCAGGTCGACCTGGACGCCGTCGTCGGTGATGATCGATGATTTGGTCTCGCCCTGCGCCAATACCCTGCTCACGTGCGGCAGGCGCACGAAGGCGTCCATCACGGCAGCCGGTTTCTTCGATGTCGTCAGGACGTCGACGTCCCCGATCGTGTCCCTGCACCGCCTGATGCTGCCGGCGACCTCGATCCGGTCGACGGGCGCAGCATCGCGCATACGCCGGACAATATCCTCCGCCAGAGGCAGGATGCGGCCGAGCGGACGCCGTTCCGTTCCGCGCCTGACCTGCTCGATGCCCTTCCGTATGTTCTCGATGGTCTTGGCCTGAATGCCGGCCATGCCCTCGAGCCTCCCGGCCCGCACAGCCCCGTCCAGCTCGTCCACGCTCTTCACCTTGAGCTTATCGTAGAACAGCTTGACCTTCTTCGGTCCCAGTCCCGGAACGCGTAGCAGATCGAGCACGCCCGCGGGAATGTCCTGTTTCAGCTCTTCATGCTTTGCGATCTTACCGGTCTCAAGATATTCCCGGACCTTCCCGGCAAGGTCCTTGCCGATCCCCGGGATCGCCTCCAGCTCCTCCTGCGAGAGCGCGGAAACATCCCGGGACAGGCTGTCAAGGTTCTGCGCGGCCCGGCGATAGGCCCGGATACGGAAGATGTTCTCGCCCTTGAGCTCCAGAAGCTCGGCGATCTCGCTGAAGATCTTCGCGATCTGCTGGTTCTTCATGATGGATCCCTCTCTTGCCACGGGACGCTGAGGACGCTGCAGAACAGGCAGCTTCGGCGTAGACTACTTGTACCGTGTGTCCTCTGAGAACCTGTTAGACGTCACCCTTGCCGATCCCCGCATAATGAAAAGGCCGGGACATCTGCCCGGCCTTGCTTTCCCTGCGTCAACCTGTCCCCGTGTCTCCGCGTCTGATGATTTCCTATGCCGCCTTCTTCTCCTGCCGCACGATGAACTTCTTCTCGAGGACCGCGAGCTTATCCATGATACCCGTGTATTCCAGCTCGTTCATGGGCAGCATGGCTGCGCCGAAGAACCCCTGCTTCCGCATGTCCATGGCCTTATCGGCCACGTGGTCCCGCACCCGGTCCCAGAAGGGATGGTCGAAGGCGTCCACCGGGCCGGTGAGCTTCCCGTCGCGGATGCTGAAGGCCGCGCAGCTCACCACCGGCGGTCCGTCGAAGTAGCTGATCGTGGAGTTCAGCTTCACCGGCATGATCGGCATGTTGTGCGACCCCCGCATGCAGCCCGCGACAAAGTGGCCGATCGCGAAGGGCTGCAGGACCTCGCCGGTCGCCGGGAAATCCATCTGGCTCCGGACGAGCATCACCGGGTCGTCCTTGCCCGTATATTTCCCCGCGATGTTATGGAGCCGCGAGGTCGCCACGGACGCGGCCTGCGTGCCAGCCGCGCGCGACCAGATGGACTCGACCACGAACCGCTCCGCGTCCCGGAGCAGCGTGGCAATGTCATAGAGGTCCTCCGGGGCCTTCAGCTCGATGATCCGGTCGCCTTCCGTGTTGTTCACATCCATGATCACGAACGTGAAGCCCTTCGCCATCTTGGGTGACAGCATCAGGCCCGGCGTGTTCATGGCGTCGCCGAAGGCGAGGTAGAGCGGCAGGTTGTAGGCGCCGGGGTCGGTCTTGTCTGCGGCAAAGAACAGGAACGGTTCGCCCGGCCGCTCCTCGAACTCCATCTCCGTGACCGCCGGACCCATGCCGTGGACGTTCCCGGAGAACGCGTCCTTCAGAAGATCCTGTCCCGCGCCGTAGAGCCCCTGGGACTTCGCCACGGCCGTTCCCGCGAGGAACGCCTCCCAGGCCAGCTTGTGGACCTGGGCATTGTCCACGCCTCCGGTGTGGGTCATCAGTATGGCCACGTCGTCCCCGGTGAAACTCACGTAGTTGTCAATGAGCAGGTCACTCCCTTGCATCCGCACGTGCTGCCTTACGGTCTCCAGGAGCTTTTCCGACGGGGCGATATGTCCTCCCACGGACCCGATGTCGGCCTTGATCACGCTTACCGTTATCTTCATGGCCTCCTCCTCTCCGCGAATAGTTGCGACGCCTTGAAACTGTCAACAGTGACCCTCTTGCTACCTAAATCATAGCACCTCTTCGGCGGATGTGGCGGATGTCTCGCGGACAGGCAATTCGAGGAGGATGTTATTCGGGGTCAATCGGCGAGTTGTGGGGAATCGGGTGATCTTCCGGAGTATCTTGAAGGTGCAGATGATGAGTTCCTTTTCTCCAGAGCGGCCAAAGCCCGTGTAGCGTATCAGAGGCGTAGGTCCCGCCCGATGTGACTCTGGTGCTGCTGCCGTTACAGTGACAGCCGCGGTTCTGGTTCTGGAGCGTACCGGTTGCGAGCGTAGCAGGGAGGTCGTCAATAAATGTCTTCTGAATACTGACGCTCTGCGGCTCATGCGCCAAGTTTTATCTTGTTTCCGGAGCACCGAATACGTTAGAATATTCAAACTTGAGCATAACGTTCTTTTATCTGGCTCAGGGTGCTATCGGGCGAAAAGTATCACTCATCCGGCAGGCAACCATCTGGGAATTTCCCCTTAGGCAAAATAACCGCAGAGCACATTGATATGGCTGAACGTGGAGGAGTGTGATCAAATGCATGCAGACAGGAAGAATGTTCTTTCAAGAATTAATCCCCATGACTTCGTAGTTGATATTGGCGGATGGTTTAAGCCCCTTAAGAGGGCAAACAAGATAATTGACATTCTTCCCTACGAAACAAGAGCGCTACATAATGCTATTGGTGATGCTGATGAGAAAGAGTCTTATTCAAAAAACGATTGGATAGTAAGGGATTTGTGTGACAGAACACCGTTCCCTTTTAAAGACAAGGAAGTAGATTTTGTGTTTTGCTCCCATACACTGGAAGATATTCGAGACCCGATCTGGGTATGCAGTGAAATCGTCAGGATCGGCAAACGAGGATATATCGAGGTACCATCAAGGGCACTCGAAACTACCAGAGGAATAGAAAAATGGCAATATACGGGGTTCTATCACCATCGATGGCTGATTGAGAAGGATAATGAGGGGACCCTGGTTTTTACCTATAAAACTCCGGCGCTAGTAAAATACCCAAAATATCATCTCAACCTGTATGTATCTTCATCTGTTGTAAGTTTCTTTTGGGAAGACTCGTTCAACTATAAAGAAAACATCATCATTGACAAACAAGATGTATTTAACGACCTGGAGAAGTTCGTAAAATCGGAAAAGCAGAAAATGAATTTTGGAGAAAGAATTTTAGATGTATCACTCTCTTTTATCCCTGCCCTGTTATTGACGTTGATCTTCAGTCCGAATGCACGCCGACGGAAAATGGGCCTGTAAGATTCTCGGGAAATGGTCTCTCGGATTAAAATGCACGCATCCTGACTTCAAATGAGATCGTTAACCGATCGGCAGCCAGCTTTTAGCCTCGGAACCACGGCGACACGGAAATTCTTTGATCCTCGCCGGAGGTATAGGTTCAGCTTTCTGAATTTTCTTTCTGGAGAGCAGCCTATGGCTCTTTGTCAGAACGCATTTCTCCCCGTTCCTGTCGAGTTCCTCTCTCTGGAAGAGATCTTCTCCCAAGTCATACTGCTTTGTCCGAGCGGCACATGGGGCCAGACTTGAATCTGAAGTCATTTCGACTTCGTCCCTAACCTCTTTCCGACACCAGTAACATGCCAAAGACCTTCTCCCCGCTTTTCGCATACTGCGTCACCACCGTCCCCGTCTCCCGGCTCAGGTCTTGCGACTTGACATGTACCATTCCCCCTTTACGACCCTATCGACCGAGGAATAATACGTCCCTCATTCCTTTCCTTCTTCGGCGCTTCTTCGTCACAAACGGCCGCTATCGGATTCAAGTGGTCCACGGCATCACCGTTGTCGCATCATCGTCGGAATTTTACGTGTCTCTGCGTTATGAATGATGTGTAAACTTCCAGAGGGTCTCGAAATTGCAGATGATGACATCGGGCTCGCCCGATTGGTCCTTTATGATCGAGCCCCTCGCGTCAAGGGCCAGCAGCAGATCATTGGCCTTCAGCAGGGAGCCGTCGTATCCCGCTGTACGTAGCCGTTGAACGACCTTCTCCAGATAGGCCCTGCATTGTGATTCACTGATGATTTTCCTGCGGACAGCCCGGGCCAGATCAACGGGGGTGTAGAGCGCGTCCTCGTGCTTCGACACCCATTCATCCGGTCCGTTGTAATAGCCCCGGATGGTGATGTAGTTGTGCTTTTCCTCCAGAACGGGACTGCCCTCGCTGTCCAGGAGCTCGCAGTGGGTCTCGTACTTCCTGCAATCCACGGAACGCTCAAGCTTTGCGCTGCCGGTCGAGTAGATCGCCCGCACATAGACCGCGTGGATGCCCTGCTCGTTGAGCTGCTGGGACAGGGAGAACTCCTCGAAGGGGCTGTTGATCCCGTACTGTCGTATCTTCTCGATCTCCTCGGCGCTGTATTTCTTGTCCGATGGGATCTCCCCGACGCGGGACGTTTCCCATACCAGGTGAATGTTGTCCTTGGTGACCGTGTAATACACCTCGTTCGCGTCGGACAGGCTGAGCGACGGCGTCGTCCTCCAGCGCTCCGGCAGGAAATAGTCGAAGAGCCGGGCGTTCCGGCCGACGACCCACATGCGGCCGCCGGTGCTTTCGGCGCGGCCGAAGATGTAGGGCACGCCCAGGATCTCCGTTCGGGTCAGATATGAGGGGAGCGGCGTAGGACTGAGGCGGTCCCGCATGTCGTCAAGGTAGGAGTGGCGCCTCGAGGCCTTGACGCGGTCCTCGTGCTCGGGCGTCCTGAAGAGCAGCTCGTAATCGATGACCGAGTATTTTCCGACGTTCAGCAGATGATAGACCTGGTCCACCTGCTTCTGCGCGGCGTCGAGGTCCCCGTTCCCGCCCAGCTGCTCGATCCGGACGCAGTCATCAGCGTCGATGATGACGTGCTCGGGCTTCATGTCCGCCATATGGTACCCTTTGGTGCTCAGGTCGTCGAAGGCCTTCTTCTGCATGGCCTTCAGATGGTGGACGATGTCGGGGAGCTCGAGCTTGGTCTGCTCGAAGATCTCGATGAGGTTCTTGCCCTGGATCCACTCGTAGATCAGCTTGTACTGCTTGAGGATGTCAAGGGCGATGCCGGGATGGCGCGCGTGAATGCGGTTGATCCTGGCCCGGGACCGCCCGCTCTGCCAGAGCTGCATGGTCTTGGGCGGCACGTAGATCGCCAGCGGCCGCTGCACCCGTATCCATCCCAGCCGCTGGCCGACCTGCTTGTCGCCCATCTCCATGACCAGGGCGAACTCCTCCCAGGGGCTGTTGAACTCCGCGTTGACGAATTCCTCGAGCGTGTGCGTGTTGATCGGAACGTCCTCGCCCACGCGGCAGTTCTTGACCACGAGGTCGAGCTGCGTCCCGCCGATGGGCTTCGTGGGCACGCGGTACACCGAGCTGGTCCCGAGCAGCCGGACACGGTGCCGCGTGAACCAGCTCTCCTCGTACCAGTTCTCGACGGCGAGATGCTCCTGATACGGCTCGGCGAAGCGGGTAAGGTACAGGTCCCCCCCGTCCTCGGTCCGGGAGTGGAGGTAGACCACGCCGAGGACGTTCACAAGGGAGGTATGGTGAGAGGTCTTGTTCATGACAACAGGGCCCGACGAATGCTATCCTGGGAGAGACGCGAAGGGCGCGAAGGGTGGTGCCAAGGCCGGAATCTCCCTGGCGTCCCTTGCGCCCCGCGGTTCCCCGCTGCTGTCGCTCCGGATCCGGTCCTATCCCAGCCGCTTCTTCATCTCAGCGAGCTGTTTCCTGAGCCGTTCCGGAAGCCGGTCCCCGAACAGCGCGAAATGCCTCTCAATGTCCGGGATCTCTGCTTTCCAGGCTGCGTGGTCGATGGCCATGAGCGCCTTCATGTTCTCAGCCGGGATATCGAGGCCCCGGAGATCCAGGTCCCCCTCCTTCGGCATCAAGCCGATGGGAGTTTCCTGAGCTCCGACCGTTCCGTCCACGCGCTGACACATCCACTTGAGCACCCGGCTGTTGTCGCTGAAGCCCGGCCAGAGGAACTTGCCGTCGCTGCTCTTCAGGAACCAGTTCACATAGAAGATGCGCGGAGCGTTATGCCCCATCGTATCGCCCATGGTGAACCAATGAGTGAAATAGTCGCCCATGTGGTAGCCGCAGAAGGGCTTCATGGCGAAGGGGTCCCGCCTCAGGTTGCCGACGGCGCCGATGTTCGCCGAGGTGGTCTCCGAGGCTGCCGTTGCGCCCATGAACACGCCGTGGTCCCAGCTGAAGGCCTCGGTCACCAGCGGCACCACACTCGATCTCCGGCCGCCGAAAATGAAGATGTCGATGGGCACGCCCTCGGGGTTCTCCCAGTCAGGAGAGATCACCGGACACTGCCGGGCCGGCGCGGTGAAGCGCGCATTGGCATGGGCCGCATCGTCCTTGGACGCCGGGCTCCAGTCCCTGCCCTTCCAGTCAATGGCATGTTTCGGGCTGTCGTCGGTCATGCCTTCCCACCACACGTCCCCGTCGTCCGTGAGCGCGCAGTTGGTGAAAATGATGTTCTCTTTGAGCGTGTCCATGGCCATGGGATTGGTGCTGTAGGACGTGCCGGGCGCCACGCCGAAGAATCCGGCCTCGGGATTGATGGCGTGGAGCCGGTCGTCGGTCCGGATCTTCATCCAGGCGATGTCGTCGCCGATGCACTCGCACTTCCATCCCTTGAGGGACGGCTGCATCATGGCCAGGTTCGTCTTGCCGCAGGCCGAGGGGAACGCCGCGGCGATATGATAGCGTTTCCCTTCGGGGCTCGTGAGCCTGAGGATCAGCATGTGCTCGGCCATCCAGCCCTCGCGACGGGCGATATTCGAGGCGATCCGGAGCGCCAAACACTTCTTGCCCAGGAGCGCGTTCCCGCCGTACCCCGAGCCATAGGACCAGATCAGATTCTCCTCGGGGAAGTGGCTGATATACTTCTTTTCAATGGGCGCGCAGGGCCAGAGAGCGTCCTTCTGGCCTTTTTCGAGCGGTGCGCCGATGGAATGGAGACAGGGAATGAACTCGCCGGTCTCGCCCAGCGCATCGAGCACCTTTGTGCTCACCCGGGTCATAATGTGCATGTTGCAGACAACATAAGGGCTGTCGCTGATCTCGACGCCGATCTTGGCAATGGGAGAGCCGATGGGACCCATGGAAAAGGGGATGACGTACATCGTTCTGCCCTTCATGCAGCCCTCGTACAACCCCCGCATGGTCCTCTTGAGCGCGTCGGGATGGACCCAGTTGTTCATGGGGCCGGACTCTTCCTGGGAAGAGGTGCTGATATAGGTGCGGTCCTCGACGCGCGCCACGTCGCTGGGGTCCGTGCGGAAAAGATGGCTGTTCGGCCGCTTCCTGAGCGGGATCGCCATGCCGCGTTCCTGCAGCAGCGCCATCATCCGGTCGTACTCGGCCTTCGATCCGTCGCACCAGGCGATATCGTCGGGTTTGCAGAGGTCGGCGACCTCCCTGACCCATGCGTTCAGTCGTTCGTTCCGGGAACCGATCGTCATCTTCATCTCTCCTCAGATATGCCTCCCACCTTCGCGGAGGAAGCCCGCTGCGGTGCATGCCGCTTTTCCGTGAGCGGTATTATCGTTCATCGGCAAAGAAAAGTAAAGGGTCAATGCATCGGCTGTCAAGCCATCGGCGCAGGTCCAAAGCGGTTGCATCGGGGCCGAGGGTCGAGTACTATAAAAGGCACTTTAGTATGGGGAGGAGAATATGCCGGTTTCGAAGGAATCCCTCGAGGATGCGGTCAGGAAGGCCGCTGTGGATGGACGCCTGACCTGCGAGAAGGCGCATGAACTGGGCAAGGAGTTGGAGGTGCCGCTCAGGGACATCGGCGAGATCTGCAACGGGCTGAAGATCCGGATCACGGCATGCCAGCTTGGCTGTTTCTGAAGGATCAGGGCATGCCTTTTTCGTCATGGGTGCCGGCCGCAGGCATGTGGGTCCCCTCGCAGTAGCAGACGACCCGGTTCTTGCCGGCAGCCTTGGCATGATAGAGAGCGATATCGGCCTCGTTTATCAGTTCGGTAATGGACCGCTGACGTTCGCCCCCCAGGCTGGACACCCCGAGGCTGATCGTGATCTTCTCCTCGGGATGGTTGATCTTGACCGTGAAGGGGTAGTCATCGACCGCCTTGCGAAGGCGCTCGGCCACGGCCATGGCCTCGTCCCTCGTGGTCTCGGTCAGGAGGATCGAGAACTCCTCTCCGCCGTACCGGAAGCAGATATCCGTGCTGTCGGTACGGCATGCCGTTCTGAGCAGGGGCCCCATCTGGGCGATCAGCCGGCTTCCCTCCAGGTGACCATACCGATCGTTGACCCGCTTGAAGTCGTCGATGTCGACCATGATGAATGAGAATTCCCGGCCGGTACGGATCTTCCTGCGCACTTCCTCGGCAAGTTTTTCCATGAGCACCCGGTAGTTCAGCAGTCCCGTGAGCTCGTCCACGCGGGACAGTTCAAGTGTCTTCCGAAAGAGCTCCGCCTTCTCGTACCCCGCGGAAATGAGCGGGGACAATGTCCGGAGCGTGTCGAAATCCTCCACCCGGAAACCGCCGGAGCTGCCGCGGCTGAATCCCATGACCCCGATCACCCGGCTTTCGTTCTTGAGGGCGATGCCCATGTAGCTCCCGGGTTTCCGTCGCTCATCGGGGCAATGCAGGAACCCTTCATAGAGCGCTGCGTCCTGCAGGAACAGGGGCTCCCCGTTGGCAGCAATGGTTCCCGGTGCACCATTGTCATAGTAAATGGTATCGAGGGTCGCGTTCGCGAAGAGCGGGCCGCTGTAATAGAACGGCTCAAGGCCCGTCATGTCCTTCTTGACGGTATAGACGGAGGCGTCGTCGAAGGGAATTTCCCGGTTGATGACGGTAACGATCTTCTTGATGAGATCAAAGGGCTCGGTCTCGGATGCGATGATCCGTCCGACCTCGTAGAATACATGGTTTTCCGTCAATTTCCGGTGAAAAAGCGCCCTGTAATCCCGCCGGGTGCCCGTCGCAGCCGGGGCTGCCGGTTTCTTTTTCCGCGGCGGGACGGCCTTGGCTGCGGCCTTTTTCTTGCCCTGAGGCCTCCGACTGCCGGACATTCCTTGTTTTTTGACGGGCATAGACGGCCTCAGGAACTCGCAAAATCACAGCTCATTGCCAGCTTTCTCCCTTTCTCCCACGCATCCGAATGATAGTATATCACATAATAATTGTTTATACCAGAAAAATTATTAGTCCCGTGGGTCTCCTTTTCGCCTCAGGCGGCAGCCTCGCGGACCAGCGGCCGGAACACCAGTTTTCTGCCCTCAGCATCGACCTGCACCCGTGAGCCCTCCCTGACCTCGCCGGAAAGGATCCGTGACGCCAGAGGATTCAGAATGTCCCGCTGGACCACCCGCTTCAGGGGGCGCGCTCCATATA
>Ga0316616_100000449_pt1 | contig 13043 bp, 6 predicted proteins | sample OWC_Aug_M1_C1_D1_FD_207660 | JGI IMG/M metagenome (GOLD analysis project Ga0316616, IMG submission 207660) | Wetland soil microbial communities from Old Woman Creek delta, Ohio, United States - OWC_Aug_M1_C1_D1_B | ecosystem: Environmental > Terrestrial > Soil > Wetlands | place: USA: Ohio... | reverse complement strand
GACGTCACTGTTCCATAAACATTGACTGCCTGGCTTCCTGTCTGACCCCAGCTGGCCCTTAGTTTCAAATTGCTGATAACCGGAACCCCCTGCATAAACTCTTCTTCTGAAATACGCCAGCCAATACCGACTGACGGGAAGATACTTGTCTGGTTTTTTCCTCTGAACTTGGATGAGCGGTCGCTTCTTATTGATGCTGTTACCAGGTACCTGTTCAACAGATTGTAATTAACTCTCCCGATATATGAACCGATTGTTGATTTGGTATAATTATTAGTTAGAGCATATGAATTAGCCAAAACTAAATTGTTATATTTCAGGAAAGGAAACAATAAGACGTTTGCTGTAGCCCCAAAACTTTCATTCTGCTGCCATTGATATTCTGCCACACCTGTTATTATTACATTATGAATATCATTGAAAGTTCTGTTATATGTCAGCATATTTGTATTCTGAAGGAATATTGATTCAGTCGAAGTACGTGAAGCTGATGGCTGGTTGGTTTGTAAACTTTGATTAAAATTCTTCCCCTGAGTGTTATTATAATCAACTCCGAATCCCACATCAAGTGATAATCCTTTAATAAGCTGGTATACAAAATTTCCGTTTGTGCTGAATGTATTTGATTGGTTAATAGCATCATTCGTTGCAAGCTCAATAGGATTTGTTTTAATTGAACTGACAGGATCCTGAAGTGTAAGCTTCCCGTTTGCATCATACGGGGGAGTTGTAGGAGCCCAAGCTGTTGCACCGGCGACAAGACTATTTGTATTAAGTGCTCCTGATGTATTGTTCGTTTCCCTTCTGGCAAAATTTACCTTCAGAGAACCTCTGAGTTTTTCAGATAATTTTGCATCAATGTTAGTCCTTAATGAATATCTTTTAAAACCGGAATTTATGATGATCCCATCCTGATCGAAATAATTACCCGAGATGAAATATGTTACAGCGTCTGTTCCTCCTGAATAGTCCATCTGAACCTCCTGCCCTCCGGCTGTTCTGAAGATCAGGTCCTGCCAGTCATAACCTCCGTTGGCTTTAAAATCGGCGATCTGTTGATCTGTAAAGGGACTTGCATATCCTAATACCCCAGCTCTATCTTTAGCAACCTGAGCAAATTCACCAGCATTTAAAAGAGGTATCTTCTTTAAAACATTGCTTACAAAATAGCGTCCTGTAACTGAAAGCTTTGGTTTTCCGACTGACCCCTTTTTGGTTGTTATAAGTACCACGCCGTTAGCACCCCTGCTGCCATATATGGCAGTTGATGAAGCATCCTTAAGTACCTGTATTGTCTCAATATCTGTAGGATTGACATTTGCCATATTGCCTCCGACAAATCCATCAATTACATAAAGAGGCTCATTATTCCCGGTTATTGAATTTGATCCTCTGATCCTTATGGATGTGGTACCTCCCGGTGCACCTGAAACACTTGTTACATTAACTCCGGCGGTACGTCCCTGAAGTATATCATCAACACGTACTACCGGTTGATTTTTGTATGTATCTTCAGTAACTGCGGCGATAGATCCTGTCAGATCTGATTTCTTGGAAGTACCATATCCGACAACCACTACCTCTTCAAGGCTTGATACCGAAGGTTCCATCGATACATTGATAGAACTTTTCCCTGCTACAGGAATTTTCTGTTGATTATAACCTACAAACGAAAATACAAGTACTGCATTCTGGTTACTTATTGTAACTGAGTATTTCCCGCTGACATCCGAAATAGTCCCGATTGTCGTTCCTTCTACCTGAATATTGACCCCGGGCATAGGATTTCCATTTTCATCAGATATTACACCTGATACTACCTGTTGCTGAAGTGTCGTCAATCCCTCCGGATCATCTGCTAAAACCCTTGTATTTCCAAGGGTTAACATAAATCCGGTAAAGACAAAGCTAAGAAGAATTATTTTAAGCGGGCACTTAAACAATTCCTCCTTCATTGAAGTTTTTTTCATAAGTAATTGGTTTAGGGTTAATAAATATTAAAATATTATAGAACAAATTGCTATAACTCTTATGTTTCATTAAGATCTATGAACTATTTATTGTAATCATATTTATAGGTCTGATTGACCAGGATTATAAACAGGGTATCCATTCATGCCTCTTCAAGCATTAAACAGCATTCGAAATAGTGTATATAATACCCTTATCTCAAGTAAATCTCATAAAGAAAATCAGGAATATTTTTCGAAAAATCCGGAATTAAAAGCTTAAAGCGAGTCCGAAAGTCCATGTTTTGGCTCCCGGATATGCACCGCCGTCACCGCCGCGCTGATCTCCTGAACCCAGATTTGAATATGTTTCAGGGTCTATACCTTTATATTTTGTGATAGTTAACAGGTTTTGTGCACTTATCATGGCTGTCAGGTCTCCCCACTTCAATATATTTCTTGGCAAAGCGTACTGCAAACTTAAGTTTTTAAGCCTCAGGTAATTCCCGCTTTCTATATATTCCGACGACTGTATCCTCGGAACATTTGTTTTGCTGAATGCAGCAACCCTTGAATCGGGATTGTCCGGTGACCACCTGTCGAGAATATCTCTGTGAGTAAATTCACGTGCATTAGCTGCAGCTATCATTATCTGTGCATAGGCAAAATTCCATTTACTGTAATCCAGCATCGACTGGAAGAATGCATTAAGGGTGAAATTCTTGTACCTGACAGTGCTGTTCAGTCCGATAACTTTCTTTGGCATTCCTGATCCGATGATCTGAAAGTCACTTCCTGTAATTGCATAATCGCCGTTCACATCTTCATACCTGTAATCTCCCGGCTTATTACCGTATTTGGCTGCCAGTTCAGCATCTGCTACCTGCCAGATGCCAAGAGATTTGAAACCATAATAGCTCGAGATGTTATACCCCGGTTTTAGGATCATTTCAGGATTTGTCAGCATCCCGGCTCCTGCTCCTCCCGAAGTTAAAATATAGGGATTCTCTCCCAGATCCGTAACTTCATTATGCAGGAGTGACAGGTTGAAATTCATGTTCCACGAAAAATTACTCCTTTCTATTATCCTTGCATTTAAATTAAATTCAAATCCGGAATTTCTCACAGAGCCAACGTTCCTGTAAATACTCCCTCCTCCGACATATCCCGGTAGTGGTTCGCTCAGAAGAAGGTCTGTAGTGTTTTTTAAGAAATAATCTGCTTCAAGGGTGAACCTGTCTTTTAAGAGACCCAGATCGAATCCAATATTTGTTTGTGAAGTGGTCTCCCATTTCAGATTCTCATTACCCGGATTACCAATATTAATACCTGAGGTCAGTGTGCCATTTACCCAGGACGTGCCTGCTAATATTGCTGATGTATAATATGATGTTACTGTTCCATAAACATTTACAGCCTGGCTTCCCGTCTGACCCCAGCTGGCCCTGAGTTTCAAATTGCTGATACCCGGCAAATCCTGCATAAATGATTCTTCCGAAATACGCCAGCCAAGACCGACTGACGGGAAGACACTTGTCTGGTTTTTTCCCCTGAACTTGGATGAGCGGTCCGTTCGCACTGACACTGTGATAAGATACCTGTCCTGTAAATTGTAATTTACTCTCCCGATATAGGATCCTATTGTTGATTTCGTAAAATCATTTGAGAGAGCATATGTTTTGGCTAAAGTTATATTGTTATATTTTAAAAAAGGAAACAACAGATCTGCAGCTGAAGCCATATAGTAATCATTTCTTTGAAGCTGGAATTCAGCTGCAGCAGTTAATACAAATTTATGTATGTTATTAATAGTCTTGCTATAGGTAAGCATATTTGTATTTTGCAGAAATATTGATTCACTGGAAGAACGTGAGGCTGTCGGATTCTTTGGCATAAGACTTTGGACAAAGGTCTTTGCCTGCGTGTTATTATAGTTCATACCGAAACCAAGATCGAGCGATAATCCGTTCATAATCTTGTATATAATATTCCCTATGGTATTAAAGGTATTGGATTCATTAATGTTGTCATTCATTGCAAGTTCAATTGGATTGGCCTTTATTGAAGAGATTGGATCCACAAGTGTGGGTATCCCGTTTTCGTCATATGCCGGAGTAGTCGGGGCCCATGCAGTCGCTCCCGCTACAACTCCGCTGGTTGTGTAGTCTCCTGACGTATTATTGGTCTCTCTTCTGGCAAAATTAACCTTCAGTACACATTTGAGTCTTTCGGATATTTTCGCATCAAGATTTGTCCTTATTGAATACCTCTTAAATTCAGAATTGATAATGATCCCCTTCTGGTCAAGGAAGTTACCTGAAACAAAGAAAGTCACGGCATCACTTCCCCCGGAATAATCAAGCTGGGTCTCCTGTCCCCCTGCTGTTCTGAAGATCTCTTTCTGCCAGTCTGTTCCGCCATTAGCGATAAAATAGGAAACTTGTTCATTTGTAAAGGGACGAGCATAACCAAGTACATCAGCCCTTTCATTACATACCTGTGCAAACTCACCGGCATTTAGCAAAGGCCATTGTTTTATTGGATTACTTACATAATATCTTCCTGTTATTGAAAACCCTGGTTTTCCAATGATCCCTCTTTTAGTTGTTATCAGTACCACCCCGTTAGCCCCCCTGCTGCCATATATGGCAGTTGATGAAGCATCCTTAAGGATCTGTATTGTTTCAACATCTGTCGGATTGACATCCTCCATATTACCCCCAACGAATCCGTCGATTACATACAGGGGTTCATTGCTCCCGGTTATTGAATTGGCTCCTCTTATCCTGATAGAGGTTGTACCTCCCGGTGCCCCGGAGATATTTATTACATTTACTCCTCCCGCTCTTCCCTGAAGGATATCATCAACACGTGCTACTGGCTGATTTACGTATATATCTTCAGAAACTGTTGCTACTGACCCTGTCAGATCTGATTTCTTGATAGTTCCATATCCGACAACAATTACTTCCTTAAGATTCGATACGGAAGGTTCCATTGATATATTGACTGAAGTCCTTCCTTCTACCGGAATCTTCATTTGTTTATATCCGATAAATGAAAATACAAGAACTGCATCCGGATTACTTATATTAAGTGAATATCTCCCCCAGGCATTTGATATGGTCCCCATCCTGGTTCCTTCTATATGAATATTTACTCCGGGTAATGGATTGCCATATTCATCCGAAGCAATCCCTGATACTGTTACTACCTTATTAAACTCCAGATAATCAGGAGATAGAATTATCTTATTATTGATTATTGAGTATTTAATATTGGTATTTTTAAATAACTCATCGAGCAAATTGTTGATTATCTTATCAGTTGCATTTATCGTGATTTTTTGCCCTGTATTAATTAACTTCTCATTAAAAAGAAAGAAATATCCTGTTTCCTTTTCAATCCTTTCAAATATACTGATGAGTTCTGTATCTGTATAATTTAAAGAAATTCCAGCTTCCTGCGGATAACACCATAAGGTTGTTATCATTATCAGAAGCATCCCGGTAATTAATTTCTTCACGTGTGAATACATATCTTTAATGAATTATGTTCAACCTTATAAATTCACGATATCCTGTAATATATTAAATCAGATATATAAAAGACAGATGAGTTACATTTTACCATATAGTCTCAGGTCTGTTCAGAAGTTTGAAAACCGGATTATTTCCGGAATAACCAGACATTAATATGAAAACAAAATTAAATAAAAACAAAGCTTATTTAATAATAACAACAGAAGAACTTCGCAATAATTTGCAAAGTAGTAAAATAGATGATTTTTGGATAGATTCAGTTTATCGAAATATCCTTCAACAGGCGAATAATGATTTTTTGTTTCTGAAAGGTGCTGTCGGGCAACATTTCGCCTGGAATAATTTCATAACTAATTGGAGATGTCATTGCCAGGAATTTAAGAATATCTTCGATTTTATCATCCTGGAAAGTCCCCCTGAATGAATAACTTTCAAGTTGCTTGTCTACAAGTTCAATATCTACATTATACCATCGGGCGATCCTTCTGGCCACTTCTCCCATTGAGTCTCCCCTGAAAACAAGCTTCCCTTCGGTCCAGGCATTATATCTGGATGTATCGATTACAGACTTACTGAGGTTCCCATTCCGGAGTATAAGCCGCTCCGAAGGCATTAACAGTATTTTTTCTTCACTGTCTTTATTGAAAAATTCGACCTCGCCTTTGGTGAGTACTATTTCAAGATATTTTTCATCAGGGTATGCGCTTAAATTGAAAGATGTACCCAGTACTCTGATTGTTGAATTTAAAGCATTAATGATAAAGGGATGCTCTGCATCATGTTTAACTTCAAACCAGCCTTCTCCTGAAAGTTCAATCATCCGGTCATTATTGAATGGTAATGAATAACTTATAGTGGAACCACTGTTTAGCATCCCGGTGGTACCATCAGGGAGCGTGAAAGATATCCTTGATCCCAAAGGTGCGTAAATTGTCGAACTTACTGACTCTGCGACTGCCTGATCTGTGTGTCTTTTATTTATGTACAGCAATCCTCCCGCAATGATCAAAGGTATCAGCAATACAGCAGCTGCCTTCATATAAAATCTCAGGATCTTCCGTACAGGTCTCTGACTTTCGCCAAATTCATTTTTCTTTATTCTCTGATATATATTACCAAGCAGGCTGCTCACCAGTTTTTGCTGATCTGGAACTTCTTCCATGATTTTATTAAAATCCTTCCCCAATGAACTGCGCAGAAAAGAGTTTGTTTCTCCATTCAGAAATAACGATTCCATCTCAAATCTTTCTTTTTCATCTGAAATGCCTGTGATGAATTTTTCAATTTTTGTTTTAATCTCTTTCTCCAAAATATCTGTGTTAAAAATCAACTAAATGCTTTCCCGGGCATTAATTATCTGCCCTTATACCCATGAGATATATTATTCTCATATTTAAAAGTTAGTTTTTTGACTAAAATCCTCTAATATCTTATAAAAGTGCTCATTTTAAAGATTAAAATCATCAGCGATAAATTTAAGTTTTGATTTAATGAAATTAATTGATGCCGATATATAATTATCAACAGTTCCGGGAGATAAACCAACATCTTCAGCGATCTCCCTGGTCGATTTTCCTTCGTACCTGCTCTTAATGAAAATAGTTTTCTGCTTTTCGGGCAACTTTTCAATTATCTTTTCCAGGCTGTCTGTCAATGATTTGTAATCAATTCTCTGCTCTGTTTCGGAAGTTGGTTGGTTTAAATACAGGATCTCATTTACAAATTCTTTATTGTATTTACGTTTTCTGAAGAGTTTACACATATCATTATAAGCTATAGTGAAAATAAAGGATCTGAATGAAGTATCTGTTTTGATAGTTCTTCGGAGATCCCATATTTTCACAAATACCGATTGCACAAGTTCCCGGGCTTCGTCCTCCGATCTGAGATATTTCAGTGCAAATCGGTAAAGGTTAGCAGCATATTTTGAATAGATCAGGTCAAAAGCCTTAATATCACCCTTGTTAAGCCTGGTGATAAGTTCAATATCAGAATATTCAGTTATTATATTTATATCATTCCGGTCTGGCACTTGTTCGATAATATATAAACTATTAAAGAAATATTTGCGTTTCAGTTTTCACTTAACGGCTATCTGAATCTGAGTTATTGAATGAGCAGGAAAGGAGTAACGAATTGTATTGCCTTTGAACTTAATATCCTTTGTCACAATTTTCACATCCTCCTTCGTTTTTGTATTTGCTGAATTTATCGTTTCCCCGTTGATTTCATTCGCTTTGGCGTTTCCTGTATAATCACCTGATTGTAAAAGAATATCTGTTACAATAGCTGAGGTTTCATGCCTGTTGACTACATTCACAACCACCTCTTTTGCAGATTCGTTAAGGGATGCAGTCACATCAAGATATGGTATTTCTTTAAAAAGAACATTGCTGTATTTTTCGCAGTTTACAAATACATCAAGGGATGTGCCCTGTGCGTTATGTGAATACAGATAGAACGGATAAAAGAGAGTGTTTTTGTAATCCCCATCTGGTGAAGTACCTGCAAGGCTTGTGATCATTGTCAGATTTGCCATCTTGACTATATCAGCATGACGTATGAAAGAATTCAGATGCATTGCAAGCATCAATGAACCTGAAAGACTGTTGCCGCGTGCACTGTATTCATCAAATGAGATATATATCGGCCTCTTTGTACCTGATTTCTCAATTGCCTTTTCTATCAATCCCTGAATAATTTCCACTATTTTATCTATCTCAAGCCCTAAGGACATTAAGTTAGAAAAAGCCTGGTCGTTCCTGTCAGGAAGAGCCTGGTTGGCATATCTGTGGACCGAAATATAGTCGATGGAACCGGCCATACGGTCGAGCACATAATCATTCCAGTCAATCCAGCCATCGTACTTATCATAATTGGCTGCAACTCCAGGGTAGTTTGAAGCACCGGAAGCTACAAGTTTGGCGTTTTTATCTACTAATTGTATAAGTTTACCTGCCTCAAGGGCGAATTTTACATAATCCTCCTTATTTTTTTGTCCCATCTGCCATGGACCGTCAATCTCGTTTCCGAGAGCCCAGTATTTGATATTATAAGGCTCTTCATTACCGTACTTCCTTCTGAGATCAGAATAGTAGGTTCCCTTAGGATAGTTGCAGTATTCCACCCAGTATCTTGCATCATCAAGAGTGCCGGTTCCTGCATTGATACAAACAAAATTCTCAGCACCTATCAGTTTACAGAATTTCACATATTCATCTGTTCCCATCTGGTTGGTTTCTATCGAATGCCAGGCAAGCTCGGCTCTTGCCGGACGCTGATCCTTCGGGCCAATACCGTCTTTCCAGTTATACCCGGATGCAACATTTCCGCCAGGCCATCTGACAACAGGTATTCTTAACTCTTTCATAAGATCAATAAAGTCTTTCCTGAACCCGTTCTCATCAGCAAATTTTGAGGCAGGATCATAAATACCACGGTAAGCTACCATAGACTCCAGAAAAGCACCATAAATATTGGGGTCAATTGCCCCGATTTTACGGTCAGGGTCAATCTTAATGACCGCAGTTCCCTGTGAGAGAAGACTCCCGGTGAGCAAACCGGACAGAATAACACAGCTGAAAAGTACTTTGAGTGTTTTCATCATTTGAATTTATATTTATCTAAAACCTGACAAAATTTATAATTATGAAAATCCCTGTGCTTTTTAAATGTTAAATTTACACTTATTTGAAAATATTATTTATCTTTATTAAAATTTTCATTTTCCGGATAAGCTGATCAGGGTATTGATTTTCATGTGAAATATAGGAAAATTTCAGCTAAAAGTGATTCTTTTTATCAAAAAAGATGAAATCATTGATCCGGAAAGTGAAATTTATCCTGGCAGGAACCTGTTCATTATATTTATTCCATTGATAATCAATTAAATAATTCCCAGGATGATGAAAAACCTCGTTTTCAAATCAATGTTTCTGAGCTGCCTTATTCTGGCAGCATGCAAAGGTCCGGAAACAAAGATCTCAAAATTTGATTTTACCGGTCCCAGGGACCCTTCTCTTATCAGGGGGTTCAATTATACCCCTGCCAACGTTGCAGCTCCGCGACACCATGTAGATTGCTGGGTCCGGTATGACTCTGCAAGAATAGAATTTGAACTTGATCTGGCTAAAAGTCTCAATCTTAACCAGGTAAGGGTTTTTGTACCTTATCAGGCATTTACAGAAGATAAGGAAGCGCTTCCCGGAAAGCTGCGGCATTTCGTAAGGGAATGTCATAAGAGGAATATAGGCGTCATGCCTGTTCTTCAAGGCGGACCCTGGGTAAGAGATACATCACTCCGTTCCCAGGCAAAGGAATTTGCCCAGTTCCTTGTCAATGCAATATCGGCTGAACCAGGTCTGGCTTTCTGGGATGTAATGAATGAACCTGACTACCCTCCTGCTCCCAGGGAAAGGGTTGAAAGGAATTTTGAGAATTGTAAATTCATGACTAAAACCTTCCACGAACTCGATCCTGAAACCCCCGTTACGATCGGGATGGCTTTTGTGGATGGCATGATTGAAATGGCAGATTATGTGGATGTACTTCAGTTCCATGACTATCTGCAAACCCGTGAACAGATAAGAAACAGCATTACACGGGCTAAAGAATTTGCTGCAAAAGTCAACAAGCCTCTTATAAACGGGGAAATCGGTTGCATTGCACGGGCCAACCCTTATGATATTACTCTACAGGAACACATGAACGCAAAAGTAGGCTGGTACATATGGGAACTGATGATCGTCAGGCAGGGATGGGGAACAGTTCACGGTGTTTTCTACGAAGATGGCAGTGTCCGCGATCCTTCCATCGCAGCTGCTGTTATGGGTTTCTTCCGTAAACGTACTTCAGATATACTGCCTGCCGTTACTGATCAGGAAGGCTGGGTAACAAGAATCACGGAACGCAGTGATCAGTGGCTGAAGAATCCTGAAGGAACGTGGAAGGATGGACTTGATATCGCTGAAACATCAGCTCACCTCCTTGAAGCGGGAGAGCTTACCGCGATGAGAATACCTCCCACATGGGAAGTAGAAATGCTCAGAAAAGGAGAACCCGACATGAAAGCACTGAAAGAACTGATTATCAGATTCAGGGATCAGCTTGTTCCTTTTAAAAAACCTCCTGTACAGAATAACTGATAATCTATATCTATTAGTTTATAGTTGCTGTCTAACGTATAACATCTGAAAAATGGGATATAAGAATTTAAAGCGCAGTTATTATTCACTATTAATGTTACTGCTGATCTCTTCTTTTTCCGGCATTCAGGCTCAGGATGTTCAGAAAAGCAGAGTGATAATCCTTACCGATGTAGAGAATGAACCTGATGACTCCCAGTCTCTTGTCAGGTTGGTCCTGTATTCAAACGTGATTGATATTAAGGGGATTATAGCCACTACTTCAGTTCATATGAAAAATGAGGTACACCCCGAAACGATCCGGAAGGTTGTTCTCGCCTATGAAAAGATACAGCCAAATCTTTTGAAACATGAAGCAGGTTTCCCTGATGCGTCGTCGCTGTTAAGCATCGTAAAACAGGGCATCCCGGAATATGGAATGGGTGGTGTCGGCGAAGGAAAAGATTCAGAGGGTTCGGAGTGGATAATTAAGATCCTGGATGATAACGATCCCCGTCCGCTCTGGGTATGTGCCTGGGGCGGCCCCAATACTCTTGCCCAGGCATTGTTTAAGATCAGAAATACCAGGTCTAAGTCAGAGGCAGACAGATTGATAAAAAAACTAAGGATCTATACTATCTCTGACCAGGACGACAGCGGTAACTGGATGCGGAAAAATTTCCCTGACCTTTTCTATATTGTCAGTCCGGGAGGTTATGATACCTCCACCTGGGGCGCCATAAACCAGTTCGTACCGGGGATTAACAACGAAGCTGTAAGTAATAGCTGGCTCGCAAAAAACATTCAACTGAATCATGGCCCTCTCGGAGAAGTCTATCCTGATGTTGCCTATGGTATGGAGGGCGATACCCCTTCTTTTCTGCTCCTGATTCCAAACGGTCTGAATGATCCTGATCATCCTGAATGGGGCGGCTGGGGTGGCAGATATGAGCTTTACCAGCCTGAGTATAGTTCTTTGAATACCAAAGGATTTACAGGAGGAGTGCCGGTTGAACCTGAAACCAGACCTATATGGTCCAATGCAAATGACCGTTATACACCTCATATCTTTAGCGAATATGGACAGGCAACAAGAAGAGATACGATCACATTCTTTAATAACAAAGCAACTCTTTTCCGGTGGAGAGATGAGTTCCAGAATGACTTTGCAGCCAGAATTGACTGGTGTACCAAAACTTACCGGGAAGCCAACCACCCACCTGTCCCCCGCCTGGTGCAATCCGATCAGATAACAGTTAAATCAGGTGACATTTTTACTCTCCGGGCAAGCAACTCAACAGATCCCGATAACGATAATCTCAGCTATCTCTGGTTCCAGTATCCCGAAGCAAGCTCTTATAAGAAACCTGTACGTTTTTCTCAGGTTGAAAATATTTACAGGGTTATAATCACTGCTCCTGAAGTAGAAAGGAAAGAAACTGTTCATTTCATTCTAAAGGTCACAGATAAAGGCGATCCGCCGCTGACAAGATATAAAAGGATAATCGTCAATATCACACCAAAATGACCTAAGAAAAGTATTAAGAAAACTTATGAAACCAACTCTTCTTTCATTATTGATTTTCATATCCTTTCCTGTTTTTGGACAGCAATTCTCTAAAAGCTGGAAAGATGTTAACTACGCCGGTGATGACAAAGTATATCATCTCCTGGATATTTACCTGCCAATGGTTGAAAAGCCGTCTTATCCTGTTGTAGTTGTCATCTACGGCAGTGCCTGGCTTAGTAATAACCTTAAGGGAACTGATCTGAATACCCTTGGTAAAGCATTACTGGATGCAGGATTTGCTGTAGTGATGCCAAATCACCGCTCAAGTACAGATGCAAAATTCCCGGCTCAGATAAACGATATCAAAGCTGTTGTGAGGTTTATTAGGGGGAATGCTCTGGAATATAATTTCGACACCTCGTTTATAGGAATAACCGGGAGTTCTTCGGGAGGGCACCTTGCCTCACTGACCGGGACCTCCGGATCAGTAAAAGAATTTACCGTTGGTTCAGCTACAGCTGATCTTGAGGGTAATATAGGACAATTCGGAGCTTACAGCAGCTCAGTGGATGCAGTCGTTGATTGGTTTGGGCCCACTGACTTCCTGACAATGGATTCCTGCGGCAGCCAGATGGCTCATAATGCTGCGGATTCTCCAGAATCAAGCCTTATCGGTAGCCCAATCCAGGAAAATCCTGATAAATGCGCCCTGGCAAATCCGATAACTTATGTTGATGCTAATGACCCGCCATTCCTGATCTTCCATGGCGATAAAGACCCTTCAGTTCCATTCTGTCAGAGTGAAATGTTCTTTAAGGCTCTGCAAAATGCAAAAGTCCCTGTCCAGTATTTCCTGGTACCGGGTGCTCAGCATGGACCAGGATTATTTGATGAGAAGTATTTTAAAATTATGGCCGGC
>Ga0316616_100000448_pt1 | contig 13052 bp, 9 predicted proteins | sample OWC_Aug_M1_C1_D1_FD_207660 | JGI IMG/M metagenome (GOLD analysis project Ga0316616, IMG submission 207660) | Wetland soil microbial communities from Old Woman Creek delta, Ohio, United States - OWC_Aug_M1_C1_D1_B | ecosystem: Environmental > Terrestrial > Soil > Wetlands | place: USA: Ohio... | reverse complement strand
TCCCCCGGTGGACTTCTTCTATTCGGATTCGTCCTCCGTGTGGCCGATGCTGCGGATGGCGGCCTTCGCCCTGCAGTCGAGGAGCGCGGCCACAGCCCTCGCCGGCGACCGCGGCGCGATCGTCTGGACCCAGGATTTTTTCACCGCCATGGCGCATTCCATCGGCCGGTCCCGGCCGCAGGATCTGCTGGCCTTCGAGTGCCACGGCGTGTCGGACAAAATGTTCCGGCTTTTCTCGCCTGCGATCCGGCGGATCCGCCGGGTCGTCGCCACCACGTCGGGGATTCGCAATGCGTTTCTGCGAATCGGTTATCCGGACGATAGGATCCTGGTGCTTCCCAACGCCGTGGTGATGGAGGATTTCGACATCCCCGAAAGCCGAGAGGAATGCCGGCGCCGGCTTGGCCTGCCCGAAGGGCGGAAAATCATCGGCTACATCGGTATGTTTGTCACCTACGGGATCGAAAAGGGGATTCCCACGCTGATCCGGAGTCTGGCGCGACTCCAATCCCGGTTTGATCCGCCACCGATGCTGGTCTGCGTCGGCGGTCCGCTCTCGCTGGCGGACGAATACCATCGGATCGCCGATTCGGCCGGCGTTCCCAGGGATTCCCTCCGGATCGTGGATTTCCAGCCGCGGTCCGAAGTGGCCCGGTGGATCAAGGCGTGCGATGTCTGCACCATACCTTCCCCGCGGAAAAAAGTGTTCATCGAACACGCGTCGCCGATGAAACTGTTCGAATACATGGCGGCCGGGGTTCCCGTGGCGGCTTCCGACCTGCCAGTCCTCCGGGACGTCCTCCGGGACGGCCGGAATGGATTGCTCATTCCCCCGGAGGATCCGCAGGCCTGGGCGGAAGGGATCGGACGGATTCTCGAAAACCCCCGTTTGGCCGAGGAACTGGTGCGAGAGGGACGGGAAACCGTCAGAAACAATTCCTGGGAACGGCGTGCGGCGCGCGCCCACTCTTTTTTTGCCGATTGATCGCTGACGGACAAGGAGACATCGATTCCATCCGATGCGCAGCCTTCACCTGATTAAAACCACCGGCATCGCCGGCGCCGAGACGCACCTCCTGACGCTCCTTCCCGCATTGGGGAGGCTCGGCGTGGAATCCGGAGTGGCGCTCCTGGAGGATCCCCGCCGGCCGCAGGACGAACTGCGCGGCCGGCTGGAGCGGCTGCGGATACCCGTCCGGACGCTGCCCATCCGATGGCACGTCGATACCGCCCTGCCCGGGCTCCTGGCCGATGTGCTCCGCCGGGAAAAGTTCGACCTCCTCCACGCGCATCTGCCGCACGGAGAGATCTACGGCGAGATCGCGATGCGTCGGCTGCCCGGGCGGCCGATGGTCATCTCCCGCCACAACGACGACCGCTTCCGCCGCTGGCGTCTACTGCGCCCGGCGTTTTCCCCTTCGCTGCGCCGGGCCGCACGGATCATCGCCATCTCGCAGGCTGTGCGGCGTTTCCTGGTGGAGGTGGAGGGCGCGCCGCCGGAAAAAGTCGCGGTCATCCCGTACGGTCTGGACGCGGACTCATACGCCCGTACGGCGCACCCGGGAGCTTTCCGTAGGGAGATCGGCGAGCCGAAGGCGCCGCTGATCGGATTCATCGGACGGCTGACGAATCAAAAGGGGGTCGACGTCCTGTTGCGGGCGTTTGCGCGGGTGGAGCGGAGTCACCCGGATGCCCGACTCGTCCTGGCCGGCGACGGTCCCGACCGCAGGGCTCTGGAGGCGCTCGCCGGATCGCTGGAACTGCGCCGGGCGGTGTTTCTCGGCTGGCGCAAGGATCCCGCGGACATCCTCTCCGACATCGATCTGCTGGTGATGCCCTCGCGCTGGGAAGGCTTCGGCTTGGTGGCGTTGGAGGCCATGGCGATGGCCAAACCGGTTGTCGCGTCGCGCGTGTCGGCGCTCCCGGAAATCGTCGGGGACGGAACGACCGGGATCCTGTGCGCACCCGGGCGAACGGAGGAATTCGCGTCGGCCATCCTCCAGATCCTGGGCGACGTCCGCCGGTCGGAAAAATTGGGACAGGCGGGGAGAAAACGCGTGCGGGAGGAATTCACCGTCGAGCGGATGGCCGGGCGTACGGCGGAGGCGTACCGAACGGCGCTTCTGTCGAGCCGGTAAACCGGGAGACATCCGGCGCCGGACCGGCCGCCCGTCGTCCTGTTCGGGCAAAGCCGACGGGACGGCCCGCTGCGCCCATTGGAGGCAACCCCATGCCCGGACCGAGAAAACCGCTTCTGTTTCTGGAGCCGATCAACGGCATCGGCAACCGGATCTATTTGCTCAATGCGGGTTTGGCTCTGACCGAATCCACCGGGGTTCCGCTGCGGATCTTGTGGTTTCAGGATACGACCTTGGGGTGCCGGTTGGATCAATTGTTCGCGCTGCCGCCAGAGCTTCAAGACGTCCGCCAATTCCGCTTGGGAATCCTAAACCGTCCGATACGAAAAATCCTTCGAAGGTATATGGCCGCCACGTGCTCCTTTTATGCCGGTCCGCCGGACCTCAAGCAGTGGATGGCGGAGGGTTTCGACTTCGCCCGGTTGTCGGTCCAAGGGAGGAGCTACCTGTGGGGATACGACGAATTTGTCGCCAATCCCAACGGGTATCGGCAGTTCATCCCGATTCCCTCCCTGCTGCGGATCATCCAATCCTATGCCATCGACGCTGATACCGTCGGGGTTCATATCCGGCGGGGAGACCATAAAAACGCGGAATACTTCAGCCCGTCCGAGCGGTTCGAACAAGCTATGGACGGCGAAATCCGCTTGAATCCGCGGACCCGGTTTTTTCTCGCCACCGATTCGCCGGAGGAGGAGGCGAGATTCCGGGATCGCTACCCCGGCCGGATCCTTGTCCATCGCAAGCGAAGTCTGGATCGGAATTCCGCCGCGGGATGCCAGGACGGACTGATCGATCTGTACTGCCTGTCGAACTGCCGCAAACTGATCGGCACCTGCAACAGCGCTTTTTCCCTGCTGGCGTGGAAGTTCCGCAACATCGAGCATGTCATCGTAACGAGGGGATGAGGCCCAGCAAGCGGGCGGAAGGATTGCGCGCCCGGCGTCCCTCGGCGATCGAACGGATCGGGAGGACCGGACTTCGGGGCGTTCGTCCGCCCGCTGGCCGCTCCGGTTCTCGTTTATAATCGCGCCGGATATCCAAAACGAATGAATCCGCCGGTGAATCGCCCCTTGCGCATCGCGTTGGTGATCGCGCGCCTGAATGTCGGCGGGCCGGCGACGCATGTCATCGAATTGGCGGCCGGACTTCCGCGCGAGCGCTTCGACGTCCGGCTGATCGCCGGACGGGAGGGGAGCGGCGAAGCCGGGATGCAATACCTGGCGGAGGAGAAGGGAATCCGGCCGGAAACCGTGCGGGAGCTTTCCCCCCGCCTCGGGCCGGCGGACCTGCTCGCATTTTACCGGTTGCTGCGGATCTTCCGCGGATGGAAGCCCGACGTGGTCCACACCCACACCGCAAAAGCCGGCGCCGTGGGGCGGACGGCGGCCCGCTGTGCGGGAGTCCCGACGGTCCTCCACACCTTCCATGGACACGTCCTGCGCGGCTATTTCTCCCCGCCCGTGGAAACCTTCTTCCGGCTCATCGAAAAAAACCTGTCGCGGATCACCGACAGAATTATCACGCTCAGCCCGGCGTTGAAGGACGATCTGGCGTCGATGGGCATTGCCCGGCCGGAACAAATCGACGTCGTTCCGTTGGGGATGGATCTCGCGGCGTTCCGGAACGGTTCGGCGCGGCGCGGCGAACTCCGTCGGGAATTGGGCATCGGGCCGGACCAGCCGCTGGTGGGAACCGTCGGCCGTCTGGTCCCGATCAAGAATCACCGCTTGTTTTTGGAGGCGGCGCGAAGCATGGTAGACTCAGGAAGTCCGGCCCGGTTTGTGATCGTCGGCGACGGTGAATTGCGCGAACCGCTTCGCGAATACGCCTCGCAATCGGGGATCGCGGATCGGGTGCATTTTCTGGGCTGGAAAAGGGACATGGTCCCGGTCTACGCGGCGCTGGACCTGTTTGCGCTGACGTCGGACAACGAGGGCACGCCGGTGGCGGTGATCGAGGCGATGGCCGCCGGGGTGCCGGTCGTGGCGACGGCGGTGGGCGGGGTGCCGGATGTCGTCCGGGACGGCGAAACCGGCCGGTTGGCGCCGGCGGGGGACGCCCCGGCGCTGGTTGAGGCCTGGCGGGCGGTCTTCTCGGAAGGGACGGCAACCGATCGGATGCGCGAACAAGCCCGCAATGCGGTGGAATGGCAATTCGGCCGGGAGCGGATGATTTCCGCGATGGCCGGGTTATACGAACGGTTGGCGGCCGAACATTCGAACGCCGCCCGTTCCCGCTGACTTTGGATGGAAGCCTACATTCCCCTCATCATCCTCTCGTTTATCGCCGCCTTCATCGTCACGCCGCTGATCGGACGACTGGCGTCGCGCACCGGTTTCATCGATGAACCGAAACCGCACAAGGTGCACCTCCGCCCGATGCCGCTGTTGGGCGGTTTGGCGATTTACGTCGCCTTGTGCGTGGGCCTCGTGCTGGCGGATTTCACGGCCGAGTGGGTGGAGACGTCGGCGATCGCAATCGGCGCGACGCTGCTGATGCTCGTCGGCCTGTGGGACGACCGGCGGGCACTCGCCCCGCGGCTGAAGATCCTGGCCCAGCTGGTGGCGACCTTCCTGGTGATGGCCACGGGGATCCAAGTCCAGTTGACTCCATGGCCGGCGGTGAACATCGCCATCACCCTGTTCTGGTTTATCGGGATCACCAACGCCATCAACCTGATGGACAACATGGACGGGCTGGCGGCCGGCACCTCGGCCGTATCGGCCTTGTTCTTCACGATCCTCGCCGCCTCCGCCCAACAGGGGCTGGTCGCCAGCCTGGCGGCGGCGGTCACGGGCGCGTCGCTCGGATTCCTCTACTACAACGTCCCGCCCGCGTTGATTTTCATGGGCGATACGGGATCCCTGCTGCTGGGTTTTCTGCTGGCGGTGATCGGCGTCAAGTATTCGCCCGACAATCTCCCGCTCGGTTCGACCTGGATGGTACCGATCGTCGTCATGGGGCTTCCGATCTTCGACACAACGCTGGTGACGTTCTCCCGGCTTCTGAAGCATCGCCCGGTGATCCGGGGGGGCACGGATCACACGTCGCACCGGCTGGCCCGCCTCGGGCTCGGAATCAACCGCGCCGTCTTCTCGATGTACCTGGCCGCCGGACTTCTGGGTATCTGCGCCATCTTCATGACCCGCTCGTCCCCGCCGCTTGCCCTGGGGATATTCATCGCGTTGCTGGTCGTCGGTGTCGCCAGCTTGGGAATCCTCGAACGGGCGAGGCCGATCTCGCCGGTCAATCCGAAGGTGGTGATTCTGGCGGAAGACGAACAGGCGGTGACGGCGATACGGTCGGCGCGGAGAATGTCATCCAGCATCCTGGTGGCGGCTTCGCCCCGGGCCGGTGGGAAAACACTCCGTTCCTACCTGCGGGCGCTGGCCGTGGACGAGCAGACGCTCGGCGACTGGCTGGATTCCGACAAATGCGGCGACATCGGACCGGCGGACGAATGGCACAAAGTGTTCCTGCTGGCGGGAAAAATTCAACCGATCACGGACAGCACGCCGGCGGACTGGTATCTTGAGCTGCTTCGCGAATCGCACCTGATTGTGGCCTGCCGCGGCGAAAGCTGGCCGGCCGGGATTGTCCGGATGACCGAAGCGCACCGTAGCCGCCTGCTGGCTGCGCCCGGCGCGTCCATCGCCGGAGACGTCTCCCCGTCCGAAGCGGCGTGGAACGATCCGGCGGCTCTCGCGAAGTCCATGGAAGAAGTCATATTGGGTGTTCGTTGAAAGGACAAGAATCCATGACCCACACTTTAATCACCGGCGGCGCCGGATTCATCGGAAGCCATCTGGCCGAGGCGCTATTGAAGCGGGGGGACGAGGTAACGGTCGTCGACGACCTGTCGACCGGACGGTTCGAAAACATCGAGGCCTTGACCGCCCATCCCCGGTTCCGGTTCGCGCTGGAGACGATCACCAACGAGACGGTCATGGACCGGCTGGGCAGCGAGTGTGACAGGATCCTGCACCTGGCCGCCGCCGTGGGGGTCGAGCTGATCGTCAACGACCCGGTCCGCACCATCGAGACCAACGTCATGGGCGCCGAAGCGGTGCTGAGGGTGGCCCGCCGCTACCGCCGCAAAGTGTTCCTGGCGTCGACGTCGGAGGTTTACGGCAAGAGCGAAAAAGTCCCCTTCCGGGAAGACGACGACGGAGTGTTCGGATCCACGACCGTCACCCGCTGGGCGTACGCCACCTCCAAGGCGCTCGACGAGTTCCTGACGCTGGCGTATCACCATTCCCAGAACCTTCCGGTGGTGATCGGCCGCTTCTTCAACACGGTCGGGCCGCGGCAGACCGCGCAATACGGAATGGTCATCCCGCGTTTCGTGCGCCAAGCGTTGGCCGGCGAACCGCTGACGGTGTTCTCGGACGGGGAACAATCCCGCTGTTTCTGCAACGTGAAAGACGTCGTCCGCGCCGTCCTGCTGCTGATCGAGAATCCCGCGGCCAACGGCCAGGTCTTCAACATCGGTTCGTCGGAGGAGATCACCATCCGCGATCTGGCCGCGCTGGTGAAATCCCGGACCGGCTCTTCCTCCGAAATCAAGTTCATTCCCTACGACAAGGCCTATAACGTCGGCTACGAAGACATGCGCCAGCGCGTTCCGGACACCGAGAAAATCCGGAAGGCGACCGGGTGGAAGCCGGAAATTCCCCTCTCGCAAACCCTGGACGAAATCATCGATTACTTCCGGCGGCAGCCCAAAGACTAGCCCGCGCTCCCGATGGCGAAGTCTTCCTCGATTCCCCGCACGGGCATCACCCTCTCCGAACGCCAGGCGCTGCTGTTCGTCGGCGACCTGCTGTGCGTAATCCTGGCGGTGGGGTCCGCCTGGTTCTATTGGATCGTCAAGGACCAGGCGCTGGATCAGCCGATCGCCTTCCTGCGGTCGAAGGACGCGCTCACGCCGTTCCTCCTGCTCGGACCGCTGTGGTTTTTCCTGATCTTCCATCTCTACGATCCGCACGTCGCGTTTTCCCGGGAACGGACGGCCTTCGGCCTCCTGCTGGCAGCGGGGGTTTCGCTGATCCCGTACCTCGGCGTGTACTTTTTCGCCGGGGGCTCGCTGCCCCGCGTGGCGATCCTGGTGTTCCTCCTGGCCGTGACCGTGCTCGAAGTGGGCTGGCGGATGCTGGCCATCCGGCTGTTTACGCTGCCGCAGTTGCAGCGTCCGGCATTGATCATCGGCGCGGGACGGGCGGGCACGATGATCCTGCGCGTGCTGACCCGCGAGGTGCCGGGCCATTTCCGGCTGTACGGATTGATCGACGACGACCCGGACAAACGCGGAAAGAAGATCGAGCGGATACCGGTCCTGGGCGGATGGGAAATCCTCCGCGACACGGTCCGCCGGCAGGGGATTTCCGTCCTGGTCCTGGCCATTACGGGGAAGATCCGGCCGGAACTCTTTCAGGCGATCCTCGACTGCCAGGAGCAGGGCGTGGAGGTCATCCGCATGCCGGCCCTGTACGAATCCCTGCTGGGCCGCGTGCCGATCAGCTACCTCAGCGCGGATTGGCTGCTGACCTCGTTCCTCGACAGCGTCAATCTGTACGATCTCTACAGCCCGCTGAAACGGCTGACCGACATCCTGTCCGCCGTGATCGGTCTGGCCTTCGTCGTCATCACGTTTCCGCTCGCCGCGCTCATCATCCGTCTGGATTCGCCCGGGCCGATCTTCTTCCGCCAGGAACGGTCTGGCAAAGGCGGCCATTCGATCTGGGTGTGGAAGTACCGGACGATGGTCCGCGACGCCGAATCCGACGGGGAGGCGCGCTGGGCCTCCGAGGAAGACCCGCGCACGACCCGGATCGGGAAGTGGATGCGGCGGACCCGGCTGGACGAGATCCCGCAGTTCTGGAACATGCTGGTCGGCGATATGAGTCTGATCGGCCCGCGGCCCGAGCGGCCGTCGCTCATCGCACAGCTGGAAAAACAAATACCGTTCTACCGCGCCCGGCTGCTGGTTCAACCGGGCCTGGCGGGATGGGCCCAGGTGAACTACGGATACGCCCGGTCGGTCGAGGATACGGTCCTGAAACTGGAATACGACCTGTATTACATCCGCCACCGGTCCTTGCTGTTGGATGTGAAGATCTTCCTCCGCACCTTGGGAACGCTTATCCGATTCCAGGGTTCCTGATGGCGGCCGCCGCCCTGCCGTCCTCCGGCGCGCGACGGGCGCGCTTTCCGCGGGATATTCCTCCGATCACCGAACTGGTGGAATTGTGCTTCGCCGACGTGCTGGATTATTCATCACGCCGGATGCTGCGCGACGTCCGCACCGTGGCGCAATGGGGGCGCGCCGCCTGGAGCCTTTCGCGAATGCTGGGCGCCGTCAACCCCGAGGAATGGCTGCTCGCATCCGTCTGGGAGGAGGAAGGCCGGATCGTCGGGAACGCCACGCTCACCCGCCGTCTCCCCGAAGCGCATGCGTGGCTGGTCTCCAACGTAGCGGTCCATCCGGAGTACCGCGGCCGCGGAATCGCCGGCGGGCTGATCCGCCACGCGCTGGAGGAGATCCGGCGCCGCGGCGGACGCAACGTGTATCTGCAGGTGGACGCGTCGAACGAAGCGGCGGTGCGGATCTACCGCGGGCTGGGGTTTGAGGAGATCGCCCGCCGAACCACCTGGCTCCGGGCTCGGGAGGAATCCCGCACTCCGGCGCCGGACGAGCCGGCGTCCGCCTGCCGGGTTTCCCGCCGGACTCCCGCCGAATGGATGGAGGAGTATGCGTTCTGGCGGGAGATCAGCCCCGACGGCACGGCGTGGAACTCCCCATTGACGGAAAAACGGTTCCATCCGTCGCTCTGTCAATGGCTGGAACGGATGCTCGAGGGGGAGAGCGAGGCGCACTTTCTGGCGCGCTGCGGACCGCGCGTGGAAGGGGCGCTGGCGGCTTATCGCCGGTATTCCGGTTGGGAGGGCGTCCTGATCCAGCGGGAGGGAAGCGAAGGCAGGGTGGAAGGGCCGCTGCTGGACGCGGCGGGGAAAGCGTTTCCCCGCGAACGAAGCGTTCTGCTCGAAACGACCCCGGAGGCGTCCGTCGGCTTACTGGTACAACTCGGATTCCAGAAACGACGTACATTCATCTGGATGCGGTATACTTTTTCCGGAGGTGCCCCATGACCAAGTTTCTCATCCGATTGGGTATCAACGCGGTCGCGATCTACGCGGCCATCCGATTGGTCCCGGTCATCTACAGCGCACTCCAGCCCGGCCAGGGTTTGGAAGTCCAGTCCAGCAACTGGCTGGCCATTGTCGTGTTGGCGCTGATCCTCGGGCTGGTCAACGCGCTCGTCGCGCCGGTCCTGAAATTCCTCACCTGCCCGTTCATCCTGGTCACGCTCGGCCTGTTCACGCTGCTGATCAACACCTTCCTCTTCTGGCTCACCGGGCAGATCGGCGGGGTGTTCGGCTTCGGGTACCGGGCGGACCTGCTGGCTTCGTTCCTGGGGGCGTTGATCGTGGCGATCGTCAACGTGGTGTTGTCGTCGATCTTCAAGGATCAATTGAAGAAATCCGACTGATCCGCCCAAACGGCCGGCATCGGCGGACGTTTCCTCCGCCCATGGGTTCGGCGCGACCGGCAAGGGAGGAACGGTTTCGTCCCGCCGCCGCGGGAAGGGGAAACATCCGCCGTCGGCTGCGTCGTATCCGGTGCAAAATTCGCAATACCGCGCGGCACGCCCCGCTTTCTACATCAACTTCGGATGAGGAAAGCAGAGCAAGCCGCGCGGTATTTTCATTTCCTCCGGCGGCGAAACCGCGGACTCGAAACCATCGGGTATAATTTTCCTCGCCGAAACCTCCGGCTTCTTCCGCAGGTTTCTTCCCGGAGGTCCGTTCCCGATGGCCGGTAAAAAAATCCTTCTTGGGCTGGGACTGATCCTCCTTCTCGCTTGCGCGCTCACGCTCGCCTATGCCTTCGGATTCCGCATCGAGCCCGTCGTGGATGCGCACTGGTACGACACCATCGGATGGAACCTGGCCCAGGGGAAGGGCTTCCGGCTGGATCCGAACGTTCCCCTGGCGGAAGACTGGGCGATCGCGGTCGTCGGCCCGGCCTACTCGTACTTCCTGGCCGGGATCTACGCCGTGTTCGGCCATCACATCGAAACGGTGTGGATCCTCCAGTCGCTGCTGCACGCCCTGAACGCGCTGTTGGTGTTCCTCCTGGCGCGGAAAACGCTTCCGGAGGCGCCCGAACGGCCGTGGTACGCCCTGTTCGCGGCGGCGTTGTACGGATTCAATCCGGACCTGATCCAGATCGCCGCGATGCTCTTTTCGGAAACGCTCTACCTGACGGTCATCCTGGTCTGCGCAATCGGAATGGCGTCGTTTCTCGAACGCCCGACACTTTCCACCGCGCTCGGCACGTCGGCGCTGTTGGGATTCGCCATCCTGGTCCGGCCGGTCGCCCTCGTTCCGTTCGTCCTCCTCCTGGTCCTGCTGGCGTTGAAGAAGCATTGGAAATGGATCCCCGCGGCGATTGCGGTCGCGGCCGTGCTGATCGGATTGTGGACGGCCCGCAATTACTCCGTGTACGGCCGCGTCGTACTGTTGACGGCCGCCGGCGGGTACGATCTGTGGGTCGGCAACAATCCGGATTCCGCCGGCGAACAGCTTGTCGCCCCGGCGATCAACGATTACAAGGAGACCCACGGGGTGCTGGAAACCGACCGACACGGGGCGGAAGAATATGTCCGCTACCTCGTTTCGGACCCGGCGGATTTCCTGCGGCTGCAGGCGGTGAAGGCCGCCAAATTCTTCAGCGCGCTGCGCACGTCGGCCTGGTGGTTTCACCTGTCGGGGATCGCCCGGCTGCTGACGTTCGTCGTTTCGGCGCCCTTCTTTGTGTTCTACATCGTCGCGGGCGGGGCGGGATTGATCTCCGCCTTCCGCCACGGCCCCGCCGCGGCCCGGATCGCCGCCCTGCTGACGCTCGCCGTTCCGGCGGTCGTGATCCCGATCACCGTCACCAGCCGGCTGCGGTATCCGATGTATCCGTTTCTCGCCGTCCTGTGCGCGCTGGCGGTTTTTCGCTTCCGCCGGGGGGAGATTCCGCGGCGCTGGTTCGGATTTTCCCTTGCGCTGATCGCCGTTGCGACCGCGGTGGATGTCCTGATCAGCGCGCCGCAGATCCCCGCCCGGATACTCGGATTGTTCTCGTAGTTCTTCTCCGGCACGTTCTCGGAGCGACAGAACGGCCGACGGACGTTTCGCGATCTTCCCGGAACGGCCGGGAGGTTCCCCCGGCCGGAAAGGAGAGGCGGGCATGATCCGAATTAACGGTCCCCATTTCATCGACGAACACGGACGCACCCTGCTCCTGCGCGGGGTGAACCTCGGCGGCAGCACCAAGGTGCCCTTCCGGCCGAACGGCGCCACGCATTTGCGCGACGGATTCCTGGACCACCGGAACGTCTCCTTCGTCGGCCGGCCCTTCCCGCTGGACGAGGCCGACGAGCATCTGGGGCGCCTGCGCGCCTGGGGTTTCAACTTTCTGCGGTTCCTCGTCACCTGGGAGGCCATCGAGCACGCCGGGCCGGGCGAATACGACGAGGAATATCTCGACTACGTCCGCGCGGTGGCGGAGGCGGCGGGCGGATACGGGCTATCGTTGTTTGTCGATCCGCACCAGGATATGTGGAGCCGGTTCTCGGGCGGGGACGGCGCGCCGGGCTGGACCCTGGAAGCGGTCGGATTCGACATCGCGAGGCTGCACGAATCCGGGGCGGCGGTTCTGCACCAGTTCTACGACGGCCCGCTGCCGCGGATGATCTGGCCGGCCAACGAGAGCAAGCTGGCGGCCGGAACGATGTTCACCCTCTTTTTCGCCGGCAACGATTTCGCCCCCGCCGTCCGCATCGCGGGCGAATCCGCCCAGGATTACCTCCAGCGGCACTACTTCGGCGCAATCCGCCGCCTGGTTTCGCGGTTGAAGGACCTGCCGAACGTCGTCGGCTACGACACCTTCAACGAGCCCGGCAAGGGATTCATCGGCTGGCCGGACCTTACGCTCGCCGGCGGGAACGTGAAGGTCGGCGCGATGCCGAGTCCGTACCAATCGATGCTGCTGGGCTCCGGATATTCGCAGGCCGTCGAGGTGTGGGAGGCCGCCTCGACCGGGTTCCGGCGCACGGGGAGCCGGATCGAGAACGCCGGACGCGTCCGCGCCTGGCTGCCGGACCGCGGCTGCATCTGGCGCGACAACGGCGTTTGGGATGTCGGGGAGGACGGGAACCCGCGGTGCCTGCGGCCGGATTACTTCGCCGCGCGCAACGGCCGGCCGGTGGATTTCACGCGGGATTACTATCTGCCCTTCGCGAAGCGGTTCGCCGACACGGTCCGGTCGGTGGATCCGAAAACGATGATCTTCGTCGAAAGTTCGCCGGCGGCGCCGCCGCCGGAATGGGACGCGAAGAACATCGTCTACGCGCCGCACTGGTACGACGGATACGTTTTGTTCATGAAGGATTACTCCGACTGGATCGCCACGAACATGCACGCCGGCGGGGTGATCTTCACCCCCTGGTACATCCGGCGCTCGTACGCCGGGCAGATGAACCGCTTCCGCTGCTGGGCGGCCGAGCGGCTGGGAAATCCGCCGGTCCTGCTCGGCGAATTCGGGATCGCCTTCGACATGCGCGGCAAGGAAGCCTACCGGACGGGGAATTTCCGCCCGCAGATCCGGGCGATGGACCGCACGCTGCGCGCGCTGGATGACACGCTGCTGTCGGGGACGATCTGGAACTACACCGCCGACAACACCAACGCCCACGGTGAGGGATGGAACGACGAGGACCTCTCGATCTTCAGCCGCGACCAGCAGCGCGATCCGCAGGACGTCAACTCCGGCGGCCGCGCGCTCGAAGCCGTGGTCCGGCC
>Ga0316616_100000446_pt1 | contig 13053 bp, 12 predicted proteins | sample OWC_Aug_M1_C1_D1_FD_207660 | JGI IMG/M metagenome (GOLD analysis project Ga0316616, IMG submission 207660) | Wetland soil microbial communities from Old Woman Creek delta, Ohio, United States - OWC_Aug_M1_C1_D1_B | ecosystem: Environmental > Terrestrial > Soil > Wetlands | place: USA: Ohio... | reverse complement strand
GATTCTGTCGGTCTTGGCCAGGGTCCCTGTGGCTTTTGCAAAATCCCGGATCTGCCGGGGGTTGACGGCCACGGCAGGCAGCCCCTCGGCGGCCAGGGTGCTCAGGACCGTCTTGTGGTAGCCGCCCGTGGCCTCCAGGACGATCAGAGAGGGGGCCAGGGAACGGACGTAGGCGGTAAGAGAACTCAGTCCTTGATGGTTATGGGAGAAGGTTTTGGTTTCTCCCGAAGGGTTCACGGCCACGTCGAGTCTGTCCTTGGCCACATCGATACCGACGAAGAAGGCTTTCTCGCTCATGGGGTCTCCTTTCTCCCGTACTTGCGGATGATGCGGGATCCTCTTCAGGTCCCGGGCAACTGTTCGGGTTGAACGGAGGACGTCGTGGCGACCCAAGCTCAAAAACGGGCTCTCCACCCTGTGTTGATACGGTCTACCACGACGTGAACTGCCTGATGAACGAGCGTTTAACATAAACTTTAAACTTTGTGATAGGGATTTAATATACAAGTGTTGAATTGAAATTAGAAGCCTACGAATAAATTCACAACTCAAAATCCAATATTCCACGAAGGCCCACGGCCTGAGGGAGGTATTATGCAGAATTTCGTTTTTGAAAACCCGACCAGGGTCATCTTCGGGAAAGGCAGCATAGCGAGAATAGGCCAGGAGCTGAAGCGCTTCGGGAGCAAGGCCCTCATGGTCTACGGCTCGGGGAGCATCAAGAAAAACGGTGTCTACGACCAGGTGGTGGCCTCGCTGAAAGAGGCCCAGGTCCCCTGGGTCGAATTCGCTGGCGTCCGCTCCAACCCCTTTCTTTCAAAGGTCCTGGAGGGGATTGAGGTCGCTAAGAAGGAGCAGGTGGATATGATACTCGCCGTCGGCGGCGGAAGCGTCATCGACACGGCAAAGACCATAGCATGCGGTGTGAAAGCCGACCACGACATCTGGGATTTCTTCACCTACAAGAAACCCGTCCGGGGCGCACTGCCGATCTTGACGATCCTCACGATATCCGCGAGCGCTTCCGAAATGAACGCGGCGGCCGTCATAACAAAGGAAGAAACCTGCCAGAAGTTCAGCATCCGTACACCCTTCATCCAGCCGAAAGTCTCCATCATGGACCCGTGTGTGCTTTCCACACTGAGTGATGCCTACACGGCCTACAGCGCCGCCGATGCCGTCACCCACATGCTCGAGGGATATTTCAACAACACGGAACCCGCGGGCGTACTCCAGGATCGTCTCGTGGAAAGCCTGATGCGAACACTCATGGAAGCGACGGAGATCTGCCTCAAGGACCCGGCGGATTACAGCGCCCGCGCGAACTTCATGTGGTCCGCCACGCTGGGTTTCAATGGACTCACGACGGCAGGCATGGGAATCGTGGGTTACCCGGCTCACATGATCGAACATTCCCTGAGCGCCATGTATGATGTCCCTCACGGGGCCGGGCTGTCCATCGTGCTTCCCGCCTGGATGACCTGGGCGAGCCGGAAGAACCCGACCAAGTTTGCCAGGCTGGCAAGGGAGGTCTTCGGTGTGAAGATCAAGGATGACGCGAAGGCGGCGGCTCGCGGAATCTCGAAACTCAAGTCGTGGTTTGTCTCCATCAAGACACCGGTGAAACTGAGGGAAGTCAACATCCCGGGAAAGGACATCGGGAAAATCGCGGAGAATGCCGTGATGCTCGCCGAAACGTGGAAACTTTCAGGCTACACGAAGGAGGTCATCGCCGACATCCTGAAACTGTGCAAATAAACATTCTGACTTCTCCCATGCTTTGAACAGCGGATTCAAAAAAGGGGGCGGAACATTCAAGCTGTTTAAAAATGTTCGGATGCCACTGGGCAAAGCAGGTCATCAGAGGAATTAAAAATTCTCACAACTCACAACCCACAACTCACAACTGTCCCTATCATGACGGGAATCATCCTGTCCGGCGGCAAGAGCAACCGCCTCGGCGGCCTCAACAAGGCCTTCATCAAAGTCCGGGGGGAACGTCTTATAGAAAAGACGCTCCGGATTTACCGGGAACTCTTTCAAGAGGTCCTCATCGTAACCAACTCTCCCCTCGATTACCTCGAATTCGATGCCGCGATCGTGACCGACATCATCCCCGGAAAGGCATCTCTCGGGGGAATATACACCGGCCTTTTCTTTGCAACCTCTGAATATGCCTTTGTCACGGCCTGTGACATGCCTTTTCTGAACGCCCGATTCATCCGGTTCATGATGGAGCAAACGGGGCAGCATGACATTATTGTCCCCCGCTCCGCCGACGGACTCCAGCCCCTCCATGCCATCTATTCACGGAACCTCCTGAAGTCTATCCGGAGGCTTATTGACGCTGATCGTCTTAAAATTACGGAACTTTTCAAAAAGCAGAAGGTTCTGGAGATTCCACGGGAAGACTGCCTCTCCTTCGATCCCGAAGAGCGCCTTTTCATGAACATCAACACCCCCGAAGACCTCGAGAAACTCGCCGACAGGTGAGCCCGTCCCTTCCCAATTTTCATTTGACAAGTCGGGGGATTTTGGTTAGTTATTCGCCAATTTTGCGCCCGTTAACCGCGGCGCACGATTCCTTATTATCAGTTAAAAGGGGGGAAATTATATGAGTGAAAATAAGTTATTCGGGATGCCCGCAGAGAGCGGGCGATGGATTCTTGTCCTGCTGGGCTTTATCATCAACCTCTGTCTCGGGAGTGTTTACGCCTATAGCGTCTTCAGGAAACCGGTACAGACGCTCCTGAATTCCAGTGCAACAGAGGCCGGCCTTCCCTTCATGGTCTTCCTGGGCTTTTTTGCCGTCCTCGTATTCTTCGGCGGCCAGATCATCGCGAAGCTCGGTCCGAGAAATCTGGGAATCCTCGGGGGAATCATCGTCGGTGTGGGCTGGATGCTCGCCAAGTATTCCACAAGCATCAACATGCTCACGGTCACTTACGGATTGATTGGCGGTGGCGGCGTGGGCCTTGCCTACGGCGTGCCTCTTGCCTGTGTGGGCCGCTGGTTTCCCGACAAGCGGGGCCTTGCCCTGGGACTGACGCTCGCCGGCTTCGGCGGTTCTCCCTTCATCTCGGCAAATGTGGCAGCCGCGCTGATTAAGTCCGTCGGCCCCATGCAGACCTTCTTCCTCATGGGTGCGGCCTTCCTCGTCATCATCTGTCTGTGTTTCATCCCCTTCCGTTACCCGGAAGATGGCTGGAAGCCCGCAGGATGGACGCCGCCGGCAGCCGCTGCTGGAAAAGCGGCGGACTTCAACATGGCGGAAATGTCCAAAACCCCCACCTTCTGGGGGCTATTCCTGTGCTACACCATCGGCTGCCTTGCCGGGCTCATGGCCATCGGGATTTCCAGCCCCGTGGGCCAGGAAATCATCAAGATCCCCGCCGCGACAGCCGCGACCCTCGTCGGTGTCTTCGCCATTTTCAACGGCGCCGGCAGGCCGCTATTCGGCGTACTGACCGACAAACTCACGGCACGCAACGCCGCCCTCATCTCTTTTGTCATCATCCTGGTCGCATCGCTGGGCATGCTGACGGCGAAAGAAGGGGACATGATGATGTACGTGATCTGCTTCATCGGGTTCTGGTTGGTGCTCGGCGGCTGGCTGGCCATCGCCCCCACGGCGACGACCAGCTTCTTCGGCGTGAAGAACTACGCGAGAAACTACGGCCTCGTCTTCTTCGCCTACGGTGTGGGGGCCATCCTGGGCGGCCTGGTCTCCGGCGCGGCGAAGGACACCTTCGGTTCCTACGCCGTTGCCTTCTACCCCACGGCGGGCCTTGCCGTTCTGGGTATGATCATCGCCTTCGTGCTCCTGAAACCGCCCAAGAAGGCATAGCGCATTCACTACTTAAAATTTGCTGAAACAAAAGCGCCGGTTGTAATGACCGGCGCTTTCTCTTTTTATCGGAAGACGGCGTCATCCCCCGGACACCTGGCGAATGAGGGTCATGCCGTGCTTCTTTGCCAGGCGGAAGGGGCGGAGCATGTAGTAAAGGGGGAGGAAAGAGCGTGGCAGGCGAAGCGGCCTCCACTCGAGGAGAAGGGCCGTGACGATCATGCGGAAGAGATATTCGATCCGGTCCCGTGCGCGTTCACGGATCCGGAAATAGAAAGCGTATTTTTTGTAAAAATCCAGGGGGCTTTCATCCAGCCCGCAGAGCCGGTCTTTTGCCCACCGGGTAAGCCGCCCGACCATGGGATCGGCTTCGATCATTTTCCGGATATCATCCGGCAGAACCGTGCCGAAGAGGTCACGGGCCAGCCGCAGGCCGACCAGAAGCATCCTGCGCCCCCCGGTCCGGTCAGCAAGCTCCGTCAATCTTTTCCAGTTCAGCTCCGGGTGCCGGCGGATGAGCTCCACGGTGTCGCAGACCCAGATCAGCCTCGACCAGAAATCCTTCGCCCCGTGAACACAGAGAATCAGGAGCAGTTCCTCCGGCGGCAGGGCATCGAAGTGCATGTCCTTCGTGACGGATGGTCGCCTGCGGCTCCAGATGTCGAGATCACCGAGGGAGAAACAGAAGTTCCAGGGGACAACCTCCCACTGAAGTTCCAGATAAACGTGTCCGTCGCCGCGAACCATGATGATCTCATTGTAGGCCTGTTTGAAGGCCAGGGCCTGCGCCCCTTCAAGGTCCGTGGTCGCCTCGTAACCCATGGCGGCGATCAGATCCCTGCTCTTCAGGACATCGCGCCTGCGCACGAGAATGTCGAGATCGCCGAACTGCCTGAGCGCGATATCGCCGTAGAGCTGGGCGGCCAGTGCGGGTCCCTTGTAGGGGATGCAGGGTATGCCATTGCTCTCGAGACGGTTCACGATTTTCTGAAGTTCGGCGGTGAGGAGGAGGTTCCAGGCCGTGTTGTTCTGATAAGCCAGTCGGAACTGCGAGAGAATCTCCCGAGGAACAAGATGGGCATAATTTTTCCGGAAGGCCCGGTAAAGCAGGGGCATGACGCCGTGACCTGACGCCATCTCGACGAGACGCGGCCAGTCGATCGGCCGTCCAGGGAGAACCGTCATGTCCTCACCCGCCCTGTCGTTAACGTCGCATCGCAGGGCGAGAAGAAGCAGCTTTTCTTCAGGCCGCATCATGGGAGATCCATTCCCTTCAACGCGCTCAGAACCCCCTTAGCAGGGGATAAATTTTTCTTTCATAAATCCGCTTGAGGACGTGAGCGGGATGAACCACGGCAGCCGCTGCCAGCATAAAAGACATCCCGATGAAGTCCCCCTCGGCATAGTAAAGGGCCGCTTTCTGATAGAGGGCCTCACCGGTGTACCGCCTCCGGCTGTCCGCCTTCTCATGCCAGGGGCGTCTTTCCTGTTCGTCCATGAAATCCGCGAGGGAGGGTTCCTCCTTGCCCTGTCTTCTTCTGCGCATGCGCTCGAGGGCCCAGGCATCGTAAAGTTCCTGCTCCTTTTTCTTCTCGATGGAGACGGATTTCCCGTGGATCCTGTAAAGGACGAGGGGTTCAGGGACGGTGAGAAGAAGGTGTCCCCTCTCGGCCAGGCGATTCCAGAGGTCCATATCCTCGACCTGGCGGAACTCGGTCCGGTAGCCGTCGGCATCGAGAACGGTTTTACGGTGCATCATCACGGAGGAGTGAATGAAGCGGATGGGCACGCCGTTTTCAAAATGTTTCCGGAAACCCGTCTCGTCGAAGGGCCCAGCGGTGCCAATGAACCCCAGGCGTCTGCCCTCCTCATTGATGAAATACCCCAGCGTCCCGATCACCCGGGCCTCGGGGTATTCGGCGAGATACTGAAGCTGCCTTTCGATCTTCCTCGGCAGGAAGACATCATCGGCATCAAGCCTCACCACCCAGTCGAATCGTGCTTCTTCCAGACCCCGGTTGGCCGCCTCGCAGCGGCCGCGGTTTTCCTGCGTGATGAACCTCACCCGCGCGTCCGACTGGGCATAGCGCTGCATGATCCCCCGGCTTCCATCGGTAGAGCCGTCATCCACCAGGAGAACTTCAAAGTCCCGATGGCTCTGGCCGAGGACGCTTTCGATCGCCTCAGGGAGAAATCGCTCACCGTTGTACACGGGTATGACCACCGAAATTTTCATGCCGGATCCTTCGACATCAGCTGCAGGATGCACCCTGTCACAACGCCGCCTCTTTATGGCTTCGGTTGTCGTTTTCTTTCGGCGGGCCGGACAAATCTTCTCTATGAAAAGACGAGTTTCAGCACCGGGCCCTGCAGGCGTCTTCGTTCGGTTTTGCCTCCCCGGTCATGATACGGTCTATTTTCCATGCACCGTTTCGTCTGATCAGGAAAGTCCACCGGCTGATCTGTCTGGTCTCATCTTCGGTGGGCCAATTCTCCAGGCAGAGGGCTTGAGTCTCGTCGAGGATTTCGAAGCGCTGGTGCAGCGGTCGTCGCAGCTCTTCCTTCAACTCCGTCGCCCCGAGGATGGACGCCCGGAGTCCCTCGCGGGTCAAATCGCACGCGGAGATTCGCAGGGGATAGGCATCCACAATTTCGAGGCTCTTCTCGACCTGGGAGGGGTCCTGCCAGGCGGCGTTGAATGCGTTCATGGCCTCCATCAGGGGCTTCAACGCCTGTTCCTCTCTCTTTTTGAAGGGTCTGTCGAGGAGCGGGTTCACACAACCGCAGCTTTCAACGACCCAGACCGGCCTGCCGAGTTCCTCCGAAATCCGGTATGCGGGAACCCCCTTGAGGTCCCGGTAAAGTTGATCGAAGGGCTCTTTCGGCACGAGGATCAGTTCCGTGTCGGGCCACTGCTCGAGCGCGGCCCTGCCGGCTCTGATGAAATCGTCAACCATGAGGAGCCCGGAGACGATGATATTCCCGCCGTAAGTTTCATTTTTGACCGCAAAGGCATGGTGGTCGTTCTGAACGCCCTCCCCATGCTCCCCCAGGGCTGTACTGATGCGGCCATGGGCGGCCTCGGAAGTGAGCCACAGCACCCTGCGGTAGGCGCCGCCAAAATTAGTCAAGTTTCCTTTCAGCGACCGGTTCATCACCGTTCTGACCGAAAGCTTCAGTGACGCACGCATGTCCGGAAAGGGATTCAGAGGGATTTCAAAGCGGGATCGCATGCGGCTCGAAAACTCCATGAATTCCTCCATCGGGCATTCGAGCTTTTCAATGGTCTCCGGCGCCGTGCACACGGTGTAGCCGGGCCAATAGAGGATCATGCTCTTCGCGCCGTACTCCACGAAATACTCGTAGGTGTTCTCGATGTCGTTCCAGCCGCATATCCGGGGAAGCGGGACGATCGTCCCGACGATATCCATCCTGTATTTCCTGAGAAGCGGGAGGGATGCGATGGCGGTTTCCCCGTCCCTGCGTCTCTTTCTGAAGATCTTCGCCCAGAGTTCGGACCGCGTGGAGTGCATGGAGACGTTGACCTCGATGGGCCTGAAGCGGGAAAGCTCCTTCAGAAAAGGCTCGTCGAGTATGGCGCCGTTTGTCGTGAAGCAGATCCTGTTCGAAACGTACTTGCGCCTGATAAGCTTGAGGATCTCGAAAAACTTCGGATGGAGAAAGGCCTCACCCTCGGCGATCCGGCCCGGGAGGCTGTCGCTCATGCGGATGGGTTCCTTGTGCAGGGGCATGAGGCTCAGTTGGTGCTTGATGTCCCCGATGTCCCGGAACATGCCCCTCGCGATCGGAAAGGGGTTCAAGTTGTTCGAGCAGAAAATGCAGCGGCTGTTGCACACCGCGCTTACCGGAAGTTGATTTTGATAGCGGTTGCCGGCCAGCCATTCCCTGAAAAAGACGCTTTCCTCCCCTGCCGGAGCCGCCGCCGTTAGGATTGGCTGTACAGCCGATTGCTCCATCTGTTGTTCATGCCCGGGACTTTCCTGTACCGCTTCCCCCTTCATAAATCACCCCTCTGGATTGATGCTTCTACTCCTTTAAATGCGGTTTTCACCCGAGGACCTCCTCGATCTTTTCCCAGAACCGGCCCGTGAGGCTCGTTCGGAGGGTATAAGCCGGGACTTCCCGCACCAGGTCGCAGGCATTGTCGAATATCCTGCGGGTGAGGCGCTCGATCTCCTCCGGGTTGTCGCACCACCAGCCCCTCGTCAATTTTCCCCTCGCCAGGCAATTGAGCTGCATCACCGCCTGACCCCGGCCGATGGGAAGAACCTCTACCCTCCCGGACTGTTCGAGGAAGAATATGGCTCTCAAGGGTACAGACCTCCGGACGTCCCAGGATCTCTTCAGCCCGCGCTCGTAGATGTCGCTCCAGGTCGGGAAAGGATGGGCGAGAAACCTCCCTTCATGGTCATTGATGACGACAGTCTCCTCGTCCCCGAGCACTTTCCACGGCGGCGGTAGACGCCTGCAGCAGGTGGACTTCCCCGTGTCGCCCGGTGCGGCCAGCATCACGCCCGTGCCGTTTAATTCCACGAGGGCCGCATGAACGGGCATCCCGCCCGATGCGATAACCTTTCTGTAAACCGGAAAGAGGTAAGAGCAGATCTGATTCAGCTCGTGGGGATGGCCCAGATCGACTGCAGTCTCGTAGATGACATCTTCGATCTCGCGATGATACCAGACCCGCATGAATCCGCAGTCCGTTGCCTGCCAGCCTTCCCGGGGCAGTCCATCATTTGCTCTACAGCCAAGATGTTCATCAACAGGATCTTCTCCGGATCCGATGCGCTCACCCGTCAGGATCAGCTTCGGGCAGTCATATCCCGCATCCTTTCCCAGCTCCATGATGGATCCAATCTTGTCGAGGAGCGGGCTTTCACCTTCCATCGCCATGAGGCGCCATCCATTCCCGGCGGAAAGGGGCAGGTGGTAAGTTTTCGATGCTTCACGCAAATGAATGTCCGTCATTCTGTTTACCCCGGGGAACAGCAAGAGAAGAGAATCGGCGTATTTTCTTCCACTTCCTCCCGATCAATCCCGGGAACACTAGCCGACGAGGTATCCGGTAGCGCATTTCGAAGCCGCGTTCCCGGAAGCTCCCGAATTGCATAACCCCTTGGATGCCTGCGGGCCATTTGTGCACACCTCCCAGTTCCCGGGGGTCGAGCCGGTGCTGCAGGTCGAGGCATAGTTACCGGCCAGGCAGGTGTGCGTCGTCTGGCTCCCGTAACCGGTCCCGGCGGCGCAGTTGTGGGCCGACCCGGTGCCGCAGGTGCTCTGAGCGGAATGGTAGCGCCCATCGAGTCGGTGGAGTTTTGGCTTTTCATAGATTCTTTCACTCATATCTTTTCTCCGGATTCCCAAGAAACCTCACCTTGGTCCCAATTGGTTTCGCCAATCCCCTCTTCATGTAAACTCTCACCACTGGTCCTATCGTGACCGCTGTCACAGGGAAAGCCTTGCCTCTTTACGATTGATCCTTCGTCCACCTTCCAGCCGCGTGCTTGGGAAGAGCCCCTTCTTTTTAGCCGCCTCGCAGAACCAATACCCCGCCCAGAGGTTCCTCGTGCTGTAATAGTTCTGGGCCACACAGCTCCCCAGACAGATCCCCCGCATGACGCAGTCGCTGCAGATCCCCTCAATACGATGGGGTAGCCCTTCGCGCAGTTCCTTCAGGACGGAACTGTCTTCCCAGATGTCTGCAAGCCGGTCTTCTGCGGCATGGCCGAAGACCAGTTCGGGCACGGTCTCACCGATCCCGCAGAGGGCGTAGGAACCGTTACCCAGGACACCCAGTATCCCCAGGATGCCGCAGACGCCGCAACCGTCGCCCCTCTCACCGAACATCTTGCTCATGGGCCTGAAGGCGGAAGGGTGGCTGTAGTGAAGCCGGAGGTGCGTCTTTGCGGCAAGCTCGCTTTCCACCCACCGGCCGATTTCGATGAGTTCCTCGATCGTCAGCGTGTCGCCGGCCTCGTGCATTTTCTCTCCCCGGGCCGTCGGCTGAACGATATTGAATTTGACGGAGTTGGCCTGCAGCCCTTCGGCAAGACGCACCACATCTTCTATCTGGTCGCTGTTGCGGCGCATGATCGTCATGATAATCTGGGGGTGAATGCCTGCGCCGACGAGGTTGCGGGCGCCGTCCATGGCCTGCCCGAAAGAACCGGCAACTCCCCTCACCCAGTCGTGCGTCTCCCCATCGGCGCCGTCGATGCTCACGGAGACGAAGGGGTTCACGCAGGACGCGATCTGCCGCGCGAGAGCGGGCGTGCAGAGGACTCCGTTCGTCTCGATCGTGAGGCGGAGATTTTCTTCCCTGATGTGATCGAGAAGGTCGGCGATCTGCGGATGGAGAAGCGGCTCGCCCCCCGTCAGCTTCACGGAGCCGAGCCCCAGTGGCTTTGCCTGTGCGATGATCGATTTGAAAAGATCTACCTCAAGTGAAGGAAACACCCGCTCGCCGTTCTGGAACTTCGGCTGAATCCAGCAATGCCTGCAGCAGAGGTTGCACCCTTCGGTCAGGTAAAAGTAGATGCAGTTCAGGGGATAAGCCGGTGTGCTGCGCTCGCGGTTTGCCTCGACCGGGGGGGAATTTTGTTCCCGCTCAGTTTGATCCATATTCAACTCCTTCATGCCCTTTACAGTGCTGCCTCGAACCCCACCAGGCCCTGCTTTTCCAGGTCCTGGACGAATTCCCGGAGGTGGTCTTTCACCTCTTCAGGGACGGCCTCGGCGCTTTCCCGGAGCTTCGTCGAGATGTCGTCAAGGGAATGCCCTCCGTCGAGGAGCTTCCAGACGAAGACGCCCGTCGGATTGAGGCCGAAGGCATTTCCCGTGTCGGGATCGAAGAGGATGGCCCAATCGTCGAATTCCTCACGCAGGACGATGAGCGGGTTGGCTACGGGCTTGTCAATCATTTCCATTTCTCCTTCCTGTCTGACCTGTGCAATATATTTAATGATTCCAAGTAGATAAATAATTCAAACGTTATCGCATGTTACGCCGTGACGGGGACGCATCCAGCCAGCAAGATGGGTTTGCAAAAAACATACCCCGGAAAATCATTGAAGATTATCGATATACCCGGTTTGTTACGGGCCGGAAGGAGACCCCATTATGTCGTTCGTTTCGGGTTCTCCGGCCTGATAGTTGTTCAGAATTCGAAGACGACATGAAACCCTGGCCTTTAGATCCTTTTAAGAAGGGCCCGTGCTGGCCGGGGTAAGGCGTCTCTGAGGGCTGTCAGGACCCCTGTTTTGGGTTGCGCTAGGCCCGGGAAATGGGGTATGTCAAATACGGTTTTTCGTCGTCCGGAAGAGGTAACAGGTGGAGAAATTCGACACGATCATCGTGGGGGCGGGGCTTGCGGGCCTCGGGTGCGCCTGGACCCTTGCCGGGCAGGGGCTTGAAGTCCTTGTCCTGGAACGGGGAGACTATCCCGGCGCCAAGAACCTCTCGGGAGGCCGCCTCTATGTGAACCCGGTCCGCAACCTCTTCCCAGGACTCTGGGATCAGGCACCGCTCGAGCGCTTCATCGTCCATGAAGGGGTCACGGTGATGGCAAAGGAGCGCTCGCTCACCCTTGACTATGCCGGCAACGAGCTCCGGGCCGAACCGCACCAGAGCTACAGTGTCCTGCGCTCGAGGTTTGACCGCTGGATGGCAGAGCGTCTCGAGGAAAAGGGCGTCATGCTCCTGCCCAAGACCCGTGTCGACGATCTGATCAGGGAAAACGGTAAAATCGCGGGCGTCATCGCCGGCGGCGACGACCTTCGCGCCGACGCCGTCATTGCCTGTGACGGTGTCCTTTCGCTTCTCGCCGAAAAAGCGGGACTCCACCCGCCCGGGAAACCGGAAGATTTCGCTGTCGGCATCAAGGAGATCGTCGGCCTCGATGCCAACGTGATCAACGATCGCTTCAGTCTGGACGGCAATGAAGGCACGGCGCGACTCTACATCGGCGAGGTCACAAAAGGTCTTTTCGGCGGCGGTTTTCTGTACACCAACAAGGAAAGCCTGAGCCTCGGGCTCGTTATAGGCATCCATGACTTTACCGGAAAAGGCGGCGCCGCCGAGGTCCCCGCGCTTCTGGACGCATTCAAGTCACGGCCGGAGATCGCCCCCCTTGTCAAAGGCGGAACTACGCTGGAATACGGCGCCCACATGATCCCCGAAGGAGGATACAAGGGGTTGACACCTCTTTCAGGCGCTGGCATCATGGTGGCAGGAGACGCCGCGGGATTTGCTCTCAACATGGGTTTCACGGTCCGGGGCATGGAATACGCCCTGGCCTCAGGCCACTTTGCCGCGAAGGCCCTTCTGAAGGCCAAGGTTGCCGGTGATTTTAGCGCCGGAGCCCTTTCCGCCTACAGGGGGATGCTCGAGGAGAGCTTCGTCCTTCGGGACTTCATGAACTTCCGGGAGACCCCGACAGTGCTCTCAAACCCGAGGTTCTTCAATCACTACCCCGAGTTCATCGGGAACATCATGAAAGACCTATACGAAATACCGGCCGGTCCCAAGGAGAGGATCTACCCTACGCTGAGAAAACATCTCACCATCGGAGAGCTGTGGGCGATGTTCAGGGACACGAAGGGGGTGATGAAGATATGAGCGACAACTTCGTAAAAAGTTCATATGCTGTGTTGCTCTTCGTCCCTCGTCACTGCGACGTACGCAGAAAGTACGCCTCACTCCTCGGGACTCGCTCGCCTTGCCTCTGAAGCTTTTTACAAAGTTGTTTCAACATTCGGCGTTTCGAACGCAACCGGGAAAATCATCGGTGATACCATGGATCTGAAAGCAAAACTTGGGATCGATGTCTTCAAGCCCGGCAAGGAGCCTCATCTCAAGGTGAGGCCCGGCATGGAGAAAGACCCCCGTCTGAAACCGTCAGTCAAGATCTGCCCCGCCGGCTGTTACAGCGAAAACGAAAAGGGCGAGATTTCCATCAACGTTGACGGGTGCCTCGAGTGCGGCACCTGCCGGATTGCATGCGGGACCGCGGTCCTCGACTGGAACTATCCGGAGGGCGGCTTCGGCGTCCAGTTCCGATTCGGCTGAAAACAGGGTTTAGGGTATAGCAGCTGTGTTGCAAGTTGAGTAATTATGCTGGTTGATTTTGCCAGTGTGTACCGTTCTTTACCATAGTGTTGAGGATCACCAGGAGCTTGCGCATGCAG
>Ga0316616_100000445_pt1 | contig 13055 bp, 11 predicted proteins | sample OWC_Aug_M1_C1_D1_FD_207660 | JGI IMG/M metagenome (GOLD analysis project Ga0316616, IMG submission 207660) | Wetland soil microbial communities from Old Woman Creek delta, Ohio, United States - OWC_Aug_M1_C1_D1_B | ecosystem: Environmental > Terrestrial > Soil > Wetlands | place: USA: Ohio... | reverse complement strand
CAGGGGCAAAGACCTCCGCCGCGATTCCCGCCTTCGCGGAATACGCGGCGAAACTTGCCCCGGCGTTCCCACTGGAATCGTCGGCGGCCCGCTCCACTCCCCAGTGCGTGAGCGCGCTGATGAGTACACTCGTCCCGCGATCCTTGAAGGCGCCGGTGGGCGCGAGATACTCCAGCTTGAAATGCACCTGCTGTCCCGCGAACGTGGCCGGCACGAGCGGCGTCAGCCCCTCGCCCATCGTCACAGGGGCGGTCCCCTCCGGTAGTGCGATCATGGCGCGGTAGCGCCATAGACTGGGATCCGTCGCCTCGATCAGGTCCGGCGCGAACGGGATGCGTTGTGCGATGTCGAGAACCCCACCGCACCGTGGACATCGCAAGGCCTGCGGCCCGGCGGAGACGACCGTATTGCACAGGGCACAAACGAACTCCATGGTATCACCCCTTTTACTCCGAACAGACCGTGTGCGAAAGGCGACTGGACCGCCTCGCGCGACTTGCGCGGCGCCATCGCGATGGTCTCACCACCGGCACACGACCCGGGATCGAGCTGATGGCCACGCGCGCGCACTCACGCTACCGCCGCTCTTCGCGAGAAGTCAAGGTGATTTTCAGCGCCAGTCTGGACGGAGCGCACCGATTCCGAGCAGCGAGAATTGAGGCCGACGCTCTTACCTATGAGTTTCGTCCGGAGCGGAACCGGTGCTGCCGATGAGGATCACCATGGAATTATGGGAGAGGCTGTTCTATCGTGAGGGGGAAAGGACGATTGTCTGAGGAATACGGCGGAATAAAGCAACGCAGGGGGAGGACCTGGGAATGGAAAAGACCAGAGCGCGATTTATTTTCCAGAATGGCGAAATCATCCCCTTTGGGGAGGCAAAGGTCCACCCACTGAACACGGCGATGAAGTATGCCTCCAGCATCTACGATGCCTGGCGTGGCTACTGGAATCCCGAACACGGAGAGTTATACCTGTTCCGGTTGCGGGAACATTTGGAGCGTTTAGGACAATCGGCGAAAATAGTCCAGATCCAGTGTCCCTATAGTATCGAGGAGATGCTGAACAGCCATCTTGCCTTGATCCGGGCCAATGAATTGCGGGAGGACATCCACTGCCGCATCATCCTCTATGTGGATGCCTTGGATGGCGGGCTATACTCCAATACTCCCATCGGTGCCGTCATGGCGGCCTCGCCGATGGGGCGCTACTTCAAGGAAGAATCCCAGGGGTTGCACTGCAGCGTCAGTTCGTGGCGCCGGATCTCCGATGAGGACATGCCCCCCCGTATCAAGGCGGCCGCCAATTATCACAACAGCCGCTTGGCGGGGCTGGAGGCAAAGCAAAACGGGTACGACGATGCCGTCCTGTTGGACCGGAATGGCAAGGTCGCCGAAGGACCCGGCTATACCCTTTTTCTCATCCGGAATGGAATCCCCATGACGCCGTCGGTGACCAGCGGCATCCTGGAGGGCGTCACGCGGGACACCCTGCTGGCTCTCATTCCTGAAGTCCTGTCCCGCAAGGTCGTTGAGCGGGAAATAGACCGGACGGAACTCTATGTAGCGGACGAGGCCTTCTTTTGCGGAAGCGGCGCCGAAATAACCCCGATCATTTCAATAGACCGACGTCCGGTGGGAAATGGCAGCCCGGGTCCGCTGACCAAAGCGATCCGAGACGCCTACTTCGCCCTGGTGCGCGGGAACCGAAAAACCCACAGGGAGTGGCTTCTGCCCGTCTACGGCGGTGCGCCGAAGTGAGACGCGCCTCTCCCCAGGTCGCCGAAACGATCCGAACTGCGAGCCGTCCTGGCCCCGAATCTCATTGAACGTCCCGACCCGCGTTGCTAGGATCTCCGGCAGAGGGCGTTGGTGGAGGGACACTGGTGATCTCCATCGGGATCGTCGGGTGTGGAACCATCGGCTCGGCAATCGCGGCGGCCATCTCCGCAGGGAGAATCCCCGCCACCCTCTCCGGGCTCACCAGTCGAACGCCTTCCCGGGCCGAGGCCCTTGCTCGTTCCCTCTCCCTTTCGCCGCCGGTCCTCGACCTCCAAGAGCTCATCGGCGTCTCGGATCTCGTGGCCGAGGCCGCCTCGATCGCCGCGGTCGCGGAGATTGTTCCAGCCTGCTTGGAGGCCGGCAAGGACGTGTTCGTCATCAGCGTCGCTGGTCTGCTCGATCATGAGGACTGGGAGCGCCGAGCGGAGACCCAGGGAACGCGAATCATCGTTCCCTCAGGGGCCATCGCGGGATTGGACGGCGTCCGGGCGGCGGCCGTCGGCAGAGTGGAATCCGTGCTGCTGATCACACGGCGGCCACCCGAGGCGCTGAGCGGTGCGCCGTACGTCGTGGAGCGAGGGATCGAGTTGCACCGGCTCACCCGGGAGACGCTGATCTTCGAGGGGTCGGCGCGAGAGGCCTGTCGCGGCTTCCCCAGACACGTGAACGTTCCGGCCGCCGTCAGCCTTGCCGGCGTCGGCCTGGATCGGACCCGGGTGCGGGTTCTGGCCGTGCCGGGGTTTCGGTTCAACCAACATCAGATCGAGGTCCAGGGGGAGTTCGGTCGGATGCGGGTCGAGATCGAGAACACCCCCTCGTCCACGAACCCCCGCACCGGCCTGCTTTCCATTTTCTCCGCGATCGCAACGCTCGGAGAGTACGCACAGAGCCGTGCGCGGCGCGCATAGCGACCCAGGGGAGACCGCACCTATCCGGAAGGAGCGAGCCATGACGAAGTCGGTAGAGGAGATTCGCCAGGACATGCCCTGCCTGAAGGACCTCGTGTACCTGGACAGCGCTTCGGTGGTGCCGGCGCCCCTGCCGGTGATCAAAGCCATGGAAGAGTACCTTTACACCTTTCCCTTCAATTACGGGGTCGGTGTGTGGAGACGCTCGCGAGAGGCTGCCTCTCTGGTCGACGAGGCCCGCCGTGTCGCCGCGCGGGCCTTCGGAGCAGCCTCGGAGAGGGAGATCGCCTTCACCAAGAACACCACCGAGGCGATCAACACGGTGGCGCAAGGCCTCGAATGGAGGTCGGGTGACGAGATCGTCCTGACGACGCTGGAGCATCAGTCGAATGCCATCCCCTGGATGCGGGCGGCACAGGAGCACGGGGGCCGTGTCAGGTTCGTCCCCGCCGATGCGGATGGCATGGTGGACCCCGCGGACGTGCGCAAAGCGATGACGTCTGCGACCCGGCTCGTGGCGTGCACCCACGTCTCCAACGTCTTCGGCACGATCCAGCCGGTGAGAGAGATCGCCCAGATCGCCCATCAGCATGGGGCACTCGCCTTCGTGGATGCCGCCCAATCGGCCGGTCGCATCCCGGTGCGAGTCGACGAGATCGGATGCGACTTCGTCGCCTTCTGTGGCCGCAAGGCTCTCATGGGCCCCCAGGGCACGGGGTTTCTGTGGGGCCGCGCGGAATTGCTGGACCGACTTCATTCCCTCTCCACCGGCAGCCGCGCGGCCAACGTGGTGGACGAGGCGCAGTTCAAGGTCAACCGCCCCCCGCACAAGTTCGAGGCCGGCGTCTTGAACACTTCCGGAGTCATCGGCCTGGGGAGGGCCATCCAATACGTAGAAGAAATCGGGTACGAGGCCATCCTGACCCACATCCGGGATTTGACCTCGCACATGATCGCGGCCCTGCGGGCCACACCCAGGGTGCATTTCCATGGGAGCGCACGGCTGGACCGACAGGCCGGCATCGTGATGTGGAGCGTGGACGGGATCGAGCCGGACCGGGTAGCCCAGGAGCTGGACCGGACCGGCAATGTGGCAGTGGCCTCGGGCGCCCAGGGGTCGCTCCTGGCGATCCGGCCCCAAGGCGTCTCCTCCATCGTGAGAACCTCGGTTCACTACTGCAATACCCGAGAAGACATCGATGCCCTGGTGGAGGCGCTTCGGAAGATCCTGGCCCGGTAATGGGAGTGAGAATCTGCCCTGAACCGTGCCACGGCACGACGTGCGTGCGTCGGCCCGACGGAGGGACTCGCCGAGAGATCGACCGGAGCCTGGCGCTGAAGATCGTGCCATCCGGCGTCGGGCCTTCCTCACGCGTGGAAGGGGGATTCCCCAATGAGCAGCGCACGTGGTCTCATCTGTCGGACGTGCCAGCGGACCTGGCCCGAGGGGGAGTTTGCCTACACTTGCCCGACCTGTCGTCAGCCGCTCGAGGTGGGCTATGACCTGGAAGCGCTGAAGCGGCGGCTCGATCGTGGATGGCCGAGCCCGTGCGCCGGTTCGATGCTCCACCAGTGGCGGGAGAGCCTGCCCATCGATCGACCCGAGCTCGTTGATCAAGTCACCCTGGGGGAAACGCAGACGCCGCTGATTCGCTCTGTTCGCCTGGGCGGGCGTCTCCACCTGGCCGATCTTCGGTTCAAGGTTGAGATGGGGCCTGCCTCCGCATCGCTGAAAGACCGCGGGACCGTTCTGTGCGCGCTCAAGGCGCTGGAACTCGGCTATGACACGCTGTGCGTGGCGTCGTCGGGGAACAATGCGTCATCGATCGCCGCATACGCCGCCAAGGCGGGATTGCGCGCCGCGGTATTCATCCAGCGTGACGCGTCTCCGGCGAAGATTCTCAAGATGCTGGCCTACGGGGCCAAGGTCATCCGGGTGGATGGCGACATGATGACGGCCAGCCGGCTCTTGGCGCACCTGCTGCCGCAGCACCGCTGGCTCAATTGCGGCGGTCCAAATCCCTACCGGATGACTGCCAAGCGACTGGTGGCATACGAGATCACCGCGCAAACGGACGGGACCTTCCCGGATGCGGTGCTGTTCCCCTGCGGGGGCGCGTCCGGCCTGGTCGCTGCGTACATGGGCTATAACGAACTTCTCGCGATGGGATTGGTTCCTCGGATCCCTCGCCTGATCGGGGTCCAACTGGCGGCGTGCGACCCGCTGACCCAGGCCTTCGAGGAGGGTCGCGACGAGGTGACCCCGGTCGCCAAGCGATCCTCCTTCTCCGATGCGCTCATGAACAACAACCCGTACTGGGGTGCGGCGGCGATCGCGGCGGTGTGCGAGACCGGTGGAATCTTTCTCTCGGTCACCGACGACGAGGTGGCGGCGATGATCCGGACCCTGAGCGCCCAGGAGGGTCTCTTCGTCGAGCCTGCGGGCGCCGTTGCCGTTGCCGGACTCGTCCGACTGATCGACGAGCGGCGGATGGAAGGACTGGACCGGGTCGTCTGCACGCTCACCGGTCACGGCCTGAACGCGCCCAAGGCGGCGTTTCCCGCCGTCGAGCTTCCGGAGGTGGTGGAACCCACCCCGGCAGCGGTCGAGGCATATCTCGCAGCTTCCTGATGCGACCGGGCTATCGCACGAAGGCGCGGCGCCGGAGACGCGGGGAACTCCATCGTCTTGCCCGCGGCGTTCGCCGGGGCGCGTGGATCGGTCTCGTGGGCGTGATTTGCCCTTGACATCGGGGGGCGGGGTGCGGGAACCTCCGTGTTGTGGAAGCCGACAGCGCATGTGATCCGGTGACATCACCTCGAGGAGCCTTGTCACTCACCACCTTCCAGACGCTGACAGCCATTGCGATTGTGGGGAAGCCATGACCGATTCACGGGATCTCGTCAAGAAGCAATTCGGCGTGCACGCGAGCGATTACATAACGAGCCAAGTGCACGCACAGGGTGAAAGCCTGGCCCGGCTGGTTGCACTGACAACGCCCCGATGCAACTGGCTCGTGCTCGATGTCTCGACGGGCGCCGGACACACCGCGCTAGCGTTCGCTTCGCATGTTGCCCGCGTCATCGCGACTGACCTGACCCCCCAGATGCTCGACGCCGCGCGCAAGTTGGCGGACGAGCGCAATATTGCGAACGTGGAGTTCAAGCCCGCAGATGCCCAAGCGTTGCCATTCGACGATGACGCGTTCGATCTTGTCACGAATCGCATCGCGCTGCACCACTATGCCGACGCATGCCTCGCCGTCAAAGAAATGGCGCGGGTATGCAAACCCGGTGGTATCGTGGCGCTCGTGGATAATGTCGTTCCTCCGGATGAGCAGACTGCCGCGTACATCAACCATTTCGAGAAGCTTCGCGATCCCTCGCATAACTGGGCGTATCCCGTCGTCCGCCTCGAGGCCTATTTCGCCGATGCCAAATTGAAGATGGAACACAGCGAGCGTCTCAAGAAGGAGATGGAATTCGAGCCCTGGGCGAAGCGCATGGGGGCCAACGAGGAAACGAGGATGGCCCTGCGGAAGATGCTGCTTGGTGCCCCCGAAAACGTGCGCAACACCTTGACGCCACGCCTCGATGGGGAGCGGCTGTTCTTCACATTAACCGAAGCGGTCCTCATCGGAAGGAAGCCATAGGGCGCTGCCGTCACGCCGAGCATCGGGAGGCACTTTCCGCAGCGCCACGTGGGAACGGAGGGGAACATGGATGAGAAGATCGTCGGCATCATGGGGGGGATGGGGCCCGAGGCGACCGTTGACCTCTTCCGGAAGATCCTCGCAGCAACGCCCGCGAAGACCGATCAGGAGCACCTGCACATCATCATCGACTGCAATTCGAAGGTCCCCTCCCGGCCCGCCGCGCTGCTGGAAGGGGGGCCGGACCCCACACCCCTTCTCCAGTCAACCGCGAGGAACCTCGAACAGGCGGGCGCCGATTTCCTGGTGGTGGCGTGCAACACCGCCCATCTCTTCTACGATCGGATCACGGAGGTCGTCCGCATTCCCGTGCTCCACATCGCGGACGAGGCGATCGGCGAGGCGAAGCGGCGCTACCCCGGAATTCAATCGGTAGGCGTCCTGGCGGGCAACGGGGCGATCCGCCTGCGCCTGTACCAGGACCGGCTCGAGGCCAAGGGCATCCGGGCCGTCGTGCCCTCGGATGCGGATCAGCAGGCCGTCGTGTCGGTCATCAACAGTGTCAAAGCCGGGAACAAGGGCGAGGCGGTGCGGGCCAAGATCCGGGAGCTGGCAGACCGGCTGGCGCAGGCAGGAGCCGAGGTCGTGTTCACCGGTTGCACCGAGCTTCCCCTGGTGCTCGAGGACGGGGATGCTCAGGTTCCGGTGGTGGATCCGACTCTGGCGCTGGCCGAGGCGGCAGTCCGATTCGCCCGTGGGCGCTGAAACACGAAACGGTGTCGGACCACTCGTTGGACCGCTTTCGGGCTGGCAATCTCCCCATGGACAACGCCGCCCCATTCACGGACCCGGAAAAGCGACCCGGATGAGGCGTACAGGTCGTGGGGTCCGCACTGGGGGGAGGCGTGGAAAGGGGCGAGGGGATGCTACGGGTTGGCGTGATCGGCTGCGGGACGATTGGCGCAGAAATCTGCGTCGCCATCGATAGTGGTCTGGTCCAGGCAGAATTGGTCGGTATTCACGACGTCATGGCTGCGGCGACCGAGCGGGTCGCGCAGCGACTTCGCCGGGCCACTCCAGTGTTGCTCCAGGAAGCGGTGATTGAGGCCGCCGACCTGGTTGTGGAGGCCACCTCGCGCGATGTCGCGCCGGGAATCATTCGGGCGACGCTCGGCCGCGGCCGGGACATCATGGTGATGAGCGTTGGGGGGTTGCTTACCTGTCTGGACGAGGCGCTCGCACTGGCGCAGCGCGGGAATCGCCACATCTATGTTCCGACCGGTGCGATCGCCGCATTGGACGCGGTGAAAGGAGCCACGGTGGGCACGGTCTCGCGGGTGACGCTGACAACCCGCAAGCCGCCGAAAGCGCTGGCCGGGGCCCCCTTTGTTCTCGCCAATCGTATCGACCTCGAAGCAGTGCGGGAGCCGACGGTCATCTTCACGGGCTCGGCTGCAGCGGCCGTTCCCGCTTTCCCGGCCAACATCAACGTGGCGGCGGCTCTCAGCCTGGCCGGCATCGGACCAGAACGCACCGAGGTGCGCGTGGTCGCCGATCCGACCTGCGACAAGAACATCCACGAGATCGAAATGGAAGGGAGCTTTGGGCGAATGGTCGCCCGGATGGAGAATGTTCCCAGCCCCACGAATCCGAAGACAAGCTACATGGCTTCTCTATCCGCCATCGCCCTGCTTCGACGGCTCACCTCGCCTCTCGTCATTGGAACGTAGGCACCCGCAAGCGCGCGATCCGGCCGGTCGTTGCGGTTGTCGCCTCAGGGAGAGGATACCGTTTCACCCCTCCAAGCATTCTTTCGCAGGTCGCCGTCAAGGGCGTCCCCACGTCTCAGCGGGCCGCCTCGGCTCAACGGCGGAGAGGTCTCATTCGAGCAATCGTTGAGATGCCTCTTCTAATGCCGAACGCGTCGCGGGAATAGGCGGAGGGACGCTGACCATCTCCGCAAGACGGTGGAGGTCCTTGAATCCTGTCCCGGTAACGATACACACGACGGTGTCCCCGCTGTGAATTGTGCCCTGCTCGACCAAACGGCGCAGGGCGGGAATCGTGACGGCACCTGTAGGCTCGGAGAAGATTCCTTCCTCCCAGAGTGCTTGCATACCCCCACTGATCTCTGCCTCGGTGACGGCCACCGCGGCGCCTCCGGATTCCCGGATAACCTGGAGCGTCAAGTCACCCAGGTCTCCAGGGTTCGGCATAGATAAGCCGCCGGCCATCGTGGGCCGGTGCTCGACAGGGGACACGATGCGACTCTCGTTTTGGTACGCCGCGACGATGGGCGCGCAGTTGTGTGGTTGTACCGCGACAAGGTGTGGCTTGTCGTGGACGAGCCCCAGGGATTCAAGCTCCCCAAAGCCTTTCCAGTTCTTGACGATGGACATGGATCCGGCTGCCGGGTGGAGAATCCAGTCGGGCGCGCGCCCCGCGAAAGCCTCGGCGATCTCGTACGCGTAGGTCTTCTTGCCCTCGTATCGGAAGGGATTGCTCACCCCCGAGTCATACCATTCCGTGTGCCGCCGTTGCATCAACTCCGAGTAGAGCCGTGCGACTCCATCGCGGTCCGTATCGACGATCACAAGACGTCCGCCATACGCGATGATCTGGAGGAGCTTTTGCGATGGCGTCGTGTTCGGACAGAACACCAGACTGACCAGTCCGGCTCGCGCGGCATAGGCGGACAGGGAAGCGGCTTTGTTCCCGGATGAATCGCAAGCGATGACGCGGTAACCACGCTCCACCGCCTTCGACGTGACGACTGCCATGCTTCGGTCCTTCAGGGAGCCGGTAGGGTTCATTCCGTCGTTCATGAGGGACAGGTTGATGCCAAGGGCCGGCCCCACGCGGATTGATGGCACGAGCGGAGTGTCACCCTCACCCAACGAAACGATGCACCGTCCGTCTTCAATCGGGAGGAGCTCCCGCCAACGCCAGATCGAGCGCGGACGCCGCCCGACGACCTCCCAGGTGAGCGTCGACCCCACAAGATCGTAGTCATACTGAGGATCCAAAAGTCCCTGGCACCGCGGGCATCGGAGCAGTCGTGTCGTCTTCGGAAGCTCTTGTCGGCACTTCACACACGCGAGTGAGACGAGGCCGGACACGCCTACCCTTTCCATGCGATCAGCCCCCTTTCCGCTCCAAGACCAGCCGCTACCCGGCGTGACTGCCGCACGTGCGGGAGATATTTCTCTTGACGCCACAAAGCGCAAGCATATGATGAACGCCATTTCCTCGCAAGAACGGAAGGGGGTCATGGCTGTGCGGGAAGTTGGGATTCCTGAGCACAGATGCAATCGGAATAGGTTGTGTGGCTCCTGCTTCGGCCCTTCGGAATTCGTTTTCCGAAGGGCCTTGTTGTTCCCGTCACTAGATCGCCATTGGTCTTCGGAACGTCACCTAGCCAGTGTCTCGCGGCGCGTTGTCCGAGCCGCGGCTCGAAACCGCGCACCTCTCGAGGAATGATGCCGATGCCTCCCACCACCCTGCTCTTGCGCCCGTCCTGGATGGAGATCGATCTTGGCATCATCGAGCGGAATGCGCGCGAGATCAGAAGAATCGTCGGTCCGACGTCGACACTTTATCGCTTCCGTGAAGGCGTACGGATATGGGTACGGGACCCTGCCGGTGGTCCGAGCGGTGCTCGATAACGGCGCAGACATGATTGCGGTCGGGAATCTTGAGGAAGCAATCAGGGTAAGACGCAATGGCATCAAGGCTCCCATACTTGTGTTCGGGAATGCGCTGGACGACGCCCTCACACACTACCTGGAACACGACCTGATTCCCGCGGTCTTCAACTTTTCCACCGCCGAAACCTTGTCGCGCATCGCCACGAAAGATGTGACCGTGTACGTGAAGGTGGAGACAGGTCTTGGGCGGCTTGGGGTTGCGGCCGAGGACGCGCCCATGTTCGTCAAGCGCATGCTGACGCTACCCAGGATCAGGATAGGGGGCATCTACACTCATCTCGGTCCAAATGCGGGCGTCAAGGATAAGACCTACGCGGAATGGCAATTCCAACGCTTCACCGATGCGGTGAGCGCGCTGGAGAGCGAAGGGATTCACATCCCGGTCCAGCAGGCCGCGAACAGCTCTGCGATCCTCGACATGCCGCATACGTACATGACTGCCGTGTGCCCCGGCGCGGCCCTCTATGGAATGGTGGAAACCCAGGCTCCAAAGGTCCAGGCAACGTTCAACGTACCCTTCATCGCTTTGAAATCCTGCATCATCCAGGTGCGCGAGGTTGCGGCGGGACACAACGTGAGCGGAATGGTGACCGGACGCACATCCCTGCTTGCGACGATCCTGATTGGGCACGCGGACGGTTACTCCAATGTCCACGCGGGAGGCCATGTGCTCGTCCACGGGATGCGCGTGCCCATCGTCTCCGCGCTTTCGTTGGAGCATACGAAACTTGATGTGACCGATGTCCCCGGAGTCGCGGTCGGAGACGAGGTCGTCTTGATTGGATCCCAGGGAAGCCAGACCATCACGCTTGGGGATGCGGCCAAAACGGCCAACCGCCAGGTGCGCGAACTCTTGAGCGGCTTTGTGTGCAAGCTCCCGTATGTCTGCTTCCGTGACGGCAAAGCCGTATGGCTGAGCTGGCATCTGGGTGAGGTCAACCTGGCAGGATCCTGAGAATCCGCGTCGTCCGCGGTCTGCGGCTCTGCGAGGGCCGACTGGCGGCAGGAAGCACGGGATCCGAATGGGCATCGACGTCGTCTCCCGAAGCGTTCACGTGTTCTTTCGGGAGAGATCGCGTTTCGCTTCGCAAGCGATCGGGCGTGAGCGTGCACTGGGCGTGACAGTGTTGCGCAACCCGTAATTTGGGAGGAGGGCTGGTCATGCGGGCATGGAACCGACTGTCTCTCACCGTGCAGGTATTCATCGGGCTCCTCGCGGGCATCGCGTTCGGCTTCGCGTTTCCAAAGGCCGGAGTCGCCCTCAAACCGATCGGCGATCTGTTCATCAATCTGATCAAGATGATCATCTTGCCTCTCCTCCTGACGGCGATTGTGACCGCTATTGCCCAGTTGAAGGACATCAGGCGAGTTGGACGGGTCGGCGTCATTGCCCTGTTGATCACCATGGCGCTGAACTTCCTCGGGTCCTTCTATGCCCTGTTGTTCGGATTTTTCACAAATCCGGCCGCGGGTGTGACGCTTCCCCAGGCGCAAGCGCCCAAGGCCGCGGCCGCCGTGTCCGCCCTGGACATCGTCATGGGGATCGTGCCCAGCAACGTCTTCGGCTCGTTGGCGAAGGGGGACGTACTTCCTTTGATATTCTTCTCCATCATTCTGGGCTTGGCGATCGTCTCGCTCAAGGAGAAGGCGATCACACTCCAGACCTTTTTTGCATCGGCCCGAGACGCGGTGTTCGTGATTGTGGATTGGGTCATGAGGACCGCCCCGTACGGGGTGTTCGGCCTTGTGGCGGCGACTGTCGGAAGTCAGGGCTCACAGGTTCTGCTGTCTCTCTTGCGGCTGCTGGTGCTCATCTGGGTGTGCTTCATCATCTGGCTGTTGGTGTTCCAGTCGGCCCTGGTCCGGTTCGTCCTCAACATGAGCGTGATCGGGTTCTATAAGGCCATGTCCGAGGTCGCATTGATTGGCTTCACGACCTGCAGCAGCGCCGCGACGGTGCCGATCAACATGAAGCACACGCATGAAAGGCTCGGCGTCTCAAAACCGGTTGCCGACTTTGTGGTGGGCCTCGCGACCACGACGACTGGGCGGGTCGGCGCATGCATCTACAATGGGATGGCCATCGCGTTCGTCGCCGGCTTGTACAACGTGCAGTTCAGCTTCGTGCAGATCCTGACCACCAGCTTCTTCCTGATGCTGATCTGGCTCGGCGCGACGGGCATCCCGGGCGGCGGAACGATCATGCTGACCATCGTGCTCGATGGCGTGGGCCTGCCCGTCGCGCCGATCGGGCTGATCATGGGCATCGACCGCCTGCGCGACATGATCACAACCATGGTCAACGTGCTGATCCAGGCGACCACCGCGGCCATGAGCGCGGTGTTCGTCGGGGAGAAGCTCACGCTCCGCGTGCGCGGCGAAATAGAGGAAGATCGAGACTCGGCCCAATAGCAAGGAGGAGACGACAATGGAAACCCGAGGGACGCCGGTGTCCGCCCTCGCAACACCCGCGGTGATTGTGTACATGGATGTGCTGGAGGCAAACATCGCGGAGATATCGCGTCTCGCCGCAGAGGCTGGGGTCAAGTTGCGGCCGCACACCAAGATTCACGAGTGTCCGGACATCGCCAAGCTGCAGATTGCGGGCGGGGCGTGTGGCGTCGAGGTGGGAACCGTGGAGCGGGCCGTTTGCATGGCGGAAGCCGGAATCGACGACATCCTCATCGCCCACCCGTTTTACGGCGACCAGAGATTGCGCATTTTTCGGCAACTCCTCGAGAAACCAGGTCTGAAGCTGACGGTCATGGTCGACATGCTTGAGCAGGCAGGCCCGATTTCCCGGTTGGGGGAAGCCATCGGCAGAACCATTCCCGTCCTTCTGAAGATCAACACGGGGGGAGACCGTTTTGGCGTTCGTCCGGGTGAGCCCGCGTTGGACCTGGCGAAGCAGTTGTGCCGCCTCCCGCGGCTCTCCTTGGAGGGAATCTACGCGCACGAGTCGGGAGGGAAGCCGACCAGGGAGAGCCAGGACCATCTGGCCTTCGA
>Ga0316616_100000443_pt1 | contig 13065 bp, 10 predicted proteins | sample OWC_Aug_M1_C1_D1_FD_207660 | JGI IMG/M metagenome (GOLD analysis project Ga0316616, IMG submission 207660) | Wetland soil microbial communities from Old Woman Creek delta, Ohio, United States - OWC_Aug_M1_C1_D1_B | ecosystem: Environmental > Terrestrial > Soil > Wetlands | place: USA: Ohio... | reverse complement strand
TCAACTCCAGTCGCATTTCTACGTGGGGTTTAATGTAGGGTTGACCCAGGCTCAGATGAGGAGCTTGATATCAGTGCTCGAATTCAAGGTCGGAAAAAAAGAAGCGGATAATGCATTCGACATTCTGGAAAAAGTGGTCACCGCCCGCGGCCAAAAATAATTCGATCCAATTGGTATCACTCGCAGCCTCAGCGCCGATCGCCAACGCTCGACCGGCTGCGCAAGCCATCCGCCCGACGTCGGCCAACTGACTACTTGAGCTTCGTGGATAACCAGAAAACGGATTTTAGCAATATTTATCCGAAAGCCACTTCCACGATGGTAAAGTCATCCTCAAAGTTATCTTGGGTCCTGATATATTCAGCATACTGGTATAGGCGATCCAACCGTGATTGTTTGGCCGACTTGATTTTGTTCATAAAATCTGCGAATTCCTTAAATTGTCACATCGACCCATCTGATTTTTCAACCTCATAGACCCCATCGGAGAAAATATATAGTGTGGTTTGTTCACCAACGAGATGTTTGCTTTTCTCATAGGTTACATCCGTCATCGCTCCAATCGCATTATTAGCTGTCCGTAAAAGGGTAGCACCGGAATCACCTGAAGAGGTATTTTCGAAAAGAAGGGCTGGAGGATGACCACCGCTGGCATAGGTTAGTTCACGGGTGCTTTTGTTGTAAACGCCATACCATATCGTAAAGAACATATCGTTATTCTCTTCGCTCGGGAAGGTTGAATTCAGTGATGCTAATACTTGTTCAGGATCTTTGAAATCGGTATTTGGTAATGACTGGGAACGTAACGCATTCATGACGGAAACCGAAAGCAAGGCCGCCCCGACGCCGTGTCCGCTGACATCACTGTGAATGGCAACCGAAACCCCAGCCAGGGTTTCTTTCAATCTTTGACTGCGACCAGAAATTTGAAGCGCAAATTCGATGGCCAAAATATAGGCTGGAAGACCGAAGATATAGGGCCACTTATTCCAGCAATTGGCTTGCGGTTCACTCGTCGACAAATGCAGCAACCCGCCAGATCAGACTGATAATGCCAGATTCAAACAAAGTGCGAACAAAAGTCGATTGCTTTTATCCCGTGGATTCTGAAAAACCACGGCCACTCAAAATTAACAGGAGTGAAAAAGCAATAATTGATGGAAGGGCATATGGATTCATGCTGACCATTTATCAGTCCTCTTAATGCCTGCAAAACACTTCCGGCTATCCCAAATCCTCGCACACCCTTTTTAGGACCCGGCCGATCTGGATTTTCTGGGGGCAGGATTTTTCTGCCTTCGAATAGTCGGCCTTAAAAACATTCTCCTTGGCGCCGGTCGGCAGCCCATTAAATACGTTCAACGCCATATCCCGACAGCCATAGCCGTGAGCGTACATGGAACAGCGCAATATATCGCTGATCGGGACCTCTAAATCGACCGCTGATTCGCAGATATGCGCGCACCCGGAGCAGTAGCCGGGAGCCGTTTCGCGAGCAAATTGTTCCAGCCGTTGCCGGTCACCTTCGGACAAACGCTGCGTATTCAGCGCTGCGTCAATATTGGCCTGGAGGATCGTCATATTCGGCATGGCCGAGCAAATGCTGGCAATATGGGGATTTTCCCAAACCACCTTGAGCTTGGCCTGTTCGGCGGTGTATCCTTTTTTCAGGAAGTTCTCCGTCATTTTCAGTGCATCATCGGTCTCGGAGCCGATCGAGGCATAAAAATTGGCCGAGAAAGTGGCCTGTGTCTTCATCGCGGTCAAACCGATTCCGGCCTTGGCACAGGCGTCAACTGCTCGTTTCATTTCATCCTTTACCATCAGGCGGTAGTTGTAACTCATCATGATCCCATCGATCCATCCCAGTTTGGCTGCCGCCAGCATGCTGTTTTCCATATTCTTATGAGCGCTGAACCCGAAAAATCGGATCGTTCCTTTGGACTTGGCACTTTCAGCCCACGCTTTGACTTCAGGAGTCAGCTCCTTGCCGACATCGCTTACATAAGGAATGAAATACATATCGATATAGGAAGTATTCATTCGCTGAAGCGAGGTGTTCAGTTTATCAGACAATTCTTGTGCGTTTGAACTGGCGGTCTTGGTTACCAGGAACACCTTTTCCCTGTCGCCCGGGAACTTGGCAAAGTAGTTCCCGATAGCCTTTTCGTTATTTCCCCATCCATATGAATCGGCGGTATCCCAATAGGTGACTCCCGATTTGAAGGCCTGTCGGAATACGAGCTGGTCGGTGTCCTTCAATACGCCGCCCAGCGAAAGGATGGAAACATCCACGCCCGTCTTCCCAAACGGCCGTGTCGGCACAACCATTTGTTCCGACGCCTTCGTTGAAGTGCCGGCGTGTGCCGCAGTCAAAGAGCTCAAGGGTACAAGTGCAGACCCTAAACCTGCCGCACCGGCGGCTTTGATGAAATCTCTCCTTGAAAGAATCCTTTTGTCGCCGGACATGATCGATTTCTCCTTGTGAACGATTGAATTTGGCAGCGACTCCAGAAGCCCCGGTTTGTGACTCCGGAAGATAGATGATAGTTTTACTGGTGCAATAAGATAAAGTCAATAAACTCAGGATGTTTTAGGAGTCGTGACCCAACATGTGGATTCTTTTGAGCATTGAGCAAGGCAGTCTTAAGCCCCGCCGACCGGAGGCGTGGGGAAGGCATCGGGGGCGGAAGCAATGGCCTTTCCGAGCCAGGCGATGCTTTGCCCAAGATGGCCCATGTTCCGCATGGCCTCCTCATCGCCGAGCACCTCTGCCTTGCCGAGGCCCATGCCCATGTTCCAGTAGATGGAGCCGGGCACGACCGTGGACGACATGAGGAACATGTGGTTGATGGTGTCGAATACGTGGGTGGCACCCCCGCGCCGAACGGCCACGACCGCGGCCCCGATCTTCCCCTTGAGCGCTCCACCGGTGGCCAGTGCGACCATGCCGGTGCGGTCGAGCAGTGCTTTCATCTCCGTGCCGACGTCGGTGAAGTAGGTCGGAGAGCCGAGGACGACCGCGTCGGCCGCGAAGATCTTCTCCAGAATTAACCACAGCAGGAGATAAAGAGGCGGGATTAGGCCGGTATCACGGATTTTGCTCTATGCAATTTTTAGACTGATTTGACTGGGTGAGTTCACTATGAGGAAGTCTTCGCCATCAATTCCAGGGCGACCAGCTTATGGTTCTTGAATTTGCCCTCCTCGAGGGCGGTGATATGCGCGATTCTCGCCCGATAGGTTCCCTGCATATGCCTGGATTCCTTCGGCGAGAGCAGTTTCACATTCATTTCCTGTCCGATTTGAATCAGATTCAGAAATTTCGAATCCGGCCGGACAATCACCCCGATCCCGGTCTCGGAGATGTCCTTGGCCTTGAGCTGGTAAACCGGGACCCCCGGGAACACGAACTCGACCATATGCTCGGACATCGCAGGGTGCCGGGGCTTTAATCGTCTTTCGGTCAAAAGGGAGCTGTTTTTCATCAATCCTGCCCGGCGGCTTTCAGAAACACCTTAACGCCTCAAACCGCCATGGTCATGTAATGATGCACCCACCCGCCCATGCGGCAACATGCGCTCGGATCGCGGCACTTCTGACGATACCCCACGCCGAATCGAAGTTGCAACAGCTACGGTTTCAGCGTGAAGCGCCACGCGCAGAACCACTCCTCCGGGTGGGGGTCCGGCGGGCAGCCGATGCACTCGGTTTCGATGCGGTCGTCGATGCTGCGCGCAAAGTAAGTGTATTCCACCAGGCCCGCCGACTTGCAAGGATAATCGTCTAGATTCTTGCGTTTGCGGGCGGACTGCACGCGGCACTCGTCCATCCGGAACACCAGGCTGCCGGGGTTCTCCTCGATGATGGACTGGGTGTTGATCGGCGCGTAGATCCGGAACCCCAGGGCTTTCTTCAGCCCGGCAAGCCCGGGCCGTTCGGGCAGCCCGAGGAAGCGCTTGATGGACCACGCCTCGAGGGGCGAGAACTGCCCCCAGACGGAATCGTTGCAGCGCTTGGCGTCGTTCATGCCGTCCTTGAATTCGACCGACTGAAACCAGACGCCGTCGTTGGCCAGCCAGTTGGCGCAGAATCCGTCCAGCAGTTTTTTCAGCTCCCCGCGGTCCATCTCGAGCAGGGCCTTCGGCAGGCCGTCTTTCAGCTCGAAGCCGAACACCTTGGAGAGGCGGTTCATCTGGATCTCCATGCTGCGCTCGTAGGCGGTCTTCAGAATCCCCAGCGCCCGCGCGGTCCCCATCTGGTGCCGCACCTCGGTGAACCACAGGCCGTAGTGCAGGAGAGATCGGTGCATGATGTCCAGAATGAAGCGGGCAAGCTCTTCCTGGCTCAGGTCGTCGACGCGCTGCTTGTCGTCCGTCATGTCCACCTCCTGTAAATAATGAGTTCCGAGTGATGAGTTCAGAGTGCAGCGTACAATTAAACAGGGACAAGTATCATCACTCGTCACTCATCACTCATCACTCATAACTTCTTTATCGGGCCCTGAACCTCTCCGGCAGCTTCGCCGTCTTGCCCCACTCGGGCGGGATTTTCTGGCCGGCCTTTTCACCCAGCTTCTCCTTGAGCTTCTTCAGGCCCGGGCGGGCGAATTCGGGGTGCCCCTCCTTGAGGGTGCGGCCGTTGACGACGGCCTCGCTGCGCAGCCGATGGCCCACCGTCCGCTCGACCTGGCGGCCGAGCCACAGCACGCGGTCCACGTCATAGCCGTGCTCGATGCCCATCTCGTCGATCTGCACCAGCATGTCCTCCAGGCAGGTCAGCCCGACGTAGCGCGGGTCCTTGTAGTAGTACTCGCCCGTCCCCGGCACCGGGCAGTCGTCCAGGAAGTTGGCCGGCTGGCCGCCCATGCCGCCGAGCGTCCCCTCGAAGTGCGTGATCCCGGCCTGCAGCGCGGCCAGCACCGAGGCCGAGGCCACGCGCTTGGTCTCGTGGAAATGGGCGATGTGCACGCGGGTGTCGGGGATCTCGTCCAGGATCATCGAAAAGTAGCGGTAGACCTGCGGGGCCGAGGCGCTGCCGTCGTGGTCGGCATGCTCGATGTCGGAGGCGCCGATCTCGAGCCAGCGCTTGGTGAACTCCACCGCGTCTTTCAGTTCGGTCGCGCCGGCGATGGGGCTGCCCCAGATGGTGCTGACCGTGCCGCACATCTTCAGGCCGGCGTCGTTGCACTTCCGGATGGCGCGCTCGCACTCTTTCCAGTACTGCGGCAGCGTGCAGCCGGAGTTGGCGAAGTGGTGCTCCTCCTCGGTGGAGACCATCATCAGGCAGCGGTCCGGCCCGACGCCCTTCTTGCGCAGTTCGATGGCCCGGTCGACCCCGGGCTCGCGGATGGTCACGGCCGTGATGCAGACGTCGTCGATGTTGATGCCCTTCTTCGCGCAGCGCTCCCGGAACCGGTCGCTGCGCAGGTGGGCCAGCACCTGCTCGGCGTCGCTGAACTGCGGCATCAGAAAGGCGTTGCCGAGGTTGGTGACCTCGATGTTCCGGCAGCCGGCGAATATCATCTCTTCGGCGTAGAAAATCTTGGCGCGGGTGGAAATGAACTTCTCCAGGTGCTGGAAGCCGTCCCGGACCGTGATGTCGCCGAGCGTCACCTTCCTGGGCATTCGCGGAAAAATTTTCCAGTAATCGTACTCGGTCATGATTTTTTACCCCTTTCTATCTTTCGTCGCATCGATACGGATTTGGAAGTCGGCCTACCTTGAATTCATACGCTTTCAGCGGGTTGAGCGCCAAGGGGTAAAAAATCATGTAATCATTCTTCCTGAACCGCGAGCCCAAGACCCCTAATACCCTGCACTCACCCTTATCCATCACTCTGACTCATTACTCATAACTCATAACTCGTTGCTCGTTACTTCCCCTTGTACACCGGCTTGCGCTTCTCTTTGAACGCCGCCAGCCCCTCCAGGCGGTCTTCGGTGGGGATGCAGACCCAGTAGGCATTGGATTCGATCGCGAGACCCGTGGCGATGTCGGTCTCCAGGCCGTGGTTGATGGCGTACTTGGCCTGCTCGATGGCGATGGGCCCGGTCTCGCAGATCATGGCGGCCATCTTGCGGCACTCCGCCAGCAGCTCCTTGGGCTCGCAGACCTGGTTCACCAGCCCGATCCGCAGGGCTTCCTCGGCGTCCACCCGCCGGCCGGTGAAGATCAGCTCCTTGGCCTTGCCCCGGCCCACCAGCCGCGGCAGCCGCTGGGTGCCGCCCGCCCCCGGGATAATGGCCAGGCGGGTTTCGGTCAGGCCCATGCCGGCGGTTTTGGAAGCGATGCGGATGTCGCTCGCGAGCGCCAGCTCGGTGCCCCCGCCGAGGGCGATCCCGTTCACGGCCGCTATCACCGGCTTGGGCAGCAACTCGATCGCCGTGAAGAGGTTGCGGATCGTGAAAATGTACTCGCGGACTTTTTCCGGCGGCAGGGTGGCGCGCTCCTTCAGGTCCGCCCCGGAACAAAACGCCTTTTCCCCGGCGCCGGTGACGATGACGACCCGGATGTCGCGCCGAAAACGGAAGCCCTCGATCTGGTCCCGCAGCGCATGCAGCAGGGCGAAGTTGAACGAGTTCATGACCTCGGGCCGGTTCAGCGTCAGCGTGGCGACGCCCTCTTCCTCTTTTGCCAACAGCACTTCTTCACTCATGAGGACCTCCTGGAGAATGCCGGACGGGCACGTTCAAGGCGCCCCGCGCCGTCCGGGTGTTGAATTGAAATCAAACCTTCGGCGGCATGGCCTGTTGAAGGCCCCGCACAGGGGAGATTCCGGCGGAAAGGGCTTTGCGATCGGCACCCATCGACTCCCGGCCGCTCTTTGTGCAACGGAGGGTGTTGCTTCTCTTCGCCCGAAACGCTTAAACCGCATGAGCAGGAGGTGTGAACCGGATGTGGCGGGGCCCGGGCTGTTATGAGCGAGCGCTCGCTCATATTTAGTCCACCCCGCCCCCGCTTGTCAATCCCATTGTCGCGGCTGCCGGCCCACGGATGGATTTCGGCTGCCTCGTGATGTATGCTGCCGGGACGCTGTGTGCGGCAACACCTTTTATTAACGGTCTCATAATTGTCTTTACGTTGTCATTCCGGCATGCTTTTAGCCGGAATCCAGTGAATTCAACTCGTTCTGGATGCCGGATCCAGTCCGGCATGACGGTACGATTTCGAGACGATTAATAACAGAGGCCGGCCAAGCGCGCCGGGCCCAGGGGCTATGACCGAAAACCGGAAACAAAGGCCGATACTGTTTTGGGGATGGTACATCGTAGCCGGCGCCTTCACCCTTATGGCGCTGAACTACGGCGCCCGCTATTCGTTCGGCATCTTCGTCCAGCCCCTCACGGCCGAGAACGGGTGGTCGCGCTCCGTCGTGTCGCTGGCGGCCTCGATCAACCTCCTGGTGTATGCGGTCGGTGGCATTTCCGCGGGCAGGCTCCTCGACCGGGTCGCGCCCCGCTGGGTCGCCACCATCGGCGCCGTGGTTTCCGCAGTCGGGTTTTTCCTGTGCGCCAACGTCGAGACCCCCCTGCAATTCTATATCGCCTACGGGGTCCTCTACGGATTCGGCTCCTCGTGGACGGGCACGGTCACCATGGTCTCCTCCGTGGGGAAGTGGTTCGTCCGCAGGCGGGGGCTCGCCATCGGCATTTCGAGCATGGGGGTCAGCTTCGGCACGATCGTCCTCACCCCGGCCACGGCCCTCCTGCTGAACCGTTTTTCCTGGAGGACGGCGTTTCTTTTTCTGGGCCTGGCCCTGCTGGTGTTCGGTACTCTCATCGCGCAGCTGCTGATGCGACGAACCGTCCCGGAAGTCTACGGCCTTGCGCCCGACGGGCAGGGCCCGCCCGAGGAGCGGCGCGGCGTCGCGCCTGCTGCGAACGCGCAGCTGCCGCCGGTGGTTGCCTCCCGGATCTGGAAGGACTCGCGCTTCTGGACACTGGCGCTGTGCCACGGCACGGCCGTCATGGCCGCCCTGATGGCGTTCGTCCACCAGGTCCCCTACGCCGTGGACCAGGGGATCGATCGGATCGCCGCGGCCGCCTCCCTGGGGGCGATGGGGTTGGCCGGACTACCGGGGCAATTTTTCTTCGGCTGGATCAGCGACCGCATGGGCGACCCCAAATATTCCGCCGCCCTGGGCTACGCCTTCATGGCGGCCGGCACGGTCCTCCTGCTGGAAGCACGCACGGTGGAGGTGCTGATGGCCTATTCCGCGGTGTTCGGGTTCGGCTACGGCTGCCTGGGCCCGCTGCTGCCGATCATCGCTGCGGACCGCTTCGGCCGGCAGAGCATCGGGGCGATCTTCGGGCTGCTGACCTTCTTCGTCGTGGGCGTCGGGGGCTCTTTGGGGCCCCTGGTCGGAGGCCTAATTTACGACGCGACGGGGTCCTACCGCTCTGCGTGGTGGCTCGTTCTGGTTTCGCTGGCAGGCGCGATCGCCGGCATCGTCTCCATGAAACGACACGCTTGACAATCGCTGCGGCGGCGTGTAAAAATCGGCGGCGATTGAGCGCTCGCTCGGCCAACGCGGGCGCCCCCCAGTCGGCCTTTCACCCATGCCCGGCGAAAACTCCGGCCGGCCAGCGAGAGGTCCCATGCAGACCGCACGCCACACGACCGCCATTCCCACCCAGGTCAAGGACCCGGACCTGGTCGACCGCCGCCGGCGCCAGATCGCCGAGGCCGCCGTGCGCCTGTTCATCGAGAAGGGCTTCCACAAAACGACCACGCGCCAGATCGCCCGGGCGGCAAAGATTTCCATCGGCTCGCTCTACGAGTATTTCACCTGCAAGGAAGACATCCTTTACCTCGTCTGCGACTTCATCCACTCGGAAATGGAGCTGGGCGTCGCCAACGCCATGGCCACGGCCGCCGGCGGCCGCGATGCCCTCGCCAAGGTCATCCGGGAGTACTTCATGGTCTGCCACCGCATGAGCGACTCCATCCTGATGATCTACCAGCAGACCCAGTCGCTGCCTTCCCAGTGGCGCAAACGCGTTTTGGAAAACGAACTGCGGATCACCGGCCTCCTCGTGGGGGTCCTCGCGCGGCTGTCGAAGTCCGGCGAGTTGCCGCACCTGGATGGCCGCTCCATTGAAATAACGGCCCACAACATCGTGGTGTTCGGACACATGTGGACCTTTCGGCGCTGGTTCCTGTCCAAGCATTACCGCATCGACGACTACATCAAGCTGCAGACAGCGGCCATCCTCCGAATGTGCGTTGGCGGAAAAGAAGTGATGCGTCGGAGTTCTGAGTCAGAGTGAACGATGAACCGATTACCGCTGACTCGGGCCTCTGACTCGGAACTCGGTACTCCGACTCGGAACTGAAAATTGCAAGGAGGCGTCATGAGCGTGCAGGTTGAGATCTACAAACCCCGGAACGCCATACGCGTGGTGACGGCCACCTCGCTTTTCGACGGCCACGATGCGGCCATCAACATCATGCGCCGGATCATCCAGGACACGGGGGTCGAAGTGATCCACCTCGGCCACAACCGCTCGGTCCAGGAGATCGTGGATGCGGCCGTGGAAGAGGACGTCCAGGGGGTGGCCGTCTCGAGCTACCAGGGCGGTCACATCGAGTTCTTCAAGTACCTGGTCGACCTGCTCCGCGAACGCGGCGCCGGGCACGTCAAAGTGTTCGGCGGCGGCGGCGGGGTGATCGTCCCGGAGGAGATCAAGGAGCTGGAGGCCTACGGGGTCGCCAAGATCTTCTCCCCCGAGGACGGCGCGCGCCTGGGCCTGCAGGGCATGATCAACCACCTGGTGAAAACCCTCGACTTCCCCACCGTCAGCGATTTCGACTTCCCCCTGGAGGCCCTCTCGCCGGAAAACAAGCGGCTGGTGGCCAATCTCATATCGGCCGCCGAGCTGGCAAAAGTCCGTCAAAACGGGCATCTGGCCAAGCTGCGGTCGGAGTTCCAGCGCAGGATCGGCGGCCGCAAGGTGCCGGTGATCGGCATCACGGGCACCGGCGGCGCCGGCAAATCCTCCCTGACCGACGAGATCATCGTGCGCATCCTGCACGATCTCAAGGACGTGCGGGTCGCGGTGTTGAGCTGCGACCCCTCGCGCCGCAAGACCGGGGGGGCGCTGCTGGGCGACCGGATCCGCATGAACGCCATCGGAGACCCCAGGGTCTACATGCGCTCGCTGGCCACCCGCAGCTCGTCGACCGAGATCCCCGAGGTGCTGGCCGACGCCCTGCTGACGGTCAAGGCGGCGGGCTTTGACCTGGTCATCACCGAAACCGCCGGCATCGGCCAGGGCGATTCGAGCATCGTCGACCTCGTGGACGTTTCGATGTACGTCATGACCAGCGAGTACGGGGCCGCCTCCCAGCTCGAGAAGATCGACATGCTGGACTTTGCCGACCTGGCCGTGGTCAACAAGTTCGAAAAGCGCGGCAGCGACGACGCCGTGCAGCACGTACGCAAGCAGGTCCAGCGCAACCGCAAGGCCTTCGGCCAGCCGCCGGAGGAGATGCCGGTCTTCGGCACCATCGCCTCCAAGTTCAACGACGACGGGGTGACGGCCCTGTACCACGCGCTGATGGACACGGTGGCATCCAAGACCGGCGTCCGCTTCGACACCCGGCTGCCGCGGCCGAAGGGCCGGACCTCCTCCTCGAAGACCATCATCATCCCGCCGGAACGCGTGCGCTACCTGAGCGAGATCGCCGAGATCGTCCGGGGCTACCACGCGCAAACCCGCCGGCAGATGGCGGCGCTGAGGGATTCGTGGCACCTGGACGCCGCGGCCCACGCCCTGGAGGCCTCGGCCGGCGATGCGCCGCAGCTGCTCGCCCGCCTGAAGGCCGAGGCCCGCCAGGCGGAAGAGGCGCTCGCCCCGGAAACCCGGGCGTCCGTTGCCGAGTGGCAGGAGGTCAAGGAGATCTACGGCCGCGACGAGCTGGTGTACGCGGTTCGCGACCGGGAGATCCGCCTGCCGCTCTACACGGAATCTCTCGCCCATTTGCGCATCCCCAAGATCGTCCTGCCGGGGTTCGAGGACCCGGCGGAGACTTACCGCTGGATGCGGGAGGAAAACGTGCCGGGCCGCTTCCCGTTCACCGCCGGCGTCTTCCCGCTCAAGCGCGCGGACGAGGACCCCACGCGCATGTTCGCCGGCGAGGGCGACCCGGCCCGCACCAACCGCCGCTTCAAGCTGCTGTCGGCCAACTACGACGCCAAGCGCCTGTCGACGGCCTTCGACTCGGTGACGCTCTACGGCTTCGATCCGGACATCCGACCCGACATCTACGGCAAGGTGGGCACCTCCGGCGTGAGCATCTGCACGCTGGACGACGTCAAGGTGCTCTACGGCGGCTTCGAGCTGTGCGCGCCCAACAACTCGGTCTCGATGACCATCAACGGCCCGGCCCCCATCATGCTCGCCATGTTCCTCAACACGGCCATTGACCAGCAGGTGGACCGATTCGCCGCCGAGCACGGCCGCCCGCCCGACCCGGCCGAACACCAAACGCTCCGCGCCCGGGTGCTCTCCAACGTCCGCGGCACGGTCCAGGCCGACATCCTCAAGGAGGACCAGGGCCAGAACACCTGCATCTTCTCCATCGATTTCGCCCTGAAGATGATGGGCGACATCCAGGAATACTTCATCCGGAATCACGTGCGCAATTTCTACTCGGTGTCGATCTCCGGCTACCACATCGCCGAGGCCGGCGCGAACCCCATCACCCAGCTGGCATTGACCCTCGCCAACGGCTTCACCTATGTCGAGTATTACCTCTCCCGGGGGATGCCCATCGACAGCTTCGCCCCCAACCTTTCCTTCTTCTTCTCCAACGGCATGGACCCGGAGTACACCGTCATCGGCCGCGTGGCGCGCCGCATCTGGGCGGTGGCCATGCGGCACCGGTACGGCGGCGCGGTGCGCTCCCAGCAGCTCAAGTACCACATCCAGACCTCGGGCCGCTCGCTGCACAGCCAGGACATCCAGTTCAACGACGCCCGCACCACCCTGCAGGCCCTCTGCGCGATCTACGACAACTGCAACAGCCTGCACACCAACGCCTTCGACGAGGCCATCACCACGCCGAGCACCGAGTCGGTGCGCCGGGCGCTCGCGATCCAGCTCATCATCAACCGCGAGTGGGGCCTCGCCAAGAACGAAAACATGAACCAGGGCAGCTTCATCGTGGAGGAGCTGACGCGGCTGGTCGAGGAGGCCGTCCTGGTCGAGTTCGACCGCATCACCGAACGCGGGGGCGTCCTGGGTGCGATGGAGACCGGCTACCAGCGCAGCAAGATCCAGGAGGAGTCCCTCTACTACGAGGCGTTGAAACACGACGGCCGGCTGCCGATCATCGGCGTGAACACCTTCCGCGACCCCCACGCATCCGACAACCGTTTCACCGAAACCCTCGAGCTCGCGCGGGCCACCGAGGAGGAAAAGCAGTCCCAGCTGAAACGCCTGGCGGAATTCAAACGGCGCAACGAAAAAGAGGCCCCGGCGGCGCTCGAGCGCCTGCAGCAGGCCGCCCTCTCCGGCGGCAACATTTTCGGCGAACTCATGAAAACGGTACGCTCCTGCAGCCTGGGCCAGATCACCCAGGCGCTGTATGCGGTCGGGGGCCGGTATAGAAGAAATATGTAGCCGGACGCCGGCGGCGAAAAACAAAAAAGGAGAAAAAATGAGAAAAGCGGTCATCGTCAGTGCGGTGCGAACGGCCTTGGGCAGCTTCAACGGTTCGCTGGCCGGAATCGGGGCGACGAAGCTGGGCGCGGTCGTGATCGAGGAGGCCGTCCGTCGGGCCGGGATCGACCCGACGGCCGTGAACGAGGTCATCATGGGCCAGGTGCTGCCCTGCGGCTACGGCCAGAACCCGGCCAAGCAGGCGGCCGTCCTCGCCCGGATGCCCTGGGAAGTCGAGTGCATCACCCTCAACAAGGTCTGCGGCTCGGCCCTCAAGGCGGTGATGCTTGCCGCCCAGGCCGTCCAGACCGGCGACGCCGACGTGGTGGTGGCCGGCGGCATGGAGAACATGAGCGCGGCCCCCTACTACCTCGAGAAGGCGCGCTTCGGCTACCGC
>Ga0316616_100000442_pt1 | contig 13067 bp, 14 predicted proteins | sample OWC_Aug_M1_C1_D1_FD_207660 | JGI IMG/M metagenome (GOLD analysis project Ga0316616, IMG submission 207660) | Wetland soil microbial communities from Old Woman Creek delta, Ohio, United States - OWC_Aug_M1_C1_D1_B | ecosystem: Environmental > Terrestrial > Soil > Wetlands | place: USA: Ohio... | reverse complement strand
GGATATTTCTGCTGGAATTTCACCGGACAAAATAGCTTTTTCTAAATCTGCTGGGATTGGCTTGCCTTTTTCGGCAGATATAATTTTTGCCTGATTAAATGCACTTTGCATGCTGGGACGCTTTAACAAAGTACGTAAAGACTCATCCACCGGCACCATTTCAGACCTAGCTTGTTTGTACAATGGTTCTGTAACGCTTTCGCGTTCAGCTAATGCCGCTAACCTTTCCGGCTCTGATCCAGCAATACCTTCTAAAGCTGCCCTTCTTGCCTCAACATTTTGTTTGCGCCTAAATGCGTAATCTTCTGGGGCCGCTTGTTCCGCCCATCTTTGCATAGCCGCTAATCCGCCGCTGCTTGGTGCTGCTTCAGATGCGGTATATTCAACGCCTGGCGTCATTGATTTTGCAGCGGTCAATTCTTGAGCAATATCTTCTGATCGTCCACCAACAAAGCGACGTAAAGCCCGCGCTATAATGTTTTGTTGACCGCCTTCATATAATGGCTCATTAGCGCGTTTAATGGTGCCGCCAATGTAAGGCACTGCCTCACCGCCTAACGCACCACCAGCGCCATATAAAGCCGCTTGTCCGCGCTTTTCTGGTTCCAATAATGCCGCCAGTCCAGCACTAGTAGCAACGCGACCGATTGCGCTTGGTAATCCAACGCCAGGAATCATCATAACTGGCGCTGACTTTGCAATCTCCCCAGCAATTCGCCCTGCGGTTCCATATCCGCCGCCACGCATAGCCAACTCTTGTTCTGCTGCGTTTAATTCTTCTGGTGATGCCGGACGCAATGACTCAGGAAGATAACGCTCAAAAGGTCTTGCAATGCCAGCAGCGCCACGCTTAAGTTCATAACCTAATCCAGCGCCAAACGCTTTAGCCGGTGACATTGGCGTTGAAGCCAATGGAAAAGAATTCCAATCGTTTGCTTTCGGAAATTGATCCCATTCGCTCATTGGTTTATCCTCAATTCACCAGTTTCCGGCACTCTAAAAACTGTACCTTTTGGCAACGCTTTAGCTTCTTCTATTGTCTTTGGTGTTGGTATAGCATCCTTTGGAGCATTGCCTTGATATTGTGCGGCAAGGTCTGGATGTTGTGCTGATAATTTGCGCTTTACAATACCGACAGCCGTTGTATAGGCCGCGTATCGCGCCATGGGCGTTAAATCTTCATTCGCCAGAGCGCCCATAGCCGCATCATAATCCTTTACTTCTTGCAGATTAAGATCGCCTTTAGCTTTTGTAGCTAAGTTTTTCACCGTTTGCGCCAGTGATTTTAGCACTGTAGTTGATGTTTGCGCTTGATTTTCAATATGCAACGCTGATGCAACTGGGCCTTTAAGCAATGCTTCAGGTGCGCCAGTGATTGATTTTTGTAATAAATCCAACACTTCTGAATCATTAGGTAATGCCGCAATCAGCGCAAACTTATCTTTTGCTTCTGCCTTTTTTTCTACTTCGCTTTTAGCCGCTTCAATTTCCTTAGTTTCCCGAACTTTATTTTGAAGCCGGATTTCTCGCGCTTCTTCGGGTGTTAGAAACTTACCAGAAGGCAAGCGTTGCGTCATAGCAGCGTCTATCAGTTTGCCGATTCTATCTTTTTCAGGATCACCGGTTTTTAAGGCATTATATTGTTCTTTCATTTTTTTAATGTCGTCATCTGTCATCCGCGATGGTTGCCAGTTTGACGTCTGTACTTCAGCGGGCTGAGAAGTCGGTGCGCCTTGCTCTGGAGTCCCAGGCATTAACACTGCGCCTTCCGCCGTTGGGTATATGCTTGGCAATCTACGCTTACCGGCTTCCGTTCCAATAGCCGCCTGTTGTTCCATGTATGGTGATTTATAATCAAAGCCAATAGCTGTATTCAAAATTGCGTCTGGCGTTGCTTTTTTTGGATTAAAATTTTCAGGAATGTTAATACCAGAATCTTCTAAAGCAGCAATGGCAAAACCCATATCAGCATTATATTTTGCACGCGCTTGCTGTTCGCCCATGGTTGTCACATCGCGCTTATATTGCTCTGCAATCGGTGCGAAAGTATGCGCTCTTATTTTAGATTCTTCATATACTTGCCTGCGTTGCCGTTCTGCCATTTGGCTTGCAATGTTTTGCATGTCAGCTTGTTGCTTCATCATATCAAACTGATTTCTGCTGTACTGCTGGGCAAATTGCGGGCTAATTGCGCCGATTTCAGACACATTCGGGCTGGCATTGCGCTGGAACAATTCACGTAATTGCTGTTCAGCCTCAAACTGTCTGCGCTTGTCTAGCAATTCCATGTTGCGAACTTCCTGTTCTTGCATTGCCCGATAACCGCGCATCGGGTCAGCGGCTTGGCTTAACAGGTTACTATACAATTCAGTTAAATCGCCCATGTTTTTACTCTAAGTTATTTGCCAATGCCATATTGCCAATTATCACCGCGCATCCCCCATGGTAGCTGACTGTTGGGAGTGCTTCCGCTAATTGAACCAGTATTCTGAGTGGCGTCGTAAATACCGCGACCAGCGTTATAAATTGATCCAGCGTTAGATAAAATGCCGCCTATGGCCGCATACGGGGCCATTGCGCCAACGCCACTCGCTTCTGTAAGTGACCTATACGGCGCTGCCATTTCAGCCGCTGTGCCGGTTCCTATGCGTCCCAAATTAGCCGCTGATTCAGCGCCTAAAGTAGCCGCGCCGCCATAGATGTTAGCTGCTTGCCCGCGTGATCCTAACCGTTGCGCGTAGTTCTGTTGATTCTGTTGTAATTGCGACGTTCCATACTGTTGCTGTTGGCTAAGATTCTGCTCAAACGCTCTGCCGTAAGCTTGCTGTGCGCGTTCCCACGCATTTTGAAAACCAGTTGATGCAACGCCTTGACCATATTTCATAGCGGCTTTTTGTTGAGCGCCAGACAGCAATCCACCGCGTGCCGCTGCACCCTGTCCTAATGCCTGCAATCCTTGCTCAAGTTCAAATTGGTAGCCAGGAGTTGCTTGCAGTTCCGCGAGATTGCGAACCATTGGCGTATACAGCGGAGACTGCTGATACTGCTCCATAGTGTACGGTGTGCGGTACTGGCTCAGATCAGTTTGATACTGTGCATACTGTTCAGGATCAGCCCACCCTTTCATCTGTTCGCGGTATGCTTTGGTGGCTTGTCGCCCTGTTTTCATGTAAGGGTTTAGATTGCTTTCGCTTTTGTTATACATATCACGAAGATATGCCATTTGCTGTTTAGCAATTTTTGATTGTTGCGCCGCACCAGCGGATGCACCAGCGGCGCTAATTCCAGCGCCAGCTAATGATCCCGCCGCAGCAATACCAGCCGCTGTGATTATTCCTGCCATGTCAATGCTCCGCCGTAATCAATTCGTGAATACTCATCTTAGAGTCAAATTCTTCAAAACTATCGCAAAATATCTTAGATTCAATTTCATCTATATCAGTCGAATCGCTAGAATGAACCGTTATCCATTCAACTTCATCATAGCAATAGATTGCGCGTTGCGTGCCTTTTTCAGTCACAAACACGGACGGCGCTTCAATATCATACTTGTTGCCGTCCTGATCCAACACGCGACATTTACCTCTGAGCGCAATAGTAAATTGTTGTGAACAATGCACTTTGCTAATGATTAGCGTATTGGCGGGAGAATACATTCTGCGCCCGTACAATCCTTCAGCGTGATAATGTTCAATCGGTACGTCAGTCTCTACCAGTGAGTTATTTTCATAACTGGATTGCATCATTGCCAACAAAGCTGCAATCTTTTGCTTTGGTGTTAGCTGAAGCGCGTTGCTCATTTTTTCTTGCTAGGCTTAGACTTACCCGCCATGCTGTAAGCAATCGCAGCGGCCTGCTTAACCGGCTTTCCAGCTTTCACCTCAGTCTTGATATTCTTGGCTATGGTTTCCTTGCTGCATCCTTTTTTCAACATGTTTGACCTCAGATTTGAATCGCTGTGAATATAACGCTAGGTGTCACCGGAGTTGTTGGCGTTGTGCCTGCCGGTAAGGTTTGAATTGAAATGTTAGTGTTTTCAGTTTGCCATATCAGTTCAATGTAATCGCCAGCATTGACCGCTTGAATAAAGTTTAACGCCGCAATCAGTTTACCGTCATGGCCGCCGTGTTTATTCGGGATTGTGTACTGACTATTGCTTTCAACAATATCAACGCCGTTAAGTCGAAACCAAATGTTAACTTCTGACGGTTGCGTTGCATTATTTTCAGTACTGACAAACTGAATACTAAACTGGCAATTATACACACCTGCAACCGCAAATGTTACGCGAGTTAACGCTACAACAGTCACGTTATAATGCCCATCAATGGTATCTAGCTGAACAGGATAAGCCGTTGTGGTATTAGCCGCGTATTGGTCAGAGTTATCGTAGAACTGGCCGTATGCTTTTTGTGCGGCTGGGCCTGCCCATGTTATCCACGTTGTACCATTCCAGAATACAGGCTGACCAAGATCGGTATCGAAATATGGCTGACCAGTAAAAGCGTATGATGTTGGACGGTTAGCCGTTGCGCCGTTACCCATGACCGCTGAAAGAATCGTCTGCACACGGTCAAACCATTGTTTCCACACCGGCTTCATTATGCCGTTAGCGTCGGTGGCAATAGACTGGAATGGTGGCTGGGGGAATGTCATTACTTATCCGCCTGAGTTGCCATCGCCGCCGCTGCAATAAAGATTACTTTTACAGGATCAGTGATTCTAAACTTGAAAACAAAATTGCGTGATACTCCCAATCGCCGCCATTCAGCACGTTTGTTGTACTCACCCATGCGTCCGAATGAAGTCCACATTTCATTTCCGTAAGTAAAACCACCATCACGGCTAACCTGCAACATTATTTGAGGATTTGAACCTTGACCAGTCACTAGGCCGGTGCCTTGTTCCATGTCTAACCGTAATCGATAGATGTGCAATTTGTTGAATGAATCAGCCGCGAAAAAATGAGGTGTTATCAGTTCCCGCGCTATTTCCTCGCCGTTGTCGGTGAAGTGTTCGGGGTCAAGATAATACAGTTTGCCGTTGCGATAATCGGCAACAATCTCTTGATTAATAAACTGAGTGCCGCGATTTGCATAATGCCGCGTGTCATGGCCTGATTGCAGTTTTGACCATACCTCAGTTGTATGGTCATACAGCCACGTTACGCCTTCTTGCTGGAATGAAATCTGATAAAACTCGTGACCGTTTTGGCGATAGCTGAACGCGATAGCATCGCCTGGATTGCTGTATTGACTAAACAGATAGTCTAAGTCAGTCGTAGAAACAACAACAGGCTGATAGTTTTGAATCTTAACGACTGACAACCCACCGCGCCGCGTGCGTCCTAAATAGAATAACTGTCCACCGCATCGAGCCATTGACCAACGCGCCGCGATGCCAATGTCAGTTGGTGAGCCAGCGATGCGTGACAATGGAAACGGGAAACCGCCGTCATTCTGCCAGTATTCTTGAGATATAGCACCAAGCAAAACCAAGTTTCCGTTATCGACTGTAACGGCTTGCAAGTCGTCCGTATACGCCTCTTTGCTGGCGTATTGCAACGGGTCCCAATATAGCCCGTCATATTGACCTGACAACCAAAACTGTTTGGTGCCAGGATTGTTAATGATGAAATAGGAATCAAGAAAGACGACTGTGTTAGCGCCAGGAAAATCAACGCCAGTGTTGGCCGATGTGATATTCCTGAAGTTATTAACTACCTTAATCGTGCCGGACGCGCTACCGCTGGCGACGGTGTTAAACGTCCACGTATTGCCACCTGTAACGGTTATGGTGTAGGTTCCACCAGCAACGTTAGCATCGCCATCAATCGTTACAACATCGCCTGTCACGCGGTTTGTGAGCGGTTCCGTGACCGTCACCAATGTGAGTGTGCGACTGTACGCTAATGAGGCTGTTTGTGGTTGAAAAATGTAACCATTTTCACCGTCAACAATAATTAGCTGTTGACCGTTATCTGACATTGACACAGTGCCTGAACCAGTAGCCAGAGCACCGCGCCTAATGCTGATACCATCACCACGAACCTCAAACAATTCGTTATTGACTACAACGTACAATAAGTTAAGTGCTTGAAACCACCACATGCCGCGTGATGGATTACCGCCAAATTCAGTAAATAGCCTTAAACCTGGCGTTCCGTAAGCAACTAACGCGCTTTTGTCCTGTTCTTTTTTGACTTCTAGGAATATGTTCTGGCGAACTTGAGCGGTGATAGCGCGTGATCGTCCGTCAACGCCAGGGCCGAGAATTGGCAGTTTGATTGTGCTAGGCATTAGCGCCCATACCCATCGGCATAAATGTTGTAACGCATTTGGCTAGTATTCATCAGCGCAACGTCAGTTTGCAACGTCAGAGTGCGCTGATTCATGCGTTTAATCTTTTTCAATGCTGATTCAGCCAGTGCAACAGTCGTTGGTCGCATATCAAATTGATATTCTTCAGCAATACGAATAGCAAGATTGAATACCAATGCTTCCCAATAACCAGGCGGCAAACTAATGGTTGCGGTAGGATCAGCAATCATCGCAAGCGGTTTCCAGCTTGCCAGTGTGATGCTTTCATTGTTTACCGCACAAACAGGATAAACGTATAAATTGCCAAGCGGGAACGCCGGCTCATAATAACAATAACTGGGAAAGTTGGTTTGCAGCGTTTTCAATCGAATGTCATTGTAATCATCGTAGCCAATGACCTGCATCGGATAATCAACAGGAATTGCACCCGTGCTGATTGTGAGATAAGCGCCGACTATTTTAGTGGGCCGCACAGTGTCAAAATCGCCGCCTATCCCTACGCTGTATGAGAGTTGACTAGCCGCTAGTGGGAAAGTCTCGCGCGTAACTTGATACAGCATGAGTTCTTCTAACGCCCATGCGTCGATCATGCGGTTCAGCGATTCTAAACCATCGCGCAATTCTGAGGCTGTCAGATCAGTATCAACCGCTGATACCTGTATCAGCCTCATAGCGGCGCGAATCAGATCATTGCCGGTATAAAGTTGCCCGACATTTTGAATTGTTTTAACAGTAACGTTGTAGGGAGAAATCCAAGCCCATACTGAAGTTACATCAAACCAAAAGGTAGAAATATCCGCCCATATCGGGCCAGGCAATGACCAGATATTGACAATTGTAACGCCAGCGCGAAGGTTGCCGCCTGTTAAAATCAAATCATATTGAACCGTTCCGTCAGCTACCCAAAACGATATATTATAGGAATCCATAATAATCGGATTTGGAATTGGGTTGGTCAAAGTGTCATCAGCATACAACGATACTGCCGACGTTGTGCCGTGATTGACTACGCGAACTGATATATCGCCAAGTTGACCGCCTAACTGTGGGACAAGATCGAGAGTAAAGTATTTAGCCATTATTTAGCTATCCAACCAGTATTCCCCGATCCAGATTCTTTAACATACAAAGTAGACCCAGCACCACCATTTGTACGCGTGTACAGCGATCCAACAGGGGCTGTTATTGATCCTTCTGGAGTGCCTGAGCCAGAAGTCCATAATGCTGAACCAGTTCCAGGCCTAAATTCATTTGCATAAGCCTTTTGCCATCTTGCCGATGCAAGTCCTAGTTGATGTACATTATCAGAGCCGGGAACAAAATGTGAATTTCCATCAATTTTTGCCGCTACATTTGCATTTCTTGCAAACAACAATTCATAATGAGTATTTAATGTGACTCCTGTAGAATTTCCAAATTTTAATATAAGTGTCTCTGGAGTTATAGAATCTCCTTTTACGATTATATTAAAAACATCATCATAAACATAATTTGTTTTAATAATTGAATAATATAAATTGTTTTGCGCTTGAGTTGTGCTGCCCTTTAATATAACTTGTTTTGCATCAAAAACTGTAGGTTTATAATTTGTGTAATCTATCGCATCTCCTACCATGGAAGGAGTTAAAACATAATTTTGCGCTGATTGTGCGGGGTCAAAATAAATTGCATTTCCACTTCCGCTGCCTGAAATTTCAGCAGGTTGAAAAACATAACTAGCAACATCTTCTACTTTAATTCCATAAGTTGTACAATTTTCAATTACAGTGTCTATTAGTTGGCCGGAAAATAACCCATCTAACTCTATTCCATTGTTTTTTTGCTTAATCCATCCACCACAAATATACAAATGAGTGACTGTAGAACCATTTGCGCCGCTAGTTTTTATACCGTATGAACCGCCGTTTTCAAACATATCCAATGCGTTCAACTGAATAATATATGAACCGCCCCATCCTGGATAGCCTTCAATGTAAATACTGCCTGATGATATTGTGCCTGGAATAAATTTAGTTTGATCGACGACTAAAAACCAAATTCCACTACATGAAAGGGCAACGGCACTTCCTGTTGAAGAAGATAGGTCAATAGTACCGCTAAAAATAGATATATTTTTCTTTCTATCAATTTGTAACGCAGAAGAACTACCAGCATATTTTATTATTGAGTTTGTTCCAGCAAATCTATAATTTGATTTGCTTAATAAATTTAATGTCGTTGTTCCAATATAATAAGTGCCTTCTGGAAAAAAAAGCGTTCCTCCTTCTGTTGCGTTAATTGCGTTTTGTATAGCTATTGCATCATTTGTTGATCCGTCACCTACAGCGCCAAAATCCTTGACAGAAACGTAATCGCCAAAACCATCAGAAATAAGCCTGGGAACAGTGTTAATAATTTGAGTACCATCTAAAGACGCAACAAAAGTATCAGATGTTGTTACATTTGCGCCAGCGCTACTAAGCTGCAAGCCGGTAGGATTGCCATTGCCGTCTTGAACAGTTTGCAAAGTAGACGTAATTCCACCAGGAACTTGCAATAAACCTTCAAACGTTTGATTGATTTGCTTATTAGATAGATTGGTCATGTTTTAATCCAACAGTGTTTGCAGAAATTAAGCTAATAGCACTTTTTTCCATGCGCCGTTGTACACATAGAAATTGTTGTTTGTACTGTCATAATACATTGGAACGCGACCTGATATAGCAGTCGGCACGCCGGATGGAGCGCCGCCAGCGGCTGGGATGTAAAAGAAGCCATTTGTCATGCCGGTGGTTCCAGAAGTGCCGTAGACATTGCCGGCATTATCAATCCTCACCCTTTCAGTCGGACTCGAAGCACCATCAGCCGTAGTGCTGAATACCAACCTTCCTGGCATGTCGTTAGTGCCTGGGGTGCCGTCTACGGCGGCGGAGATGGTTGCAGCTTGGATCAATCCAGTGCCGTCAGCGCCGCGAAAGTCAACGCGCCCTAATGTATCGCCACTTGCGACACTGGTAACGCTTCCTGGCGTAGTGCCTCGTGACTTTGCCAACTGTAATAAAACAGGATTTCCATTGTTTGAATTACAAATAAACGCAGGAGAACTTCCAGCATAATCAATCCCGTCAATAGTAAATGGAAATAAATCCCCACCAATTGATCGCGGTGCAGTATTTCCTATAACAGTTCTGCCGTTTGCATCAATAACAAACGGGCTACTATCAGGATTAGCACTATCTTCAACCAACAACGCATTACCTGAACCGGTTTGCGTAATTCTTAAAGCATTGGTTGACGTATTAACGGCTATAACTTCGCTACCGGTAACAGTCAAATTAGTAACCGTTGCAGCATTTCCCCAAGCGCCTATCCAACCACTCATGCTGTCACCTCGTAAATTACAGCGCCGGAACCGGAAGCCTGACTAATTCTAAGCGCCATCAGACGGCCATTAAAAACGTCCGTAACCGCCGTTGAAGCCGCCACTGTACCACTAGGCCAAAACTGCCAGTTTGCGGTTCCTGCGTTTGCGTATGCGTTTGGAGTAGTAGAAAATTCCAGCGTTCCAGTAGTGGCTGACGGACACTTGACCGTGACGGTCAGAGGGTAAGCCATGTCGGAAGTGTCTAAAACCACTGCCGTCGCACTAGTAACGGTGCCGGACAGCGATGCAGATACATTATTAGAATCAATCGCTGGAGTTTGAACGGGTACAGTATATTGCTCAGGCATGGTTTATCTCAGGATAAGAATTTCAGTTTGTACAGCGCCGTTTGATACGTCGAAACGGCTTCATCAATCAGATTTTGTATGGCGGTCTGCGTAACAGGCACGTCGTTGTATCGGTTTTTCTCAATCCAGTCTAAATGATTGCGAAAAATAGACTCAATTGAAGCTTTGTTAGGGTTTTTCATGTACGGAATGGATAACAATTTGCCGTACTGCCCCTGATACGCCTCTGCAATCGCATCGGCATTTTCAATAATGCCGGTATAGAATTCATTTAACGCCATATGCGCGGCAAATGATCGCGTTTTTAGATGCTCCCTGTGAGCAATTTCACGCGCTAGAAATAGTAGAGCGATTAACTCCTTCATTCGTCATCCGTTTTGCGCGGTCTGCCACGCTTTTTTACTTCTTCTTTAACTTCTTCAACAATATCGACTGACTCCTTCTCACCAGAGTGCCAATCAGTGTTGGAAATCCATCCGATTGCAGCGAGTCGTGAGTATTCTGCAATATCTTCAATTACAACTGACCAGTCATAACGGTGTGGATGGTGCATTACAGTCGGAAAGTCCATGATTACCTCAGTAATTAAAGAAAAGGGAGGGCGAACCCTCCCGATTCAATCCCTGTTATGCGCTTAGGGGTATAGCGCCAGAGTTAGCGGCTGACGTCACAAGGAAGTCAACAGTACTAGACGCTGCTGGATACGGACGTACAACAAGCACGGAATAACCGGTATTGCCTGGGGTCAGTGATCCAGCGGTAGGATTAAGCACTCGCACTTTCAGCGTGTTAGCCGCTGAAACATAAGCGCCGAGCATGATGGTTGCGTTACCAGTTGAGCCGCTTGCGTAAACCACATCACCAACAGCTAGGCCGTTAACGGTGACAGTGTATTCGGCGGAAAGGTTAGCACCAATACTAGTACCGGTGATACTAAAACCAACAACTGACTGAGCGCGTATGCCGGATTCGGCTACGATATTTGGGCCTGGATTTGCCATTTTGAGATACTCCTATTAACCGGTTACGCGGGTCGCAAGTTCGGGATAGATCGTTGACCAGCCGTAAAGCACGTCAAGCCTCGTGGGGAGCTGATCGCTGTTAATGTCGTACTGACGAACCAAACGAATCGACAGACCATCTGCGGAAGCACGTCCAGCCATATCTACACCCTGCGGCAAAATCAAATCAGCAGTGCCAAGAGCAAATGCGTCCTTGTGGAACGCCAAAGCGTTAGGAACCGATACAGCCGCGCCGGTAGAACCGGACAGGATCGTAGCGGTACCTGAGCCAATAGTGCCGGTGCTGGAAGTAACGTTCTGGAACTGTCCACTGAAAACCGGAACGGGGAAGACGCTCAGTGAAGTGCTGCTGCCAGGTGCATCAGCGGTCACAACAAAGTTACGCAGTGCGCCGGTAGACTGGCGATTCTGCGGGTTGACAGCGTAAACTCCAGGAATGGTGAAAACCGTTCCTTTAGTTAGCGTGCCGGACGTAGACGATACAGCCAAGCTAAAAGTTGACTGCGCGTTGTTCTGTACGCTTCCGCCAGCCTGCGCGGATACGGTGAATGCCGTGGCAGTGCCAGACGTAAAGTTGCCCACGTTCTGATCCATGGCGAACGAGAATCCAAGAGTATTATCGCCCAAAGCGCCCTTGTTAAAGATTCTTGAAATGGTGCCAGCCGGATTGAACAGATTGGTCAAGCCGCTGACGATACCCACTTCGATAGTTGGATCAACGATGAACATTCTATCTTCATCAACCGGAGCCGCTTCCTGATTCAGTCTAGCGCGTGCGTCAAGAATGGCCTTGGTAGCCTGCGCCAGCGTCGGGGTGCCGGTCAGCTGGCCGACAGTTCCAACCATGTTGTAGATATTCTTGAACTGCTGTAGCCCGTCATAATCAATTTTGTTCGCAATAGCTGCAACGGCGGGCTTAATAAATCTATCTGAAAAATCAGATATATTCAAAGCCAAATCTTGAGTTGTGAAAGCCATATCCACGCCGTACTGAGTATCTAAAGTCAGGGGGACGTAGGTCTCAACAGCGGATTCAATCTGAAGCGCGGGGCCGGAGCGACCGACATAACGCGGTGGCTTACGCAAATTTAGAGTAGTGCCGATTTTTGCCCCTTCAATAGCGAATTTATTATCGTACTGACGGTTGACGGCTTTGGTGAAGACCAGCTGGTTGGTGAGGACTCTGAGAGCCTCATTGGTAATCATGCTTATGGTAAGCAGATTGTTATTCGCCATGGTGTGACTCCTAATAATAGCGAAAAAAGATAAAGTGATTAGCCTTATGTTTTTTCCAGATAGGAGCCAATCCCTCGAATGATCTGTACTTGCCTGACAATCTACCTCGGCAAAAAGGTAGAAAGACGTGGTGCCTTTATATCACAAAATAAAAATAAAAAAAACCCCATCATTGCGACGGGGTAAGAGGGTGGGAACGTAAACTCTTAACGCTTCATCATAGCTTGTCGCTTTGCTAAATCTTCCGCGTTACGCGCTGCGATATATTCCTCGGTACTCATTTCTGAGTAGGATTTCTCGTTACGCGGTGGCTTACCTGTTGCGTTAATCGGGCGGATTGGTTGCGGTGCTCTGCTGGCCTGTTTAGCCGGTGTGCCAATAATCTCGGCTAACTTCATTCCCGCTTGAATGGGATTCATGTTTGCGATTTGGTAAGCAACATCCAAATTGCGCCCAAGTGTGTAAGCAATTTCAGGCCCGTTATCCATGCCAAGTAATGCTTGCCTAATTGTTGGATTATTGGCTAATCGCGGATCGGATGTAATCTGCTCAATCACTGCGTCATAGTCTGCGTGTTTCGCTCTTGTGGCGGCTTCTGCCTCAACCAAGCGAGCCTGAGCCTGAGCCGCTGCTTGTGCTTGTTCGCGTTGCTGATATTCCGCTGCAACGGCTTGCCTTGCTTCCTGGATCGCCGATTCCCGCGTGTACTGCATCATTGCATCCATATAGCGAGGATCGTACTGACCGCCAGCAAACTGCGATGGATCAGGCGGAATTA
>Ga0316616_100000441_pt1 | contig 13084 bp, 13 predicted proteins | sample OWC_Aug_M1_C1_D1_FD_207660 | JGI IMG/M metagenome (GOLD analysis project Ga0316616, IMG submission 207660) | Wetland soil microbial communities from Old Woman Creek delta, Ohio, United States - OWC_Aug_M1_C1_D1_B | ecosystem: Environmental > Terrestrial > Soil > Wetlands | place: USA: Ohio... | reverse complement strand
GGCTGAGATCATTGTCGCCAAGCAGAGAAACGGGCCCACCGGATCTTTCAAAATGACCTTCCAAAAGGAATTGACTCGGTTTAGGGACTATGCGGGTGAGGAGGAGTATGGCGCTACAGAATAGCGGGTTGCTGAAAAACGCCCATCTCCCATTCGACGGGCTCATGGCCCTGAGCAACGTCGAAGGGCTGCGTTGCCCTCACTCCTCGGGATTTCGGGCGCCTTGTGTCCGGACGTTTTTGAGCAACCCGTAGGCAGGACGGACATGGTTTTTTTTGATGTTCCGTGTCCCGCGAGCCGTGCACCTTCTTATGCTGAGGTTTGAGATATCGATCGGGTTTATGGCAAAACAGGCGGCTTAAAGGCCGGCCAAATGAAGGTTCTTCAGAACCTTTACCGTCGCCGCGTATCCGGTCACGACATCATCACCCATGAATTGACCCGCCAGCTGTGCTCCATTTCCTTCGAGATTCAGAGACAGGTTGCGCTCTTGGTGAGCCGAAAAGGAGAGGTGGTTTCCGTCATCGTCGGGGACGACAAGAACATCCTCATCCCTGATCTGGGAAGGTTCAGGCTCGGCCTGGGCAGGCTCAAGGGTGTGAGGTGTCTTCACACCCACCTCCACGGCGAGCCCCTGTCCAGGGAGGACCTCACCGACCTCGTTCTCCTGGGTCTTGACCTCATGGTGAGCCTCTCGGTGGGAGAGGAGGGCTCTCCAGGCCCCATCGCTTACGCCCACATTCTCCCTGAGAACAGCCGGGGGGAGAAGTGGAGCCTTCAAAGGGTCCCTGACGTGGGCCAGCTCGACACCGACTTCCAGGAACTGATCGACTCCCTGGAGGACGAACTCGGCCGTAGCAGGGAAGGGAGGACGCTGCACCAAAAGGAAAGGGCCGTGCTCGTGGGAGTGAGTTCAGGCCCTGTGTGGCAGATCAAGGAGTCGCTGGAGGAACTTAAGGACCTGGCGGTGTCGAGCGGTGTGGAGGTCACGGATGCGGTGGTTCAGCGCCTCAAGCAGGTGGACTCCCGGTATCTGATCGGGAAGGGCAAACTGAGCGAGCTGGTGCTGAGATGCGTTCAAACCGGATCGACACTTCTCATTTTCGATCACGAACTCACCCCGGCCCAGGTGCGGAGCCTCAACGATGCCACGGAGCTCAAGATCATTGACCGGAGCCAGCTCATCCTGGATATCTTTGCGCGCAGAGCGGTCACCCGGGAAGGGAAGATCCAGGTGGAACTGGCCCAGCTCAAGTATCTTCTTCCAAGGCTCGCCACGAAGAACACGGCCATGTCGCGACTCACAGGAGGCATCGGGGGAAGGGGACCGGGAGAGACAAAGCTGGAGATCAACCGAAGGCGCGTCCGGGAGCGGATCACCCGCTTGAACCGGGAGCTCGAACAGATCCGGCAGCAGAGAGAAGATCGACGCCGGCTGCGCAACGCGAGAGGGATCCCGGTGATTTCCATCGTGGGCTACACCAACGCCGGAAAATCCACCTTGCTCAACAGCCTGACCCGCAGCCGTGTGGCGGTGGAAGACCGGCTCTTTGAAACCCTGGACCCGAGCAGCCGAAGGCTCCGCTTCCCCAGCGAAAGAAATGTGATCATCACGGATACGGTAGGGTTCATCCGTGACCTGCCTGAAGACCTCATGGAAGCCTTTGCAGCCACCCTGGAGGAACTCCACGATGCGGATCTGCTCCTTCACGTGGTGGACGCGAGCAGCCCGCGCATGGATGACCAGATCAAAACCGTTGAAGGGATTCTGAGGAAGCTCGACCTGGACAGAATTCCTGTGGCCCTCGTCCTAAACAAAACCGACCGCCTGGACCCTGTCCAGACGGCCGATTTGTCGAAAAGCTTGAAGGGTGTTACGATTTCCGCTCTCAACCCCAAGACCTTTTCAGGCCTGCTTCAGGAGATGGAGCACCTCATATGGCCGCGCTCTTCCACCCCTTTGATTTCCACAGCGCCCCATCCTTCCCAATGACCAGGGATTCGCAGGCGGCGAGACCGTTCACAAACTCCGTGCCCTGAGAGGGAGTCATGACGCACAGGGCGGTCGCCAGCGCGTCCGCTTCCAGGGTCGTGTTCGCCCTGATCGTGCCGCTCGTCACTCCATCCGGAGAAAGGCCCGTTTTCGGGTTCACGATGTGGTGAAACATTTTTTCCTGGTCATAGTAGATCTCGTAATTGCCTGAGGTGGAGACAGCTCCGTCCCCCATGTGGACCACATCCGGGTAGGTTTTCCGCTTCCAGGGATCCTGAATCGCCACAGTCCAGGGCTTTCCGTCTTCCTTGGCGCCTCTGGTCCGGATATCGCCGCTCGCATTGATGAGATGGTTCTGGATGCCCCGGGACAGGAGAAGCTCGGACACGCGGTCCACAATGAACCCCACGGCAATCCCGTCCAACGTGATTCCCATGCCTTCGGCTTTGAACGAGACGGATTTGTCCTTGAGCTCGATGTTGCGAGCGTCCACCCGCTTGAGAAGATCTTTGATTTCCGCTTCTGTGGGCCAGACTTTTTTCTCACCGCCCAGTTTTTGCTGAAAGAGATCCACAACCGGCTTTACGGTGACGTCAAAATAGCCGCCCGTGATCTGGTGGTAATAAAGGGAACTCGCCATGACTTGGGCGACTTCAGGAGGAAGGCCGTCGAGGCGGCCACGGGTGTTGAGATCATAAACCGCAGAGGCGTGATCATACCGGCTGAGCAGCCCGGACAGTCGGTCGATTTCGCTAAAGGCTGCATCCATGGCCTCTTCGGCCTGGTCTTTGGAAGGATGAAGGAGAGTCATGGAAACGAAACTTCCCATGGCGAGCCGGGTTTTGGAAACCTTCACCATTCTTTTGTTGAAGGAGACCGCTTCAGCACCGGCCGGGATAACCGTAGCGGAAGCCATGCCCAGCCCGAGCAAGCCGGATAGTTTCAAAAAGGACCGTCGGTCCACCCCTCTTCTGAGGTCGTCCCTGTGTTTCATTTCGTGCCTCCAAGCGAAAATTGCCGAATAAATCTACCATCGCCTTTCAGGCGTGGCAATCAAATATTCCAGTGTGGTATCTCATCAATGAATTACTCGAGCAGCTTGCTTTCACCCCCACCTCGCCTCCCCCATCAAGGGGGAGGGAACGATCAGTCACCTCTCGAAATTCTCCTCCCCTGGTGGGAGGGGTTAGGGGAGGGGGAAGCAAGTGGCCAAGGCCGCGCAAACTGGGACAGATCGCACTAGTTCGCAACGGCAGCCTGGGTCTGTTTCGCCGCAGGCTGATAGTACCGGAAAATCTTTCGTGGGCACTTTTCGACGCACACTTCCTTGCAATCCGGCCCGTAGGCGATACAGGCCTTGTGGTCAATGGCCACCACGTTGTCTTCCATGCGCACGGCCTTGGCCGGGCAAACCTTGACGCACATCTTGCAGGAGATGCATCCGGCCTGGCAGATTTCCTTGACCCTTTTGCCGGAATCCTTGGTGCTGCAAGGCACCCAGACCCTTGCGCTCCGGGGGAGAAGCTCGATGATTTTCTTCGGGCAGGTGCGCACGCAGGTTCCGCAGCCTACACAAGCCACGGGGTCAACGACCGGGTAGTCATCGACCATCTCGATGGCGTCAAAAGGGCAGGCGGTCGCGCACTCTCCGAAGCCTACACAAGCGTACTGGCACTCCTGGGGCCCGCCAAAGGCAAGATTGGCTCCGGTGCAGGTCCGGTAACCGATGTAAGCATATTTCTTGGGGACCTTGCCCTCCGGCCTGGAGCAGCGCACCCCTGCGATCACGTCTTCGATGGCGGCCATTTTCTTTCCCGTGATTTCAGCCACCTCTTTGGCCACCTCGGCCTTGCCCGGGAAACAGAGGCTGGGCTTGACTTCCGGATCATTCACCACCGCTTCGGCATAGGCTTCGCACCCGGCGAAGCCGCACCCGCCTCACTGGGCGCCGGCAAGGACTTCCAGGACTTCTTCGACTTTAGGATTGGCTTTGACGGCGAATTTCTGGGCCGCAAGGGCCAACCCGATACCGAAGAGGAGCCCAATGCACCCCAGCACGGCCAGAGCGATCAGAGCTGATTTCACGAGAATTGGATCCATTGAAACGAAAACCTCTTAAAAGATGGACATTCCGGAAAAACCCATAAAGGCCAGAGCAAAGAGCCCGGCGGTAATAAACGCGATGGGAAGTCCCCGGTAGGTGGGCGGCACATTGGCCGTTTCCAGCCTTTCCCGTACGGAGGACATCAGGAAAAGCGCCACAAGGAACCCCCCTCCTGCACCGACGGCCAGCATCAGGCTTTCCATGGCATTGTACTCGTTGTTGGCGAGGATCAGGGGAACGGCGAGAATGATGCAGTTGGCAATCACCAGCACGAGGTACACGCCGAAGGCCTTGAACAGCGCCGGGTTCACTTTTCGAAGGATCGTGTCCACCGCCTGGACGGACAGAGAGACCAGACCGATGAAGACCACGATCTGCAGAAAGTCCAGCCTGAAGGGCTTGAGCACGAACTGGTACATGAACCAGGACATCATGGCGCTGGCCACCATCACGAGCGTGAAGGTGACTCCCATGCCCACGGCCGTGGACTTCTTCTGGGAGGTGCCGAAGAAGACGCAAAGGCCCAGGTACTTGGTGAACACGAAGTTCTTGATGATCATGGCGCCCAGGAGAACCGAAAGCAGGTACCCGAGGTAGGCTTTCTTGACCGTTACAAGGGCGGTGCCCTGGGACTTGCCCGCGCTCAGGATCTCCCGGAGGGAGAGCACATGGGGCTGCTCCTGGTTGAGAGGCTCCTGGAAGGTGAGGGTGACCGTGGTCTTGTCCTGGCTTAGGGCCGCGGCAGCCAGGCTCAGGAGAATGTCCGGGTCCTGCTTTTCGTAAACGGCATAGTGATCCAGTTTCTTGGCCCACGCTTCATCCACAGGGCCGGCAAAGGTGATCACGATCTGGTTGGAGCCCTTGAAAGCGGTCCGTTTCACGAAACGGTGCTCGGAGTCGCACCCGGCCAAAAGGAAAATCCCGACCAGGAGGAACCATCCCAAAAAGATGCGCTGTCTCTGAACCTTCTTCATCCCTATCCTTTTTTCTCTTTCATTCTCTTGAAGACAAGGTCCATGTAATTGTAAATGGCCATCATGAACCCGACGACGAAGAACCCTGCCGCAGGAAGAATAAAGAAAAGAAGCGGTTTGGCTCCTAAAAGATCGAAACCCAGGAAAGTCCCTGACCCCAGGATTTCTCGAACGGCTCCGAGCGTCACCATGCCGAACAGGAATCCGAGGCCCATGCCCACGGCGTCCCAGAAAGAAGGGATCAGCGGGTTCTTGGCTGCGAACATCTCCAGACGCATGGTGATGATGGCGAAGGCGACAATGAGTTTTACGAAAATCCCCATCTCCTTGTAGGCTGCCGGCACATAAGCGGCAAGCACGAGATCAATCACCGTCACCCAGGTGGCAATGGTCAGGGTGTAGGTGGGGATCCGGATTCGGGGATGGATGTAGTTCTTGATGGCGGAAATCGTGCAACTCGAAAAGACCTGAACAAAAAGAACCGCCACGCCCAGAAGAATGCCGTTCATGACGCTCGTGCTGATTCCCACAGCCGGGCACATGGACAGGGCCAGCCGGAAAATGGGATTTTCCGAAAGGATGCCGTTAAAGAACAACTGGGAATTGCTTTTCTTTGTGTGTGCCAAGGCCTTTCTCCTCTTGCCCCGTCCTAGAAAGCCGCAGGAATCTTCTGCGACTGGACCACGCGCTCAAGCACTTCAACTCGGTACGCGAAGCGTTTGACCATGCCTTTGACGCCGTCCGTCACAGCCTTGCTGGAAATCGTCGCCCCGGTGAGGGCGTAAATATCGCTGTCCTGGTACTTGGCTCGAATGCGCTGGAGTTCCTCCTGGGACATGGCGCCTTCCTTGACTTCCAGTGCCTTACGGTACTCATCAGGAAGAGGCTCTTTCACCACATCGAGTTGCTTGAGCTTCTGATAGGACTTGTTTTTGAACTGGTTTTTGAAAAAGTCCTGCACGATGTCACCGCCCAGGCCCGGGTCTTCCTCGTGTTCCATGATCTCCAGGCCGAGAATGTTGTAGCCGGGATCCACGGCGAGTATGACCTTGATGAAGGTCTTGAACCCCTGGAAGTGCCCAGGCAGAAGATAGGCCACGCGTTTCCCGTCCATGGAGGCCGCGACGGTCTCATTGGCATAAACAAAACCGGCCGTCCCTTTGAGGGCTGCAGCCATCGCCTTTTCCCGCTCCGGCGCCTCAAGGATCTGTTCCGCGGTTATTTTCAGTTCGTGGTAGGCATGGAATTTCCCCTCCAGGGTGATCAGCAGGAGGCCATACCCGGGGTCGTTTCCTTTTTTCACCGGGAAAATGTAGCCCAGGTACTTGGTGCCTTTTTCATCAATGACGTAGCGGTAAATACTGTAGAGCTTGAGCGCCGAAGGAGCCGGTTTCCCTTTGCCGTAGCCCAGGAGCCCGAGCATGCTGTCCTGCTCTTTCTGGTGTTCGTTGTGTTTTTTTGCTTTGGCCGTGAACACGAAGGCACTGCCCATGATGGTGCCGGCAGCCAGGCAGGAAATGATGAGTCCAATGGTGATTCGGAGAATCTGTTTCATTTCACGGCACCTTTTGCTGGAGCGAAACGCTTTGGCTTGAACCACCCGTCCAGAGCAGGGGTCAGGGTGTTCATGAGGAGGATGGCATAGGCCACGCCCTCCGGATAACCTCCTTTAAGGCGGATCAGGACCGTGAGGGCTCCGACACCGATTCCAAAAAGGATCTGCCCTGTTTTCTGGTTCGGGGACGTCACATAATCCGTTGCCATGTATATGGCGCCGAGCGGCACGCCCCCTGAGAGAATCGCCAGCAGGGGGTTCCCTGTGAAATACCCTTCTCCGCCGAAAATCCAGGTGAAGAAGGCGACGGAACCGAAAATCGACACCGGGATATGCCAGGAGATGTAGCCTTTGTAGATGAGGAAGAGGCCGCCCAGCAGAAGCAGGAGAGCAGAGGTTTCACCGATACAGCCGGGCCTCAACCCGACGAAGAAATTTCCGTACATGGTGGAGAGGGACCCGAATTTTTCGATGAGAGCGTCCAGGCCGTAGTGCTTGAGCACGTAGAGAGGGGTTGCGGTGGTCACGGCATCGACCCCGGGCGCCATGTACTTGAAGATCGAAGCGTCCCGAAGCGGCGGAAGCCAGGCGGAGGTCATGGCCACGGGGTAGGTGGCCACCAGGAAAGCCCGGCCGATGAGAGCGGGGTTGAAGATATTGTAGCCGATCCCGCCCATGAGTTGCTTGGTCACAAAGATGGCGATCACTCCGCCGAGAACCGGCATCCAGTAGGGAACACCGGGAGGGATGACGTAGGCGAGCAGCACGCCTGTGATGACGGCGCTGCCGTCCTTGATCGTCACCGGCCGGCGCAGGCATTTCTGCGAAATGGCCTCTGCGGCCAGGCAGCTTCCCACGCTGACGGCCGTGATGATGAGGGTCTGAAAGCCGAATACAAAGATGGAGAGGATCAGGGAGGGCATGAGGCACGCCACAACGGTCCACATGATCTTTTCCACCGACTCGTGGCTCTTGACGTGGGGGGAGACGGCGACCGACCAGAGCTCGGCCTCCTTCACCGTCACCTCCTGGGGTTCTTTGACTTGCTCTTCGATGGCTCCGCTCCTTGTCCCTAACGTTTCGCCTTCAACTTGGCGAGACGGATGAACTGCACCAGGGGCCGCTTGGCCGGACAGACAAAGGCGCAGCACCCGCACTCGAAGCATTCGAACAAACCGAATTTCGCGGTATCCTGGGCCCGGCCCGCCTCCACATAGACGCCGATTTCATTGGGCTGAAGACCCATGGGGCAGGCATCCAGGCACCAGCCGCACCGGATGCACTGGCTGTGGGCCCGGCTGTCGATTTCGTCCTCGGTGAGGAACAGCACGCCGGAAGTGGTCTTGGTCACGGGAACGTCCAGGGTGGAAATGGGGAATCCCATCATGGGCCCGCCCATGACGATTCGGGCCAGGTCCGGTTTTGTCCCTCCGAGATGAGAGACGATGTCACTCAATCTCGTGCCGATTCGCACCTTCAGATTTGCCGGTCTGGCGATTCCTTTTCCGGTGATGGTGATCACCTTTTCGTAAAGGGGCTTGTTCAGGGCCACGGCTTCGTAAATGGCTTTGGTGGTCCCCACGTTCTGCACGATCACGCCCACGTCAAAGGGAAGCCCGAATCCCGGCACCCGGCGTTTGGTGACGCTTTCGATCAGCTGCTTCTCGGATCCCTGGGGATATTTGACTTTTAGAGCATCGACGCTGACCTTGAAACCGTCGGAGGCCTTGTCCGCAGCCGCCTTCCTCAAGGTTTCTACCGCGTCCATTTTATTGGATTCGATTCCGATGTGGCATTCCTTGATTCCGAGCATGGCAAGGATGATTTTTGCGCCTTCGATGATCTCCGCAGGGTGCTCCAGCATCACGCGATGATCCGTGGTCAGATAGGGTTCGCACTCGACCCCGTTGATAAGGAGCATATCGACCTTGGCTTCAGGGGGAGGGGAAAGCTTGACGTGGGTCGGAAAACCGGCTCCTCCGATACCGACAATGCCTGCAGCCTTGACTCTTCTTTTCAACTCGTCGCCGGGCAGGTTTCGCCACTCCTCCAAGGTGTAGGTTTTGGTCGGGGCATCGCGGTCGGTCTGGATCGTCACGGAGGCGGAGGTGATGGAAACGGGATTCGTGGAGGCGCCCACTCCCTTCACCGTTCCGGTGACACTGGCGTGAACAGGTGCTCCAAGTCCGCCGGCCAATTCTCCGATGACGTCTCCTTCGGTGACCTTGGCCTTTTTGTCCACCACAGGTTTGCAGGGAGCCCCGAAGTGCTGCTGGAGAAGAATGTCCACCTCTTCTGGAAGGGGAAGGGTTTCAATGGCCAGATGCTCGGAGAGCTTCTTGGATTCAGGAGGATGAACTCCGCCTTTAGGAAAGGTGAGCAACGTCTCTTGCATGGGCAGATTTTATCGTTCTTTTCAGGTTCAGCGCTTTGTTCGTTTTTAGACCGCGTATGGCTATACAGAAAAACCGTTCCTCTGTCCAGGAAAATTCTACCTGCTCGCCTCCGAAGACGGTTCCGTCTTTTACAGGTCTTTTCGAAGGTTGATGAAATTGCTCCTTTCAAAACCGAGGGTTTTGAAAAAAGACAGAAGGTCCGTCGAATCCCACCTCACCGAGGTGTAGATCTTCTTTACCCCCTTTTCCTTGTAGTAGTCGAAGATGCCCTTGGCCATGCTCTTTCCAATCTCCTGACCCATGTGCTTGGGGTCCACGCCGAACATGGATATCCATGCGACTTTCTCGGTGCCGAAAATTCCGGCCGTGATAATGCTGATCATGAAGCCCACCACTTTGCCCCTGCTTTCCGCAATAAGGCTGGCGTTCGAGTTTCTCTTGGCCGCTTCGGCCACGATGGGCTTGAAATTAACACGGGAGGGAGCCTTGGTGATGGCCGCATCAATCCGGCTCACCTCGTCCGCATCGTCTTTTCTCATTTTTCTGATCAGGATCTTCGCCACAAGTCGAATCCTTTTCTGCTTTAGGGGAACTCTTGTCAGTCAATCCTTATGATCTTCACGTGGTGGTCGACCCAGTCGGGCGGAAGATAAACCCTGCCGCTGTTTCCACTGAGCTTGACCTTCTTCTCGATCATTTCTTCCCCATAGACCTCGAACTTCACTTTGCCTTCAGGGATGTTGCTGGCCGAATTTTTTTCACTCTGGGCTTTCTTTTCCCTTGGCACGCTGTCACCTCTTCTCTTGCTAAAATGAGGACTCGGGCTGTTTTTGGGCTGGAATCTCCGGGCTCATCTCGTTTCATTGTTGATCGTCTGCAGATCCTCGGTTAGCCTACGCTGTTTAACCTTCTGATTCCTCTTCAGATTACCCCGATTTCCGTCTGGATGATCAATTGTATTTTAACTACATTTTAGCTACAAAGTGACTATAGGAAAAACGTGAAAATGATGTCAAGAAAAAAATGACACTCCTCGGATGGAGCCAGGAGACTACTCCACTTTGACGGAGAAGCACCGCATTTGATAAAGTACGAAGCGACCGTCCCAGCCTGACGGGATGATTTCTTCCGCAAAGGATCAGTCATGAACCCATCCGATGACAGCCTCTATCTCTTGCCGACCTCCATCATCGACAGTGACCACGAATCCATCATCGATTTTGCGAATCAGTCGATCGGACACACCGAGGAAGCCCCGATCGCAAAGGCGGTGAAGCTCTATTACGCGGTGAGAGACGGCATCTGGTACGATCCCTACTATCCTTTTTATTTGCCCGAGCACTATCGCGCGAGCAATGTGCTGAAGAGCGGCAGGGGATATTGCGTCTGCAAGGCCTCTTTGCTTTGTGCCCTGGGAAGGGCCTGCGGGATTCCCACACGGGTGGGGTTTGCGGATGTCCGGAACCATCTGGCCTCGGCGCAACTTCAGGAGATGATGGGAACGGATCTGTTTGTCTATCACGGTTTCACGGAGTTCTATCTCGAAGGGAAATGGGTCATGGCTACCCCTGCCTTCAACAAAGAACTCTGCCTGAAGCACAAGGTCGCCCCCCTGGAGTTCAACGGCCGCGAGGATTCCATTTTCCAACCTTACAATCTCGAGAAAGAGAAGTTCATGGAATACGTGACCTACCATGGTTCGTTTTCGGACATTCCTGTGGCGAGGATTGTGAGGGGGTGGGAGGAGGCCTACGGGGCGGATAGAGTGAGGTTGTGGATCGAAACCTTCGAGCAATCGGGCGGCAAACCCACGCGCGAGTTCTTCAACGAAGAACCGCTGAAGAGGTGATGCTGCGCAGACAGCCTATTTTTCACCACTGAGTCACAGAGGACACAGAAATAATCTGTGCTAGAAGTTCGTCTCGAAACACTATCATGCGTATATAAAATCATCGGTCCCAAGTTGTTGGTCGTCGGTGCGGGAAGAATCTCTGCGTTATGATTTTGACTTGAGAGGTTCACCCGCCTTTGGCGGCGCCAGAGGCGACCAGGGCTGTTTTCGTCTATCGGTAGCTCCCGATAGACGAAAAATAAATCTCCCACTCTGAGGCCTCTGTGTCTCTGTGGTGAGACGAAAAACCGAACTATACGGTCCCGCTGAGGATTCCGGAGTCGGTGGGGCCTCTGAAAGGCAGGCGCTGAATGTTGTGCACCCCTGCCTTCGCCAGCATGTCTTTGACTTCTCCCTCCGAGTAAGAGCGCCCCTCTTCCGTGTTCACGAGCATGTTCAGCGCAAAAAGTGCTGGAAAGAGCGGGCCGTCGTGGGTGTCGTTCAGCAGAAACTCGTGAACCAAAATGATCCCGCCCGGTTCGAGAACCGACACGGCCTTTTCGATGACGGCACGGCAGCCCTCCGGGCCCATGCTGTGAAGAATCTGGGAAAGCCACGCGACGTCATAGGCTCCCTGGACCGCATCGTGCAGGTAATCTCCTGCCTGGAAGTCGATTCTGGATCTCAGTCCGAATCGGCCGATCGTCTTTCGAGCAAAGGGCTCTGTGGTGGGGAGATCGAACACCGTGGCCCTGAGCTCGGGGTTGGCCTGGCAAAAGTGAATCGCGTAGGTTCCTGGGCCTCCCCCCAGGTCAAGGAGATGTCGCCTCTGGGAGAGATCAATTTCCCTGGTGATTCTCGGTGCAAGGCTCGAAGCGTTGTTGTACATGGCCATGAGAAAGCTTTCGAGCTCACCCTTTGTTCTTCTCTTCCTCCTCACCGGTTTCCCGGTCTTGACGGCCTGCGAGAGCTTGGACCACGCCGAGACGAGGTGGCGGTGGTGTTTGACGATGAATCCCATGTAAGCCGGAGAGGTCTTGATAAGGAAGGTCTTGGCGGCTTCGGTATTCGAGTACTTGTCCGCCTTCTTTTCCAGAAGGCCCATGGCGGCGACCGCGTCGAGCAGCATCCGGGCCGATCTCGCATCGCCTCTCCATCGTGACGCGATCTCTTCGGCGCTCAGCGAGCCTTCCCCGATCCGGGTGAACACCTCCAGCTCAACGGCCACGTGAAGAGGGAAAGATTCCCAGTAGGCTCCTGAGACCTTCATCAATTTTCCGGGATTCCACTGCTCCTCAGCCATGACCGTACCTCCATAAAATGACGATTGCTCCACTATCTCGGTAAGATGACGCGCTCCTACCTACTCTCTCACTTTCAGTGTGAGGAAAACCGTGGCGCCTCGCCTCTTGGCCAGGATGAGCACCGTGTCTTCGGCCTTGTAGGACTCGATCTTGCGGCCAAAGTCCTTCACATCCTTGACAGGAGACTGGTCGATTTCCAGAATGACATCCCCTGCTCTCAGCCCTGCTTCAGCCGAAGAAGAGCCGTCCTCCACCTGAACGACCACAACCCCCTTGGCCTCTGAGAGCCCGAAGTTTTTGGCCAGTTCCGGTGTGAGATCCTCAACCGTCATCCCGAGCCTCGGCTTGGCTTCGGTCACGACCGGAGCTTCCTTTTCGTCTTTGAGTTCCGCAATTTTGACTTCTAAGTTCTTTTTCTGGCCTTTTCGCAAAACCTCCACAGCCACGTTTTTTCCCACAGGCGTTGAAGCGACGACATAGGGCAGCTCGCTCATCTCCTTGATCTCTTTTCCGTTGAAGGTGACGATCACGTCCCCGCGCTGGATACCGGCCTTTTCAGCAGGCCCGCCCGGCGTCACATCGGCTACGAGCGCGCCTTTTTCGTCCTTGAGATCGAGCTTCTGTTTGAGTTCAGGCGTGATCTTCTGAATCATCACCCCGAGCCAGCCCCTGACCACCTTGCCTTTCTTCAACTGGGGAAGCAGATCCTTGGCCATGTTGATGGGGATGGCGAAACCGATGCCGATGTTGCCGCCGCTCTGGGAGAAAATGGCGGTGTTAATCCCCACCACCTCACCGGATGTGTTAAGAAGCGGGCCGCCGCTGTTTCCCGGGTTGATGGAGGCATCCGTCTGGATGTAGTTGTCATAAGAGCTCTGCCCGATCTGCCGGTACTTTGCGCTCACAATGCCCGCAGTGACGGTGTTG
>Ga0316616_100000440_pt1 | contig 13093 bp, 7 predicted proteins | sample OWC_Aug_M1_C1_D1_FD_207660 | JGI IMG/M metagenome (GOLD analysis project Ga0316616, IMG submission 207660) | Wetland soil microbial communities from Old Woman Creek delta, Ohio, United States - OWC_Aug_M1_C1_D1_B | ecosystem: Environmental > Terrestrial > Soil > Wetlands | place: USA: Ohio... | reverse complement strand
GCGGAGATGGGCGCGGAGCTCCAGCCTCCCGTTCCGAGCTACGGTCTCATTGTCATCCCCGGAAACTTCAACACGTCCATGGGCGTGACGTTCGTTCGTGGCCTCAGCTTTGCTGCGAATGGTGGAGGCATCTGGCCGAACCCCTTCCCGATGTGGGCACTCTACCTTCCGGCGGTGCCTCCACCTCCGGGAGTCAATCCTCCGGTAGTCATACCCACCGATTGCGGGATCGGCGCGCTTCAGAACGCGTGTGGCATCTGTATCGAAGCTGGTGCGGTCTATCTCACCGACGCTGGCGGGATGTACAGCGATGTTCTCGGCGGAACGAACGCCATCGCGATTCGGGTTGGTGCGCCAGGAGGAGGACCTCCTCCTCTCGGAGCGATAGCCCTTGTCGGGATGCACAACCTCAATGCGTCTGAGACGCTTTTCGACATCCATCCTGGTGGCGCGGTTCTCGCGGCGGGAACAGGCCTGAGCAACAACACAGGTCCGCTCTCGGATGCCGTTGTCCGAATCGATGGGGGTCCGGTTCCCGGACTCGGAGCAGTCTTCTTCGGGCAGAGTCTGCGACTCAATGGCGACGCGCTGTCGATGGTCAAGCAGACAGGCAACTCGTTTGTGCTGCTCGACACCCCGGCAGGGGGCCAGCCCACGATGGGGCAGTTCACGGGAGAGGTCTTCGACATCCGCCAGGGGTCGATCAATCTCGCAGGCGGGGCGTACAAGACGATTGGAGGAAATGGACTAGCGCTGCACGCCAGTGATGGTCCGGTGAGCTGTTGGACGCGCGATACGGACATCGTTGCGGATGACGGGGTGAATGACGTTCAGGTTCTTCTCACGGAGAACGAAGTCAATCTCCAGACGTACAACACGCGGTTCCGGGGAGAGAACTTGGTCCCTGGGAGGACGTACGCGCGGCTAGCGCACACGATGGGTGGCGCGTATCTCGATGGAGGGATCATCGAGGGGGGCAGTGGTGGAGGTCTTCCGTCAACGACGCTCGATCTCGTCAGCGGCATGACATGGTTGACGGGGGGCATTGACCTGAATGCCAACCAATGGAACGACGTTGCTCTGCACGTGGCGAACGGCGCGGCTGTTCTGCATGGACACGCGAATGTGCGCGTCGGGCAGATTGTTGTGGACCCCGGCGGGGCAGACTACGCTCTTCCGTCCAGCTTCGGAGGTATCCAGGTCGGGCGGTACGACTCGATCATCAAATTCGTGGCACGGGCTACGCTGGCGGAAGTGGCGTTCGAGCCGGACTACCCGCACGGGTCGTTGGTGGTCGTTACGGGTGACCCTGCGAAACCCGAGATCTACTTCAACTACGGCACGGACGCGGCGCGAGACTGGCGTCTTCTCTGGGACTATGTTCGGATTCAGCTCGGGCTGGTTGCGGCGACGAACCTGAACGGGTCTACGGAGTTGGTTCCGACTCCGGTCGTGTGGGGACACACGGACTACAAGGATGACCCGCCGTACTCGTTCACTGCTCCGAGCTACGGGATCGTCATCACCCACGATGGCGACTATCGTTTGTCTCATCACCTCACGTTCAAGAATAGCGCGTTCCTGGCATTCGGGTGTTCCGTTGCCGCGCGCTGGCAGTACTCCGTCGACTTCGGCGGGACGTGGGTGGACATTGAGCCGACGACTTCGATGGACTCGGTTCCGAACGTCATCAATTCGTACGGGTCGGTCGACTTGGCACCGTACGAGATTCACTTCGCGGCCAACACCTGGGTGCGCCTCGTTGCGTTCTTGTCCGGTGCCAATGGGGATGTCGTCATCAACGACAGCGACGAGGACTGGTCCTGGGCACGCATCGAGAAAGGCGGAGTCGGGGCCACGGGTGGAGGAAGCGGGACGGACTGGACGGTCGAGTTCGTGACGGCCAACCGCATTCTCACCGCGGCAGACCACAAGAAGAACCTCGTCGTGTTGGTCGACACGCCCAATACGGTCACGATTACGCTTCCCGTAACCCCGTTCGTAGGCCAGGAGCTGCGGATTATCCATGGTGGGCAGCTCACGTACCCTGGACCAGGTGCTGGGCACCTGACGCTCCTCAAGGCAGCCCCCGGGGATAAGGGCATCGGTATTGCGCAATCGGACTATGCGCAACTCGAATCCGATGCCGGGGGAAATGTCGCACATCTGTTGTGCCTGGATAATGGGGTGGGCTACTGGGGTTCTCGGTTCTGGGGATGTGGTGACGGTTCAGGGTACTGGTATGACTCGACGACGCTTGGGTCGCACCCTGCTCCTCCGTACGAGGCGAATCAGTTCTACCTGTCCTTCATCAGCCCGTTCATTTACGGTTCGGCGGGACCCAGCGCGGTACGTCTCAACGACTTGTACTGCCAGGCGGATGGGGTCTTCTCTTTGGCCTTCGGGTACATTGCGCAGACGCTTCGCGAGTACTCGGAGGCGTTCGGCTGCAACGTCCAGGCGAACTGGGTGGGAGAAGAAGTCCGCTCCGGTGGCGGCTTCGCCGAGTTTGGCAGTGCTCAGAGCAGCCGCATCAATCTCTACTGCCATACGGATGTGGGAACTCCATCGACGGACCTCACGCCGACCGGTATCGGAGGAATCCCGCTCACGGTTCTTCCAAACAAGGTCTACGCCTGTGAGGTTTTGCTCGTGGCGGCGATGGACCTGCACATGCCGGGGGACACGCTGTGCGCGGCGTGGAAACTGGAGTTCCTGGTGCACGGAGGGTCACCCGGATCGAACGCCATGCTCGTGGGAACGCTGAACAAGCTCTTGTTCTCCAGAGACCCGAACCCTATAATCGATACGTGGGACGTGAACGTGACGGTTGGAGGTCCGGGTCCGCTGGCGACGGACATCAAGATCACGGTAACGCAAGGCGTCGCACCCGGAACGGTCCGGTGGGACGCTGAACTCAACATGGCGCAGGTCATTGTCACAGACAACCCGACCTGAGGATTTACGCCGTAAAGAAGGAGTCCAGACATGTACAAGTGGCAGACCGACGGTATCATTTCCTGGCGGGATGGATACTACAACGCTCACCCGGACCTTCCCCTGAGCGTGAGTACAACCGAGTGGGACGACGTCTATACGGCGTTTAGCGGAAGCTGGTCCCTCTTCGGTATCGTCAAGGGCATCCTGGACCTCATCGCGGCGATTCCGACGGGACGCTACTGGCTCGACCCGGTCGACAACGACTCGCTTACAGAGCCGGCGGCGGTCGTGACCGGAGCGCGGTACCTCATTCCGGGAACGGCAACGGCGGGTGCGAACTGGCTGGTGGATGGCCCGGCTGGCGGTCCTGTCCAGGACTGCATTGCCGAGTGCACGGCGGGTTCGGTTCCAGGTCCGGTCGCCTGGGAGTACTACGGAGACCCAGCAGTCTGGGGCGGGGCACAAGACCATGACCTCGATGACGGGGCCTCGGTCTGGAACCTCTACGAGGATTCCTACTGGGTCTACGACGCTACCGGAGCCGCATGGATCCAGTGTGGCGGGTCCACGCTGGAGAAGGTGGAGGAAGTCGGGTCGGTTGGTGTGTTCCTCATCAACAACACTACACATCGCGGAACCACGTTTGTAGTGAAACAGTCGGGAGGTACGGCGACGCTCGTTCTCCCGGCGCCTCAAGACGGTCTCATCTACCGGGTGCTTCGGGATACGTTGACAGGCTCGACAAACCATGTCGACATCGCGATTGCGGCTGGACAGGAGAAGCCTCTCTTCCTGCAACAGCGCCAGTACGTCCTCGATGCAGGCGGGACGCCCATTTACTTGGACCAGACGTACCGGAAGCTGCGCCTGATCTCCCGCGGAGACTCGGTCTACATCCTCGGGACGAAGGACGGCTGGGTGATCGTCGACGGTCTTGCGACTTTCCGTGATGTGAGTCCGCAAGATGCCGGGACGGCGCAGGCTGTTGGCGACGCCACGCACATCACGCTTCAGGCAGGTGCCAGCGCGGACAACCACGAGTATGAAGGTCGTTTGATCTTCATCACGGCCTGCACCGGGGTTCCCGCGGCTGTTGGCCAGATACGTCTGATCACCGGCTATGCTGGAGCGACCAAGGTTGCTACGATTTCTCCTGCCTGGACGGTCAATCCTGACGATACGGCTGTCTACGACATGGTTCGGTACGATGCGCTCAGCATCGGGATGGCCGAGATCGGATCGTGCTACTCCCAGAACGACATGGACGCGTACGACCCGGTCGGGGGAGCGCTCGACAGCAACAACTTCCCGACGATCAGCCGGTACGCAGGTCTCAACACCACGGAGACGTGGGGTGCTCTTCTCCTGGGTCGGGCTCAGCGGGCCCTGGCGGGAGCCAAGTTCGCGACGGTGTTCGGGGAGAACTCGTACGCCCGCTGGGACAACCAGATGGTCTTCGGGTGCTCTCCTGAACAATCCGCGGGGATTGCACAGGTTTCTCGCATCATCATGAGCGGGTCGGTTTCTGGGAACGGAGGAGTAAAGGCTCTCGCTCTCGGCTCGGGAAATGGCGAGACGGACTTCGTGACGGAAGTCGACAAAGTCTACTACGTCACGTTCTCCATCACGGCGCACGTGTCTCCGTCCGGAGGGACGATTCCGAAGTACATCAGTTGGTCGGGTTCCTTCTTGGCCAAGAACGACCCGGACGATTCGGACCTGGAGATCATCGCAGGGTCGAAGAACATCACGGAGACGGCCAACGAGGGGTCTCCGGCGCTGTCGCTGGACATCACCGTTTCGGGAACGGACATCATTGAATTCCAGGCGACCAACGCGGAAACGGACCCCAACTGCATTGCGATCTTCATCGGTTTTGCGGATGTGATCGAGCACAAGCTCACGCACAGCGTCGCGTAGTGAGGGAATATGTCGTTCGGCTCCAAGACTGACGGGTTCTACTCGTTTGACGACGCGGCCAAGCAGGCTAGCACCGCTGGCAAGTGGAAAGACCGTGTCTTCAAGCTGAGCAACAGCGCGAACAACTGGGATGAGCTGTTTGATGCCGCAGGGGACGTCTCGCTCATCGAGATGCTCCTCTACGGCATCAACGTCCCAGAGAAGTCCCGTCTGGTCTGGGTAGGCAAGGACCGCAACTGTGACTTCTCCCTCGTGTCCCTGGCGCTCGCAGAGATCGCCAGCTGGACCGGGGGAGATGCTCCCAGCGCGACCAACCCAGTCGTCATCATGGTCAAGCCGAGCACGTACGAAGACTACATCGAGCTTACCCAGAACTACGTGCACATCTTCGGAGTGGGCAACCAGGCTGAGTCGGTCATCATCCAGAACAACGCTCACCACATCGTGACCGTGAATCAGCCTCTCACGGGCCTGGGGTTCAACATCCTCAAGGGGCTGGAACTCTACCAGTACGGCGCCGACACCATCAGCAACGTCCTGTTCAATTCGACGGTCAATCCCTCGATGACCGCGCTCATGTGCCGGGAGTGCTACTTCAAGCGGGACGTAGCCGGAGCTACGAGTGCAGGGTCCGACGCGATGTTCAAGATTCAGCACGGCCTCTTCTGGGGAGAGGATGTGCGAATCGAGATGAACATTACGACGCATGGCGTGGATGCGCACACCCCGCACATGTTCTTCCTGGGGGATGGCGGGATAGTAGGGGCGACTCTTCGCGATGCCAAGATCGACTACACGTCCGTGGACGAGACCGACACGAATAGCATTTTCTTGACGCACGTTGACTGTACTGGGGAAATCGGGGTGGACACCTCCGAGATCCACATAGCTGACGCAGCGGCGGATAGCGGCGGAACTTTTTATGTTTTGAACCAGCTTTCCAACACGCGAGCTCGTTTCTCTGACTCTGAATTCTCGATGGGTACAGACAGCCCTGTGACTCCAGACGGCTTCGATATTTACCACGCGGTAGCAGGAGAAGTTCTTTCTCAACGGAATACCTACGAATTCCACAACCGGAGTGGGGGTAACGTATTTAGCGGTTCGGGGGCAACGGCGTACACGTTCTTCGATACCGTGGTCGGAGGTGAAATAGGTACGTCGCTTACGACGCGGGGGCTCTACTACAATAACGGTTTCTATCACTACCTCGACGGGTCGGAGGTTTCGACCAAAGAGCTTCCGGACGACTTCTGCGGCTTCTGGTTCGACGGAACGTACAAAGAGTTCAAATTCAAGTTCAAGAGCTCAGCGGACTTTCTCACTTATGTACGGTCTCTGTCGTACGAAGACTGGTCGCATTTTCCCGGAGTCTGTGCGCTCGACGGAACGTACCCGACGTCACGGATCGTCCCTGTAGAGGACTCGTATTCACAGAAGGTGTTTGCGCCGGGCAGGCCCATCTACAGCATTCTGGAAGACGGGGTTACCCTGTGCCATGGCATCGTTACTGCGGCGGCGTCTAACGGTACGGGGGGCTTGAACGTTGATGTTGCCGGGTACGTTCCCTCAGAGCTTGAGGGGCACGACGCTCAAAGCTACCGCTACGGGGACTTTTCCCGGGTTGTGACCGAGCGCTTCTTCATCCCGGGGGTGTTCGCTCTGGATAGCATCGATACCCTCTTGGCGACGTACCTCAACGAGCACTTCATCTGGAAGAAGGGCAAGGCGCGTATCGTTCAGATCTCCACCATCGTCGGAACGAAAGACAGCGGAGCGAACCAGCCGAGGGTCAACGTAACGGTCAAGCCCTCCGGAGGAAGCTACCACAAGGTGGGGACTTCTAACGGGTCTGAGGGTCGGGACGTTAACACGAGTTGGGTGCACACCGTGGACGACATTGACGGACCGGTCAATGGCGGGAACAACTACAATCGACTCGACTTCAATAGCGAGGTCGAAATCACGACGGACGCGCATGGCTCAAACGGGGATGCGGCGGACCTGACGGTCATCATCACCGCGGTGTTGGAGTAGACGAATGCCAAAGCACGTCGCAAATCCCGGCAGAATGCGCTTCACCAGCGAGGGCGGTCTCGCTGTTCGTGTGTTCAACAACACCGGCGTCACGTTGCTCAAGGGATACGTTGTCAAAGCCGATAGCGCGAATGATGATGCGGTTGTCCTGACAGCGACGAGCGACCCGGACCCTATCGGAATCGTCTACGAAGACATCGATACAGCTTCCTGGGGTTGGGTTGTCATTCTCGGTATTGCAGACGGGTATCTGGACAACGCAGGAGCAGTCACACGAGAGCAGTGGGTGGGAGTTTCCACGGCAAACGCCGGACAAATGACTGCGAGCGGAATCCCTACAGGTACAGGAGACCACTTCCGCGAGTGTGGGCATACGCTTCGCGCCCGAGGTGCGGGAAGTACAGACCTGGTCCGGATGATCATCCACTTCAACTGACCATGAGGTACGAGCATGACCTATCTTGGCGGCTGCGGAATCGATTCCTGCGGGAGGTCTGAGTGCGGTAACGCCAAGAGTGACGTCGAGCCCCGCTTTTCATTCTCTCGTCCCACAGACAAGTCACGAAACAACCCGGTCGAGTCTCAGCTGAAGTTCGATACCTATTGCTTCTCCAGCTACCTGGAGGCCCAAAACCTGACGGTGGAGATCAGTGAAGACGGGGGTGCAACGTTCAACCTTGCGTTCGACCATGGTAGCTTCGTTGCGCCGTATGACGGAGCGAACTCGAAGGTGCGCCACTGGGACAGCCAGACGTTAACGTTCTGGATTCACAAGACCGCCCTGTGGCCGATTCGAACTAAAATCGTGATTAGGTTGACGGGAGAGGACGAATACGGCAATCCTGTATCGAAGACCGTTCCCCTGAAATGGAGTTGATATGCCGTACGAGTGGGAATTCGAGACCCTCGGGCGCCCGCTGACCCCGTCGGGGCAGAAGTGCCACCGGGGGCCGATGATCGACATCGAGATGCGGATGGCCCAGCCGCTCCTCCGGATTCCAGAAGCTGAGCGCCTGCGCCAGCACGTGTTGTCACACATCGTCGACATCAACAACCTCGCGGTGGAGACTCGCGAGGTCTGCTTGCGGGTGCTCAACAGCAATTTGGGTCCGGTGTTCTTCTACTTGAACCCCCAAGCGGCCAGCCTCCAAGTGCCCATCTGCGAAAAGAGGAACAGCATCGACATCGACTACGACCTGAAGGTCTTCGACCAGTTCTACCCACAGGTGGTTGACGCACTCCAGAGGTACAACGTGTCTAAACAGCACCTCACGCTCATCCGGGAAGGGCTGAAGTCGAACAACGCGATCATGCGGGTGGCGGCACGGTGCGCGGTCATCCTCCTGGTGGCCTACGTGGAATTCGGGTTGGACAATGCCTGAAGACTTCTCGGGTTACACCGTAAATTATCCGCACCAGGCTGCGTGGCTCGTCTACATGAACGGGCTGGAGATTCCTGTTACGAGCGTCTTCGTAGACTTCGGGGTCAACAAGATTCCGACGTGTACCATCGAGATGCCGCCTGACCCGCGTCTGACGCGGCTGGGATTCGAGGACCGTGTCGAGGTGGTCGTGTTCTACCTCGATGAGTTCTTCGACCCGAATGACCCACAGTTCTGCCTCATGGGAGAGTTCGACCTCATGGGATGGGGGTACTCGAACTCGGGAACGGGGCGGGCTCTGCGCTTTCTCTGTGTCGGTACTGTGCAGATCTTCGAGATGCTGCACATGTTCTACATGTCCGCGGTTGACGATATCGTTACTGCGTATCTACCCGACACCGCGACGGATGCCTCTCAACTTCAACAGGCAATGGTCTACTTCCCGGCGTCTCTGTTCATGCAGGGGCTCATGCCGCAGCAGCGCCCGATAACGGATACGGAGGGTGATAGCGAGATTGTTCCCTCCGACCAGTTCATCAAGACTCCGTATCAGTTCATTCGAAACATCTTTCGCGCGTTGCTCGCTCCGGTCGATGTTGCGCAGACAGACCCGAACGCGGTGTCGGATGCCGCGACCCAGGTTCCTCAGAGCGCGTCGTCGGCCCCGGGGCGCAACTTCTTTGCACGCTACTTGAAGAGGAGAGACGTCTACCGGAGATTCGTGGGACTTCCGTTCATCGATGACGAGCTCATCAACGCGGATGAAGGTTGTTTCCCCATCATCAAGGCAGCGAGAAGCACGTCTACCCTCTCTGCTATTCAGAGTCAGCTCGGTGCGTCGATTGGACCTCAGGGGAGCATCTGGGAGCTCCTGCGTTCAGTGCTCGGGACGATGCTCATGGAGGTCGTGTCGATCCCTGCGCCATGTGTCGGGATGATCAACAAAGACAACGGCGTCATTGTTGACCTCTTTGAAGGAAAGCGGAACAAGGACAACTTGGTGGGTGCCATCGCGGCGAACTGCATCAAGCCGCAGTGCTACTTTGGGTTGCCTCCGCGCTGCAACATCATTTTCCCCTCGATGGTCGAGTCGCTGTCCTTGGACGAAGACTACACGGAGCAACCGACCCGGGTGTACATCGGGGAGACCTTCTTGGCGGATCAGATTGCGGCGAAGAAAGACGGGAATGTCGCTTCCCTCATCAGCAGCACGTTGACCACAGGCTATCCCCCAATCGTCAAGTCGCGGATGCGCCAGTACATCTTGTCGTCGAACCAGAACACCAAGAACTTCCTCATCTGGCCCGAGGAGTTCTACCGGGGTCCTGTGGCGAAGCATGCCAGCGCTCCTCCGTGGTTGTGGTTGCTGGACGCGTTTCGAAAAGCCTTGGAGGGGGAGGGAACTTCAGGAGGCGGAGGAGCTAGCTATCTCACGGCCGGTGCGCAGAAGATGCGCAAGATCATCGAGCCGTATGTGAACAGCGCCTCTTCAAAGTACGGGGTGCCCAAGTACTGGATCCTCTCCACCATCTACAAGGAGTCGGGGTTCCAAGCGGTCAATGACGGTCGGATCATTTCCCCAAAAGGACAGATTTCCCGTGGTCTGATGCAGGTCAACACGAATCACTTCCCGCGGCTGGTAAAGAAGCTGGAGAAGGAGGGAATGCTCCCCAAGGGGATGACGTCGGACAAGTACGACTACAATGACCCGGAGTTGAACATCCTGGTGGGTACCCGCTTGGCCAAGGAAGTCATCGATGAGCTCGGAATCAACCCGTCGAACTTGACGCGGTCAAATCTCATCTTCTACCCGGACGCCCCTATCAACGACATGCACGTGTTTGTCGTTGGGTATGCCGGAGGAGTTGGTGCGGCACGCAAAGAGGTGAAGCCCAAGAAGGACCAGGGGAAGAAGCTGGGGGACCTGTCCTGGGGGCCGTACGACAATCCAGGGCGTAGGGACAAGAGCAAGCCGGGTGAGGGCTGGGGGAGGTTCTTGCGTCGGGCGGTCAACCGTATGGCGGAGGGGTGGGACGCCATGTACGCGAAGGACCAGCAGGCTGGTGGAGGAGAAGACCCGAATCAGCAGCAGACGTCCTACCCGGAAGACGCGACGGATGAGCTCGTTGCTGAGGCGCAGGAGAGCGGGGAGTACGGGGCGTCTACTCCATCCGAGGACCCAACGTACAATAAGCCGCCCTCGAAACCGGTGCCTGACCCTGCGACGACACAGCAAGTTTCGGAGAGCGGGGGTGACGACTTCGAGGACTTCTCAGACCAGAACCAGACTTCGCAACAGAGCATTGCGGATGATGCGGCCAAGGATGGGACGTCCGACCCGACGCAATCTGTGGAGACAGCTGTCGGGGAGATGAACGCGGTGGACCAGGGAGCGCTTGGCCTGTTGTTCGACTACTACGCGCAGTACGAGTACTACAGGTCCCGGTACGAGAAGAGAGTTGGTGCTGCGATTCTCGCGTTCAATCCGTACATCGTGCCAGCCTTCCCGACGGTTGTCTTCGACTCCAAGTACTCGGGAATCAGCACGATCGGCTACGTGATGAACGTCAGACACCAGATGTCTGCTCAGGCAGGTTCTCCGTCGATGAAGACCACGGTCAACACGGCGTTTCAGAGGACCCTGCCCGAGTTCCTTGGGGACATGAAGACAGGATGGGACTACGCGTACTTCCTGGACAAGCCCTTCCCTTACTCGTGTTTCCCGATAGAGCCTATTCCTGATGTGGCTCGCATCTTCCAGGAGCTCGTGGTCGCGAACGACTTCTACGGGAAGTTCTTCTACAACGACCGGCTCAACATCCCGATTCCCGAGAATAACGAGGAGATGGACCGCAAAGACGAAGAGGAGCTCCTGACACAGGAGAGCAATCCGGATGACGTTTCTGTCTTTGAGGAACAGACTGTCTTCGATGAGGACGTAGCTGTTGCGGTTACGAGACGGGACAACATGCGTGCGGTCAAGGGGTCGGCGTACGCGTTCAACTTGCACAACATGTTGAGGCTGGGGAGAAAGACCCCGTCAGGCGAATTCACAGACTTGGATGTCCCCTTCTGGGACTTCACCGAGGACATGGAGGTCTTGCCGAGTCCGACGTACAGCGAGCACTTTCGCAGTTACGACACCGCGATGGGTTACGTTGCTCGTCCTGTGTGCACGTTGAGACAGTACATCTCCTTGAAGCATGGCATGTCGGTCGCGGACGCCATTTCCAAGGGGTACGTACAAGGTGAGGAGACTTCATTCTTCAGTCGGCTGAAGAGCACGGCAGGGGGTGCCATTTTCTGGGCCAGGATCTACACCCTTCGTCCCGGTCCGGGGGATGTCGAAGACGAGAAGCTCCAGCGGTACGCGAATAGCGGCCCTGCTCCGGACTACGCGCCGATGACCAAGTGGGATATGATTAGCACAGGTGGATTGCCGCAGACGCGGAGAGACTGGGACTCGGTGCTGCTTGCGTACCGCAATACCGTGCGTGCCCAGGGCGGAGACCGCGGCGTCCCGAGGCGGTGAGCATGTCCCTACAGAGACAACAACAGGACTTGGAACTCTGGCGCCAGTGGAAGAGCACCAACGATCCTGAGCACCTCAAGCAGTTGCTCGACAACATGAATCCCCTTGTTCAGCGGGAGGTTCAGAAGTGGGGAGCAGCGGTTCCGCGTGAAGCGCTCGAATCGAAAGGGCGGCTGCTGACGGTTCAGGCGCTGAAGACTTATGACCCAAATCGGGGTGCCGCTATTGGAACGCACGTCACGAGCCGCCTGCGTAAACTCTCTCGCGACGTCTATCCGTATCAGAACGTGGCGCGGCTGCCGGAGAACAAGCAGTTGCTGTACAACACGTTCCAGGTCGCGACGAACAACCTCGTTGACCAGCACGGACGAGAGCCGACCACGGATGAACTCGCAGACGAGCTGGGGTGGACTCCCCGAAAGGTGGCTGATTTTCAGAAGTCGTTTGCCCGTCGAGAGCTGGTCGAGTCGGCCGGCGCTTTCATGGAAGAGGGGTCAGCGGATGAAGGGCTCGTCGACTTCTATCACCATGGCCTTGCTCCGAACGATAAGCTCATGTTCGAGGACATCATAGGCTACAAAGGGCGCCCCGCGATGAACAACGCCCAGCTCATGAAGAAGTACTCGATGACGCAGGGACAGCTGAGCTACAAGAAGCGGAAGTTCATCAACGACCTTCGTGAAGTCCAGCAAGGACATCGGTGATGGCCGACGATACCCTCAAATCGCTCAGCAGCGGAGAGGTGGCTCAGGCGTTTGTCGACCACATGGGTGGGTCGGCGTACATCAAGGACTATCCGGAAGCGAGTGATTCCTGGACGTCGTTCATCAGCTTGTTCACGCAATACCTTGAGAGGAACGTCAACTACTACCTGAATGCGGGGGTGGTAGAGACCGAGGAGATGCAAAAGAGGAAGACGATCAGCGCGGCCGGTTTTCCGACGTTCATGAAGGTCAACTACACGTACGTCTCCCCCGGGGGGTATACCCCATGGTCGTCTCTCGAAGACCGGGAAGTGAAGCAGGTTGTTCTTCACTCTTTCGGACATCAGTGGCACGCCTTCCAGAGTGACGGAAAGTGGTTCGGGGTTCTCAATACGCCGAGTCAACTCTATCGGTATATCTACGACGAGGAGACGATTCGCATCATCCCGCGGGGCACAAACGTCGACCGCGGGATGGAACACAAAGGACGCCTTGCAGGAGCGCTCAGCGCGTGCATGTTTCCCACGCCGGGAAATGCGGGAGCGCATTTCATCATCAGCAGGTCCGGGGACTTGTAC
>Ga0316616_100000439_pt1 | contig 13094 bp, 13 predicted proteins | sample OWC_Aug_M1_C1_D1_FD_207660 | JGI IMG/M metagenome (GOLD analysis project Ga0316616, IMG submission 207660) | Wetland soil microbial communities from Old Woman Creek delta, Ohio, United States - OWC_Aug_M1_C1_D1_B | ecosystem: Environmental > Terrestrial > Soil > Wetlands | place: USA: Ohio... | reverse complement strand
GGGGACGAGACGATTTTCCGAGACCGCCAGGATCGTGGCGATGTAGGTGTTGGCCGGCACGATTACCTCGTCGCCCTCGCGGAGCCGGCCCAGCTCCATGTAGCCCCGCAGGATGAGCTTCAGGGCATCGAGACCGTTGGCCACTCCGATGGCGTGTTTCACGCCGCAGTAGGCGGCGAACTGCGCCTCGAACCGCTGTCCCTCTTCTCCCAGGATGTACCACCCCGAATCGACGACGCGGGCAAGGGCCTCGAGCAGTTCTCCCCGGTAGGCGGCGTTGATCCTCTGAAGGCTCAGGAAGGGGATCATGCCTTCACCGCCCGGAGATACTCGTCGTAGTCACGGATGTAGTCGCCGGCATCGTAGACGTCCGAGGCAAGGACAAGGAGCATGGCATCGGGGGTGTACTTGTATTGGATGCCCCAGACCATGGGCGGGATGTAAAGGCCGACCCGCGCCGTTTCCAGGGAGACCTCCTCCCGATTGTGTCCGTTGTCGACGACCACAGCGAGGGACCCCTTCACGCAGACGAGGAACTGATGGAGTGTCTTGTGGGCATGCTCTCCCCGGACCTCGCGGCTCGGTACGTCGAAGACGAGAAAGTACCGCCTGGGCACAAAGGGGAGGAACTGGCCGTATTCCGCAAAGGAAAGATTCCCCCGCATATCCTTGACCAGCGGCAGCCGGTAGACCTGAACGCCGGCAACGGTAGATTCCCGCTTCTGCCCCCAGTCCGATCCGGGCCGGACGAGCTCGATCGCTCTCCGCGTGTCGCCCGCGTCCACGTACCCCGTGATCGTTGCCGGGTTGCCGACGACGATTGCGTTGGGCGGGACGTCGCGCGTCACGACGGATCCGGCACCGACCATGGCGTTGCGGCCGATGGTTACCCCGGCCAGAATCGTGGCGTTGGCTCCGATGGAGGCGCCCTGACGGATGAAGGTTCTTTCGTATTTTCCCAGGTAGTGCTTGCTCCGGGGGAAGAGATCGTTGGTGAACGTCACGTTGGGCCCGATGAAGACATCGTCTTCCGCGATAACCCCGTCCCAGAGCTGAACGCCCGACTTGACGGTGACCCGGTTGCCGAGCTTCACGTCGTTCTCGACAAAGACGTGGTCACAGATGTTGCAGTCTTCGCCGATCTCGGCGCCGGGTAGGACATGGGCGAAGGCCCAGATCCGCGTTTCCTTGCCGATCTTCTGGGATTCCACAAGGGCCTGTGGGTGCTGGAAGTGCTTCATGGTCTTATCCCTGGCGGTTGGAAGTTGATGGCTGTATCGCGGCAAAGTACGCTCGCAGACTGTCCCGGAACGACTCATCCATGGCCATGCGCCGCTTGGTGAGGCGCCCGAATCCCTCGGGTAGGATGCAGACGAGATCGTTGCCGATATTCTTCTTGTCCTTCGAGAGGAACCGGATGTAGCGCTCCATGTCCAGGCGGTGCCATTCGTACGCAGGAAAATTCGCAGTCAGCAGGGCGTGAGCGCGTTCGTAGCTTTCCCGGTCCAGGATCCCCTGCCGCATCGACAGATAGTTTGCAATGTCCATCCCTACAGTGACGGCCTGGCCGTGCTTGATGGCATAATCGGTCAGGGACTCCAGGGCATGGCCGAAGGTGTGGCCGTAATTGAACTTGTTCCGCTCTTCCTGGTCGAATTCATCGATTTCAATGACGTGTTTCTTGATCTGCAGGCTCTCGCGGATGTAGTCCGCCAGAAGCTTCCGATCGGCCAGCAGCCGTGTCCGTTCCCTGATGATTCTCTCGAAGAGGGGGCTTGCCGCGTAGTAATAGTAATGGAGCATCTCGCCGATGCCCGAAAGGATATCTTCCTCGGGCAGAGTCTTCAGAAAGAATGCATCGATGTGGATGACGGCCGGCGGATAGAAATTGCCAACGAGATTCTTTTTGTCTCCCAGATTAATCGACGTCTTGCCGCCGATGCAGCTGTCCGCCTGTGCCAGGAGGGTGGTCGGGAAAAAGGACCACTCCACGCCGCGATAGAGGATCGATGCCGTGAAGGCCGTCAAGTCCTGGATGATTCCTCCGCCGATGGCGGCTAGGCGGCCATTCTTCCGGAAATTCCTCTGGACGAGAGTCTCGATGAGCTCTTGGGACTTTTCGAGGGTCTTGTTGCGCTCAATGGCTTCGACAGCGAGCAGCTGGTCCTGCGGTACAATGGAATCGATGTGGTCGGCATAGGCCTCGCGAATGGCGGCATCCACGATCACGCAGCAACCCTGATCGACTTGCTCTTTCAGGGGCGCCATGAAGGTGTCGACGAAGAACACGGTGTAGTCGCGTAACCGGGAACAGATGACCATGGGGTCAGGCATTCACGAAACCCCCGTCGACAACGATATTCTGGGCCGTGATGTACGTGTTGAGATCGCTGCAGAGGAACAGGACGACCCGCGAGATCTCCTCGGGTGCCGCAAGACGCCGTAGGGGCACCAGGGCCGCCATCTCTTTCATGCCCTTTGCGCCCAGGATGCGCTGCGTGAGCTCCGTGCTGACAAATCCCGGCGAGACGGTGTTCACCAGGATATTGAATGGAGCCAGGTCGTGTGCTGTGGCAGCCGTCAGTCCTCGGATACCGAATTTCGTGACCGAATAGGCCGTTCGTTTTTCCTTGCTGATAACGCCCCAGATGGATCCGATGTTGACAATGCGGCCGTAGCGGCTCTTCTTCATCACCTTGCTGACGGCGCGAGTGGTTAGAAAGGGGCCGTCAAGATTGACCCGGAGAATGCTTTGCCAGTCCTCGAACCGGGTCTCATCGATGGGATTGATCCGGTTGATGCCGGCATTGTTGACACAGACGTCGATCTGTCGGTATCGTCCCAGCTCCTCAAGGAACGCATCGACGCTCTCATCTCGGGTGAAATCGACGGCGTGCCAGTGACGGGGCGATTTTCGCCGCAGACCGGCGCGGTTCAGCGCCGCAATTTCCTCCGGGTTGGTCCCTGTGAGAATGAGCTCGGCGCCGAGCCTGCCGAGATCCTCGGCAATCTGCTTCCCGATGCCCCGCGTTGCCCCTGTGACAAGAGCAACGCGTCCCTCGAATCGGATGCGCATGATGTTACCCTCTCATTTCGCCAAAGCCGTGAGCAGGTTGTTGACGGCCTCGTTCTCCATGCACTGCCGGCACTCTGCCGTGTAGGATCCGATGTGCGGTGTGAGGAGTACATTCCCGTACGAACAGAGCGCCCCCTCGTAAGGTTCAGTCTCGAAGGTGTCCAGCCAGGCGCCGGCAACAATCCCATGGTCCAGGGCCTTCAGAATCGCGCTTTCCGATACGACACCGCCGCGGGCGGCATTCAGAATCAGGGCACCCCTCTTCATGCGGGCGAAAGCCGCATCGTCAAAAAGGCACGCCTCGCCGCTGCAGTGAATGGTGATGATGTCAGCCTGCGGCAGAGCATCCTCGAAGGCCACGAGGGAGCCGCCAGGTACATCCGGCTTTTCTATGAACGGGTCTACAACCATCAGGTTGGGACGGAAGGGCGCAAGCAGTTCGGCAATGCGCCGTCCAATCCTACCGAAGCCAATGATGGCCACGGTCTTCCCCTCGAGTTGCGATCCCATCTGACGGACCCACTTGCGGTCATGCAGGGCCCGGTCGGACTGGGGAATCCGTCGCAAAAGGCAGAGCAGGGCGCCCAGGGTGAGTTCCGCCACAGCCGACGTGGGACCGTCCGGTGTGTTGAAGACGGCTATCCCGAGCTCTCGAGCTGCCTCCAGGTCTACATTGGAAAGCCCAGCTCCCACCCGGGAGATAACCTTCAGGCTGGATGTTGCAAGCACGTCCCGGTCCAGAGGCTCCAGCCCCGCCAGAATACCCACGACGTCTTCTGTGAGAAGGGCCCGAATCTCTCCCTTCGTCATTTTTCGACGATAGGGGTTGTCTGTAACTCTGAAACCGGCTGCCGCAATCCTCACCAGTGGGGCAGGGTCGGATTCCGCGAAAGAGGTCGGACCGATCAGGATCGTTGTTTTATCGGTTTTTTCCATGGTAGGGCTCTGCCGATCAGGGGTGAATCTTCAGCTTGTTCTGGAACCAGTGTGCGAGGATGTGATTCACGATGAGGTGGATATCCTCCACGGGCCCGTATTCGCCTTTGTTGCTCCTTGCATGGATCACCACGTCGCAGAGTTCTTTCAGGCGCCCCCCGTCGAAGCCCAGGAACCCGATCACACGGCCTCCGCGAGCCTTGAACCACTCGGCTGCATTGACGAGGTTGGCAGAGTTGCCGCTCGCCGAGATCAGCAGAAGCCTGTCGCCCTCACGGTAATGAATTTTTAACTGGTTGACGAAGAGGTTTTCGTACCCTGTATCATTGGAAATGGCTGTGATGACGGCGCTGTTGTCCGTGAGAGCGTGGATCTTGAATGGACGCTCCGAATTCGTCTTCTTGACGACATCAATGCCAAGATCGTTGGCCATGGTGGTGGCGGTTGTCGCCGAGCCGCCGTTGCCGCAGACGAAGATCGTGTAGCCCTGTCTGCGGGCCTCCTCGAGTTCCTTCTCCACCTGGTCGAGCGGTCCGATGTCCAGGCTGTCCAAAAGTTCTTTCAGGTAGCCCAGATAACCCTTCGCAAAATCACTGGGGCGGCTCGATTCCTTGTACACCTTGTCAATTTTATTCATGTCGTTGCTGTTGCCTCCGCTTACGGTTCCTGGATGTCATATTTTTCTTTCCACTGCCTGTCGGCACTGTAAATTCTGAAGACAAGCTCCATGACCTTGAGGGCATCGGTGCTGCTGCCGCTCAGAACCGGGCCATTGCTGAGAATGATCTCGGCGAATTCGTCGATCTCCTGCTTCCAGGAGCTGTCCTCCAGGTACGAGTTCGTGATCTCGGCGAAGGACCCTACAGCGGATCCCTCCTTGCGAGGGATGATCCGGAGTTTTTCCTCACCGTAACTCTTGGACCCGGAGAGGATCCCCGTGAGCTCCATGAGGGCCTCCTGAAGCGTGATCTCCAACCGGAAGCGGTGCTGCCACTGGGTGGCCGTGGAGTGGATCGTCGCGACGCACCCCTGGCTGTTTCTGAGGATCGCGTAGGCATTGTCTTCCACGTCGTGATGCCAGTAGTCATTGGAAACGAAACTCTTGACTTCCTCGAAGTCCCCCGCGAAGAGGCGGATCATGTCGAGCATGTGGATGCCCTGATCCAGCAGGATGCCCCCCCCTGCGTACCGCCTCTCTGAGCGCCAGCCCGTGTCGAAAGGGATGATGCTGCTCTTGCCGTAAACCCCCCGCATATTGATAATGGGACCGTATTGCCCCGACTCGATGATTTTCTTCGCCTCGTTGACCGAATCGTGGTACCGGTGGTTGAATCCGTATTTCAGCTTGAGCCCGGGATGCTGCTTCTCGACATGAATGACTTCCTGGATGTCCTGCACAGTCCGACCCGGAGGCTTTTCGCAGAAGACATGCATCCCGCGGCGGAGCCCCTCCATGGTGGCCCTTGCCGCGAGGTAATTCGGCAGGCTGACGAAGAGAACGTCGAGTCTTTCCCGGAAAAGCCCTTCGCAGGACGGATAGTAACGGACGCCGTCAGGCAGGCGCCCCTCGCCCCCGAAGGTGATGTCGCTGACGGCGATCGTCTCCAGGCAGGGGTTGAGATCGATGAAGGTCCTGCGCCGCTTTCCCACGACGCCGTAGCCGGCGATTCCCACTGTCAGTTTTTCGGTCGCCATGTCATCTCTTCTTCGCGATGACCCGCATGTGGGAGCTGAGGTTATGTTTCCGGATCCAAGCCTGAAGATCCGCCTTGGCCTCCGTCGTCCCGTACTTCGACAATGTCCTGAAAAAACGTCCCGGGTCCGTACCTTCCTGACGGTATCCCCCCTCGATGATGTCCCAATCCAGCTGTCCCGGTGTTGCGATCTCGATGATTTCGAAGCCGGACCGCTCGAGAAGTATCCGGATCGAATGGGGGTTGAAGAAGTTGAGGTGATGGGGGGGTGTGACGCTTTTCGAGGCCCCCCAGAGGAGCTGGATGTCAAAGCCCAGGCCGCTGAGGGTCGTCATGAAAAACCGCCCTCCAGGGTTCAGCAGTCCGGCGTTCTTTCGCATGAAGACCTCCGGGTCGTGCAGGTGCTCCACGAGCTCGAAGGCCGTCAGCAGATCGAATCGTTGCTCGGGCCCGATATCTTCCAGCATGGATTCGATGACGGGCAGCCCTTTTCCACGGCATATTTCGGCCATGTCGACGGAAGGCTCGATGGCCAGGGCCCTCGAGGTGGGCCAAATCTTTTTCAGCTCTTCCAGGAAGATCCCGAAACCGGCCCCGATGTCGCCGATGAGCCCCGAGGCGAGATCCGGGAACTGGCTCACGATGTACTCGGCCCTGGGCTTGAATATCTTTTCACGACGGGCCTCGGCCATGGGCTTGAAGAAATCCTCGACCCAGAACCGGGTGGAAGGCGAGTCCGCGTAGATCTTCATGAGATCTTCGTAGGCCGGCCTCGGGTTGACAAAGAGGGTGTCGCAGTCGGCGCAACGGACGTATTCAAACCCGTTCTTCGCGAACTGGCTTTCATGACGCGTGCCGGTGCAGGCCGGGCAGGCGATCTTCCGGAATCTGGACCGGTCCCGGAAATAATCCTCCGCGTCCCGGCGGACCAGTTCCAGGTAACGATTGAGTACGTCCCGCTTTCGGATGTCTTCTTCTTTCATCTATTTCCGTTCCAGGTATTGGTTGAGGAGTTTGTCCCGGCGGAGTTGATTCTCCACGTAGGGCACGTCGGCCGGTACGTCCACACCGGAGGACTTGAATGCCGTCTCGACCATTTTGATCCGCAAGCCGTGCTCGAGAAAGCGGTTCATATCCACCGATTCGATGATTTCCAGCGGGGTCGGCGTCAGCCCGATGTAATCCAGAAGGGCCTTGCGGCTGAACAGGATGATGCCGAGCTGCTTCCAGCGCGGAAGCTCGCCGCTGAATTTGCGCTTCGACGGGATGGGCTCCCTCGAGAAGTAGAGTGCAAATCCTTCCCTGTCCCGGACGACCTTGACGACGTTCGAGTTGTTGAATTCCTCGTCGTCCTCGATCCTGTTGATGAGGTTGGTCACCTGGATCTGGGGGTTTTCAAGGACGGGACGGATCAGGTCGTCGAGCATCGCCGGCGCCAGCATGGGCTCGTCCCCCTGGATCATGGCGGCGTAATCAACGGGGCGGCCCGTTGCCTTCTCGATCTTGAGCAGGGCCTCGGCGGCCCGGTCGGAGGCGCGCTGGTGCGTGTCAGCCGTCATGACGGCCTTGCCGCCGATCGAATGGATGTAGTTCAGGATCTCCTCGTCGCAGGTGGCGACCCACACGTCGGAGAGTCCCTTGCAGAAACGGCTGCGGTGGTAAACATGCCCAATCATGGGCATGCCGAGAATCGGCGCCATGGGCTTGTTGGGAAACCGGCTTGCCGCCATCCGGGCGGGTATAATTCCTACGATGTTCATCCTGGCATTACTCCCAATTTTATAACTTTCGAATTTCCTTTGCTGGGACCCCTGCGACAAATGTCCGTTCAGGGACATCCTTAGTTACTACTGCACCCGCACCGATCACGGCATAGTCACCGATGTTTATTCCTCCAATGAGGATGGCGCTGCTTCCGATGTAGCATCCTTTCCCGATGATAATATCCCTGCCTTTTTCCGGCACATGATGCAGCGGCACATCACTATTCCTTGCTTCCTCGATATTGTAATGTTTGCCTGTGATGACAAGGACATCTTCGCCGAAAACGGTATTTTCCTTGACATGAATCATCCCCGATCTCGTATTGAAATAAACGGATTTCGGGATATTGTGACGTTTCGATTTTTTGAAATCATCGATTAAAAGCGGATGTTCTCCCTGAGCCATGCAGTGCCTGTTTATTCGTATGTCGTATAGTTCCGCTATTCTCCATACGAGTGGCTTCGTGTAAGAAACAAAAATCTCGATGGCCTTCCGTATCATATGGCTTTCAATCACTTGGTCCGGGATTTGCTCCCTTCACCAATGCAATACTGAGACAGAATCAATTTGGCGATTCTCTCAGAATTCGCATGGTCTCCCGGCAGGCACCGCCCAGGAAAAGAAAATCGACACCAAACGCGATAAAGCGGTAACCCTCGTTGATTTTTCCCAATGCGACACGAGGGTCGGGTTGAACCACATGGATTCCGGCAGGTTTTCCACATTGGGCACTGATACGTTTGTAGGTCTCGAGAAGCCTCACCACACCCGGGTCATCGAATTGCCCGGGCTTTCCTATGGAGCCGGAGAGATCGTAAGGGCCGATCATGGTGCCGTCGATCCCTTCTGTTGTCAAGATGTTCTCAAGGTCTTCGATCGCTTTCGCATGCTCAATCTGGGCGATGACGATAGACTTCTCGTTGATGGACGAAGCGTATCTCTCGAAGGCAAAACCGTATCCCTGCGCCCGGGCCAGGCCGACCCCACGCTCTCCCCGGGGAGGATATTTAACGGCCTTCACCGCCCATTCCGCCTCCTCCCGGCTGTTCACCATGGGTACGATAACGCCGGCGGCGCCTGCATCCATGACCCGCTTGATCTGATGCGGATCGCAGGAGCCAACGCGTATGAGCGCCGGAAAACCCAGCAGATCGATTGTTCGGATGAGTTCCGAGGCCTCCCGCATCCCGATCATGCTGTGCTCCAGGTCAACTGCGAACCAGTCGAAGCCGGCCCCGGCCATAATCTCGATGATCGCCGGGTGCCCCAGCGTAACCCAGGCGCCAACGGTCAGCTCGTTTTTCTTTAACTTGTCTTTAAGAGTTTCCATAGTCTGGATTTTTGCACCCCCACGAACTCCTCAATAACGTCCTTTTCCCGCCTGTCGAAGACCAACAGGTACATGATACCGACCATGGCTGCAATGGAGAGCGATCTCAACAGTGCGTCCGCAATGGCATTACCCGGCTGTCCCAGTTGGTTACCAGCAAGCACTGTGGCGCCTGTGGCAAACAGTACGGCGAGACGCCTCTTGTCCAGGGGTATCGGATAGAGTTTCTGGGAGACTGCATAAACGAGGAATACGATCAGGCAAAACGTGAACAGGGCGTTGTAGGCAGCAGCCATGTATCCAAATTGAGGGATGAAGACGTAATTCAGGCCCATATTGACGATGACGCCGAGCCAGAAGATGAACGTGTGATAGATAATCTTGCGGCTGAAGTAAATACCGTAATCGATGATATTGATCGTGCCGTACATCAGATGGCCGATCATGATGATGGGTACTACTTGGTAGGCGACAATGTAATCGGGTCTTCCCGACATGAGAGAAAGGATCTCCTTTGCAAAAAGGGAAACGCTGACAGTGAAGAGAATTCCCGCCATGAAGTAGTAAGTCAAGATTAGCCTGAAAAACTCCCGTGCGTCCGAATCGTTACGGTACTCCATGCGCATGGGGGCCCATATCTGGGAGAAGGGGATGATCAGGAATATGTGGATCATCGCGCCGAATTTGTACCCCAGGGAGTAAATCCCAACTTCGTGCAGGGTGCAGTATTGATTGATGAAAAAGCGATCAGACCAGGACAGGAGGTAATATCCAAGGCCAGCAAAAAGAGCCGGAATGCCGAACCGCAGCTGGATACCCAGTTCCTCGCTTGAAAAGTCTGCGGTGAAGGATTTCCTTGTGAGGGAGAAAAGAATCACAAGCAGAAGAACTTGATTGAGAAATTCCCCCAGTATCGGGGCCATGACCCCCATGTGGAGCCGGGTGAGAAAGACGATAATCAGGCTAGCCGACAACACCAGGGACAATACATTCAGGGAAATCACCTGCTTCGACTTTCTCTCAAATCGAAGAATGAGGTAGAAAAGATTGTTTGTGAAACTGAATGCCGATGATGACAGGATAATTGCAACATGGGGAGCGTAATCCGTCGTCTGGAACAGGGCGATGGATATCTCGTTTCGCAGGGTGATGCCGAGAAGGAGCTGGATGCCTGCGCCGGCAAGCGTGATGAACAGCGAGGTGCTGATCGTTTTCTTGCGCTCGAGTCCTTCTTCGTAGTCGTAATAGGACCTTGCCAGCGCCGAGGAGGCCCCCAGGTAGAACACGGATCCCCCGAGAGTTGCGCATATGGTCAACAGAGCCAGCACACCGTAGATGTCTGGTGTGTAGTACTTCGTGTAGAGCGGAATCAGCAAGAAACCTAGTACAGCCTGAAGCACGGACCCCAGTCCGTAAATCACGGTGTGGAGACCAGCTTCCTTGACTTTGCCGGATAGAGATTTTGTTAAATTTTCAGTCATGAATGCACGACTAACTCAATGAGACCTGTCCATTAAAGCAAGATCGCGGGCCGGTTACGGTTGTTTACGCTGGATCCGATACTGAAGATAAAAAGAGATGAAAATCGAAAAGAACAGGCCCATCGCTCCGGCGAGAGAAAAAACAAATAATTTTCTGGGAGCGATGGGTGTATTTGAAACGGATGCCTGACTCAGCATTTCGATGGAGTCCTGACTGTTGTGCATCATCTCCAGGCGATGCTTCAGAAGGAGAATCTCCTGGTATTTCAGGTACACATCCAGCGGATTTGTAACGTAAATTCTTTTGCCTGATCCTTCAGCCTCTGCCATGATCTTGTCAATTTTTTTCATATTGGCATTGATGGCCTGATACTGCACGTTTATTTCTTCCAAGGAGGTCTGCCAACTCTTAACCATAAGCGGCATATTTTTCAGGTAAACAATGAGTTCAGAAAATGCCCGGGGAAGGGTGGACAAGTCCTCCGACTCGATCAATATCTTGACCTTGTCCTTGGCTTCCCTGTACGGCGTGACGGTGACCCTCTTGATAGAATGAGGATTACTGAAGATCTGCTCGAATTTTCCCTGATCCAATCTGCCCAGCACCTCGACCAACTCTCTGGGCGTGACGGCTGACTGGATGCGATAGTCCTGTTCCCCTCTATATATGTTTGGTGTCATCGCACAATAAATGCCGGCAAGAGCAAAGGATACGCACATGATAACCAGAATGAATTTTATCTGATTTCTCACTACTCCGAAGAATGAAGACAGGCTGATATCGTGATTAGTCATCGTTGTCCCCCCAGTTGCAGAATAAAAATAGGGTTTCTGTAAACATGTTCAATCCAGTTCACGACTCCGCTGTGCCACAAAGTTTCATGAAGAAAAATGACAGACCGATCTGTGCAATCGTCACCAGGCTGGTGAATGTGTCCGCGAAAATGGATAGGGTGAGAGCCTGAAAGAGAACGGCATAAGAAATCATGGCCCATGGCTTCCCTGATCTTGCAATAATATAAATCCACGTGACGATAAGCTGCAGAAGGGCAACAGCCCCAATTGCACCCATAATTCCGAAATCTGCCAGAAATCCGGCGTAGAATGTCGCGATATTGTAGGCCTCTGAGACAAGCATTAAGGGATATCGCCCTGGTTCGTAGAGATAATCTCTGAGAATGGTCGGGAAAATATTTATTATAGAAAAATAAGGTTCATACAGTGGTTCAAGCTGGACAATGGACGCATTGATGTTATTAAGACCCGATGTGACATAATTGTAGACCCAGAAAAATCCAGAAGGGACATATTGAAAAAGGGGCTCTGCCTGCAGATGGGAAAATTCTTCGGAAAAGCTCCGACCCAGACGCCAATCACCTATCCAGCCGAATAGGAGAACGAAAAGAATCAAGGAACATATCAGCCCGATCGAATTCATGATCGTCATTCGCTTCACCAGGAGATACATCCCAAGCATCTGTAGGAGAATCCAGGTCACGGCCCCCCGGTTCATAATCACAACGTTCCATGCCAAAAGCACAAGGAGAAGGAATAAAATTTTAGAATTTCTCATCAACAGGTAATAGAGGAACAGCCCCGTTACACTGAACATGTATAGCGCCATGAGAAGACCGGAAAAAGTTGGAATTCCAAAATGCCGGTAATCCTTCTCGAGCTGACCGGACAGGAGCCAGTAGATGGGGACACCTCCGGAGGCCAGTATGTTCAGCAGGGTGCCTGCGCCCCAAATAACAAGGAGAACGAAAATTAGGGAGAGGAGTTTTTCCAGGAGATGCTTATTGTCTTCGAGGGCCGTTGCTTGATCGGTCTGATAATAGAGAGAAAGAGGAAAATAAATAATTGCAAAAGTCAAAACGTTAGATAATACAAGGAAATAGGTTTCAGTCTGAAGATCTGACAATAATGTATTCAATTTTAATTGAATCAAGAAGATGATAACCATCCAAAGAATGGTATAAACTAGAAAAGGGTTAGCAAGATTAACGTTACCGGCTTCACTTTTTGTCATATATATAAAGCTCCGCCTTGTCGATTACAAAATCGAAAATAAAAAACCCGCACGCCATATTGGTTTCAGCCCCTACGGTTGTCCGAAGGGGCTGTAAATGCTGCATTTGACAGCAATGAAGAGTAGCCCACCAAGTTGTACAAGTCAAGAAAAAACGTCTCAAGAGTTGCATCGGATGAACACGTTGAAAAAGCTGTAACGTGTCGGATTTTATCGATGATTACTGCTCTGGCGACCTTTGTTCCATATCGGTGCGGGGAGCGTGGCTGCCTCGCAGCCCGGGCCGACTTGCTAAAAGAAGAAGTTGAGAAGTTTTGACGTTGAGAAGCTTGGAGAAGCAGGCTAAATGCAATTGTCGGGGAAATGATCCAGGTTTCTCAACTTCCTGACTTCGCAATCTGGCGGGGGCATCCGACAAAAATCTTTATCATCTGGCCCGATTAATGCTAAGAAGGACTGTCGAAAAACCTTACGAAACAAGGCAGGTAACCTATGAGTTTCGACAAGCGCATCCTCTGCATCGGGGCAGGCTACGTGGGCGGGCCGACGATGGCCGTGATCGCCTCGAAGTGCCCCAACTACAGCGTCACCGTCGTCGACGTGGACCAGGGCCGGGTCGACGCCTGGAATTCCGGCAAGCCCCCCATCTACGAGCCAGGCCTCGATGAGGTCGTACGCCAGGGCTTGGGGAAAAACCTGTTCTTCACCACCGACATCGCCCGGGGCATCCGGGAGAACGACATCATCTTCGTTTCCGTCAACACGCCAACAAAGACCTTCGGGG
>Ga0316616_100000438_pt1 | contig 13110 bp, 7 predicted proteins | sample OWC_Aug_M1_C1_D1_FD_207660 | JGI IMG/M metagenome (GOLD analysis project Ga0316616, IMG submission 207660) | Wetland soil microbial communities from Old Woman Creek delta, Ohio, United States - OWC_Aug_M1_C1_D1_B | ecosystem: Environmental > Terrestrial > Soil > Wetlands | place: USA: Ohio... | reverse complement strand
CGCTGCGTCAGGCTTTCGCCCATTGCGCAATATTCCCCACTGCTGCCTCCCGTAGGAGTCTGGGCCGTGTCTCAGTCCCAGTGTGGCCGGTCACCCTCTCAGGTCGGCTACTGATCGTCGCCTTGGTGAGCCGTTACCTCACCAACTAGCTAATCAGCCGCAGGCCCATCCCTCAGTGAGAGCCGCTTGCGCTCGCCCCCTTTGGTCCTCCGGGGATGCCCCCAAAGGATGTCATCTGGTATTAGCCCCGCTTTCGCGGGGTTATTCCTGACTGAAGGGTAGGTTGCCCACGTGTTACTCACCCGTTCGCCGCTGTACTCATCCCCTTGCGGGAACTTTCTCGCTCGACTTGCATGTGTTAGGCACGCCGCCAGCGTTCGTTCTGAGCCAAGATCAAACTCTCCGAGAATGCCTATTTCTCCCTTGCGGGAGATCTCGGACTGCTTCGGTTCTGGCCGAACCGGAGCAGGAATTGCGCGTGTGTCCACCCGCAGGCCAGAAGCAACGATATTCTGTTATCAGAGAACAAAAGTGGCGGGCTCAAGAACCTCCCGCCGCTCAAGAATCTAGAACATCAGGGCGCGTTCGTCAAGGGGAGGTTTTTCTCCCCACACCGCGCCGGACCTATTTAATTACAGGAACCCACAGCCCGTGTCAAGAGGTTTTTTTCTTTTCCGAGATTATTTCGGCCTTCGGTTCCCGACGATCCGGTTGGTCCGGAGACCCTTGAATTGGCAACACCTTGAAAAATCTCCGTTTTCCGACCTGGATTCTCCGTTCGCTGTCCAGCACCACGCGCCCGTTGACATCCTGCACGGCCTCGCCGTCCACCTCCACCCCGCCCTGCTGAATGAGGCGGCGAGCCTCCGAGTTGCTGGGCGCCGCACCGGCCGCGGTCAGCAGTCGGACGATCCAGACGACGCCGCCCGGCTCGACCGCGTCGGCAGGCAGGCAAACGGTCGGGGCGTCCTCGGGAAACACGCCCGCGCCGAACGTGCGCGCGAAGCGGTGCGCCGCCTCATCGGCCTCCCCCGGCGTGTGGTACTGGGCGACCAGGGCCCCGGCCAGACGGATCTTCGCGTCGCGCGGGTTTATCGCCTGCTCGGCCAGCCCACGTCGGATGTGGCCGATCTCGTCGGCGGGAACCGAGGTCGCCAGCTCCAGGTAGCGGACGATGAGGCTGTCGGGAATCGACATCGCCTTGCCGAAGATCGTCTCCGGCGGTTCATCGATTCCGATGTAGTTGCCCAGACTCTTGCTCATCTTCTGGACGCCGTCGAGTCCCTCGAGGATCGGCAGCGTCATGATGACCTGGGGCTCCATGCCCCGGTCCCGCATCAGCTCGCGACCCACCAGCAGGTTGAATTTCTGGTCGGTGCCCCCCAGTTCCACGTCAGCCTGCAGGGCAACCGAGTCATACCCCTGCAGCAGCGGATACAGGAATTCGTGAATGCTGATGGGGCGCCCCTCGGTGAAGCGCTTGTGGAAGTCGTCCCGCTCCAGCATCCGCGCGACGGTGTAGCTGGCGGCCAGGCGAATGATTCCCTCGGAACCCAGCGTCCTGCCCCACCGGCTGTTGTAGTCCACGAGCGTCTTGTCCGGGTCCAGGATCTTGAAGATCTGCCGCTTGTAGGTCTCGGCGTTGGCCTGGATCTGCTCCGTGGTCAGGGGCTTCCGCATCTCGGACCGGCCTGTCGGGTCGCCGATCATGCCGGTGAAATCGCCGATCAGGAAGATGACCTGGTGGCCGAGCGCCTGGAACTCGCGAAGCTTGTGGATAACCACCGTGTGGCCCAGATGCAGGTCGGGCGCCGTGGGGTCCAGTCCAAGCTTGATCCGCAGCGGCGTGCCCGTCGCCAGGGACCGGCACAGCTTCCGGCGCAGCTCCTCCTCCACGAGGAGGTCCACCGTCCTGGCCTTCAGGATCTGCAGTTGCCGCGTGGCCTCGCGTTCGACGTCCATGCTCTCCACTCTCCCCCCCTCGGCAGCCGCTTCTTCTACCACAGCACCCATGCGCCCGCAACGGAAAAGCGCCCTGGTGCCGCAGCCCGCGCCGCGCCGCGATTCGCACGCCCCCCACCCCGACCGCTGGCGACGCGTGGCGAGCGGGCGGCGCAGGCACGACCCAGGGCGCGCCTTTGCCGGCCCTGCTCGGTGTGGTATAGTGGCCGCGTCATGGCACAGCGTGCGCGGCCCCATCCCTTGCCCAGCCGACGGCGCGCCTTCTGGCGCCGCGTGGTCATCACGTGCCTCTGGAGTCTGCTGCTGCTCCTCGTCGTCGTGCTGGGCGCCGCCGCTGGCGTCTTCGCCGGATTCCTGCGGGATCTCCCGCCGCTCGACGGCCTTGAGGAATACCAGCCCAGCGTGGCCACCACGCTGTACACCGACCGGGACGAGCCCTTCGCGTCCTTCTACGAACAGCGGCGCAGCCTAGTGCCGCTCTCCAGGATCCCGCCCCAGCTCAAGCAAGCGTTGCTGGCAGTGGAGGACGCTCGATTCTACGAGCACCATGGCCTCTCCGTCCGGGGCATCGTCCGCGCCATCCTCACCAACCTCCAGTCCCGGCGCCGGGCGCAGGGGGGCAGCACGATTACCCAGCAGCTCGCCCGCCAGCTCTTTCTCACGCCCGAGAAGAGCTTCGCGCGCAAGATCAAGGAGGCGCTGCTCGCCGTCGAGATCGAGAAACACTACTCCAAGGACAAGATCCTGGAGATGTACCTCAACCAGGTCTACTTCGGCCACGGGGCCTACGGGGTGGAGGCGGCCGCCCAGACCTACTTCCGCAAGTCTGTGGATCAGCTCAGCCTGGCGGAGGCCGCCATGATCGCCGGTCTTCCCAGCGCCCCGACTCGGTTTTCCCCCATCGCGGATCCGGCCCGCGCCCGGCGCCGGCGCGAGCACGTCCTCAACCGCATGGCGGACGAGAAGTTCATCACCCGGGCGCAGGCCGAGTCGGCCCGCAACACCGGATTCGACGAGGTACTCCTCAGCCGCGGCCGGAGCGTCGCGCCCTATTTCATCGAGCACGTGCGACAGCAACTCGAGGACAAGTATGGGGCCTACACCCTGTACAACAGTGGTCTCAAGGTCTACACCACCCTCAACCTGAAGATGCAGCGGGCGGCCGAGGATGCCCTGGTCGGCGGGCTGCGGGAGCTGGACAAGGCCCAGGGGTACCGGCGCCTGTCGCCGGCCGGCGCCGGCCGCTCGCGCCTCGGCCCCTACACGCCCCGGCCTGGCGAGATCCTCGCCGGGACCATCCTCAAGGTGCGCCCGTCGAGCCTCGAGGTTCAGCTGGGCCGATACCGGGGTGAGGTGCCCCCGGCGGGCTTGAAATGGACGAAGCTCACCGTCCTGGCCGAGACCTTCCGGGAGGGCGATTCCGTCCTGGTGAAGGTGCTGGCGGTGAACGAGCGGCAGCGGACCGTGGAGCTCACCCTCGAGCAGGATCCCGAACTCGAGGGGGCGCTCGTGGCGCTCGATCCGCGTGACGGCGCCGTCAGGGCCATGGTGGGGGGCTACGACTTCGAGCGCAGCAAGTTCAACCGGGCCACCCAGGCCAAGCGGCAGCCCGGTTCCGCCTTCAAGCCCTTCATTTACGCCACCGCCTTTGACAAGGGACTCACCCCGGCCACGCTGATGGAGGATACGCCGATCACCTTCCACTTTCGGGCGGGCAGCCAGGTGATGGAGTGGTCCCCCGACAACTTCGACCGCAAGTTCCGCGGCCCCATCACGCTGCGGTACGCCCTTGAGCACTCCATCAACGTGGTCACGGTCAAGCTGCTGCAGCGCGTGGGCGTGGATCCGGTGGTGCAGTTGGCCCACCATCTGGGTATCCAGAGCGAGCTGCGCAAGGAGATGGCGCTCGCCCTGGGCGTCTCCGAGGTGACCCCCCTGGAGCTGACCTCGGCCTTCGGCGTGCTGGCCAACGGGGGGGTCCGCGCCGAGCCGTTCACGATCCGCAAGGTCACCGACACTCAGGGACGCACCCTGGAGGAGCACGTCAACGAGTCCGAGACGGTCTTGCGGCCCGAGACGGCCTACATCCTCACGAACGTCATGAAGGGCGTGGTCGAGCGGGGCACGGCCACACGGGCGCGCGTCCTCAATCGCCCGGTCGCCGGCAAGACCGGGACCACCTCCGAGGCTACCGACGTCTGGTTCGTCGGATTCACCCCAAATCTCGTCGCGGGTGTCTGGCTGGGCTATGACGTCAAGCGATCGCTGGGGCCCGAGGCCACCGGCGGCCGGCTGGCCCTGCCGGTGTGGATCACCTTCATGCAGCGGATCCTGGAGGATCTGCCCCCGGACGACTTTACGGCCCCCATGGGCGTGGTGGGCGTGCCCGTCAACCTGGCCAGCGGCCTGCCCGCCAGTCCCGGCGAGACGGGCGCCATCCTCGAGTACTTCCGTGCGGGCACCGAGCCGCGCCCGGCCGGGCCGAACGGGGGATCGCCTCCCGCCGCGGGCGCGCCGACGGCCCCCCAACCCGGGATCGCCCCCTCCCCCGCGCCGGTGGAGCCGAACCTCGTGCCCCCCTCCGTTACAACGGGCGGCTCCCCGGACGCCGGGCAGCGATAGGCAGAAAGGCGCACCCGTCGCGATCTGAACCAGGCGCGGACCACGGAGGTGGGGCGAGCCGCCCGGCCCTGTCGCCCCGGGGTCCCCCGCGGCCGACCTCGTGCCGGCGTGCCCCGCAGGGGCGCCGCGATCTCGCCACGCATCGACACAGGAGGTCCAGGATGGCCACCAAGATTCCCCGGCGCGCCCCGCGCCCCGGCCTGAAGGCCACACCGTCGCCGCAGCCCAACCGCCCTCGCCGGCAGGCACGGGCCGCGGCGCCGCCCCCGACCCAGCCGCAGGCTCCGGCGACCCGCTCCGCCTACCAGCTCGGCGACGAGGAGGTCGAACGGTTCCTCCGCTCGCGCCAGCACTCGGCCGTCCTCGAGGAATACTTCGGGGATGACCTCTACCGCGAACTCCTGGACCTGAACCAGGAGGTCTCCACCCGCAGCCTACGCGGAGGCCCGCGCGTTCTCATCCTGCCAGGCATCATGGGATCCAAGCTGGGCCGCCCGGGGAAGCTTCTCAACGATGTCATCTGGATCGACCCCGTGGACGTCGCCGCCGGGAACCTCAGCCGGCTCGTGCTCGACGGAGCGCAGATCGAGCCGCTCGGCGTGATGCTATTCGCCTATCTGAAGCTGAAGCTCCGCCTCCGCGTGGCGGGATTCGATGTGGAATTCTATCCCTTCGACTGGCGCCAGAGCCTCGACCGGCTGGGGGCCGGGCTACTGCAGAAGATCGCGGCCGAGCCGGCTCGGCCCATCCACCTCGTCGCCCACAGCATGGGCGGTTTGGTGGCCCGCGCAGCCCTCGCCGGGGACAGCCAGCGGCGCATCGGCCGCCTGGTCATGCTGGGGACGCCGAACTACGGCTCCTTCGCACCCGTCCTGGCCCTCACCGCCACCCACCCGCTCCTCCGGAAGATCGCCGCCCTGGACCTCGCCCACAGCGCCGAGGAGCTGGCGGAGCGGGTGTTCCGGACCTTCCCCGGCCTGCACCAGATGCTCCCCTCCCCCGAGCGCTTCTCCCGGGTGGACCTGTATGACCCGAAGACCTGGCCGCCCGGACCGGGGCCGAATCCTGACCTGCTGCGGCAGGTGCGCCAGGTGGTGGGCGGGCTGGCCGCCGCCGACGACCGGTTCTACCTGATCGCGGGGGTCAACCAGGAGACGATCACCGATCTGCGCCGCGAGGGCAAGAGCTTCGTGTACGAGACTACCAGCAACGGCGACGGGACGGTGCCCCTCGACTTCTGCGAGCTGCCCGGCGCGAAGACCTACTACGTCGAGGAAGAGCACGGCAGCCTTCCCAACAACCGCGCCGTGTCGGAGGCGGTCATCGACGTCCTGAGCAAGGGTAGCACCGAGCGCCTGCCCGCGCAGCCTCCCCCGGTCCCCTCCCGGGCGGCCCGGAGCGTCTCCCACGAGGCGCTGCGCCTCACCCCGTTCGAGGGCCGCCGCGGGCGCGAGATCAGCCGCGCCGAGCTGCGGGGCCTGCTCGACGGCTTCGCCTCTCCCGACGCCCGCGACCGCGGGGCCGAGGGCGGGCGACCCCCGTCGGCGCCGGCCGGCGGACCAGGAGAGCCCACCGCCTCCTATCTCCATCCCTTCCAGCAGGTCGTGGTCGGGCGCCGGCGCCAGCGTCCGCTGGAGATCCGCCTGGCGCTGGGAAGCATCACCGAGGTCTGGGCGCGCGCCTACGTGCTGGGCCTGTACAAGGGCGTGGAGCCCAGCGGCCCGGCGGCCGCCATCGACGCGCACCTGGGCGGTGCCGTGCGCGAGTTCTCCACGCGCCGCATGTTCTCGGCTCAGGTCGGCGAGGTCTTCGCCATGCCGACGGGGCGCCACCGCCTGTTCGCCGAGACGGTGCTCTTCGCCGGCCTCGGCACCTTCGACGCCTTCAACGCCGAGGTGCAGCAATTCGTCGCCGAGAACATCGTGCGAACCTTCGTCCGGACCAGCGTGGACGACTTCGCCACCGTGCTGCTGGGGGCCGGGTCGGGGACGAGTATCGCCAAGTCGGTGTACAACCACCTGCTCGGCTTCTTCCGGGGACTCCGGGACGCCGACACCCAGCACCAACTGCGGCGCATCATCTTCTGCGAGATCGACCGCAGCCGCTTCCTCGAGCTCAAGGAGGCACTGTACCGGCTGGCCAGCACCGAGCTGTTCGAGGACATCCAGGTGACCTTCAGCGAGGTCGAGTTGCCCGCCCCGACGGTCCCCACCCCCCGGGCCCGCCGCGCCTACCTCGAGGCCGCCAATCCCATCGCCTACCTGGTCGTGCGGCAAGAGGCCTCGGATGCCAAGGCGGCCTGGCTCCGCTCCTCCATCCTGACGGCCGGGGCTAAGGCCGCCGTCCTGACGGGGGTCCGGCAGATCCCCCGCGCCGCACTCACCGGCCTCCTCGGGCAGCTCGACGGGGGCCAGCTCAGCTTCGCGGGGCTGGAGGCCTTCGGCAAGGCCCTGGCCGACCTGGTGCTGTTCGAGGATGTGGCCACCGTGCTTTCCCAGATGCAGGACTATCACCTGGCCGTGGTCCACGACGCCCCCTCCTCCCGCATCCCCTGGGAGACCCTCTGCATCAAGGGCTGGTTCCCGGCCGGCACGGGCGGCGTGAGCCGCCGGTACGCCGCCGACAACCTCTCCGTGGCCAAGTGGCTGGAGCAGCGCCGCTACGGCTCGCAGCTCGACGTCCTGCTGGTGGTGAACCCGACGGAGGACCTGCAGGGCGCCGAGGACGAGGCCAGGCGGATCGAGGGCCAGTTCCCCTCCCAGAGCCGCGTGCGGCTCCACAAGATTCACGGCGCGCAGGCGACCCGGAACACCCTGCTCGGCGCCTTCCGCTCGGGAAGCTACGACGTCATCCACTACGCCGGCCACGCGCACTTCGATTCCGAGGAGCCATCGCTGAGCGGCCTCCTGTGCAGCGACGGGGTCCTGACCGGGGCGAACCTGGCGGGCCTGTCGCAGCTGCCGGCCCTGGTGTTCTTCAACGCCTGCGAATCGGGACGCGTGCGGGGCGGCGGGAGGGCTGCCGCCGAACCCATCCGCACGCGGATCGACAAGAACGTGGGCCTGGCCGAGGCCTTCCTGCGGGGCGGCGTGGCCAACTACGTCGGCACGTACTGGCCCGTGGGGGATGCCGCGGCCTCCGCCTTCGCCGCGGCCTTCTACGGGAGCCTGATCCAGGGCGACCCGATCGGGATCGCCCTGAACGCCGGCCGGCGGATCGTGCGGGAGTTGAAGTCGGTGGACTGGGTGGACTATCTGCACTACGGGAGCTTCGGGTTCATCGTGAAGCACCCGGAGGGTGAGGCCTGATCCGGCTCCGTCCCCCACCGCCCGGTGCCCGGCACACGGTCGGACGATGCCCGACGACCCATCACCCCTGCGTCACAGAGGAGCGACTGCATGCGCATCGCCGCCGTGGAGTGTCGGCTCTTTCGCATCCCGCCCGCCGCCCAGATCCAGGATTCGATCCAGCGGATCTCTCACTGGGAGTTCCTCCTCACCACCGTCACCACGGATACCGGCCTGCAGGGCACCGGCTTCGCCTACACCCTGGGCATCGGGGGCACGGCGCTGCGCGAGCTGGTCGAGACCTATCTCACCCCGCTCCTCCTGGGCCAGGACGTTCAGGACATCGAGCGCGTCTGGTCCCGCTGCTGGTGGGAGCTGCACGCCCTGGGCTCGGGCGGGATGACCCGCTTTGCCCTGGCCACGATCGACATTGCACTCTGGGACATCCTGGGCAAGCAGGCCGGCCTCCCGCTGTACCGGCTCCTGGGGGGCGCCCGGGAGCGCATCCCCGCCTACGGCAGCGGGATCAACATGCACCTGGACGGGGAGCCGCTCCTGGAGCAGATGCGGGAGTTCCTGGCGCGCGGCTACCGGGCGGTGAAGATGAAGGTGGGCCGTGACGACGTGGCCGAGGACGTCGAGCGCGTCGCGGCGGTCCGGCGCCTGATCGGGCCGAGCGTCAGGCTGTTCCTGGACGCCAACCAGAAGTGGACGGCCGCCGAGGCCATCCGGCGCGGGAACCTGCTCAAGCCCTTCGATCCCTTCTGGCTGGAGGAGCCCCTCCTGGCCGACGACCGGGCGGGGCACGCCCACGTCCGGCGGGCCACCGGGCTGGCCATCGCCGTCGGCGAGACCCTGTACACGCGCTACGAGGTCGCCGACTACATCCGGGTGGGCGCCGTGGACGTCGTGCAGGCGGACATCCCGCGGGTCGGCGGCTTCACCGAATGGATGAAGATCGCCCGGCTGGCGGAGAGCTTCAACCTGCCGGTGGCGCCCCATTTCATGATGGAGCTGTCCGTCCACGCCCTGTGCGCCGTCCCGAACGGCCTGATCCTGGAAGACCTGCAGGGGGGATCGCTCACCGACCTCGGGATCCTGGCCGAGCCGATCCGGGTCGTGAACGGCGAGATGGCCCCGCCGGCGCGTCCCGGACACGGCATCGTCTTCGACCCGGCGGCGCTCCGCCGCTACGAGGTGACCGGCAAGCCGACGGGCATCACGCCGACGCGGAGCTGAACCCGCTGCGGGGCTTCCCCGTTCCGGCGGAAGGCGCCCGGCGCTCGGACCTTGCCGGGCGGCGGCAGCGACAGCTCCGAGTCGCCTCAGGGGAGAGCGGATTCCGGCTGCCCGGCTGGCGGGACGCGGCTCGCGCGAGTCTCCCGGGGAATCCGACTCCCCGGCTCCATCGGGCCGCGGCTCATTTCTTGCGGCTGCTCAGGCGGACATTGATGATGACCGCGACGGCGATCACGAGGCCGACAAAGGCCTCCTGCACGTAAGCATCGGTACCGAGGAGCACGAGCCCCGTGCGGACCTCGGCCATGATGAAGGTGCCCAGGAACGTGCCCAGGATGCTTCCCACCCCGCCGGACATGGCCGTGCCGCCGATGACGGACGCGGCGATGGCCTCGAGCTCCAAGCCGGTGCCCTGGGTGGGCGTCACGGTCTTCAGGAAGGTGAGCGAGATCAGCGCCGCCAGCCCGGCGGCGAACGCGGTGATCAGGAACCCGGCCCGCTTGACGCGCATGGTCTTGATGCCCGCCAGGTCCGCCGCCTCGCGGTTGTCCCCCGTCGCGAAGACCTTGACCCCGAAGGTGGTCCGATGCAGGACCACGTACATCACCACCCCCCACGCGGCCAGCCAGAAGATCGGGACGGGGACGACGCCGAACAGCTCTGCCCGGCCGAAGAGGTCGAAGAACAGCCCCGGCCGGAAGGTGGAGACCGGCTGCCCCTGCGACAGCACCATGGCGACCCCGCGAAAGATCATCATGGTGGACAGCGTGGCGATGAAAGAGTTGATCCGGGTCGTGGCAATGAGCAGCCCATTCAAATAGCCGAGCAGCGTGGCGGCGGCCATCCCCGCCAGGGCCGCGAGCCAGATGTTCACCCCGAGCTTCATGGCCAGGAGCCCGGTGACCACCCCCGCCACCGCGTAGATCGCCCCCACCGAGAGATCGAACTCGCCCGAGACGATGAGGATCGTCATGGCCATGGCGATGATCCCGAGCTCCGCGGCCTGTCGCAGGAGATTGAACAGGTTATACGGAGTCAGGAAGACCGGCGTGGCGACGGAGAACGCCGCCGCAATGGCCAGCGTGGCCACGAGCACGCCGAAATCCCGCAGCCCGATGATCCGCTGGATCGCGGTCCGCTTCGACTCTGAAGCCGCTGGTTCCATAGCTGGGCCTTTTCAGCAGCCTGCTAGGTCGTCGCCGCCAGGATCAGCTGCTCCTTGGTGACTTCCCCGGCCGCGAACTCCCTGGACACTCTGCCTCGATGCATTACCAGGATACGGTCGGACAGCACCAACAGCTCCTCCAGCTCCGACGAGGAGATGACGAAGGTGATCCCCTCGTCCGCCAGCGATCGGATGAGCTCGGTGATCTCCTGCTTGGCCCCGACGTCCACCCCACGCGTCGGCTCATTCAGCAGCAGGATGCGGGGCTTGAGCGCCAGCCACCGAGAGATCAGGACCTTTTGCTGATTGCCGCCCGAGAGGCTCGTGACGGGCGCATCGAGGCTCTGCATCTTGATGGACAGGCGATCGCGCATCGTGGCGGCGAGGCTGCGCAGGCGGCGCGTATGCAGCAATCCGCCCCGGGAGAATCGATCGATACCCGCCATGCACAGATTCAGCTTGACGTCGAGATCGTCAAAGATCCCAAGCGTCTTCCGGTCTTCGGGAACAAAGCCGATCCCGGCCGCCATGGCACCCACGGGGCCGTCAATCTGCACCGCCTCCCCCTCGATGCGCAGGTCGCCCCGGGCCGGGGGCGGCGCCCCGAACAGGGCCCGTACCAGCGCGGACCGTCCGGATCCCTGCAGTCCCGCCACCCCCAGGATTTCGCCCTTCCCCAGCCGGAAGGACACCTCTTCGAACTCCCCTGGCAGACTGAGGCCCGCCGCCGTGAGGAAGTCGCCACCCCCGCCGGCCGCACCCCGTCGCGGCTGCCGCGCAATCGTGCGTCCCGCAATCATGGCGGAGAGGCGGCCCAGTTCGAAATCGCCCCGCTGGAGGCCCCCGGCGTTCTTGCCGTCCCGCAGGACGCCGATCTGGTCGGACAGCGCCATCAACTCTTCCAGCATGTGGCTGATGAAGATGAACGTGATCCCCTGCTCCCGCAGTCGCCTGATGATCCCGAAGAGCCGGGCCACCTCGGGGGGCGTGAGGGCGGTGGTCGGCTCGTCCAGGATGACCAGCCGGGCGGCCCGCGACAGGACGCGCACCAGCAGCGCGAGCTGCCTCTCCGCGGCGGCGCAATCCCGGATCAGGCGTGTCGGATCCACCTCCTCGCCGAGGAGGCTCCGGTACAGCCCGGCGCATTCTCGATTCATCCCCCGCCAGTCCGGGGCGAAGCCCCTGCTGGGCATGGTCGGGCCCAGAAACACGTTGGCGGCAATGGAGAGGTTCGGGCACACCGGAATCTCCTGGTGGAAGACGCTGATCCCGGCGCGCCCCGCCTCCTCGGGGTCACGAGGCCGGTGCGGCTTTCCTTCGAAGAGGATCCTGCCGCCGTCGGGGGTGTGGACCCCGCAGAGGAGTTTGATCAGCGTGGACTTCCCCGCACCGTTCTCGCCGGCCAGTCCGAAGATCTCTCCCCTGCCGACGGAGAGCGAGACCCCGTCCAGGGCCCGCGTGGGCCCGAAACGCTTGGACACCTGCTCGATGGCCAGGAACGGGGACTCTGCCATGGACACGGTCCCGCCCGATGCGATCCGATGGGGGAAAAGGCGTGGCCCCCGAGGGATGCAAAACCCCGGTCGCCGGCGCAGCACCGGAGCCCACGCCGACAACCGGGGCGAGAGACGACTGTGGCGGTTAGCGGTAGCCCTTCGCCGCCAGCTCCTTCACCGCCTTGACGGTCGAGGCGGTGACCGGCGCAATCCCCGTGTTGACGTCGGTGGGGGAAAGATTGTACATCCGGTTGAGCCACAGCTGCATGACGCCCTGGAAACCCTGGAGATACGGCTGCTGGTCGATCGTGAACTGCATGTAGCCGTTCTCGATGGCGTTCAGGATGTCGGCAACCAGGTCGAACCCGCCCCCGGACACCTTGCCCTTCAAGCGCTGGCGCTCGATGATGTGTCCGATGGCGATGCCGGTGATGTCCTCGACCCCGAACATCCCCTTGAGGTTCTGGTTGGCCTGGTAGGCCGCCGCGATGAGGGATTCGGCCCGCACCAAGTCGGTCCCGGTGGCCACCACCCGGTACTTGAAACCGCCCTTCGCATCCAGCACGTCCTTGACTCCCTTGACGCGAGCCTCAAGATTCTCGGCACCCGCCGTATGGATGGTGAGCAGGACGTCCCCGCCGGAGGGCAGCAATTTCACGATCTCCTGTCCCATGGAGCGACCCGCCTCGTAGTTGCCCTGCCCGATGTAGGCGAGCCGTCCCGAGGCCGGTGCATCGGCATTGATGGCAACGACCGGGATGCCCTTGGACATCGCCTCCTTCACCACGTCGTTGAACGCCGCCGGATCCGGCATGGTGGCCGCGATGCCATCCGCCTTCTGGGCGATCGCCGACTTGATGAACTCCACGTGCTTCTGGATGTCGAATCCCGCGGGTCCCGTGTAGATCACCTCGGAGCCGACCATCCTTCCGGCATCCTCGGCCCCCTTCCGGACCGGGACAAAGAACGGGACCGCCGTGGCGTGGGTGACAACGACAAACTTGAACTTCGTGGCTTGCGCGAACGCCTCCTGCCCCGGAACCAGGCCCAGTCCGAGTATCGACAACACGAGGAGGGCGGCGAACGGTCTGCGGCTCATCGGCTCACCTCCGTCTGAGAGTGTGGGGGCTGAGGACAACGACGCGAGGACCCTATCAAAAGGCGTTCCGCTGCGTCAAGAAACCAGGCATCGCCCGGGACCGGTCGCACGCCTCTGCAGACATGGATGGCCGCGGGAAACACCGGGCACTAGTATTACTAAGTTAAGTCAGGATTGACACGCACCCGTGAACGGCGTATGCTCCCGGCATGGATACAAAAGCGCTCCACGCCGCTGAGC